>Ga0082335_1000063_pt1 | contig 329066 bp, 322 predicted proteins | sample Subgrocontami58m_FD_72375 | JGI IMG/M metagenome (GOLD analysis project Ga0082335, IMG submission 72375) | Subsurface groundwater microbial communities from S. Glens Falls, New York, USA - GMW37 contaminated, 5.8 m (SPADES assembly) (version 2) ... | reverse complement strand
TACCATCGTCTGCCGGAAACAGGCGCGCAGGAGGTTTACGGCTGATTCCTCTTGGAATAAAGGGAATCTCCCGTGAGTCACAACCGTGAAGAAGAAAGTGCCGCCTTTTACATGAGCTCTGCGATAGTCTGGCATAGCTCCTTTTATGGTGGGTGAAACCCACCATACGATTACTACGATAGTCAGACATAACCTGCCTCTAATATGGTGGGTTTCACCCACCATATTGGGCGCTGGGGAGATAAACCAGCCTGATTAATAAGAGAGTCTGAAGGGGCAACCCCTTCAGACTCTCTTGATGCGGTTAGCGTATTTGGATGACTACTTTGTGGGGAGGGTCTGGGCATAAGCCATGATATTTACTGCATCCTGAACACTCCGTTGCTGCTCAACGCCAGACGGCATGCCGGCTCCCGGCTGGCCGAATTGTATCTTATGCAGTGTCTCCCAGGGATTATCGGTAGCTATGAAACCTAAAGTTTCTTTGCCGCCAAACAGTATTAGCTTCCCGTCAGCGCCATGGCAGGCGGCGCAGGTACTATCATAGAGTTGTTTGCCCTTGGCTGCATCGCCTGACTTGGGTTTCTTGGCGGCATAATCGATATACTGGGTTTCATCCAGGATTGCCCCTGCCTTAAGGAAGGCAGCCAGGGCGGAGATTTGGTCATCTTTAAGGTAGGCGGAGAAGTTATGATTGGCATTGGCTGAACCTTTTAACACAGAAGCCAGTTGCGTTGCGGTCATGGTCGTTGCCGCGCCATAAACCCCGGGGAAGCCGGTTAGATGGGAACCCTTACCGTAGGCGCCATCTTTACCCTTGTAATCCCAGCCGTGGCATTCCTTGCATCGCCAGGTATCAGCGCCGGTTCGAGTATTGGTGGTCTGACCGGCCCAGAGTGGTGAATTCCCTGCAGGAGTTGCTACCCCGGCAGTTTTAATCCAGTTATCGTAGAGCTTGCCGCCCAGGGCAATCGTGGCGGGGGTTGCCGGGGGTGGGGCAGGTTGCGCAGCGGGTGGCGCTGGTTTCGGAGTTGCCGCAGGTTGCGAGCAACCTGCCAGCAGGCCTAATCCTAAGGCCAGGACAGCGACTAGAACTAGAATCATCGTGGTTTTCTTCATTGGTCCTCCTGAACTGTTGTTATTTTACTACTGTATTAAAAAATATGCGCGTTTCAGGCAACCTCTCTAATATTATCTCGACATAATAATAAGCGAGGGATGGTTAAGTATAAGGCTGTTTGTTTTGGTTGTCTATCCGTAATATCCCTGACGACTCGTAATATGATTGATGTAGGTATTTTCCCTTACAACGAAGCCCGATGTACCATGCTTAATATTCGCAATCCATTTCCCCCAAATCGAACTTCATCCCGTCCCGGGCAGCGATGACTTTGACGCCGGTCCGCTCGGACAACCACTCGGCGACGCGGCCGGGTTCCGCCCGCCAGACGCTCATCCCGAAGTGGGTCAGGATGGCTACCCTGGGCTTCAGCGCTTTGATTATGCGCTCGGCGTCCGGCACCGATAGGTGGTCGGCAGGGGTGAGCGGGTTATCGCTGGGGTAATGATGCTCAAGGAAGACCAGGTTGATAATCAGCAGCTCTCCGCCGTAATGTTCCAGCAGGCCGTCAAAATAGCGGGTATCGGTGATATAGGAGAAGGTGTGGCGGGGGGTCTTGAAGACGATGCCATAGGTGTCCACCCTGTGAATGTGCCGCACAGGCGTGGTGAAAGAAATATCGTCTACCGAGTAGCTCTTGCCCTCCTGCAGAATCTCGATGCTATCGAGGTAGTTTCTCAGGTAGGAATAAATGACCGGCTCAAAATCAAGGGCGTCAGCCGGAGCGAAGAGCTTGCCGTGCTGGTTATGCCCGCCGTTGGTCATCGCCTCGACCATGATATTGGTGTCCCCGGAATGGTCGAGGTGGCGGTGAGACAGGATGATGGCGCTCAGATTTTGGGCGTTGAGTTTCCGCTTGGTGGACTGGACAATGCAGCCCGGGCCCGGGTCAACCAGTATTTCGGTGCCCCCCAGGTTCAGCCAGAAGCCCCCCGAGGCCAGAAGTTGGGTGATTATCATAAATCTTGCCCCGCCCGTGCCGAGGAAGGTGATTGTATCGGTCAGCCCGCTCTGCTCTACCACAATCTAAATATAGCGGATAGGAGTGGCTTTTACAATCAACTAATTCTTGATTTAACGTAGGGTATCCCCTGATTCGTCTTTGACGTTGGCAGGGTTGTAAACTACAATGATTGAAGTAGCACCAATCCAGAAGAGAGGACGCTGGATTCCGGCTTCCGACGGAATGGTTACGCGGAGCATGGAGAATAAAATATTATGAAACACATCTGGGCGCCGTGGCGCGTGGAGTATATCCGGGCGGCGAAGCCGAAGGGGTGTATCCTGTGTGACAAACCGGCAGAAACTAAGGATGCCGAAAACTATATCCTCTTCCGGGGAGACAAGAACTTTGTCATCCTGAATGCCTACCCCTATAATCCCGGCCACCTTATGGTTGCCCCTTACAGGCACATTTCCAGTCCTGAGGAGATGACCGGCGAGGAGCGCCACGAGCATTTTGATATTGTCACCATCAGCCTCAGGGCGCTCAGGGACGAGTTTAATCCGGAAGGGTTTAACGTCGGTATCAACCTGGGCAAGTCCGCCGGAGCCGGCATCGATGACCATACCCATACTCATATAGTGCCCCGCTGGAACGGCGACACCAACTTCATTACCGTGATGGGGGATGTCAGGGTGGTGGCGGAAGCGCTGGCCGATACTTACAAGCAGCTTAAGGTGAGGTTCTAAGTGGCCTCGAAACTGCTAACTAAGTCTAAATATGTGAACGGCTTACAGTGCCTAAAGTACCTCTGGATGTTGTTCCACGAGCCGGAGAGTGTTGGCGACCCAGATGCCTCTACCCTGCACACCTTCGAGCAGGGGCATCTGGTCGGCGAGCTTGCCAAAAAGGTATTTCCTGAGGGCGTCAATATTCCTCCCGATGATTTCATGGGCAACATCAGGCGGACCAAAGAATTACTAAAGCAGCGCAAGACAGTCTTCGAGGCCGGCATCACGACAGGCAAGATTTATTGCCGGCTGGATATCCTGAAGCCGGTCAACGACGACGAGTGGGACATTATAGAGGTCAAAAGCTCGACGAAAATCAAAGATGTGGATATAGAGGACGTGGCTTTTCAGAAGCACTGCTGCCGGCAGGCCGGCCTGGAGATACGGAATTGTTTTCTGATGCACATCGATAATAGCTACGTCAGGCAGGGTGAAATCGACCCCAAACAGCTTTTTGCCATTGAAGACATCACCGAGCGGGTGGCGGATGCGGTTAGAAGCGTGCCTGATAAAGTGGATATGATGCTTGAGGTTATCGCGGCTAAAGATTGCCCCGATATTGCCATCGGACAACAGTGTGAGAACCCGTATGAATGTCTCGTGGAAGGCTGCAAGGACTTTCTGCCTGAGAGCAATGTCCTTGAGCTGTACCGGGGTGGGCAGAAAAGTTTTGAACTTCTTAATGACGGGATACTGGCTATCTGTGAAATTCCCGATGGCTTTAAACTCAGCAGTATTCAGCAAATCCAGCAGACCTGCGTCTCCAGCGGGCAGCCTTATGCCGACCCGGCCCAGCTGAAGAGCTTTCTGGATTCTCTACAGTACCCCCTCTACTTTTTTGACTTTGAGACTTTCAGCACGGCGGTTCCCCCATTCGACGGCACCCATCCCTATCAGAATATTCCCTTTCAGTTCTCCCTGCATGTAGTTAAAAGTGCGGCTTCGCCGCCGGAGCATTTTTCCTTTCTGGCGGACGGCACAGCCGACCCCAGGCCGGGATTGCTGGCCGCTCTGAAGAAGTGGCTGGGCAAAAGCGGCAGCATCATCGTTTATAATCAGTCCTTTGAAAAGAGGGTACTGGAAGACCTGGGCGAGGCTTTCCCGGAATATAAAAGCTGGGTAAAGGGCATAGTGGGGCGGTTTATAGACCTGCTTCAGCCTTTCCGCAGTTTCTGGTACTACCATCCGGCGCAAAAAGGCAGCGCCTCTCTCAAGGCGGTCATGCCGGCCTTGACGGGAAAGGGTTATGATGGGCTGGGCATATCCAACGGCGAAAACGCCAGCCTTGAGTTTTTCCGTGTTACCTACAGCGATGTTCCTGAGGAAGAAAGGCGCAGGGTGAGGCAAGACCTGGAGAAGTATTGCGGCCGGGATACCGAAGGTATGATATGGATTATCCGGGCGATCGGGGAGCTTACATAAAGATGGTTAAGGCCAGCCTCAGGACATTCGATGGACAGGAGTATGCCATTGTCGATGAAAGGCAGTCTGTCGAGTGCTTTCGGTGCGGTATCTGCTGTATGGGCTATCACCCTCAGCTGAGCGAGGCCGAGGTTGAGCGCATGGCAGGACATCTTGGCATCAGCACCCATGACTTCATCGCTAAGTATGTTCAGGTGACTCAGATAGGCTACCTCTTACGGCAAACCAAAACCGGTTGTGTCTTTCTCACCTGGGAAAAGGATGCCCCGAAGTCTCTTTGTAGTGTTCACCCCTTCCGCCCCGACGCCTGCCGTAACTGGGAGCCGACCTTATTCCGCCGCGAGTGTAAGGCCGGGCTGACTAAAATCCAAAAAGACAGCGGGATAATGCTGGTGAGTGAAATTTACGAGACGCAGGAAGAGTTGGAGCGGTTTTGTGCTGCGCTGAGGCAACCTCGCTAATGCCCTCGCTACCTGTGGAAACGAAAGTATGAAGTCTAACATTGTTGGTTAATTTCAAACTTTGTGTCACGTAAAGTGCATGAATACGTGTGTGTTTCGGGGGACACTGTCCCGTCTGGGCACAGGCGGGGACGCCTGTGCCACCTAAATTCAGGGCCTAAACATTACCTGCCCTAAATATCCCGTCCTATCGCCCGCGCAATCTTTCTGAGTTCTACCATCAGTCTGGCGAAGTCCGATGGGGTGAGGGACTGGAGACCATCCACGAGGGCTTCTTTGGGGTTGGGATGAACCTCGATGAGCAGGCCGTCGGCTCCCGCCGCTATGGCCGCCCTGGCTATAGCCGGCACCAGTGAATAGTGACCTGCCGCATGGCTGGGGTCGACAATCACCGGCAGATGGCTGACCTTCTCGATTACAGGGATGGCCCCGATGTCTACCATAAAGCGGGTGCTGTCCTCAAAAGTTCTGATGCCTCTCTCGCAGAGAATCACCTGGTCGTTGCCCTCCGCCAGCAGGTAATCGGCTGCGGTGAGCCACTCGGTCACCGTGCAGGCGAAGCCGCGCTTGAGCACGACAGGTATGGGGACGCTGCCATTCGGCAAGAAGCGCTTCTTCTTACCAACGGCAGTCAGCAGGGAGAAATTCTGCATATTGCGTGAACCAACCTGGAGGATGTCAGCCGCCTTTGCGACCAACTCCAGGTCTTCCGTATCCACCACTTCAGTCACCACAGGCATATCAAACTGCTTCTTGACCTTAAGCAGTAATTCCACGCCCTCTGCCTGGAGGCCCTGAAAGCTGAAGGGCGAAGTGCGGGGCTTGAAAGCGCCGCCCCTCAGGATGACAGCCCCGGCATCTTTTATCACTCTGGCTGCCTCGGTTAGCTGCTTTTCACTCTCGACGGCACAGGGTCCGGCCATGACGACGACTTTCTTACCCCCTACCTCGACTCCATTTATGGAGACTACGGTATCTTTTGGCTTGACTTCACGTGAGGCAAGCTTGTATGGCTTCATAATCCGTGTGACATTCTCTACCCCGGGGAGTACGGCAAATATATCCGTGGAAACCTGCCCGGTATTGCTGCCCAGTATCGCTACTATCGTTTTATCAGTGCCGGTGCTCACCTGGGCATTCCAGCCGAAGGTCTTCACCTTCTGCACAACGGCATCTATCTCTACTTTGCTTGCCCCTGTCCTCATTCCCACAATCATAGTCTTTCCCTTAGCTCCTAATTAAATCCTGAGATTAGTTTATCTCAAGTTACATGCTCGGTCAACCCCAAGAGTCTTTGACTTGTAGCTCAATATTTTATAGTCAGCTAGGCTGGTTTGTCAATATTAGACGGGCTTGGTCCGGCTCTCATCAGGAAGACGGTGCAGACTATAGTTATCACGGCCGTGACCGCGGCGGAGATAGCGAAAGTCTGTTGATAGCCGAGCTTATCGATAAGACTACCGATGAATGGTGAAAGAGGCCCGGCCACGCCGGTGCCGACGAAGAAGTATATACCGAGCATTGTACTACGCAGTCTCTCCGGAGTGTTGCCGGCGATGTAGCTCTCCGAGGTGGGCATGCGGGTGTTGGTCACCAGTCCGTAGGCGAGCATCAGCACTATTAGAGATGGGACGTTTGGCACCAGCCCCGTCAGGTAGATGAGTGGGATGGCGGCAAAACCGAGCACCGTCATCACCTGCATTCCGCCGAAACGGTCGGAAAGGTAACCGCCCAGCGGCGCCATCACAATCCCGACTATCGGAGAGATTGCCATCAGGTAGGGGATGTTCCTGGTGGGCACTTTCAGTACATCTACTGCGTAGAATGAGATGAAGGATGATGTAGACATAATCATAGCGCCGGCCAGGACGCTGAGCGCCATAAACGGCACCAGTTTGCCCCATTGAACGGCTTCAGGAACTGCAGCCGGGGATTCTTTGCTGCCTTGCTGCAGGCGCTCTTTGGCGGCAGTTTGATTATGCTTCCCCAACAATACAAACACCAGTATACCGAGCAGGGCTGCCGGGAGGGCCACTACTTTGAAAGGAGCGCGCCAGCCCCAGGTGGCCGCGATGGGAGCGATTATCAGGGGCAGCGCCCAGAAGGCCGAGGTGCCGCCGATGAGGTGAACGCCCAGCGCCCGCCCCCTGTATTCGGCAGGCACCGCGGTTGAAATTGCCGAGGCTGCCGCCGGATGGTAGCCGCCTCCCATTATCGCCGCTATTACCAGCCAGATAATCAGTCCGATGTAGCTGTTTGTAAAACCGATAAAAAAGCCGGCCATAGCCACACCGCTGATAGCCAGCAGCACCATCATGCGCGCCCCGACACGGTCAGCCAACCAGCCGGCCGGCAGCTGGGCAAACCCATTGGTGATGGTGAAGGCGGACATTATAAGCCCGGATTGAGTCAGATTTAATTTCAGGTCTTCCCGTATCATCGGCATCAGCGGGTTCATCATCGCGCCTACGCTGTGATGGCCGAAATGAGCCAGGATAAAAATGGGCACAAGCCCTGTAATGTAAGGGCGGAGATTCAGCCTTCGGAAGAAGCTCTTCCAGGAGCCGGCGCCGGGGTCATTGGAGTCCGCATTTTGTGTCTTTGACATGTTTGTTTTTTCATTATAGGGCTTATCGAGGCGGGATACAAATAGATAGAGAGCTTCAAATACTGAAAATACCTCTGGACTTTTCCATAAAAGGGGAGTAGAATAGAGTAAATGAGTTAGCTTGACGGGAGGCAGATAAGATGTCCCTGGCAGCTGTCTTAAAAGGTGTGGAAACAATAAAGCACTGAGCCTGGATAGGCCAGTGCTTATTAGTTTGAGGAGGTGTAATCATGCAGTCGAGCCTGATAGGGAAAATCGAAAAAGCTCATCGCTATGCCCAGGAAAAAGACCGGGTTACCTTCTCCGAGTTTTCTGTGAAGTTCCGTGGTGAAAACGATACCTACGATACAAGCTACCGTGACGATAAGTGGCACTGCTCCTGCCATTTCTTCTCAACCTGGGGGACTTGCAGCCATACTATGGCTCTGGAAAAGATACTGGAAAATATGCTGCCGGAAGAGGCCCTGACTACCCAGTTTAACCCCGCTCCCTGAGTTACCGGAAACAACATTTTAAAAGGAGGCTCCCAGCGGGAGCCTCCTTTTGCCTTTCGTTTTGGACAGTAAAGGCTAAACTGTCTTGTTTTTCCACCGCCCTGTCTTAAAATACACAACATAGACGGCCGCCCGGATAACTACGGCAATCACCATCGCCCAACGCACTCCAAAAACACCGAGGGTGGTAAAGCGCGAGAGTAAATATGCTAGAGGCATCTGCACTCCCCAAAGGGTTATCAGGGTATTCAGCGTTGGCGCCCAGGTATCGCCGACGCCGTTCAGGCAGCTCATCAGTACCAGAGTAATGCCTGACACCATGAAATGCACTATCTGTATCCTGAGGAAGGTGGCTGCCGTCTCTAACAAGCCCGGTTCGGTATTGAAAACGCTGACTACATACTGAGGCCAAAACCATACCACCAATGAAATAACGAACATAACACCAGTGAATAAACCTACTGACAGCCAGGCGGTTTTCTCGGCCCGCTCGGGTTGTTTTGCCCCCAGGTTCTGCCCGGCCAGCACTCCAGCGGCATTGCCCAGTCCCATAGCCGGCATCCGTATGAAGTTATCCACTCTTTCCAGCAAAGCGTGAGCTGCTACGGCAGCGGTGCCGAAGGGAACGATAAACCACATCACCAGCAGATTGGCCGAGCTTCTTTCCGTCCCCATTATCGAGGCGGGAATGCCAATCCTGGTTATCCGCCATATCATTTTCCAATCAAAACCAAAATTTTTCATGGTCAACTGCAGCCGGGTGCGTCCGCTGTAGAGCATCCACATTCCCCATAAACCTGCCGCGCCCTGAGAAATGATACCTGTGAAGGCGGCGCCGGTTACGCCCAGGCGGGGGAAGATCCACCAGCCGAAGATGAGAAAAGGAGCCAGAGCTATATGGAATAGCCTGGTAGCGATACTTATTCTCATCGGTGTTTTTGAATCTCCCGATGCCTGCATCAGGCTCTGGCTCAACATCTGGAAGGACATGGTTACCATACCGACTAACTGGATGCGCAGGTAGGCGGTTCCCTCAGCAAGGACATCGGCCTCTAAGCCCATCAACTGTAACATTTGCCGGGACAGGAAAATACCGATTACCGCTGTAACTATGGCGAAGAGAACACTGACTACGAAAGACTGATTTGCTACATGATTAGCGGCATCTTCATCACCTGCCCCTACTGAACGGGCAAGTATGGCTCTGGTGCCGGTTTGGAGTCCCGTCCTGACTGAACTGACCAGCATGACGACCATCCCGGAAACGCCTACCCCTGCCATGGCAGCTGCCCCCAGCTTACCCAGCCATATCATGTCAACGGTAGGACCGAGTGTCGTAATAGCCTGGGTTACCATCATGGGCCAGGATAACTCCCAGAGATTGCCCAGGATACTGCCTTTAGTCCAGTCCTTATCAGAGGCAGCGCCTCTCCGGCGATGACCTCCCCTACCTTCTTCCATCTTAGTTAAATTGTTACCTCTTCCCAGCTGTCATAACCTTAAAGAAACAATCATGTCAACTGGTTCATACCTTCTTACGCTTCCATCTGCCTTTCCAGAAATATATGGCATAAGCGGCTGCCCCGACAATCCAGCCAGCCACTATAGCCCAGCGGACCCCATAGACACCGAGACTGGTGGAACGGGACAGGAAGAGCGCCAGAGGTATTTGTACCATCCAGAAGTTCAGTAATGAAATTAACATCGGCGGCATAGTATCACCGGCGCCGGAGATAGCGTTCTGCATGACAAAATATAGTCCCATAAACAAATAGCCGGCGGCTCCTATTCTGAGAAAGTTACTGGCTAAGGCGACTACCTTAGGGTCGGAGTTGAAAACACGAATTATCGGCTCTGGGAAGATTAATATCAAGGAACAGATAATGACCGCCAGACCTTGAGCTAAACCAACAGCCAACCAGCCGCTCTTGGCCGCCCTCTCCGGCTGATTTGCTCCCAGGTTTTGACCGACGAGCACCCCGGCCGAAGTGCCTAGTCCCATTGACGGCATCCGCAGCACTGCCTCTATCCTCTGAATCAGAGTGTGACCGGCTACCGCCAGAGTGCCGAAGGGAGACATAAACCACATTAAAGCAATATCGCCAAAGAATCTCTCCGTGTTCATAATAGCGGCCGGGAAACCGACTTTCACTATACGCCATATCATAGGCACATCGAAACTGAAGTTTTTCATATTCAACTGTAGCCGGGACCGCCCGGTAAAAAGAATCCATAACCCGACTGCTGCCCCCAAACTTTGAGAGATGACATTCGTCCAGGCGGCGCCGCTAACCCCCATTTGGGGGAATATCCACCAGCCGAAAATAAGAAATGGAGCCGTCGCGGCGTGTAACAGCCGGTAAAAGACCGTTATCCTCATTGGCGTTACCGTGTCTCCGGATGCCTGCATTATTGTTTCAGTCAAAATCCGGAGGGAGAGGGTTACCGAGCCGATGAACTGGATACGCATATAAGCTGCTCCCTCAGCCACCACATCTGCCTCTAACCCGAAGAGACTCATTATAGGTTCAGCAAAAAAGATACCTATCGATGCCACCAGGATAGAGTAAAGGTTGCTTATGACAAAGTATTGTTGAATAACATGATTGGCGCCTTTACTATCACCTGCCCCGATGTAACGGGCTATGATAGCCCGGGTTCCCATGGAAAGTCCCATCCTGGCTGAGGTAATCACCATGACGGCCATACCGGCAACGCCGACTCCGGCAATAGCGGCCGCTCCCAGCTTGGCTACCCATATCATATCGACGACGGGTCCCAGCAGGTTGAGAGAGTTACCGACCACTATCGGCCATGATAAAGCCAGCAGGTTATGAAAGACGTTGCCTTTCGTCCAGTCCCTGTCAATGGCGTTGCTTTTACGGCGAGAGCTTTCTACTTCTTGCATCTCTGAGGCATCACTCCTGTTATCTTGATTACAGTAGTATACTACAACTTATATCTCTTTACGCTTCCACCGCCCCATCTGGTAGTATATTGTGTACGCAATAGCCGCTGTGACTGTACCGGCTACCATCGCCCAGCGTACGCCGTACACTTCAAGACCGGTATAGCGTGAAAGGAAAAACGCCAGTGGTACCTGCACCAGCCAAAGGTTCAGCAGGGTAACCAGCATTGGAGGTAAGGTATCGCCGGCGCCACTGATACACTGCTGTAACGAACCAGTAAGGCCTGTCAACAGGTAGCTGGCAGCGCCTATTCTGATGAAGGCGCTGGCTATCTCGACCAGGGCAGGGTCAGAACTGAAGATGCGAACAATGTATTCAGCCCAGAGCAATACGGCTCCCGAAAAAAATAGCATCATCACCGTTAATAAGCCAGCAGCCCGCCAGCCGGTCGTTACGGCTCGCTCGGGTTGTTTTGCACCCAGGTTCTGGCCGACCAGTACGCCGGCGGCTTGTCCCAGTCCCATTGCCGGCATGCCTATGAAAAACTGCACCCGTTGATTCAGGGTGTGAGCGGCTAAACCAAGAGTACCGAAGGGAGAAATAAACCATACCAGCACCAGATTCCCCAGATTCATTTCCATTCCCATTATCGAGGCAGGAATACCTATCTTGACTATCCGCCAGATCACTTTGCCGTCAAACCGGAAATTTCTCATGCTGAGCCTCAACCGGGTTTGCCCACTAAAGAGGAACCAGAGACCGATGGTCGCTCCCAGGCCCTGGGACAAGACATTGGTTACTGCAGCGCCCGTGACACCCATGTGAGGAAAGAACCACAGGCCGAAGATTAAGACAGGAGACAGAGCTACGTGGAAAATTCTGAAGAAAACAGCCACCCACATCGGCTTTTTACCGTCCCCGGATGCCTGCATAGTAGCCTCGGTAACCATTCGCAGGGACATGGTTATCATACCGATGAAATTGATGCGCAGGTAGGGGGCTCCCTGCTCAACGACGTCAGCCTTTACCCCCATCAGGATTAATATTTGCTCGGCAAAGAATATACCTATTATCGCCATAATTACGGAATAGGCTAAAGTGATAACCATGGCTTGCTGTGCCACGTGCCTGGCCTCTTCGGGATTGTCCGCTCCGATAGCCCGGGCAATCATGGACCTCATGCCCTGGTAGAGACCAGCCATTGCCGAGTTCACCAGCATGACGACCATCCCGGAAACGCCCACCCCGGCAATGGCTGATGAACCCAGCCTGCCCACCCATATCATGTCAATTGTCGGACCGAGCATGTTGAGGCTGCCGCCGACCATCATCGGCCAACCTAACGAGACGAGGTTGCCGACTATGCTGCCTTTTGTCCAGTCCTTCTCAAACCTGGCCCCTCGTCTATTTCCACCGCCTCTTCCAGTAAACCCACCCGAGTCTTCCATGCCGAATTACCAATCTTTCTGTTTAATTCTGTCTGCGTTCAAATTATACTTTTATACGCTTCCAGCGGCCGAACCGGAAGTATAGCGTATAGGCAATGGCTGCCGTAACCATACCAGCCACCATAGCCCAGCGCACTCCGAATACACCAAGGTTAGTCATCTTTGGCAGAAAATAAGCTAACGGTACCTGCACCAGCCACATGTTTATCAACGTTATCGCCATTGGAATCAGGGTATCTCCGGCGCCGCTGATGCACTGCTGTAATGACGAAGTAAATCCCATGAACAAGTAACCGGCGGCGGCTATTCTGATAAAGGAACTGGCTGCCTTCACCAGTTCGGGGTTGGAGCTAAAGATGCGAATGACGCTTTCCGCCCAGACCAATACGGCTGCGGCTATAACGAGCATCATTACTGAAAGTAAGCCGGCCCCCCGCCAGCCGGTTGTCTCGGCTCGCTCAGGTTGTTTTGCCCCCAGATTCTGTCCGGCTAATACACCGGCCGCCTGGCCAAGCCCCATCGCCGGCACCCCGACAAACATCTCTATTCTCTGATTCAGGGTGTGGCCGGCCACGCCGAGAGTCCCAAAGGGAGACATGAACGATATCAGAATCAGGTTGCCTAGAGTTCTCTCCATCCCCATTATCGATGCGGGGAAACCGACCTTCAGCAGACGCCACATAATTTTCGGATCGATCCGAAAATTTTTCATGCTTAGCTGCAACCGTGTCCGCCCGTCTAAAAGGAACCAGAGTCCGATAGCCGCCCCGATACCCTGTGAAAAGATATTGGTAACGGCAGCGCCAGTGACTCCAAGCTGAGGGAATATCCACCAACCGAAGATGAGGAAGGGGGCCAGCACCACGTGGAAGAACCTGAAGAAGACAGCCACCCACATTGGCTTCTTGGCATCCCCGGATGCTTGCATCGAGGCTTCGGTAACCATACGCAGAGACATGGTTACCATGCCGATGAAATTAATGCGCAGGTATGAAGCTCCTTCTTTGACGACATCATCTCCTAGACCCATCAGGATTAGTATGTGCTCGGCGAAGAAGACACCTATTACCGCCATGATGATGGAATAGGCGAGGCTTATAACCAGGGCTTGCTGCGTGACATGGTTCGCCTCCCTGGGATTGCCGGACCCGATGGCCCGGGCAATCATGGCTCTCAAACCCTGGTATAGACCCATCATCGCCGAGTTTGCCAGCATGACAACCATCCCGGAAACGCCTACCCCGGCAATGGCGGCTGAACCCAGCTTACCTACCCATATCATATCGATGGTCGGGCCGAGCATGTTGAGACTGCCACCGACCATCATCGGCCAACCTAACGAAATAAGATTGCCAACAATACTGCCCTTTGTCCAGTCTTTATCAAATCTGGCCCCCCTCCCCCCTCTCCTCGCCCCTCCTGGAAAGCCACCGGATTCTTCCATTCTAATTCACCAACCCTTCTGTCTGTATACGTGGTATCGGACTAAATCTGTCGACGCTTCCACCGCCCTGTCTTAAAATAAATGGCGAAGACGGCCGCCCGGGCTACGACGGCGGCCACCATCGCCCAGCGCACTCCGTAGACACCCAGACCGGTTACTTTGGGGAGAAAGTATGCCAGCGGCATCTGCACTCCCCATAAGGTGACCAGGGTATTTATCATTGGTATCCAGGTGTCGCCGACACCGTTCAGGCATTGCATCAGCACCTGAACAAAGCCAAAGGTCATCAGAGCCACTATTTGTATCCTGAGAAAGAGGACGGCAACTTCCACCAGGTCTGGCTCAGTATTAAAGAGGCGGATGATAGCCTCAGGCCAAAACCAGATTAGCGCTGAAACAACTAACATAGCGCCGGTGAATAAACCGGCCGCCAGCCAGCCTGTTTTCTCAGCCCTATCCGGCTGCTTTGCCCCCAGGTTCTGCGCAGCCAGTATCCCCGCACCGAGCCCTAAACCTTGAGCCGGCATGTGCAGAAAGCGGTCTAACCTCTCCATAAGAGCATGAGCCGCTACGGCCGCGGTGCCGAAGGGAACTACAAACCACATCACCAGGAGATTAGCTGAGGTTCTTTCCGTCCCGTTTATCATGGCAGGTATGCCAATTTTGAGTATCCGCCATATCATCCTGGCGTCAAAATGGAAATTTCTCAGGGTTAACTGCAGCCGGGTGCGCCCGCTATATAGCATCCACAGGCCAAGCCCTCCGGCCACGCCCTGAGAAAGAACCCCGGTCAGAGCCGCACCGCTGACGCCCATGTTGGGAAAGAGCCACCAGCCAAATATAAAAAACGGCGCCAGAACTGCGTGCAGAAGCCTGGAACCAATAGCTATTTTCATCGGTGTTTGGGCATCCCCGGATGCCTGCATCAGGCTCTGTCCCATCATCTGGAAGGACATTGTGACCATGCCTATTAGCTGGATACGCAGGTAGGCAGTTCCTTCAGCAAGAACCTCGGCGTCTAACCGGAGCAGCAGCAATATTTGCCGGGATAAGAAAATGCCTATTACCGCCATAAGAACGGAGAAGACAACATTGATAACAAAGTATTGCTGAGCCACATGATTGGCTTCCTTCTCATCTTCAGCGCCAATAGCACGGGACACTATTGCCCTGGTGCCCGTCTGGAGTCCCATCCTGGCAACACTCATAAACTGGAAGACCATGCTGGAGACGCCCACTCCGGCAATAGAGGCCGCTCCCAGCTTGCCCACCCATATCATGTCAAGGGTAGGCCCCAGTACTGTGAGAGCCTGGGTTACCATCATCGGCCAGGACAGACCTAGCAGATTACCAAGTATACTGCCTTTTGTCCAGTCCCGGGTGAACCGGTCTTCTCTTCCCCTTCCACCACCGCCCTTGCCTCCTCCGGGGAACCCCCCTGAATCTTCCATTATGGTTAGATAGTCCTTTCCGCTGGTTACACCGTTAAATGAAGCTTCTGAGCCTGCTCTATCGCCCCGGCGGCTACGAACAATGAACCGGTAACGCAAATCAGGTCTTTTTCGCCTGCCATCTCCAGGGCCATCGGCAGGGCAACCGATATGTCCTCTGTTTCTTTAGCCTCTACTCCCTGACGTTTAAGCTCGGCTGAAATAATAGCCGTGGGAGTAGCCCGCGGGTGAATAGAGTGAGTGGCGATTACCCTATCGAACACGGGTAATAATTCTGATATTATGCCGGAAATATCCTTGTCTGAAGAGGTGCCGATTATCAGGATAGCCTTTTCAAATTTGAAGTATTGTTCCAGCGCCTCCCGCAGCTTGTGAGCCGAATAGGGGTTATGGGCGCCATCTACAACTACCAGGGGGCTGCGGTTCAGCACCTGAAGCCGCCCCGGCCAGATTACCTGGGCCATACCTCTGCCAATGCTTTTCTTGTTAATCCGCGGGTCTTTTTCAGCCAGCGCTTCGAGAGCGGCCACCGCAACAGTCGCATTTTCAAGCTGGTACTGCCCCAGCAAAGGTATCGATATTTCGTAGCTGCCCAGCCTTCCGGTAACTTTAAGTGATTGCCTTGTGGAATCAGAACTGAGAAACTGCCAGGTAACATCTTTACCTACTTTGATTAGTTTCACGCCGGTATCTTGGCAGGCTTTCTCGATAACCTTATTCGCTTCTTCGGCCTGGGGTGAGATAACAGTTACGCAGGCGGGCTTGATTATGCCTGACTTCTCGGTAGCAATTTCAGCCAGGGTATTGCCCAGAACATCGGTATGTTCCAGGCTAATCGAGGTGATTATGCAGACCTCCGGCTTCACAACGTTGGTTGCATCGAGCCGGCCTCCCAACCCCACCTCTACCACCTGAAAATCCACCTTCTTTAACTCAAAGAATAAAAAGCCCAGAGCTGTGATTATCTCAAAGGTGGTCAGCTTGCCATAGGTCGCTTTCTCATTTACCGCCGTGACTTCGGGCTTAAGCTTGCTAATAAGGGACACGATTTCCTGGTCGGAGATTAACTTATCATCGACCCGCATCCTCTCATTGAAGATGTGCAGATGGGGTGATGTGTAAAGCCCGGTAGTATAGCCTGAAGCGGTAAGAACTGAAGCTATCATAGCCGCCGTGCTGCCCTTGCCCTTGCTGCCTGTGATATGAACTGTCCTGGCTTTCAGGTGGGGATTGCCGACGCGCTCCAGCAGCTCATCCATCCGCCTGAGGTCATAATGGACGGCATCGCGCGGCCTAGGCTGCCTTTCATAATCGACAAAGCTGTAAATATAGTCCAGGGCTTCCTGATAATGGGCATCGACGGCCAACGGTCTGCCACGGTTGTCTCTTTCAAACACGTTGCCAATTATATCATCACCGCTAATTCTATTCAACAAAGCGATATATCTTTTTCTTATAATTTATGTTGATAAAACTCAATCTAAAAATCCCCTTCCCATCAGTTTATTCGAGTGGGAGTCCAGCGAATGAGAGAGTATGAGAGGGCTGATGCCCTCTCATAAAAAACATCTCCCCCCTCTCCTTCGAAAGGAGAGGGGGATAAAGGGAGTGAGGTAGGCTCAACATAATCAGTTGAATGTGCTACAATTACAAGATATGAATCCGAGCCGAAGATTACTATGGGGCAGCATCATCCTGGCTGTGATTGTGGCAGTCGGGGTTACCGGTTATATGGTTATCGAGGGCTGGTCATTCCTGGACTCGCTTTACATGACCATCACCACAATAGCCACTGTGGGCTACGGTGAAATCCACCCTTTGAGCGCCGGTGGACGAGTCTTTGGTATGGTATTAATCCTTGGCGGGGTGGGCGGAGCTTTATATGGTTTGACTGCAATTGTGCAATATGCGCTGGAAGGTGATATCGGAAGTATCTGGGGGAGGCGCAGGATGAAAAACAAAATCGACCAATTGAGAGGGCATTTTATTCTTTGCGGCTTCGGCAGGGTTGGCGAGACAATTGCCAGTACCTTTCAGGAAGAAGGGGTGCATTTTGTTGTTATTGAGAATGACCCGGCACATATTACCGGACTGGAACAGTCCGGCTACCTTTATCTGGCGGGTGATGCTACGCGGGACGAGGTGCTCAGGGAAGCAGGCATCGAACACGCCCGGGGGCTAGTGGCAGCAGTGGGCGATGACGCCGATAACACATATATTACTCTGACAGGCAGGGAGCTGCGCCCGGACCTGTTTATCGAAGCGCGGGCCAGCAGCGAAAGGGCTGAGAAGAAGCTGAAGAGCGCCGGAGCTAACCGTGTTGTATCTCCAAACAGCATCGGAGCCCGCCGTATGGCTATGCTGGCGCTACGTCCGGCTGTGGTTGACTTTGTCGATGATATTACCCGCCGCGGCGGCCCGGACCTGCTGATGGAAAATGTCTCCGTCAGCGCTGAATCCGTCCTGGCCGGCCAGAGTGTGAATGAATTGCGCCAGTGCTCCAAAGCCACCATACTGGCAATAAACAAGAAGAACGGCGGGCTGATGGCTAACCCGCCCGGAGAAGAAAAAATTATGGCTGGAGACAGCCTGATTATCGTGGGTACCGGGGAACAACTGAGTTCTCTGGAGGGAATTTGTCAAGGAGTGATAGCTAATGGGTAAAACAAAAGCAGGAATTATCAATGTTACAGGCTATGCCGGTGTGGAACTGGCCCGGCTGCTTTACCGCCACCCTGAGGTTGAAATTACCTCGGTCACCGGGCGGAGCGCCGCAGGGCAGAAGCTGGGCACGGTTTTCCCCCATCTGGCCGATTTAGGGCTGACTATCGAGGCTGAACTGGGGGATGTGGACATCGCCTTCTCCGCTCTGCCCCAAAAAGAGAGTGTAAAGGAAGTGATGCCGGTACTCAAACGGGGCATTAAAGTGGTGGATATCAGCGCTGATTTCAGGCTGAAGGACGCCGCTCTTTATCCCGCCTGGTATGGCTTTGAACACCCTGCCCCCGAATTGTTAGAGGAAGCTGTCTTCGGCCTCCCTGAAATATACAGGTTTAAACTTGCCTCCGCCCGGCTGGTGGCTAACCCAGGCTGCTATCCCACCGGGGCAATCCTGGCTCTGGCTCCGGCTGTGAAGGCCGGCTTAATCGAACCTGATATTATTATCGATAGCAAGTCCGGCGTTTCAGGAGCCGGCCGTACTCTCAGCCTGGGGACTCACTTTTCTGAAGTCAACGAGGATGTATCGGCATATTCGCTGGAAGGCCACCGCCACTTGCCTGAAATAAGCCAGGAGCTAGGCTTTCTTCATCCTCACCCTGCCCCGTCAGTGACCTTCGTTCCCCACCTGATACCGATGACGCGGGGCATATTGACCACGGCTTATGCCAAACTAACTCCGGGTAAATTAGCCTCCGGAGAAAAGGGTAAAGCCGAACTAACAGCTATCTACCGCAATTTCTATAAGAATGAGCCGTTTGTCAGGATTGCCGAGGCGTCCCCCCACACCAAGCACACCTGGGGCAATAACTTCTGCATCGTTTACCCCACTCTCGATACCCGCCAGGATAGACTGATTGCCATCAGCGCTATCGATAACCTGGTCAAGGGGGCGGCCGGACAGGCAATCCAGAATATGAATATCATGTTCGGCTTCCCCGAAACTATGGGGCTTGAGGCGCTGGGGGTGTATCCGTAACTTTGCAAAGAGCCACGCCGTACACTTTGAGCCGAGATAGGCTTACTTATGGAAACAAAACGCTCATTAGAAAGCCCTGGGCTATCCCCCCTCGCCCCCCTTTATAAGGGGGGTGGAGCTTTCGCGTCTCCTCGCATCCACCTTATTAAGGGGGATATAGGGGGATTCGATAAGTCCGTTCTCGAACAAAGAGGGTTAATCACTACCGGCTTCCACTTACCCTATAATCCAAAGCTCAAAGAGGCGGCGCGACGGCTAAGAAAGAACCTGACTCCAGCCGAAAAGAAGATTTGGTACGGCTACTTCAGAGACTTTGAATACCCTGTTTTGAGACAGAGACCTATTGATAACTACATTGTAGATTTCTACTGTCCTGAATACAGGATAATCGTAGAAATAGACGGTGACAGTCATTTTACTGACGATGGAAAGGGTTACGATGAGGAAAGGACTAAAATACTGGAACAGTACGGGCTGAGAATCATCAGGTTCATAAACGAAGATGTGCTCCAAAACCTCGAATCGGTTGTCTACAGAATTGAAGAAGCGATTAAGTATTTGAGAAATAAACCAACACAATCGTAAAATTGACCCCTCTCCTCCCGCTGTGGTAAGATTTTAACAGGCTGCGAAATAAATATACAGCCGAAATAGGAAGGAAAATCAATGCAGAAAGAACAGGTTGAAACAGTTTTGAATAAAATACGGCCTGCCCTGGTACGCGATGGCGGTAATGTTGAGCTGGTTGGCGTCAAGGACGGCACGGTGGAAGTAAAGCTGACCGGCGCCTGTGCCGGCTGCCCCATGTCCACGCTGACCCTTAAGATGGGCATCGAGCAAATCCTGAAGAAGGAACTCCCTGACGTAAAAGAAGTCGTAGCGGTCTAGTAGACAGCTTTCTGATACGCTTATCTGTAGTCTGATAGGGAATGGAAGAAGCGATGGCCGGACGACACTATCACAAATTCCTTATTCTGATAACGCTTGGTCTCTTACTATTGAGCGTTATCGGGCTAAGCGCTTGTTCGCCGGCCGCCCCGGCTACACCTACCCCGGCTGCTCCAGCATCGCCTGCGACACCAGTTCCGGCCACGCCGCCTGAGCCTGTTACGCCATCTCCGAGCGCGCCGGCAACACCTGCGGCTCCTGCCACGGCAGCCGCGGGGGGAGCGACAACTCCGGCACCGGTAGACAAGACGGCTCCATCTCAGCCGCCCTCACCAATCCCTCAGAAACCGGTGGCTGTCCAGGTAAACATGGCCGGCTTTGCCTTTTCCCCGGCTACGATTACTGTGTCGGTAGGAACTCCTGTTGTCTGGACTAACAAGGATTCAGCTACTCACACAATAACCAGCGATGCCGGTCTGTTCGATAGCGGCAATATCGCTCCCGGCGCTACTTTTAGCCGTACCTTTACTCAACCCGGCACGTTCCAGTACCACTGTAATATTCATCCCTCTATGACCGGTAAGATTATAGTCGTAGATGGGAATGCGGCGCCATCGAGTGGAACGCAATCTCCGTCAACCAGCGGCAGTACGACGTTCCCAACGGGCGGAACAACTAATCCGCCGGCGTCTGGAACGACAACCCCATCAACAGGTGGAGCGACACCGCCCGTAAACGCTCCTAGCGCGGGCACGGATTCCAATTACTAGGGTTTCACTCTTTGCCAATATCCGTGCAAAGGCCGGATAGCTGGTACGAAAAATAATCAACCTAATGCAGGAAGCCTAAAAGCGTTTCCCACCCCCAGGCCCCCGCCACCACCAGGATGACGAATTTGATGCTCTTACCTGCCCAGCCTATCAGGAGGAATTTCCAAAGCGGGAACTTAAGGGCGCCGGATATTATTCCGGCTACATCGAACAGGGGTATGGGAGCTGCTGCAATAATAAAAATTGCCCAACCGCCCCAACGCCGCATCCACTTTTCCATGCTCAGGTACAGTTGACCCGGGTTCTGCATCAGTTGATGTCCCTCGTGTCCGACCAAAAATCCCGTCATCTCGCCGAGGGTACCCCCGGCAGCCCCCACCAGCCCCACCAGGATGGGATTCAGAGTGGTGCCGAGGGCAAAAAGCACCACAATACCGGGTACGGGTATGACAACGGTGGCGCTGGTAACCAGGCCGACAAGGAAGGCGCCCAGATAACCGTAGTTACCCAGGCTGTTTACCTTATCCCGGAAAAGAAAGAGACCCGCGGTAATGGCCAGCGCCAGGAATATGGTCAGCCCGAGAAGAAGTATTGCCCTGAGCCTACTCTTCTTCCCAGCGCTGGATGGTTTATTAACGGTAATACTCATAGGCATTGCCTGATAACGGTCTCTCTGCTATACTTCACTAGTGTGTCCCCATCGTCTAGAGGCCTAGGACGACACCCTTTCAAGGTGTAGACAGGGATTCGAATTCCCTTGGGGGCATTCTAGTTCATTCAGACGTCAAGTTCAAGCAACCCCGTGACTGCACAACCCTACTGTCAGCCAAATTATTCTATCCGTTTCCTGTTAATAACTTCTGTCAAAGGAGAAATAAATCCGTGAAGGCGTTACTCCAGCGGGTTACTGCGGCTTCGGTTTCGGTCTCCGGTGAGGAGGTGGGCCGGATTGGGCGGGGGTTGGTGGTCTTTGTGGGGGTGGCGAACGGGGATACGGTAAAGGATGTCCAATATCTTGTAAACAAGACATTAAACCTGCGTATTTTTACCGATGAAGAGGGCAAGTTCAATCTATCGGTTCTTGATATGAAAGGCGAGCTGCTGGTTGTCAGCCAGTTTACTCTCATGGCTGATACAAAGAGAGGCCGGCGACCCAGCTTTAGCGAGGCAGCCCCGTCGGCTGAGGCTGAGGTCTTATTTAATCAATTTGTCGAGCAGATTCGGACTAGCGGGCTAAAAGTAGAAACCGGCCGCTTCCAGCAATATATGCAGGTGGAAATCCATAATGACGGCCCGGTTACGATACTGCTGGATAGCCGGGGAAGCTCTTAGTCTGGCAGCGTTGGTATCGTGGTTGCGCTGCGAGCAGCTTCGGGCAACTCTATGGTTATTGGCTGATTGTAGTCAAAGAACTTGCACTTTCCTTTCACTTCCACGGTCATTTTCTCAAAATCGCCGTCATTGGCTCGGATATCCCTGGGAGACATCTCCAAAACCGCTTGAATATCTGTTCTTACGATTAGATAGGTGTCTTTAGCTATCCATTGTTTAATGGAAACTATCTTGAACATTCCGGCCAGGTCAATGGGGATGAGGTTCCCACTCGATCCCGGTCCGCGGCCGAGGAGGTTCAAATAATAATCTTGTTGTAGGACCCAATTGGTTAGTACCTTCATATCGGGGTTGACGACGAGGACATAGCAATCGATTCCGCCCACATTTTCATCTTGCTGCAGGGTTACGTTGGCGGTAGTCTTGAGGAACTTCATCTGCTGCTCGACCTCGTTGTAACCTGCCCACACCTGGTTGATTTTGAGTTTCTTCCACTCTCCGCCCTCAACGCGTGATTCATAGTTTATGTATGACAGTCCGTCTACTATGTAGTAGATGCGTGGAGTACCAACAATAACAGGATCAACCGTCTGGGTCATCTGAAACGCTTTATGCCCATTGTCTAGTTGGACGTCAAAATCCCTTGCCGTTGGCTTCATCGACGGGTAAGTCCCTCCAGTAACCTCTACAGTGACCGTGGTGTTCCCGCTGAATTTCACCGTTTGCACCGTCGTGTTGGCTCTCAGAGTATTTGAGAGTATCTCCTGACTGGTAAGTGGCGTTTTGGTGATGGGTGAGGTATCCGTGGTCGGTGAGGTCTGGCACGCAGCCATGCCAGCAGTCGCCAGCAAAACCAAACCCAGACATAGCGTAACTACTTTCTTCGGGATAGACATGCTCACCTCTTGTTGGCCTGTTCCAGCCATACCGGAGTTAGTGGCGTAAGTGTAACCCCATAGAGACGGACTGTCAATCGCGAGATTGCCGCACGTTTTTGTTCTGGCTTCAGCCTCTATGGTATAATTACTAATTGTCCAAGTAAACTTAAGAGTAAAGGTATTTTATGCCCAAAAGCAATCAAACAAAAAAAGGCCAGGCGGAAGCTGTCCCTGTCACTCATAAGTGGCTGCACACCACACTTTTAAGGGTGAAATCCGGTGAGATTACTCTGGCTGAGGCTACAGAGGAATTAAGCTCGCTGCCTTATGAGGAACTGGCTTACGCCAAAATCGACCACCACCGTCATTTACGCACCGGTTTTCCTGAGGTCATTTTTGGCCGGGGCAAGACTATCGAGCAAATCTCAAACATAGCTAAAAGTATGGGAGCGCGCTCTGAACGCCTCCTCGTTACGCATGCCACCCCGGAAGCTTATGATGCCGTAAAAAAGGTCATCCACGACGCCGTTTACAACAATCTTTCACGGACTATCGTGGTCAACAGGCTGGGAAAAACCGGGCTGCGGACGGGCATTACAGTAGTTACCGGGGGGACGGCGGATATTCCCGTTGCCGAAGAAGCTGTAGTCACGGCGGAACTGATGGGCAATAAAGTGGAAAAGGTTTACGATACAGGTGTGGCCGGCATTCACCGGCTGCTGGACAAGCTGCCCAAATTACGCAGCGCCCGTGTCCTGGTGGTGGTGGCGGGAATGGAAGGGGCTTTGCCCAGCGTCGTCGGCGGGCTGGTTTCCGTGCCCATTATTGCAGTGCCTACCAGCACGGGTTATGGCGCCAGCTTCAACGGCCTGGCGCCTTTGCTGACCATGCTAAATAGCTGCGCTCCGGGTGTGGCGGTGGTCAACATCGATAACGGATTCGGCGCCGGTTATATGGCCGGATTGATTAATAGTGAGGGAAATGACAATGAAGACTGAAGATAAACTGATCCGCCTGAAAGAAATCTTGCGGGAAATGGGTAACGTGGTGGTCGCCTTTTCCGGCGGCGTGGATAGCTCATTTCTGGCCTTTGCCGCTCATGAGGCTCTCGGGGATAAAGCGCTGGCGATTTTCGGCCATTCGCAGACATGCCCGCCGGATGACTTTACCGGTGCCAATAACATGGCGAAAAAGCTGGGCTTGAACTACCGCGTCATTGAGACCAACGAGCTGGAAGACCCTCAATTCGTGGCTAATGACCAGAACCGCTGCTACTATTGCAAATCAGAGCTGTTTACAAAACTGAATGAAATCGCCAGAGAGGAAGGAATTACCTGGGTGGCTGACGGCACCAACTCTGACGACCTCGGCGATTACCGTCCCGGCCGGCGGGCCTGCAGTGAATTGAGCGTGCGCAGCCCGCTTCTGGAAGCGGAACTGACCAAGGATGAAATCCGCCGGCTTTCCCATGAGGTTGACCTGCCTACCTGGGACAAGCCCGCCTCGCCGTGTCTGGCTTCACGCATTCCATACGGCACTCCGGTCACGGAAGATGTGGTGCAGAAGATTGCCGCCGGTGAGCTATATCTTCGCAGTTTAGGCATACGGACGCTGCGCCTTCGCCATCACGGGGACATCGCCCGCATCGAAATCGAGGAAAAGGACATGGCGCGGGTGCTGGATGACGAGACACGCAAGGAAATCGTCAGGCGGCTTAAGACCATCGGCTACCTCTATGTGACACTGGACCTGACCGGCTTCCGTAGCGGCAGCTTGAATGCCCAGCTTGCGGAAAGCATAACCGGTAAGAAATAACATGGCCAGAACACTTTATTTCGATTGTTTTTCCGGAGCCAGCGGCGATATGATACTGGGCGCCTTACTGGACTTAAGCTTCCCCCTGGATATTCTGAAAGACAGCCTGAGCAGTCTTGACTTGCATGGATACTCACTCTCGGTAGAGAAGGTGAAGCGTTCCTCGATTACTGCCACCAAGTTCAGTGTGGTGATGGACCCTGACTATCACCAGCATTCACGTTCCCTGTCAGATATCCTTAAAATCATAGATTCCAGCAAGCTGCCTGCCAAAGTGAAGCAGACCGGCAGCGCCGTTTTCCAGCGGCTGGGAGAAGTGGAAGCCGGCATACACGGCGTGGATATCCAGGAAGTGCACTTCCATGAAATCGGCGCTGTGGATTCCATCATAGACATCGTCGGCTCGGCCGTTGCCTTTGACTGGCTGAAGATTGAGAAGTTCTGTTCCTCCGCGCTGCCATTAGGCTCAGGAACTGTCAAAACAGACCACGGCATTCTGCCCGTGCCTGCCCCGGCTACCTTAGAGCTGCTGGCTTTGGCCAAAGCTCCGGTGGTGGATTTCCCCAAGTCCGGGGCGTCCCAGGGCGAACTGGTGACGCCGACAGGCGCCGCCCTGGTGACCATGCTCGCCCAATTCCGCAGGCCGGATATGACAATGGAAAAGGTGGGCTACGGCACCGGTTCAAAAGACTTCGCGGAATGGCCGAACGTACTGCGTATCTGGCTCGGCGAGGAAAAAGAAGCTCAAAACCAGCAGGACTTAGTCATGCTGGAGACCAACATAGATGACATGAACCCGCAGATTTATGGCTACCTGATGGAAAAACTGTTTCTTGAAAAGGCTGCCGATGTCTGGTTCACTCCCATCCAGATGAAGAAGAACCGCCCGGCTGTTATGCTCAGCGTTCTCGGCCCGGCCTCTGCCGAGGCTAAACTGGCTGAAATTATCATGCGCGAGACTTCCACTTTAGGCATGCGGGTCAGGCCGGTCTCACGGCACACGGCGCAGCGGGAAATCATCGAGTTTGATTCCACTCTGGGAAAGGTCAATGCCAAGGTGAAGCGGTTCATGGGGGCCGTGCTCGGCGTTTCGCCTGAATATGAAGATTGCCGCCGCATCGCTCTGGAGCGGGATATGCCCCTGCAGGAAGTCCTGGGCATTATCGAAGCCGAACTGCGTAAACACTTGGCTTCATAATGGTTATTGCATACCGCTCGCCTGAGCTTGTCGAAGGGCGCCGTTGTGGTTCGACAAGCTCACCACGAACGGTTTGGGCTATTCCCTCTCCCTTGATAGGAGAGGGTTAGGGTGAAATCAGATTGGTTGCCTGGATTATAGAGGTTAGCACCTAACCCTACAAAGTTAGGAGTATTAAATGACATCGGGTTGGGCTGTGCTGTTCCTCGGATTGGTACTCGGCATCAGGCATGCTTTCGATGCCGACCACCTGGTTGCGGTCACGACCATTGTCAGCGAGTATAAGAATCCGCTCAAGGCCATCTGGGTGGGCGTTTCCTGGGGACTGGGACATACCACCACGCTGTTCCTCGCCGGAGGGGCATTGCTCCTGCTTAATCTGCATATTCCGGAAAGACTGGCCCTTTTCTTTGAATTTGCCGTCGGGCTGATGCTCATTATATTAGGCGTTCAGACTTTTCTTTCCTTCCGGCGGCACAAGATTCATCTTCATGAGCACACCCACAATGAAGAGGCTACTTCTCACGAGCACTTTCATACCCATCAGGCGACGCCCGGCCACGGACACCCTCACCTGTCGCGGTTCGAGAAGTGGAGTAAATTGTTGGCTGCCGGTATCGTTCCCAGAGAGCACTTTACCGCCGAGACCAAAGGTGCGATGAAGCCTTTCTTCCGGCTGAAGTCTTATCTGGTCGGCACGGTGCACGGCATGGCGGGCAGCGCGGTGTTAATGCTCCTGGTTCTGGCCAGCATCGAATCCGTCTGGGCCGGTGTTACCTATATCTTAATCTTCGGCCTGGGAACGGTCATCAGCATGGGGCTTATCTCCGTCTTCATCAGCCTGCCGTTTTCAGTATCAGGCCGGTTGCCCCGCCTCAACCGCATCATTCAGGCTGGGGCGGGAACATTCAGTATTCTGTTCGGGCTGTTCCTGATGTACCAGGTGGGGATAGCCGAGGGTTTGCTGACAGGGATTTGATTGAGCGTAACCTGAGTGTAGCGAAGCGAAACCCGCCATTCAGCCGATGCCGGTCTCTTTCCATGCCGATGCGAATTCGGCGAGAGAACGGTAGCGGTCTTCCCGTCTTTCGCTGACCGCTTTTAAGGCAACCGGATGTAATCCGGCATCTCCTGTCCATTTTGAAACTGAGCGGTCTAATTCCCCGCCCAGAAGGGCAAAAGCTGTCGCACCCATCAAAAAGACATTTGTTATTTCGTCAATTCGGGAACCCACGACAAACTCTTCCGGCGACATAAAACGAGAGGAGCCCCACATTCTACCAATCCCATTTGTGACTGGTTGTTTCTGGTAGAAATCAATATCACATATCAGGGTTGCATTATTTTGAAAGTCATACATGATGCTGCCGTCGTAAAAGTCGATTGCGACGTAACCGAGCTTTGCGACATGGGCGTGAAACGCCAGGATGTCATTAAAGACGTTCAGGCGCTTTTCGACAGGCAAACTCATAAACCTAAGACGTCCCCCGTATTGCCTATGCATGCACACCGCGTCTGTCCATTCAAATATGACTGCAAACCCGCCGTTGATTTCCTCGGCGGAAACCAGTTTGATGAGGTTCTTGTGCCGGAGCGCTTCATAAACCGGAACGGTGGCTTTGAGGCGTTCTATGGCGGCTTTGGTTGTTCCGCTGTATTCCGCTGTTTCCGCTCCGGCATATTTGATGAAATATCTTTTTGCGCCGTTCGTAACCCCAAAACAAATGTTGCCGGAGTCCTGGTCATCAAACACCTTGAACACGCTGCCGTACTTGTGCAAGAAAGACAAGTCGGAGGGGACCTTCATTCTGTAGAAGATTCCATCGATGTGCTGTATAACCATCAGATGTCGCCCCTACTATTTCAGCGGTAGTCCGCTTTACGTTTGCTTCTTCCTTTGAGGTCTTCCTAAACTGCCGACCACTCCTGCCCGTTCGAGAGCGATTTGCTTCGCTAAGAATACCTTCAACAGACTTTGATAGGGGACGTCTTTCTTGTTCGCCAGGTTTTTCAGCTCAAACAACAAGTCTTCCGGGAGACGAATAGAGACAGATTTGAGCGATGGCTTCAGATTGGGGAATGAACCTTTCAGAGGTTTATTTGAATCAAAGTAATCAAGGGGAGAATGAGTCGCCCAAAACTCTCGCTCCCGGTCTTCGTCCTTAAATTTCGGGACTTTTGTTTTCATATTCTTCATAGTATTTCCTCTCCCTGCGGTTCATATCCCGTGCGGAGATGATTCTTAGCAGATTATTTCTCCTGGTGAATATCATCACAAGTAGACGGCGTGCATCAGTTTTGCCAAAAACAGCCCACCGCCGCTCAGCCTCCGAGTGCTCAGAGTCAGCCAGAACGGCAAGAGGCTGGTTGTAGAAAACCTGTTCACACTCCCAATTCTGGACATTGTGTCTCAAAAGATTCTTATTGCTGTTACCGCTATCCCATTGGAATCCTTCAAAACCAAATACGCTGTCCACGATGATTCAATTGTATATGTAGACAATATACATGTCAAGAGCAAATATACCAAGTTTGCATGAATCGACAAGGGGAGTGTTTCTTTTCAGGCCCAGGCGCAGGGTGGGCTGAACCTTTCATTTCATCGGCAGTGTTTCAAGCTCGAGGCTGATATCAAGGGCTTTCACGGAGTGGGTGAGGGCGCCGATGGAGATAATGTCAACGCCGGTCTCTGCTGCGGCGCGGACGGTTTCCAGGGTGATGCCTCCCGAGGCTTCGGTTTTAATTCCCCTGGGTAACAAAGCAAGAGCTTTGCGTATCAGGCCGGGACTCATATTATCGAACATTATCATGGTCGCTCCGGCTGCGGCAGCCTCGCGGGCTTCCTCGGGAGTAGTAGTTTCAACCTCGACAGTCATGTCTTTGGGGGCTTCTGTTTTAGCCTTTTTGACGATTTCCGTCAGGCTCATGCCCATTTTCCGCAGGGCGGCGATGTGGTTGTCCTTAATCAGGACGGCGTCACCCATGTGCATGCGGTGATTTTGCCCCCCGCCCATCCGCACGGCATACTTTTCCAAGACTCTGAGGCCGGGGGTGGTTTTGCGGGTATCGACGATTTTGGCGTGGCAGTCCTTTATTTTGTCTACATAAAGGGCAGTCTGTGAAGCAATGCCGCTTAGCCTTTGCATAAAATTAAGGACTACCCGCTCGGCTTTGAGAATGCCGGCTACGTTGCCCGAAACGGTACCGATGATGTCTCCATGTTTTATCTTTGCGCCGTCTTGTATGAGCAGGTCGATTTTAAGCGTGGGGTCGACCCTGAGGAAAATATCCCGGGCTAACTCACCGCCGGCGAGTATGCCCTCTTCTTTTACCAGCAAGGTGGCTTTGCCTTGAAGCCCGGGGGGAATGAGTATCTCGCTGGTTACATCGCCGTAGCCGGTGTCCTCAGCCAGCGCCAGGTCTATGATGGCAGAGTTGTCCACTATTCTTCCCTCTTGAGTACGCCACCTTTTGTCACCCTTATCGTCGCTCCCGATTCTACCCTGAGCACTATGCTATCTTCATCGATTGTATCAACCGTCCCGTAGATTCCTCCGGCGGTGATGACGGTATCTCCCTGTTGCAGTTCTTCCACCATCATATCGTGCTTTTTCTCACGCTGCTGTAGTGGTCTAATCATGAGAAAATAAATAAATACCATGAATATTGCCGCCATGGCAACCAGAGTTAACAACGGGTTCATTTCTTTCTCCTTGTTTAATTATTCTGTCTAGGGGCGACCACAGGGGGTCGCCCCTACGAGGGTGAACCCTGTAGCGACCAGGCGCCCGCCTTTTCGATTCTGATATTTACCAGCCGGCCTCGCCAGTTACTACTATCTGTGAAGAATACCAGTTTACCACTTCTGGTACGTCCCTGCCACTTGCCCTTCTTCCTGCCTTCGACCAGGATTTCGACCGTCTTGCCAAGCAAGTTGGCATTGACCTCGGTTGAAATACGCTCCTGTAGCTTTTCGATTTGATTGAGCCGCCGGCTTTTCTCAGCGGCGGGGACATTATCCTCAAGCTCCCTGGCGGCGATAGTGCCCGGTCTCGGTGAATAGGCCGCCACATGGACGGTCTCAAACCTGAGTTCGGCCAGCAGGTCAAGGGTGTGCTGGAACTGCGCCTCGGTTTCCGAGGGGAATCCGACGATGATATCGGTGCTGATGGAGATTTCGGGTATCCGGCGGCGGGTCTCGGCAATGAGCCGGTGGTAGTGCTCCACAGTGTAGTCCCGTCTCATCAGTTTCAGGATGTCATTATCGCCCGACTGGATGGGCAGGTTGAACTGTTCGCAGACCTTGTCCAGGGAGGCGATGGCCTCGATGAGCCGGCCGGTCATATCCTTGGGGTGATTGGTCAGGAAGCGCAGACGGGCCAGGCCCTCGATGCCGTTCAGCTCACTGAGCAGGCCGGCCAGGTCGGGCTTGCCGGGCAGGTCGTGGCCGTAAGAATCAACATTCTGTCCCACCAGGGTTATCTCTTTAGCGCCGCGGCGCACCAGGTCTTCAACCTCGTTTTTTAGCTCCTCTATAGGCCGGCTTCTCTCCCTGCCCCGGCGGTAGGGGACGATGCAATAAGAGCAAAAATTATCGCAGCCCTGGATGATGGGCAGATAAACGGCGGGCGGAGCGTCCTGAGTTTGTGGAGTTGTTTGAGTTCCGGGCAACCACAGGGGGATTTCTCCGGGTTTGAAGAAATGGTCGACGTATGGGAAATCCTTGCTCAACTGAGCCAAATTAGAATCAACGAGGCAGCCGGTCAGGGCGAGAGTCAGATTGGGTCGCTGCTTCTTCAAAACTTGAAGGTTATCGAGCTTATTGGTCACCTTGTCTTCGGCGCTCTGGCGCACCACGCAGCTATTCAGCACAATGATATCAGCCTCATTAGCCGTAGTGGTAGCCTGATAGCCGTGCTGCTCGAAGAGGCTGCCCAGCCGCTCTGATTCCGCCTTGTTCATCTGACAACCGATGGTCCAGATATAATAGTGGGGCATTATATTTCACTTCACTCCGATGGTGAAATTATGAATGATGGATGGGTAAAAATCAAACAGGGAGGGGAATAAATCACCCTCATCCTAACCTTCTCCCCTCAAGGGAGGGGGCAGTTAACTTTTATTAAGTGAATGCGCTCTATATGGTCTATGGGGTTTTCTTCTGGTGACGCTGGTAATAATCGGCAGTCTGTTTCAATATCCGCTCCATCCGGCGCACCCTAGTCTCGGGTTTCTTTGCCTCGTCAAAATATCTGACATAGCCTCGCTGGCAGGAAGGCCGCAGCTTGTCCCACATAGTGAGCATGTGACTATCTTTCTGAATGGCTCCGGCAAGTTCAGCGGGGATAGTCTGGCCGAGTTTGGTCTGCATATTTGCTGTTAAACTTCGATCCTTGAAAATCTTTTTAAGATTACAAGATTTTCTACGGCAATTTTCCCCGCCCATTCGAGTCTGGCTTTTTCCCAATCATCCTCATAATCTGTCCACTTCCATGTCGGAAACCATGCTTCATTAGAGTCAATAGTTTTGATAAGAAGGTCTAAATTCTGATTTGTTGAGTCAACTAACAAAGAATAAAAGGGGGAATTTGGATTATCAACAAATTGAAGTGGTTTAGGAACGTATTTAATTTGCCAATCTTTGGGGTTGGTATTTACGGTTCCTAAAATTAGTTCTGATAGTTTCGATTTTATCTTAGCCTTGGTTTCTTCTGGAATATGAGAGTAAAACAACAAATAACAATACAGGTTATGCTCTTCCATTTTCTTCTTGTAACTCAGAAGCATATTTATAGTCTTCTGTATTAGTTCTTCAAGTTGTGAAGTGGGAAAATTATTTGGGTATCTAAGCAAGTATCCAAGAATCTCAACTGTGGGATTTTCCCAACTTTGTTCTATTGCACAAAAGCCAGTTTTTTCATTAAGGTGCCACCACGGAGCGTGTGGATAGCTGTTGACGTCACTTGGAACAGGTCTCCATCTTTCATATGCTCTTGAAAAACTCGAAGAAAAGTAGTTCATCGTTTTTTTCAAAGCCTCATTTTCTTCAGAGATTCCAATTTTTTCCATATATTGAATTCCCAAACTAGTCGCAATCGTTGATGATGATGGAGTTCTAAAATCAGGCTCGAGTCCGTGGCCAAAGCCACCATCAATGTTTTGATAGGATACGAGGCTTTTTGTCACAACTTCTTGAGAGCCGTTGTGGAAATAAAAGGAATACAGTTGTTTATCTAATTCACGAGCGTTTTTGTAAATAAATTTCGATACCTTTTCAAAATTATTCTTAGATAATTTCATGGCAGTAATTCCACCTTGTTTTTACGCCAAAAATCGGTTGGTGAGCATGTGCCTAGGACGAGCTAACAAAGACATTTCCTAACTGGCGGAGGGAGTGGGATTTGAACCCACGACACCGGTTTCCCGGTGTAAGCGCTTAGCAGGCGCCCGCACTAGACCACTATGCGATCCCTCCAATGGGACTATACAATTCTATTGTATTCAGTGATAAGTAGCAAGTATCAAGAATCAAGTACCAAGTACCAAAACACAAAATTCAAAGTTCAAATCAAATCCAAATACTTGAATGAAAAGCCCAGCCTGGAAGCGCATTTGTCTTGGGGGTCTTGTAAATCTGAGCAAAGTTGTATGCTATGTTAAAGCGGAGTCTGTGCTGTCTCCTCAACCGACTGTTCCGTGCCGGACTTGGAATGCAGACGAACGGCAGTTACTTCTGGATACCCGCTTTCGCGGGTATGGCTGGAGTGACACAAACCTTCAACGGGTGTCTACCTGATAATCGGTAGCAGCAACCGCAATCCAATTCAAACACGTGACCAAAGAAGTATTATGAGCCGGAGCAATTACGACCGGCCTCCATGCTCGGTTGTGTCCCTTTCGTAACTCTTCGGATGATGAAATGCTTTTTCAAGTATTTTGTTTTGAGCTTCCTGGTCGTACATCCACTTACGCACAGGTACACGTGACTTCCCATTGGCCGAATCTACTTCAATATCTCCATTGGGTCTATACCTAAACCCTATGTAGTTGTAGTTATCGCCACTACTACTTATATGCCACCTTAGCTCTACTTCAACACTACTAGTATCAGCCTTGTTATCACCCCGCCGAATGTAGTCGTCAGTTATCATCTTTTTATCGATGAGAGGCCATTCTTTTAACTCGTGGTCAGGGTAGTTCGTTCCTATGAGTATGTATGCATAGGCATCAATATTCTTCTTGTATTCAATAAGCAATCGTGGAATAATACTTTGATTAAAAAACCCAATGGCTAAAAACCGGTCTGATTTGATGATTCTTTCTTCGTTTATTCTCTCGTAATTGCTCTTTTGTTCAGCACGTTTTTCCTCGTCCAGCCTTTGCTGAAGGTCAAAAGACTCCTTTTGTTTTTGTCTTAATAGATCTTCTATAAATCCCATAGTTTGGATTATATACATTATAATCAATTCGCGCAAGATTCGTCCCTATTCCATATTTTTAAGTTTTAGACGGATTTGGCTCGTAAACGAAAGGATCATTTTCTAAATCTTTGCCTATTAATGAGGTGTATGACAAAATATAAAATTGGGAATTTGAATCTGCTCACTTGTTACTTGCCGTTTGGTATTTCGCTTTGTGGTATATTTAGATGATTTTGGACGGTTTAATGCAAAAATGGTAGCAGATATCTTTTCAGCCGAGACAATTACAGAAGGCTTGAAGACCCGCTTTATCGGGCAGAGAGTGCTTTACTATCCCAGTCTGACTTCAACGATGGAGATTGCCCGGCAGGCGGTGGGGCAGGGGGTGGAGGAGGGGACGGTTGTCATCGCTGACGAGCAGACGGCCGGCAAGGGGAGGCTGAAGCGCACCTGGCTGGCGCCCAGAGGGAACATTGCCCTCTCTGTCATTCTTCACCCGCGCATATCCCATTTACCGTCAATGATTATGCTTGCTTCGTTAGCCGTGGCTCACAGTATCGAAGACGTGACCGGCTTGAAGACTCAGATAAAATGGCCGAATGATATCCTGATTAATGGTAAAAAAGTGTGCGGGATTCTCATCGAAAACGAATTTCTCGGAAACACATTGACTGCCGCTATTATCGGTATAGGGATAGACGTTAACCTCCGGCTGGCTGATTATCCCGAAATTCAATCCATCGCCACCAGTCTTTCCGATGAATTTGGCAGGGAGGTGTCACGCCTGAATCTAATCCGGTCTCTGCTGGTTGAGATGGAGAGGCTGTATCTGACGCTGTCAACCGGTGGCTCTCTCTTCGATGAATGGCGGGACAGCCTGGTGACGCTGGGTAAAAAAGTGCGGGTCACCGGAGCGGATACTGTCTATGAGGGAATCGCCGAATCGGTAGACAGGGACGGCAGCTTGTTATTGATGGGCCGGGATGGGAAGCTGACCAGAATTGTCGCCGGGGATGTTACTCTGAGAGAATGAAATCGGTGATTAGGGGCAAAGCCCCTAATCACCGATTTTGTTTTACTTAGGGTTTACGTTTTCAGCAATACGGGTTAAAGCCTTGAGGAAGTCCACCGGAATCGGGAAGATGATAGTGCTGTTTTTGTCGGCGGATATCTCAACCAGGGTTTGCAGGTAGCGAAGTTGCAGGGTGGCGGGGTCTTTACCGATAATCACCCCTGCTTCAGCCAACCGTGTTGAAGCCTGGAACTCGCCATCGGCATGGATGATTTTAGCCCGTCTCTCTCGTTCCGCCTCAGCCTGAGCTGCCATCGACCGTTTCATTGTTTCCGCCAGCTCGACTTCTTTGATTTCGACGACGCTGACCTTCACGCCCCAGGGGTCGGTATGCTCGTCGATTATCCTCTGCAGCATCTGATTGAGTTTTTCCCTTTGTGTCAGCAATTCATCAAGCTCGGATTGCCCCAGGACGTTTCGCAGTGTCGTCTGTGATATCTGCGATGTGGCTCTGATGTGGTCCAAAACCTTGACCACCGAGTCCGAAGGATTGACCACTCTGAAGTAGACCACAGCATTCACCCTGACGGTGACGTTATCTTTGGTGATGACTTCCTGTGAAGGGACGTCCATTGTAACTACCCGCAGGTCGACTTTCACCATCCGGTCGACGAATGGAATGATAAGAAAGAGTCCTGGTCCCCTCTGTCCTACCAGTCTTCCCAGGCGGAATAGCACCCCTCTTTCATACTCGGGGACAATCTTGACTGCCATCGGGAGTATTATGAGTAACAAAAACACAAGGATACCGAGAAAAATTGGGCCGCTCATATATTTACCTCCTTTGTTATTTCTTCTTCACGTATAATACCGAGCCATCGATTCTGGTCACAGCGTTATTTTTTCTTCACGTATAATACCAGGCCATCGATTCTGGTCACAGCGTTATTTTTTCTTCACGTACAATACCAGGCCATCGATTCTGGTTATCGTTACTTCCTCGCCCGGTTCTAGCTGTCCCGACTCTGATACTGCCGTCCACCGTTCATCATCTATGAAAACCATACCTTTAGGCGCCAGGGCCACCTTGACTTCGGCAGTTCTGCCGATTAGCTCTTCCGCGCCGGCACCTACCTTAAAGCGGTGCGCCCGAATCCCCCAGATAATTGTTACTAATGCGAAAGCGACCAGACCAATCACTATCAGGGCAATCAGCCATGCGTCCATAATTACACCACCTATCTGCATCAGTTGGACCCCTTTAACTGCCTGGTTACATGTAGTGTTAAATTATCGACCCTGTTGATAGTCACCTCTTCACCGGGCGCCACTTTGCCTTCTTCCGATACCGCCTTCCAGCGCTCGCCCCTGAATAATACCATACCTTCAGGGTTCAGGGCTACCTTTACCAGTGCCCGTTTACCGATTAGCTCTTCCCAGCCGGTCGTTGCCTGGAGACGGTGGGCTTTGATTACCCGGCTGACGAGAAAGATAAAGAAACTGGCAATAATAACCGTGATTGTGCCAATCAGCCAGGGGTCAACCTGGAACAACGAACCTCCCTTGAACAGGATTGCGGAGCCTAATATCAGTGATATTATGCCTCCGGCGGCGAGCACCCCGATTCCTGTGAAGACCTCACCGATCAAGAGACCAAGGGCAAGAACTATAAGCCCGATTCCGGCATAATTCACCGGTAGCGTGCCTAACGAGAAGAAAGCCATCAGCAGGCTGATAGCGCCGATGACGCCCGGGAAAATCAGTCCCGGGTTGGAAATCTCGGCCATAATGCCGAGCGTCGCCACGCTTAACAGCAGGTAGGCGATATTAGGGTCGCTGATAGCGTAGAGAAAGTTTTCTGTGCTTGTCATCGGGTTTTCATTAAACATGGCGTTCTTTGTGTTAAGGGTCACCACTGACCCGCCCAGCAGTGTTACTTTCAGGCCGTCAAGCTGAGAGATAAGTGAGTCCAGGTCAGGGGCGACCATATCTATGACCTTAAGTTTTAGAGCTTCCTGCTCGGTGGCGGAAACACTCTGTCTAACCGCCTTCTCTGCCCAGTCCATATTGCGCCCATGGGACTCGGCGATACTTCTGATATAGGCGGCGGCATCATTAACAATTTTTTCCGCCATGTCCGCCGGGACATCCTGCACTCCCTGCTGGCCTATGTTTACCGGGTGAGCGGCGCCGATGGCGGTATTCGGCGCCATGGCGGCGATATGAGCGGCTACGGTAATAAAGACCCCGGCTGAGGCTGCCCTGGCCCCTGAGGGGGAGACATAGACCACCACGGGCACACGGGCGCTGACTATGCTCTGGACAATGTCACGCATCGAGGTGTCCAAACCGCCGGGGGTATCCAACTGGATAATGAGAGCGGCAGCATTTCTTTTTTCAGCCTGCACGATGCCGCGCTGGATGTAATCCGCCATGATAGGGTTGACAATCCCCTTGGCCGTAAGGACATCAATAGTGGAGGTCGCTGCCTGAGCCTGGATAATAGATGAGAGGGCAGCAATCAGCAAGCCGGAAAGTAACAGCAGGCGGACGGTTTTAAGCATAATCAGCCTTATGGAAGTGTCTAATCAGGGATATTGTATAGCGGGTGAGGGGGGAATGCAAGCGAGAGAATTCTGAAAACTAACTATAAAAATTAATTTGCCATATTAGGTTGACAAAATAATAAAACAATTCTATAATAAAAGCGAAACATGAAAGTTAGATCCAAGCAAAATAATTGTACAAGGAGTTTATTATGGGAATTATTCTTGAAGCTCACCAGAAAGAAAAATTGGAGCGGTATCTGAGGAATGCCAATAAATTTCTTTGGGGACTGTCACGACGGGACCAAAAGGGTACTTACGAGTGGTTGCAGAAAACGCATAAACCGAAGTACGAATTTAATAAAGGCCAATATCAATATGTGATTGACCAGCTAATAAAGAGATATGGTGTGGAGAAAATAATAGAAGAAGTGATTGTCCCCAGGGTTGAAGATCTGTTTAATCCGTCAGTATTGTCATTCCTAAGAAATCGTTGGCAAGAAGGATTAGTTCCAACTTTGAATGAGATCAAGCAGTTCAATTTCATTGCTTCGGACTGGCGGCCTTTCTTAGAGGTTAATGGTCAATTACAATATGAGTATGTGGAAAGCTGGGGTCAATTCGCGGGGGTTTGGTTTGAGGAAATAGAACCATGCTTGCAGAAAGATGAATGAATATTCTGGAGGACAATTATGACAGCGAATAATAAAAACAATAACAAAATGATTCTCCTCGTATGTAGTGGGAATACCTGCCGGTCACCGATGGCCAAAGTCATTTTGGAGCAAATGCTTAAGGCTGACGGGCTGGAAAATCAATTCAAAATAGACAGCGCTGCTTGTGATGTGCCTGGTCTCTCAGTTCATCCAAACGCTCGGCAAGCTATTAAGGAAATGTATGGGATAGACGCACTCGCTGACCATAAACCCAAGAAAAAGACTAAGGCAATGGAAGATAAAGCTGACCTCATAATAGTCATGGAACACTCTATGAAAGATGGTCTCCCTGAACGCAAGACGATTGCATTTGAAATCCCAGATCCAATCGGCTCAGACGTAAAGGGATACAAAGAGTGCGCTGAAGCAATAAAGCAAAGTTTTACGGACATTTATGTTTGGAAGCAAATATATGAGGTTATCCCTTCGTTTTTTCCACCACCCGGTGTTTCTTTTAAATTCAATATGATGGAATTTCTAAAGAAACATGGTCAGCAACCGCGGTTCACTGCCGATTGGGTGTATCGAGAAGCACTCAAGATTGCTGAAAAGGTAAATTACGGACGTGGCGACCACCCTCTCACCGTTACTCGCCTTATGCGAGATAGGTTCTGTTTGCTTATGGTTGACACGCCACTAGAGGCGGGTTTATAATGCGGGCAAATGGATAAGCTATTTCGCCCTATAGACTCTCTAGCTAAAATCATAATCTGGATTGCGTGGTGGTTGGCGACAGATGCTATTGGTAGCGCATTCATTCTCATACTTACCTCTGTTATTCAAAACGTTCCAAACGCAGATGTATACGTTGGTCTTAGTGCTATTAGACCGTTAAGCCTTGTAGTGATAAACGTTTGGGCGATATATCAAGGCGCAAAGGACATTACTGAGTTTATTCAGTATGTGAAGTCTGTTGGTTTTCGGATTTATTAACCTCTCCTTTCTGCCTAATATCACCTCTAACCTTATTCATATGATACCTTAATCCGAAATTGTAAACCATAATAATGCACACTCCGAGAGTTCCCCAATAAATCAGAATTACCCAATTTGGAATAATTGTTGTATTTAGTATCCAGTTCATTTAATATACCCTCCTTCTCTTACCACCTCTAAACGGATGCCTACTAATCATCCCGCCACCTTCAAAGACGCTATCCTTAGATATTAACGGCCTCTTAGGCGTAATTAGTGGGCGTGGGCTTGATAGCCTAATCTTTCTCGGTCTGCCTATCTGAGTAATCGGTAAGTGCGGTAAACCTCTTTTTTGGTGCTCAATGACGACTGGCTTGGACGGCTTGTGATTACGGATTAACTCATCCCAGTTCTTGTAGGGATAGCTAATCCCTGAGACTTCAGCAGGTGTCTTATTCTCTAAAGATTCGTGAGGTCTCAGGTAGTTGTAGTAAGCAAGAAAGCCGTCTACAAAGTCGTGGGCGGTCTCTACGTTCTTTAATCCCCGCATTACTTTAGTTCTAGCCTTGACCGTTCCGTGCCAGCGTTCTATCTGGCTAGTGCTCTCCCCGCTTTCCTTAAACCTGAAAGGGTTACCGTGTATGTGTTCTGCGTCTTTGCCATAGTCCACGTCATTGTAAGACGCTAGTTTGTCGGTAAGGACTGTCTGAGGGGCTTTACCCGCTGTCCTCTTAGCCCTATCCATAAGTATCTGAGCGTCTCTGGTGGTTCGGCTCATTGAAAGACGAGAGGCTAACAGATAGCGGGTATCAGCGTCAATAATATCCCATAGCCAGATGTTGTGACCGCCTAGCTTTAAGACAGTCTCATCCGCTATCCAAATTGAGCCTACTTTCGGATGATAGTCCTTAATGCTGTCAGTGGCATATTGAGTGTATCTTTGTATCCACTCATAGATTGTAGCGGTTGAAGGCGTGCTGCCAGTTTCTTGAAGGATATGCCTACCGATTGACCGAACACTTGAACCACCATCGTAGTAATCGTGTAAGGCGGTTGCCATTTGTTCGGTAGGCATTCGCATATTGAACTGGTTATCATCTTTCTTAAACTTCCGATTGCACGACTTACAGAAGTATCGGGGCACACCTTTGTAGCTGCCATACTTGACGACCGCCTTAGAACCGCAATGCTTACAGGTTACTGTCTCAGTGGTTACAATCTCTACTCCCATTTATCTAACCCCCTTTCGTCCAGTTTACGACTTTACACCATAAGCAAACAGAACCGCGAGATATGTATCTTGACTTGGTAAATATTGGTCTCATCAGTGATAATTCAGATAAAAGGAAACTCGCTGAGATAATAGGATTGACTCACGATATCGGAGTCAGCGTGAGCGAGCCCAAACATAACTACTATAGCCTTCAGATGCTTAAGAAAGAGCTTTGGAACGCTGGGCTTTCTACTGACAAGAAAAACCTACTCACTGTGGTAATGTATAGCGTCTATTACCATAGGGGCCAAGTTCCTGATGGGAAGCTATCGCCTCTGGACGACATTCCGCTCGTGGATTATCGCACTACTGCGGAATTAGTATCTCTAATTCGGGTTGCTGATGGGCTGGACTATGGTCTCGTTCAAGGTTCTCCGGACAAGATAGAAAAAGTTGAAATGGTTAGAACACCGAATGGCGTTGAATGTAGAATCTTTCCACGACCCGGTAAGGATGTTAACAACCTAATAGCGAAATCATACGAAAAACGTGAAGTGTTCGAAGCTACTTTCGGTAGGCTGACGTTCTGGTTACCCGGAGAGAACGGTGGATGGGTTCCATTTAATCACTCGAAATAATTTAAGAGGTGAATATTATGGCAGTATTTGATGAAGATAAATGGAAACATATGGGGATGGTGTGCGACTGGTGCGGTAAAGTCGGGAAACTCAGAAGCTGCGCAAAAGGTTGCACTAAAATCTGTGTGGATTGCTTTGACAGTAAAAAGAAAAAAGACGGCACCACAGGATGGAAGTGGGCCGTCTGCAAGGTATGTGGAGAAACCATCCAGCGAAGCTAATAGCAATTCTCGTAGTAAACAAGTTTTGCAACACGAACCTCCATTCCGTGCTTGACACGAAATCCAGAAAAGCCATCTTCCTAATTGGTGATGTATTCTGGATACCGACTTTCGTCGGTATGGACGCAACATTGTTAACCTCTAAAGTTGAAGGAACAGTCTAAACTGGTGTAAACTTTATGGGCTAATTGGGGAGGAGAAACAAGATAATGGGTGTGCAGAGGGCAAAAGGGACTCAGGACCTGTCTCCTGAGGATATGAGAAGATTCCGGCTCATCGAGGGCGTCTTCAGGGATAGCTGTCTCAAATGGGGCTATGAAGAGGTGAGGACGCCTACCCTGGAGTATCTGCATCTGTTTACCTCGACGGGCACGCTTACCCCCAGCCGGTTGGGCCGGGTGTATTCCTTTCTGGACTGGGACGGCTGGAGCGGGGAGCGGGTGGTGCTCAGGCCTGACGGCACCATCCCGATTGCCCGGCTTTACATCGAGGATATGAGCGAGAGAGAGCTGGCCAAGCTCTTTTACGTGACCAACGTTTTTAGTTTTGAGGCGACCGGGAAAGAGAGCCGGGAAAAGTGGCAGTGCGGGGTGGAACTCATCGGCGCCGGCTCAACGGCCGCTGATGTCGAACTCCTGCTGCTGGCGCTGGGTGTCTTGAAACAACTGGGGCTGCAGGATGTCGAAGTCAGGCTATCGCACGCCGACCTGATAAGGGCATTGCTGGCTAAGTTCGGCCTGAATCCCGAAGAGCAGCACAATGTCTTCGACCGGATTCTGGATGGTGATGCCGAAGTGCTGGCCGGGATGAAGTCCGAGAATCCGGAACTGGGCAAGACCTTAGCTACATTGATCGACCTGAAAGGGGGGTCATCCGGTTTCCTGAAAAACCTGAAGGCCCTCTTTGGCGGAGACTCAAAAGAGATGGAACCGGCTCTGAACAATTTTATAAAGACCGTCGACCTGCTTGAAGCTGTGGGCGTCAACTACCAGATTGACCTGGCTTCGGGGCGGGGTTTTGAATACTACACGGGCGTTATGTTCAAGCTTGTGATTGGCGGCGAGCAGATTGGCGGCGGCGGCAGATACGACCACCTGATTCCCCTGATGGGGGGTAAACCGACTCCAGCTTCCGGTTTCGCCCTTTACCTGGACCACCTGATGAGGCTGACCAGGGTGGCGACGCTGGTGGGGCCAAGCGCTCAGAAAGTTCTGATTAAAGCCGAAGACAGTGCGATGAAGGAAGCCTTTAAGCTGGCGGCAATTCTTCACAAAGCCGGGCGCGAGGCTGAGGTTGACCTCGGCAGCCAGCAGCCATCGGAGTATAAGTGGCTGATTACTGTCGGCGTTAAAGCGCCTCGTTTTGTTTTGACTAACCGGACCAGCCGAAAGAAGTTCGAGGCACAAACGGCGGACGAGGTCATAAAAATACTAAACCCTAAACCCTAAACCCTAAATACTACATCCTAAAAAAGTTCAAATATCAAAACCCAAATGCCAAACAAAATACTAAGGACATATTAAATCCAAATGACCAAACAATTAAAAATAGCTTTGCCAAAGGGCAAGCTCTTACCTGACACACAAGCGCTGCTTCAGAAAGCAGCGTGGGGGATGGACGGCTATGTGGATGGGGCGAAGATTTACCGGCTGAAATCAAGCCGCTTTCCCAATCTGATTGGCAAGATATTTCACGAGCGGGATATCCCCATCCAGGTGGCTATAGGCAATTACGATTTGGGCATCTGCGGGCTGGACTGGGTGGAGGAGCTGCTTTCAAAATACACCGCTTCTCCTCTGGTCAAGTTGAGAAACCTGGGCTATGGCGAAGGGGCCTTGTATATGGTCGCCGCAGGCTTAAAATCAGCCCCTGCTGTAGAGGCAATCCAGGCTGGCAGGGAAGTTGTCCGGCTGGTCAGCGAGTATCCCAACCTGGCCGAGTCCTTTGCCTTGAAAAACCGGCTGAAACGGTTTAGCGTCTTCCCTCTATGGGGAGCTGCCGAGGCTTATCCGCCGGAAAGCGCCGAACTGGCTCTGGTCGCCGGTAAACCAGGTGAGCAGAATTTTAACCATAACCTGCTTGCGGTTAGTGAAGTTCTTAATTTCAACGCCTGTCTTATCGCTAATAAGAATAGCTGGGAAAGGGAAGACCTGAGTGAGCTACTGGCTTCTCTGGACGGTCATTTTCCGGCAGCCACAAAGCACCCCTCACTGCCAGCCTCAAGAAAAACAGGGAGGATAACCGGCAGTTACTCTTCTCCAAAGGCGGATGAGAACATCATCAAGCTGGCTCTGGCCGATGGGCACCAGCAGTCGCCGACCGTCCAACTATTGAGCAAAGCGGGTATCCGGGTCGATGATTACCCCTCTAAAACAGGCAACCGCCGGCCGGTAATAGGGCTGGAGGGTGTCACCGTAAAGGTGATTAGACCTCAAGATATGCCGATGCAGGTGGCTAACGGCAATTTTGACATGGCTATTACAGGCATTGACTGGCTGACCGACCATCTAATTCAGTTTCCCTCCAGTCCCGTTGCGGAGCTTCTCGACCTCAAATATAGCCTGGTGAGGATAGTGGTAGTGGTCAGCAATGAAGTGCCTGTAGAGAATATTGCAGGCTTGAAGCAGTATTACTCCGGGCGTGCGGCGCCGGTCAGGGTAGCCGCCGAATACACGAACATAGCTGATAAGTTCGCGAGGGATAATCACCTCGGCGTCTATAAAGTGATTCCCACCTGGGGGGCCACCGAAGCCTTCTTGCCTGAGGACGCCGACCTGCTCATCGAGAACACCGAGACGGGGGGCACCATCGCCAGGCACAACCTGAAAATCATCGGCACTCTTTTTGAATCCACCGCCCGACTGATTGGCAATAAGGACAGTATTGCCAGTCTGGCTAAGACGAAGAGAATCAAGGCTATAGTGGAGACATTGCGGGCCGCAGTGTCTTCTCCCCCCCCAAAAGGGGATATAGAGTTAAATCCCTCTCTTTCTCCTTCCGACTTACATACGGAATCCCGTAAGAGTGAAACGAATTGGGACTTTTCCAAAGGGAGATGCCTTAAGTAGGAAGTTTAAGAGGGCGAAACCACTCTTAGTAAAGAGATGTCCCCCCTTCCCTTTTTTCAAAGGGAAGGGGGGATTCAGGGGGTTAGGATTTCTTGAAAATAATTAAAGGTTTTCAGCAAGCAAAAGAGTCTTTATCGAGGGGTGGTTCGTCCCAGCAGGCGTTTGAAGCTGACGCCCGGGAGGCGGAGGTGCGGAAATGGATAGAGGATGTGCGCCGGCGGGGGGATGCCGCTCTCCGTGATTACACTTTGAAGTTCGATGGTGTTAAGCTATCCAAACTGGAAGTAAGCAGAGAACAGATAATCGCTGCTTATGATGAGGTGGACGCTAGACTGCTCTCAGCGATGAAACTGGCGGCAAGCCGGATACGCTCATTTCACACCGCTCAGAAAAAGAGCCTGGTGCGTGATGGCAACCGGGCGGGTTTGGGCTGGCAGATGAAACCGCTGGAACGGGTCGGCGTTCACACCCCTGGATTTACCGCTCCGCTTCCCTCATCTCTCTTGATGACCGTTATCCCGGCTAAGGTGGCCGGCGTCAAAGAAATTATTCTGGCGACCCCGCCCAGGAAAAGTGGAACGGTTCACCCCGTAACTCTGGTGGCGGCTGATATTGCCGGGGCGGACCGGGTTTTCTCAGTCGGCGGGGCTCAGGCAATCGCCGGTCTGGCCTTCGGTACCGAGTCTATTCCGGCTGTGGACAAGGTCTGCGGACCGGGTAATATTTACGTTACTCTAGCCAAGAAACTGCTTTACGGCGTGGTTGGTATCGATGGGCTTTACGGGCCGTCAGAGGTACTGATTATCGCTGACGGCACGGCCAATCCTGTTTATTGCGCTGCCGACCTGCTGGCTCAGGCGGAGCATAATTCGGGTTCGGCGGTACTGGTGACCACTTCACAAAAGCTGGCGGATAGAGTAGTTCAGGAGGTTGAGAAGCAGCTAAATGACTTGTCCCATCCCGATTATGCCCGAAAATCTCTTCAGGAGAGGGGTATTGTGGCCGTGGTAGCCGGTATGGACGAGGCTATCGAACTGGCTAATCTTTACGCTCCCGAGCACCTCCTCCTTCTGGCAGCCAATGCTGATACCTGTCTTAACCGTATTTCTAATGCAGGGTGTATAGTTCTCGGTGAAAAGGGGACGGTAGCGCTGGGCGATTACATCGCCGGGCCAAGCCATGTGCTGCCCACCGGAGGCACAGCTCGCTTCAGTTCTCCGCTCAATATCATCGATTTTGTCAAGCTGACCAGTGTAATTAATATAGATGATGCCAGGCTGAAAAAGCTGGGGACTTCTGCCCAAACCCTGGCTATCGCCGAGGGTCTTGAGGCTCACGCCAAAGCGGTGGAGAGACGGCTGACGTAAATCAGTGCTAAAATAATGTCTTGTCATTCCCGCGAAGCTTGTCCCGTACTTGATACGGGCGTGGGAATCCAGGGGCGATGGGTGGCATAACGAACGGGGAATAATTGAGAGAAAATGGCTGAAAAAGAAGGTATCGAGAAGTTAATACGCCCCGACTTGTCGGGGTTCGGCGGCTACTCGGCGGCTACCTCCCCTGAGACACTGGAGGGGAAGGTCGAGGTGCCTATAGAGAGCATCATCAAGCTGGATGCCAACGAGAACCCTTACGGCTGCTCACCGCGGGTCAACCGGGCGCTGGCTTCTTACCCCAATTTCAATATCTATCCTGACGATGGACAGGCCAAAATCAGAAAATTGCTGGCCGGATATTGCGGCGTTGACGCTAATCACATCGTTGCCTCCGGCGGCAGCAACCAGCTCATCGACCTTATTTTACGCCTCTTCCTCAACCCGGGCGAAGAGGTAATCAACCTGGTGCCTACCTTCGGCATCTTCCGTTTCAGCACTCTTATCTGCGGTGGCAAGGTAGTCGAGGTGCCCCGGGATGATAGCTTTGCCGTCGATGTTACCGCCGTCAAAGCGGCTATCAGCAAGAAAACAAAAGTAATCTTCCTGGTTAATCCCAATAACCCGACCGGCACGCTGACGCCCCGTCCGGAGTTGCTGGAAATACTGGATACCGGGCTGCCGGTGGTGGTTGACGAAGCCTACGTTGAATTCTGCCGGGAGACGGTAACGCCGCTAATAGCCAAGTATGAGAACCTGATGGTCCTGCGCACCTTCAGCAAGTGGGCGGGACTGGCCGGTCTGAGGGTCGGCTACGGTCTTTTCCCTCCCCGGATTGCTGATTTGCTGCTAAAAATCAAGATGCCCTATAACGTCAATGTGGCGGCTCTGGTTGCCGTGGAGGAATCATTAAAGGATATGGATTATTTGAAGGTTAACGTTGACAAAATAATTGCTGAACGGGGACGGCTGTTTGAGGAACTTAAAAATATCAAGGGGCTCAAAACCATCCCCTCGCAGGCTAATTTTATCCTCTGCCGGGTTGAAAAGGGCGATGCCAGAGAGCTAAAACAAAAGCTCCAGCAGAAGGGTATACTGGTGCGTTACTTTGAAGAACCGCGACTGAAGGATTACATCCGTATCAGCGTGGGCAAACCGGAGCATACAGACGCCTTGATTAAAACTTTGGAACATATCTAGCAACACGGAATCTGTCGACTATTCGTCAAATCAAGTCAAATACTAGTCAATAATACTTGCTTACACAAGCTTATATATCAATATAAATCATTTATTAGTCAAATATATGTAAAAATACATTGACAAATAGTCAAATATATGTAAAAATACAAGGGTTGAATATCAAAATGATGGCGTAAAGGTCTGACGGGGGAGAGAAAATGGTGCAAGTTGAACAAGTGAGAGAGCTGAAAGTAAAGTACGGTTATACAGACAGCAAATTGGGACAGGAAACCGGGTACTCGAGGCAATACATCAATCAGATACTTAACGGAAGTGTGGCGATGACTCCTGCCATCAGTGCCAGGTTCTCATCTCTTTTCCCCCGGATTAACGAGGGGAAAAACAGGACCGCCGAAGTAAGACGGAAGACCCGGGAAACGGACATCTCCCTTGATTTGAACATCGACGGCACCGGTCAGTGGGAGGTAAATACAAGCATAAAAATGCTCGACCACCTCCTGTCCCAGGTGGCCCAGCACGGCCGATTCGACCTGAAACTCTCCGCCACCGGAGACGATGAGCATCACATTGCCGAGGATATTGCCATCTGCCTGGGTAAAGCGTTTTCAATGGCGCTAGGGGAGAAGCGGGGTATTGTCCGCATGGCGGATTCGTCGGTGCCTATGGATGACGCCCTGGCCAATGTGGTGGTGGATTTCAGCGGTCGGTCTTACTCCGTCCTGGCGCTATCCTTCGCCGGCAATGACATGGCCGGCTTTGGCACTGACCTTATCCGTCACTTCCTGGAGTCTTTTGCTTCGGAAGGCAGGCTGAATCTACACGCCCGGATTCTTCACGGTACCAATGACCACCACAAGGCCGAGGCATTGTTTAAGGCATTGGGCAGGGCTTTAGATGCAGCCACCCGGATCGATGAGCGGATTAGCGGGGCACTGCCCAGCACCAAAGGTGCGCTGTAATGATTCGGCTCGGTGAACGGATTAGCGGGGTACTACCTAGCACGAAAGGTTCGCTGTAAGGATGAAGGAGAGAAGTTATGCCATCCAGCATTAATGAGGCTTTCTGGGAAGCGCTTGATAAGCTGGTTAGTGAATCCAGAATCATCATAGACAGGCCTAAAGGGTCAGGCCACCCCGATTTTCTTTCGATTGTTTATCCCGTTAATTACGGCTATTTGAGCGGCACGACTTCGATGGACGGAAATGGAATCGACGTATGGGTAGGCTCAGCATTTTCACGAACCGTGGGGGCTATCATGTGTACCATTGATTTGATGAAGAAGGATTCTGAGGTAAAGATTCTCTTAGGGTGCACCTCTAACGAGAAAGCCCTGATTTACGACTTCCATAACCAGGGTGAGAGCATGAAAGGGTTGCTAATCACGAGGGAGTGAGCGCATGTCCCCTTTGCGGGAGAGGATTAAGGAGAAGGGGACATAAATAAATCACCCTCATCCTAACCTTCTCTCCTCAAGGGAGAAGGGACTATTAGACAGAGGAAAGAAGCACTACTCGCCCTTCACCTCAAACCCGGCCTCTTTGAGTTTGGCTATTACCTTATTAAGGTCTTGCTTCATTTTTTCGACCCCCTGGGGTATGGTAGTCATTCTGCCCAGGGTGTTGCGGGCTACCGGATTGGCCACTCCCAGGAAGCCCAGTTCCTTTAAAATACCGATAAGCTCGGGATAGGTCTCGGTTAGCTCGTAAACACTCTTTTTCAGGTCAAGCTCTTTCATCTATCAGCCTCCGCTCCCCCTCCAGCTTCTTAATCTCCGTGACATCTTGGGTCACCTCAAGAGTGCCCAGATAATTTCTCAGCTTGTCCCTCATAGCAAAGTATCTGATGTGTACCAGCCTGCCCTTGTAATTCAGCCAGAACTCGTAGAAATCCTTGCTGCCGTCCTTGAATGAGGCCAGAATTTTTTCCACAATATCAACACTCTGCGGGGGGTGGCAGTTCTGCACCTTCCTGCCGATGATTGCCCGCGTCCGGGTGAAAATCCGGTCTTTGCCCTCGGAAAAATACCTGACCGTGTCATCTTTATCCACAAAGGTCAAATCCAAAGGCAGGGTATTCAGGAAGGCCATCAGTTCGTTCGGCTTGATGGTTCCGCTCGGCATCGAGATGGCGCCGTCCTGCCAGACAGGCTCTTCTGACAGAGCTTGCTGCAAGTCCTTAATCAGGGCTTGCGTCTCAGCCGGCTTTACGATGAATACATAGCCGATGTCATCGCTCTCCTGGAGTATGGCTACCCAGTCGGCAGGGGCCAGTTTTTCCAGGGAGGTGGGGAAGAGGATATTTTCCTCCTTGAAAATCATGCCCTCGATTTCCTCGATGAGCGGGTTTAAGGCTTTCCTGGAGTAGTCCTGAAGCTCTGTCTGGCTACCGACGCTCTCAAGACCGATCAGGGCAGCTTTCATCAGGTCTCTGACCTCGTTGTCCTTGCCCCACATCACCTTCGAAGGACCCATAAAGCCTGCCTTCTCCAGGAAGGGGAAGAGGAGCTGCTCCTTCCTTTCATAGTGGGTCTCAATCCCTCTTAGTTTGAGCAGCCCTTCCTTCAACTCTGATATTACAGTGGGTAGGCTGCCCTTTTCCGATGCGATACTCTTGAGTGAGGCGGTGATTTTCTCTACCTGACGGTTCTCCAGTTTGAAGAGGTTTATCGGGTGGGCCTCAAATAATTCCCCGGAAGGGGTCTTTTCCAGCGCCGATTGAAAAATCAGGGCGTGAACATTACAGAACTTCTTAATCTCATCGGGAGAAAGCCCCTCATTGATAAGGCTTTGTTCAAGGTCGGCTATTTCCGTGGAGCTGACGTTGCCTACCTCTTGTTCAAATCTTTCTTTGGCTTTCTCCGCAGTCAGACCCGAATGGAGTTTAAGAATTATGTCCTTCAGGACTTCTTTCTTAGCTTTCTTGTCTATGTTCCTAGTCATTATGATTCCTCCCGTTATCAAATATGAATAATCCCTCTCTCTTGAGGGGAGAGGCCAGGTGAGGGTGAATCCTAATCATACCCCTCACCTTAATCCTCTCCCACAAAGGGGAGAGGAAATGTATACTTGTTTATGTAACTAGTTCAATTGCTTGCCTGTTAGTCTCCGGTAAGCCTCCCTGTATCGGGCGGTGGTCTCCTCGATGACTTTCCTGGTGAGCCGGGGGGCGGGGGGTTCTTTATTCCAGCCCATCTCAACAAGCCAATCTCTGACTGGCTGCTTGTCGTAGCTGGGCTGGGACTGACCGACCTTGTATTTTTCGGCGTCCCAGAAGCGGGAAGAGTCCGGGGTCAGCACCTCGTCAATCAGGATGAGCTTGCCGTCATCCAGACCGAACTCCATCTTGGTATCGGCGATGATGATGCCCTTGTCCAGGGCGTACTTGCGGGCATAATTATAGACGGCCAGGCTCTTCTCTTTCATTTCCCCGGTCAGGGTAGAGCCGATTTTGTTCTTGACATCATCCATCGTTATCGGCATGTCGTGTCCGGTTTCCGCCTTGGTGGTCGGGGTGAAGAGGGTTTCGGGCAGCTCCTGGCTCTCCTTCAGGCCACGCGGCATCGGCATGCCAGAAATCGTTCCCGATTTTCTGTATTCTTCCCAGGCTGAACCGGAGAGGTAGGCGCGCATCACCCACTCGATGGGGATGAGCTTTGCCTTTTTCACTATCATCGAGCGGCCGGCCAGATAAGAGGGGTAGGGGAATCTCTTGCCGGCGGGCAGATATTTATCGAGGGTTTTAGTGTCATTGACGACCTCTATCAGGTGGTTGGGTAGGAGGTTTTTGGTCTTTTCAAACCAGAAGGCGGAAAGCTGGTTGAGCACCGAGCCCTTATCGGGAATGGCATCGGGCAGGACGATATCGAAGGTAGAGATGCGGTCTGTGGCAATAATGAGCAGCCTGTTACCTAACTCATAGGTATCTCTCACTTTACCCTTGATGAATAATGGCAAGGGCAGGCTGGTTTTCATTAGAGTTGCTTGGTTAGTCACAAGAATAATTTTAACACAGAATTTCTCTTTATGATATGTTAATTAACGGGAAATCAATTCTACTGTTCCAGCTTCAAGGGAATTTTCCGGCGAGCCTGGCTCGCACCAAAATCTGTTAAAAACACCCCTTCAGTAAATCAAAAGAAACAAACCCCGTACTCCCTGGTACAGGCGGGACGATTGTCTACCGAAGCAGGCCTAACCAAGAGTAGCACGGGAAGGAGAGTTAGTCTACCAGAAAATGTCGCATTGAGCTCCCGGCCAGTCGGCGCAGGGGGCGGGTGGGGGAATGGTTGACAAAGAGATGACAGGGCCAGGGCGCAATGACGCGCTTTTGACATCTGAGGTTAAAGCTGTTACTTTTTAGTTGGTTAAAACCTATCCCCCTACCCCTTCCCTTTTAGGGAAGGGGAGAATATTATTCTCGAAGGGGCAACAGCCCCTTCGAGCTTCCCTATGGGACATCTGATGTGGCAAGCTTGCTAATTCTAAGAGGTTCGATGAGTTTATCACAAGAATCTATTAAGCGGACTAAAGCAAGAGCGGTTTTCGCGTTCCGCTGGAGATATGTCACCCTGCCTTTGATCTTTTTGCTGCTGTCTATTATTCTAGTTATTGTTTTTTATAACCGGCTGCCTTTTCAAGTGGCTTACCATTTCCAGTCTGATGGCTCAGGCGATAGATGGGTTATCCAGCCTCTGATTGTCTTCTGGGCGCTCCTCCCCCAGTTTCTGCTTACCATCGGGGCAATAACGGCTACATGGATAATCAGCATTATGGCCGGGCGGTTTTTGGACCCGGAGAGCACCCTGGCAAAACCGCAAAGAATCATGCTGATTATGGGTAATATGGTGGCGATACCCCAGCTCATTCTTGTTTTTGCAATGCTGGATATTTTCAGCTACAATTCATTCCAGGCCCATTTACGCCCGTCCGTCCTGGTTTTCGCTCTCGTTGTTATGGTCATGGGGGGCATTGTGCTCGGCGCATTCTTCGTCCAGACGATGAGGCAGGTGTGGAGAGGGAAAATAATAAACTCTAAATCCTAAACTCTAAATTCTAAACAAATCCAAAAGGACAAAGACCAAATCATTTAAAAAAGTTCAAATGATAAAACTTAAAGTCAAATAAATGACAAATAGAAACTAACAAAGAGGATAGATTCACCCTCACCCTGCCCCACCCTCCGATTCGCCTGTGGACTCATTTGGAGTCTGCGACCTCAAGGGAGAGGGGGTTGAAGATTAAAGGAGTAAAAATCGTGTCTGAGCAAAAACCGAAAGTCGATATGGAAAAGATAGTCTCCCTCTGCCGGAGGCGGGGGTTTATTTTCCCTTCGAGCGAAATCTACGGGGGATTAAATAGCTGCTGGGACTACGGCCCGCTGGGAGTGGAGCTGAAAAAGAATATAAAAGACGCCTGGTGGCAGACAATAGTCCGGGAGAGGGATGACGTGGTCGGCCTGGATTCCAGCATCCTGATGAACCCGAAGGTCTGGGAAGCCAGCGGGCATCTGGTGAATTTTACCGACCCTCTTGTTGATTGCATGGCGTGTAAGCAACGGTTCAGAGCGGACCACCTTCAGTCTGACAAGTGTCCTTCATGCGGCGGAAAGCTGACCGAGTCCCGCAAATTCAACCTGATGTTCAAGACCTTTATGGGCCCGGTGGAGGATGACGCGGCTGTGGTCTATCTGCGGCCGGAGACGGCCCAGGGCATCTTCGTCAACTTCCAGAATGTGCTCGGCACTACCCGCAAGCGGCTGCCCTTCGGCATCGCCCAGCTGGGGAAGGTCTTCCGGAACGAGATTACCACGGGTAATTTTATCTTCCGCGACCGGGAATTCGAGCAGATGGAGCTTGAGTATTTCGTCAAGCCAGGCACGGATGAGAAGCTGTTTGAATACTGGCTCGAGCAATGCCTCAATTGGTACGTTAATCTTGGCATCAAGAGGGAACACCTCCTGTTGCGGGAGCACGATAAAAAGGAGCTGTCCCACTATTCCCGCCGCACTGTCGATATCCAGTACCTCTTCCCGATGGGCTGGGACGAGCTTCAGGGCATCGCCAACCGGGGTGACTTCGACCTTACCCAGCACAGTAAGTACAGCGGCAAGTCATTAGAGTATTTCGATGAGGAGACCAAGGAGCATTTCACCCCTTATGTTATCGAGCCTTCGGCCGGGGTGGACCGCTCGGTGCTGGCGTTCTTGTGCGAAGCCTATGCTGAAGAGCCGGACAAAGATGAAACCAGGGTGGTGCTCCATTTCCACCCGTCTTTGGCCCCCTTCAAGGCGGCGATACTGCCTCTGAGCCGTAAAGAGCCGCTGGTGAAAATGGCTCAAGAAATCCACGTTGGCCTGCGCAAAAACCAAATGACGGCTTATGATGACGCCCAGAGCGTCGGCCGCCGCTACCGCCGCCAGGATGAAATCGGCACCCCCTTCTGCATCACGGTTGACTTCCAATCTCTCGAGGATAAGCAGGTGACCATCCGCGAGCGCGACTCGATGAACCAGATACGCGTGCCCGTCGCCGAGCTTCAGAAGACCATCACCGCCAAGCTCGCCGGTGAAGACTTTTTGGTACTGCCTCCTGGGGGAACGGTGGTAACGAAAAAGGGGGGGTAAGGGTTGTGGATGAAATACAACGAGGATGCAATAAATAGACTGTATAGTGAGAACTTGACGGAAGCTCGCCAGAGGCTTTCATCATTGGTTGTGGCCGAAGGAAGAAAGCCGAATGTTGGGGGATTAAATGGATGGGTCTACGAGCAAACCATTTGCCATTGCTTGTCGGAGGAGCTTGAGAAACTCGGCAAGCACCCGACAATAAGTGAGCAAGTGCCCCTTTATGGCAGAGCTAAGGTTGACCTGCTTATCGGGAATGTAGCTATCGAAGTGAAGGTGGCCGGTTTCTTTGGAAATGAAGCTGAGAAATATTCTTCCTTTCGGATAAAGGCTGGGGACAGGCAATGGACATACTACTACTTGACGGGTATGGAGACCCACAAATCATATCGTTTGGCAGCCATATCGGCTTTCGGTAAAGAGCATGCCTTCTTCTTGGATACGAAAGGAGATTGGCAGAGATTTGTAAAGGCAGTTGCAAATAACTATCTTTTGGATGCGTGACACCGAATCGGAAACTTGCCTGCAAAATACCCGTAGGATTCTGGATACCGACTTTCGTCGGTATGGACGCTTACATATCCTTGACACCATGCCCCACTCAGAGCTAAAATTCTAATACATACGTAAGTCTATACGTCTGGAGGACTAAGATGACCAGGAAGATGACAGTGGTGTTTCACAATGAGGAGCTTTACACTGACCTGAAGGTGGAGGCGGCGCGGAGGCATATGGCAGCGAGCGAAATCGTGGCAGAGGCGGTGCAGGAGTGGTTGGACACAAAAGAAAGTGAAGAGCTGTTGCCGCTCCACCTGGAGAGTATTGCAGAGTATGAGGAAAAGGGCGGACGGCCCTGGGAGGAGGTGGAACGGGAACTAGATGAAGCGCTTGCTAAGCGCGAGAAACAGGGAAAACGTAAGAAATTGCCTGTAGCTGCCGAAAGAAAAGATGTATATACTTAGCTCTTCGCCTGGCGTTGAGCGAGACATTGCAAGGCTGGAAAGGCACGCACCGACACAAGACATCGAACGTTTACGCAAAGCGATTAGAGGCTTAAGCGAGGAGCCGCGACCTCACGGCGTCATGAAACTGAAGGGTTCTAGCGATGGCTATCGCATCAGGGTGGGGAATTACAGGGTGACTTATGAGGTTTACGATGATGCAAAGATAGTGGCGATATCGCGGGTACTCCGGCGGAATGAGGCTACCTATCGAGAGTAAAAGGAACGTGCTCAGGCGAATACGGCGATTAGCTACTCTAATAATGCTTGCCGCGATAACGACGCTGGCTTTGGCTTGTAACCCGATACCACCGGGGCAGTTGCCTGATGATGTGGTCATAACCCCGGGCGGCCCGGCATACAGGGCGAATGTCCAGCAGCAGGGAATCGGGAATTTATGGTCGCCGATTGTAACCAGCGAGGTGGGTTTAGGTGATAATGTCACGGTTAGTTACCGGGCTTCCCTGGTAACATCGGCAGGTGAAACCAGAAAGAATATTATCGCCGTGAGAAAAGCAGGCGTCCTGGACTACCGCCCTCTAACGCTTTCTATCAGCAATGTTCCCGCCAGTTTAAAAGTTACGCAGGGGGAGAAGGGCGGCGGGCTTCCCGGGACGAGTTACCAGGTGCTAATAATTGAAATTCCTTACCAGGTCACGCCGGGGCAATATCCCTTTGATATCAATATCAACTTTGATGGCAAGGACTACGGTAAGATTCCGTGCACGGTCAAGGTAATCGTGCAGTAGAAAGAAAAATGAAAATCATCCACTTTGCCGACCTGCATCTGGGAGTCGAGACCTACGGGAAAATCAATCCCGAGACCGGCGTCTCGACGCGCCTGGATGATTTTCTGGCTGCTCTGGATAAGCTAGTCGACTATGCCCTGGCAGAGCAAGTAGACCTGGTGTTATTCTGCGGGGATGCCTACAAGAGCCGGGAGCCGAGCCAGACCCAGCAGAGGGAGTTCGCCCTGCGCATCAGCCGGCTCACCAGCGGGGGAGTGCCCATTTTTATTCTGGTGGGCAATCACGACCTGCCTAACGCCATCGGCAAGGCGACCAGCACAGAGATTTTTCACACCCTTGCCGTTAAGAATGTTTATGTCTCCAACAAACCTGAAATCACCCATATCGAGACCAAAAGCGGCATTATCCAGATTGCCTCTCTGCCCTGGTTGAGGCGGAGCGCCATGCTGAAGAGGGAGGAGTCTAAGAACCTGACCCTGGAGCAGATTAACCAGCAGCTACAGCAGGTGCTGACCGATACCGTCGCCGGCCTGGCTAAGAAGCTCGACCCCAGCCTCCCTGCCATCCTGGCTGCCCATGTGGGTGTGGCTAATGCCACAGTCGGCTCGGAAAGGCTGATGGCCATCGGACAGGAAGCCTTCTTGCTGCCGGGTAATCTGGCTAATCCGGCCTTCGATTATATCGCCCTGGGTCACATCCACAAGCGGCAGGTCTTAAATGAAAATCCGCCTGTGGTCTATTCCGGAAGCCTGGAGAGGGTGGACTTCGGCGAAGAGGGGGACGAAAAGGGGTTTTATGTTGTGGATATCGAAGCGGACAAACTGAGTGGAAACACCCTTCGACCCTTCGACAAAACTCAGGACAGGCAAGCTCAGGGCGAGCGAGTGGCGGGTGAGCGGAGAGTTTCTTTTGAATTTCATCCGGTTACCGGACGCTCATTCCAGACTATCAGGGTAGAGCTTGAGGCGGGCGATACCGATCCGACGGCAACAGTGCTACGGGCGATTCACCCCGATAGCGAGGATAAAGTGAGCGGGGCTATCGTGCGGCTCCAGATTAGCTTGCCCGCGGAGCTTGAAGGGCAGCTCAGGGATAATGACATCAGGGGTGCCTTGAAGGAGGCTTATTTCTCCACCATTGCCAGAGAAGTCAAGCGGGAACCTCGCCTCAGATTGGGGTCCTTCGAGGGCGGAACGACTGCCGAAATATCACCTCTTGAAGCGCTGAAGACCTACCTGGAGACGAACTACGCCCCGGAGCGGGCTAAAGTCCTGCTTGACTATGGGGAGAGGCTTATAGAGGGGCAGGCTACTTAGGGAAAATGAGAGAACCCGCTTGCCCAGGGCGACCACAGGGGGTCGCCCCTACGGTCAGGTTTTACAATAGCAATTGAATCAATGATTGGCAAATGAGAAATAGAAGATGGCAATCAGTGAACAAAACATCCGAGAAATAACCGACCCGGCTGAATTCGCGACTAGCGCGAAAGTTATCCGGAACTCTTTTAAGACTGTGGCTGAGGAATTCGGCTTGACCAGGCAGAACGCTCCCACTCACCCGAGTTTCTTGACCGTCCGGTGGCTAAAAGAGAAGAAAAGCGATGATGTGAAATTCTTCGGCCTTTTCCTTGGTGATAAGCAAAACGGATTTATTATCATCGAGAAAGAAAATAAGCGCACTTACTGGCTGGAGAAGCTGGCGGTGCTGCCTGCTTCCCGGCACGGAGGCTACGGGGTAAAGCTAATCGGATTTGCTATAGATTACATAAGGGAACACGGCGGTAAGAAAGTCGCCCTGGGGATGATGAACGAGCATACTGTCTTGAAGAACTGGTACAAGAAGCTCGGGTTTAAAGTGGTCACCACTCGGAAATACCCGCACCTGCCTTTCTCTGTTAGCTATATGGAAAGGGATTCTGTTCCGCTGGTTATCAGGTGACATCACCCCGCCCTGATTTTTCGTCCTTCCGCCGAAGGACTGACCTCAGAATGACAGGAGCAAAATCCCCCTTTAATCCCCCTTTTTCAAAGGGGGATACCTATAACTCTCCCTTTCGTAAAGTCCCGATTCAACTTCGTTCATATCCCGATTCCCTACGGTCATACGGGACGCCGTATGAGGGAACCGAATCGGCGCGGGATTCCGTATGTAATTCGGAAGAGATTGAGAGGGATTTTTTACAGCCTATTGTCCGTGAAGTGTTTTAAGGGTATAGTAAATAAGCGAATTTTTGTATTGTAATTTTCTAATAAGGGAGAATACCTGATCTTGACTCCGGGATCCTGGAAAAAGAACCTTTATATTTTATTCGCTGTTGAATTCGTGGCCATGATAGCCTTTAACTTTATGGTTTTCATGCCGCTCTTTGTTCAACAGTTGGGTAACTATACTCCGAAGGAGGCCGCTTTCTGGAACGGAGTAGGCTCCGGTGGCTTCGGTATCGGTATGTTCATTGGCTCTCTGGTCTGGGGCATAGCCGCCGACCGCTGGGGCAGGAAGCTGAATGTAATCAGGGTCATGTTACTCGGGGCAGCCCTCCTGGTTCTGCAAGGGGCAGCGCCGAATATCTATGTCCTTACCGCCGGGCGATGGGGGCAGGGCTTATTTACAGGCAGCGTCGCCGCTGTATTAGCAATGTCGACAGCGGTCGTCCCCAGAGATAAAATTCCCTTCGCCTCCGGACTTATCACGGCTGGTGTCTCAGGCGGCAGCAGTCTGGGTTCGGTTATCGGCGGCTTTCTCGGCGACCATATTGGTTACAGGAATGTATTTTATCTTAGCGGGGCTATTTTGCTTGCCTGCGGTCTCATCGTCCTCTGGCTGGTGAAGGAGAAATTCGAGCCGCCCCCGCGCCGGGAGGCAGCGTCAGTAACAAGTATGCTGCGCCTGGCGGTATCGCGGGATATGCTACCAGTCCTGACTTTTCTGTTTGTACTGAGTCTGGCCCCTTCGATAGCCGGACCGATAGTGCCTCTCTTTATCAAGGAGTTGAATCCGGCCGGCCAGGCAGCGACAGCCGCAGGACTGATTTTTGGCATTACCGGCGTAGTCTATACCCTCTCCACTCTGGTTTTTGCACGTATAAGTGAGAGTATCAATCTGAAGAAGATTCTGGTTTTTTCGCTGCTGGTTGGCGGTCTGCTCACCCTGCCTCCGATGTGGGCGACATCAGTGGTGCAGTTGTTTATCTTTTTCATCGCGGGAAGCCTCTTCGGCGGGGGTGCCGCAGTGTCTTCTAATGCCGTGGTCGGCTTATCGGTAGCCCGGGGCAAGGAGGGGATGGCTTACGGGCTGGCAAATGCCGCCGGGTCCCTGTCCGGAGGGATTGGCCCACTAATCGGGGGCAGCCTGGCCTCGATATGGGGTTTCAGGCCTATGTTCGCCATCCAGGCCGGGCTTTATCTACTGGTGACCATTTATGTGGTCAAGTTCCTGCCCAAGCGGCTTTTCTCGGCCGCTGAGGGGTAGGGCTGACTCAGTGGGAAATGACGGTTCAAAATCCCCCTTAATCCCCCTTTTTCTAAGGGGGATACCTTCAGACGACTTTTCCTTGTTTCTTGCCTTATTTTTTCACGACCTTGTCCAGACCCAATTCCTTCAGTTTCCTAGCTGAGGGCACGCCTTCTTTTGTCCAGCCCCGCAATTTGTAGTAGTTGTCGAGAAACTCATCCTGATGTCTGACTATCTGGCCCTCCCCCGGGGCTTTGCGGGTGTGGAGGGGTTCGGTGAGCATTCTCTTGGGCAGAGTATCGTCCTTGCGGCCAAAGCCCTCCCGCACATTGAAAGCCCGCTCCAGGTTATAAATGCGCTCGCCGACTTTGCTCAGGTGTTCTTCATCAGACAATTCATCGATACCTCTGACTGCCACTAACATCTTGCCGAAAATATCGGGCACCCATCCCCACCTTGCAGCGAAAGCGCAGATGATACCCGTTTCGTGCCAGGCGGTGTGGTTCTGGTTGTAAACAACCAGGTCAGCGTTTTCTGCCTCGGCAAAGCGGTCTGAAGTCCGGGGAACAGGCGCTCCGAAGATATCCTGGGCAGCATAGCCGAAGCAGTGTGAGGCTCCGATATTCGAGGTGACGTAATTAAAGCCCTGGGTTTTGGCTCCCCTCGGTTCGTAAGCGGGCAATTCCATGCCTTTGACGTGGATGGCATAGACCTCCGAGCCTTTGCCGATTTTAGCGGCTACGCGGGCGACTCCTTCAGCCAGCAGGTCACCGATGCCCTCCCGCCGGCCTATCTTCTTTACCAGGGCTACCATGGCTTGGTGATTGCCGTATTTCAGCTCAAGACCGTCAGTGTCTTTCTTTGTAATCAAGCCTTTTTCGTAAAGTTCGTAAGCGAAACCGATTGCGACGCCGGTGCTAATGGTATCTATGCCAAGGTCATCGCAAATCTCGTCGGCGGCGATAGAGGCTTCTTTGGAGGTGCTGTCTATGTTGCCTGTGAACGTCCAGATGGTCTCATATTCCGGCCCTTCACTGTGGGCGCTGGCGTAAACGCCGCTGTTGACTTTGTGCTCCATGCCGCAACGGGCGGGGCAGGCATAACAGCCGAATTTCCCCGTGCGTAACTTGCGGTATTCCGCGCCCGTAATTTCTTCATAGCCGATTTGCTGCCCGTAGCGGAAATTCTGCACCGGGTAGACACCGATGCTATTCGTGACATCCTGAGTCTGGGTGGTGCCCCACTCTCTGTGGTTCTGGAAGCCTTTATCATTAAGGACCACTTTCGTTTGGTCTTTAACCAGCTGGGCAAAAGCCGTCGCATCGGAAAGCTGCAGATGCCGGGTGGCGGTGATTGCAACCGCTTTAAGGTTCTTTGAGCCCATGACGGCGCCTGTGCCGCCACGTCCGGCCGTTCTGCGGCCGCTGACGATGGCGGCGTATCTGACCAGTTTTTCTCCGCCCGGCCCGATGCAGACGGCTCGCGTGTTCCTGCCGTGCTTTTCGGTAAGCCATTCCTGGGTCACCTTGGTGTCCTTGCCCCAGAGTTGAGCGGCATCTTCAACCGTGCAGCCTTCCCGCGTCAGATGGAGGTACACGGGTTTGTCCGCCTTGCCTTCAATAATCATTAACTCATATCCGGCAAACGAGAGCCAGGCACCGAAGTCTGTACCCCCAACCGAGCGGATATAGCCGCCGGTGAGCGGGCTTTTGGTGACTGCCATCCATCGGGAAGAGGCCAGGGCGCCAGCCCCGGCAAGCGGCCCGGCTAGCAGTATTAACTTGTTTTGCTTACTCAGAGGGTCAATATCAGGAGCTAATTCATCATATAAGTATCTGATGCCGTAGCCCCTGCCCCCGACGAAATCGCGGGCTACCTGCTCGGGGACGGAGTCCGTGGTTGTCTTGCCAGTCGAGAGATTTACCCTTAGAAACCTGCCTGTGTTGACTGCCATTTTACGCCTCCTGTTTGTTTTCACCCTCATCCTAACCTTCCCCCCTCAAGGGGGAAGGGATTAACCGATTAACCGCCGACGATAATATTAAAGATATAAAGCTCGTCCCCATTGGATACTGGTTTATCAAGTCCGAGGGGATGACTGCTCTTTTTATTAACAAAGACATCGAGATAGCTATGCAATTTGCCGTTCTTAGCATTAAAGAGCAGGGGTTTTAACTTAGGATATTGCTGCACCACGTCGTTCAGGCACTCGCCGACGGTGCCTCCACTTGCGGTAGTCACCTTTACCCCTCCCGTTTCAGGCTGTAAAAACTGGGGGATATTAATATTTACGCTCAATATTTCTATCTCTTGTAGGCCATCACACCTTTGATAGCGGCAGTAATTTTGGCTTTATCCGGGACGACATAAAGTTCCATTGGCCGGCTGAAAGGTACCGGGATGTCAAGCCCGCAAACCCGCTTGGCGGGGGCCTTCAGTTTGCGGAAGATGGACTCATCTTCGACGACCGAGGCGAGGATTTCGCCGCCAGCCCCGCAGGTCCGGCAGGCTTCATCCACCACAACCAGCCGGCCTGTCTGGGCAACTGATTTCTTGATTGTTTCTCTGTCCAGAGGTACCAGGGTACGAGGGTCGATTACCTCGACCGAAATGCCTTCTTTGGCCAGTTCTTCGGCAACTGCAAGAGCATCGTGCACCATTTTGGAAAGGGCAACCACAGTCACGTCATTACCCTTTCTCTTAATGTCAGCCGCGCCGAAAGGAATGAGATATTCCTCCTCCGGCACCTCGCCTTTCACCCCGCCCAGCCCCATGTGCTCGAAGGATATCACGGGGTTGTTATCCCTCAGGGCGGTCTTAAGCAGCCCTTTGACATCGTATGGAGTCGAGGGCAGGATAATTTTCAGGCCGGGGACGTTCATAAACATAGAGTAGGGGTTGATGGAATGCTGGGCGGCTGCTGATGAACCCAACCCGTTCGACATCCTGTAGAGGATGGGAAACTTGGCCTGGCCGCCGAACATGTAGGTAATCTTGGCGGCCTGGTTCATGAACTGGTCCATGGCCACAAAGCCGAAGGTGGCCATCCTGATATTGGCGACTGCTCTGAAGCCGGAGCCTGCCAGCCCGATTGCCGCGCCCACCATGGCAGACTCGGAGACAGGGGTGACCCTGATTCTATCTTCGCCGAATTCCTGCCTCATGTCAGCTACGAGGTCAGCCGATAGATGGACTGTCTTATTATTCCGGCGGAATTCTTCCATCATGGCTTCCTGAGACGCCTGGCGGTAGGTTATTTCTCTCATTTTGCGTTCTCTCCACTCCTTGTTTACTGGACAGGCGGGGACGCCTGTCCTACCGTTGTTATTTAACAACTCCTCAACTATATTCGTTTTGAGGCATTACTTCTTTGGTTTTTGTAGAATCTTATCTTTGATTAACTCTGCGGCTTTAGAAGATATGAGGCCTGACACTGCGGCTTCGTCAATTGCTCTCGGTACATTTGCGAGAAAGCTCAGCATCCGTTCATTAAGCCCCGGCTTTATGAGATGAATGTGAAAATGGTCAGAAGTTGCCACTTCGGGCCCTTCGTTGAGACCAAACCTGAAGTGGCCGAGCAGTTCTCGTCCAGCCCTTCTCGCTTCCAAGATAAGATCGTTACGAAGATCCATCTCTGCGCGCCTGTCGGTTCCTACATGGTTCTTATCAGTTGTGAATAAGAAGTGTTCACCCTCACTTACGGATTTACGATCCGCGGGAACAACGACCACCACCCAGTGGACGTCTTCTCCGTTCCAACGGATCGTTCCTTCAAGAATGACTTTCCAGTCTTTGAGGATGTCGAAACATAGACCGCAGCCTTCTCTAAGACCTTCCAGTGTAGACAAAGAGTTCTCCTTTCTTCTTATTTCTGCGGAATTCTTCCATGATGGCTTCTTGAGATGCCTGACGGTAGGTTATCTCTCACATTTTGCTTTAACTCCTGTGCTTACTATTGTCCTCTCCCTCAAGGGGAGAGGAAACAAGTAAAGGAAATTCTGCAAAGAAACTAGGTTGAATAAACGTCTTCCAGGGCGTCCTCCGGGGCGGGAAGTGGGCTGTCTAGAGCGAATTTTACGGCGTCTTCAACGCGGGACATGATCTGGCTGTCCATCTCTTTAAGCTGAGACTCTGTCAGGGCATGGGCTGCCAGCAGCTTGCGTTCCAAAGCCGCTATCGGGTCTTTCTTCTTCCAGGCAACCAGCAGTTCAGCCGGGCGTGTATCCGTAGGCATCTTGGATTCAAAATGACCGTGCCAGCGGTAGGTACGGCATTCGAGCAAACTGGGTCCCTTGCCTTCGCGAGCTCGTGCCACCAGCTCTTTAGTCGCCTGATGAACGGCCTCTACATCATTGCCATCGACGGCCATCCCGGGCATCGAGTAGGCCGCCGCCCTTTTATAGATTTCATCAATAGCGATGACCTTTTCTGAAGGCGTATTGACGGCGAAGTAATTATTCTCGCACACGAAGATGAGGGGCAGTTTCCATATCGAAGCCAGGTTCATCGTCTCGTGGAATTCTCCCTCATGGACTCCGCCGTCGCCAAAAAAGACTGCCGCCACTCCGCCATTCCCTTCAAGCTGGGCAGCCATCGCCGCTCCTGTCGCGATAGGCAGACCGGCGCCGACAATCCCGTTCGCCCCGAGCATCCCTACGCTGAAATCGGCGATGTGCATAGAGCCGCCTTTGCCCTTGCAATATCCAGTTTTTTTGCCGAAGATTTCAGCCATCATCCTCCTGATATCGGCTCCTTTGGCGATGCAGTGACCATGCCCACGGTGGTGGCTGACGATGCGGTCAGTCAATTTTAAATTCTTGCACACCCCGGTGGCTATTGCTTCCTCACCTATATAAACGTGGACATAGCCCAGGACTTTACCGTCGAGAAACTCTTTGGAGACCCTTTCTTCAAAACGGCGGATGGTTAACATGGTGCGGTACATCTCGATGAGCTCTTTGTTTCCTAGTGCCATTATGTTCTCCTTCACGAAATCCTAAATACTAATTTCTAAACTCTAAACAAATCCAAATTTCAAAATTCAAATGTCAAATAAAGCTCAAAGCCTAAATCATTCATATTCCATTTGTATTTTGTCATTCGAGCTTATTTAGTATTTAGAGTTTAGCGCTTAGGATTTATCAACCTTGTTATCGGTTTTAGCCCGGCTTCCGTCCGGGCGTCATTAATGTGAATTAACACAGCTTCTTCCAGGGGCAGCATGGAAAAACCAAAATCCTGTTTGGCTCTGGACATGCTGACTTTCCAGGGTATGCCGCGCTTGCCCCGGTCGGCAGGGGGAGCCTGCTTACCGAAGGTTATATTGGCATCCGGTATGTATTTACGGACAACTGCGGCTACATCGCGCAGACTGGTGGGGGGACCGCCGACATTATAGGCGGTGTGGGGAGATGAAGGTGCTTTTATCAGGAGTCTGGTTAGTTCGCCGATGTCATCAGCCGAAGCCAGGGAAGATGTGTTCGTTCCGTCCACATCGAAGGAGATGGGTTTACCGATGGCCGGCAGTGAGGAAATCTCACCAAACTGCTTGACCACATCAGGATTCAGTCCCCCGTGCCCGTAACCTATAGTAGGGCGTAAGGCGGTGAGGTTTATACCATATTGCTGGGTGTATTGTGCCGCCAGTATCTCGGCAAACTGCTTCATCAGGGCGTAGGCGCTTCCCGGATGCATGGCGTCGTCCTCGGTGACCTCTCTGTCTCCGTATTCATCCTGCGGCCCGTAGACACCCTCGGAACTGGCATAGACCACCCTTGAAATGCCGGCAAGCCGGGCAGCCTCAAACCCATTACACATGCCCAGGGCATTGACTTTTACGCTGAGGCGGGGGTTGCTTTGCAGAACCAAGCCGGGCAGCAGAAAGGCCCAGTTCACAATCCTATCGATAGAGTAGGTCTTGATAGCTCCCATTATATCTTCAAGCTGGGATACATCCCCGCGGACAAAGCTAAACCTGTCCTTATAGATATCGATTTCCTTCATCGCCCAATCTTTTGGAGGATTCACATCCATTGCTACGACGAGGGAGACTTCTTTGTCCTGGAGCAGGTGCAGCGCTGTTTTGCGGCCAAAAAGACCGGTGCCGCCGATAACAAGTATATTCAACTCACACCTCCTTGTTATTTCTCAGGCTATTTAGCACGTTTGTCTGATTTTGTCCTATTTTACTCCCATTTCCTAAAATAAACAAAGGGTGCCCTGCTTGCTCGCCTTCACTATTGAGTAATTGAATCTTATGGTATAGACTTAAACTGAGGAAATCAGATAATCCACTTGCCAGCCCGGAGGGGAGAAGATGAAAAAGGAATTTACTGTTGTTATTGAGAAAGATAAGGATGGTTATTTTGTCGGGTCGGTTCCCGCGCTCAAAGGATGCCATACTCAGGCGAAATCCCTTGACGAGCTTATAGAGCGTATGAAAGAAGCTGTCCAGCTTTGCCTTGAGGTGGAGGGCGAATCAACCGAAGGCGAATTGAACTTTGTGGGTGTGCAAAGAATTGCGGTATGACCAGACTACCTTCACTGACAGGTGACAGGATTGTAAAAGCGCTAACCAAAGCAGGTTTTACAGTGGACAGACAAAGAGGCAGCCATTTCTATCTTAAGCATCCTGACGGCAGAGCTACTGTAGTGCCTGTTCATAAAGGGGGAATCCGTTGGACGCGGGCTTGTGGGCAAAATCCTGCGTGATACCGACCTGGACAGAGAAGAATTCTTCAGACTGCTCTAAACCGACCAGATATATCATTTGGTTTACAAACTAGCAGGCTAGTACCCCTCCCGGGATTTATACCGCTGTCCTTCGCTCTACGAGGGTCTTAATCCAGGAAGCTGATTTCGGTGGAGGGCCTTTTCCTGATGTCTACCTCGATGCCGGCTTCCTTGAACATTTCCCTGTAAGAGCCATCGCTGTATTCTCTGAAGCTGACAAAACGTTTTATCCTGGAATTAACCAGCATCTTGGCGCAGAGAACGCAGGGGGTGTGAGTGCAGTAGATAGTGGCTCCCTCGATGCTGACGCCGTGGAGAGCCGCTTGAATAATCACATTTTGCTCGGCGTGAATCGCCCGGCAAATCTCCTGTCTGGTTCCGGAGGGTATGCCCAGCTCGTCTCTCAAGCAACCCAGTTCCAGGCAGTCCTTAAGCCCGGCGGGAGCGCCATTATAGCCGGTAGACAGGATGTGCTTGTCCCTAACGGCGATAGCCCCCATATTGTGACGCAGGCAGGTGGAACGTTCCGCCACCACTGAAACTACCTTTAGAAAATACTCATCCCAGTCAGGCCGGGCTGCGTTGTTTACTCGTTTATCCATTTGATTATTTTTATTACTTCCTTTTCTAAATCATCCAGGAAAGATTCGTTAATAATTGTGAAATCAGCCATGGCAATGGGGCCGCCCTTGTTGATATTCTCGATTTCCGCTTTATCGCGGCCGGCGGCATCTCCCCGGGTAAGACCACGCACGGCTCTGGCCGTCAGGCGGGTGTAGCGGGTTTTTGGTGAGGCATATACTGCGACTACCACAAAGTTTTCTCCGTAATGCCCCTTCAGGAAGGTATATTCCTCCCAGGAGTAAAGCCCGTCGATAGCTACACTCGACTTTCTCAGGGCGGAGTCGATTATGGGCAGGTTCAGCCTGGCATAAGCGTCATTACCGTGCTCTCTACGGAGTTGCTCCCTGACAAGCCGCTCGTTTTCTTCATTTAGCGGCAGGCCATGCTTCTTTACTTCGGTATCGGTGACATCGCCGAACCGGATCCGGGCAAAGCCGCTCCCGGCAAAGAGCCTAGCAACTTCCGACTTGCCCGACCCGGTCATCCCGACAATAGCGATTACTTTCATAGTCATAACTTATTATAAGAGAGAGACCTAGCCAATAGCAATCAAAAACATGATTCAGAATAAGAGAGACACCAGGCCAATAGCAATCAAAAACATGATTCAGAATAAGAGAGACACCAGGCCAGTAGTAATCAGAAACATGATTCAAAAACCTCTCGTGGCGACCCTTCGACAAGTCCCGATTTCATATCCCGATTCGTTCCTCATACGGGATGCCGTATGAACATTGTGAATCGGCACGGGATGGCGACACAGTCGCTCACTCAGGGTGAACGGGGGTACTTTCTTGTTAAATAAGCACAAGGGGAGAGAGCTATAAATAACTCTCTCCCCTTGTTTAACGGGACTATGGTTTCAGATTTAATTACCAGGTGATGTAGACGTTATGGGCATTTTCACCGGTGGCGCCGGCGAATGTCTTCATCCCTTTACCCTTGAAATAGGTTTCCACATTTTTGGCCACCTGCTCACTCTCAGCGTGCCAGTAGTGCCAGATGGTCGGGCGGCCGTGAGCTTCACGGCGGAGGTCTACATTATCGGTTACGCCGACAGTCCAGACATTGATGCGCCTGTCACCTACGATTTTTTCGACAGCCTTCTTGATGTCTGCTTCCTTGGTTTCTTTTTCTAATGCCATTTGAGTATCCCTCCTTATTTTGATTACCAAGTCTAATGGCTAAGATTATAATGCTAATACATAAGAAATTCAATAGTTTGACAAAATCTTGTCATAAGGCTAAACTCAAATTCAGCCTGTGGAAAAGTTTTAGTCCCCTGCTGATAGAGGAGGAGCATGTTGAATACCGAGGTTGAAATCTATTACTGTTCTGATTGAAATTATCAGGTTGTCGCTGCCGGTCTGGCGGAAGAATTAAAGCAATCTCTGGGAATAGAGGCTAAACTCGTCCCGGAGCGGGACGGCGTTTTTGATGTTTTTGTAGATGAAAGCCTTGTCTTTTCAATATCAGAAGCAGGGCGATTCCCAGAGCCGGGTGAGATAGTGGCTATGTTTAATCAGTAACCTCACCCCCTGACCCCCTCTCCTTTCAGGAGAGGGGGAAGTAGTTCTACTTGAGAGGGCTTTGCCCTCTCAAGCTATCCCAATTTCCATGTGGCTTGAAATCAACCGCCAAAACAATCTTCACCATGAAAAATGCAATAAGGGTTATGCTATAATTCAGGCAGTAATCACCTGACCGGGAAGTGAGATGTCTCAACTTACTAATCTAGCCGGTGAAATGGAAAGGCATCTGCCTGCCGAACTGGTAGAGTTTATGCAGCAAGCCGGGCTGATAGCCTCCGGACAGGGGGAAAGCCTGTATCTGGTGGGCGGAGTAGTCCGCGACCTGCTCCTGAAACGAGCTAACCTCGACCTCGACCTGGTGGTGAGAGGCAATGCCATCGAACTGGCGCAGAAGCTGGCCGGCATCACCGGGGCGAAACTGACTATTCACCCCCGCTTCCGGACTGCTACCCTTGTCTGGGATAAATGGAAAGTCGACCTTGCTACCTGCCGCTCGGAACACTACGACCGCCCCGGCGCCTTGCCCACCGTGCATCCCGGAGACATCGATTTAGACCTATACCGGCGCGATTTTACAATCAATGCTATGGCTATCGAGCTTATCCCCAGCCGCTGGGGGGAAGTTATTGACCTCTACGGAGGCCGGGAAGACCTTGAGGCATATCTGCTCCGCATTCTGCATGAGGACAGCTTTATTGACGATTCTACGCGCATCTGGCGGGGCTTGCGCTACGAGCAGCGGCTGGATTTTAAGCTGGAACCGAAAACACTCAGGCTGCTGAAGCGGGATATTCCGATGCTGGAGACAATCAGTAAGGACAGGATTCGGCACGAACTGGAGATTATCTTAAAAGAGGAACTGCCTGAGAAGGTTATCCGCCGGGCTGACAAACTAAATATACTGCCTGAACTTTGCCCAGCTTTCAAAGGGGATGCCTGGCTGGCCCGGAAATTCAAGAAAGCGCGGCAGGCAAGCGCGCCAAACCCGCCGCCGGTAGAGCTTTACCTGGCGCTATTGGCTTACCGGCTCACTGAAGATGAGACTGAAAAGCTGATTTCACGGCTCAGATTGGGCAAGTCCGAAGCCCGGACGCTAAGGGAGAGCAGCAGCCTTAAAGCTGAGCTAGGAGCGCTGGATGAGCCAGTTTTGCAGCCGAGCTGTATCTATACCGTACTGATTGACTTCAGCCCACTAAGTATTAGAGCCAACTACATTGCCACCGACTCACCGGCAGTCAAGAAAAATATCAGCTTCTTTCTCTCTAAACTCCGCAATATCAAGCCTGCCCTTACCGGCACAGGCCTGCAAGAAATGGGAGTAACTCCAGGACCAAAAATGAAGGAAATCCTTCATCTGTTACTGGAGGCACGGTTAGACGGGGAGGTAAAAGATAAGAAAGGGGAGGTGGGGTTGGTGGAGAGGTGGATTGAGGGGTGGGTAGCCTAACCCCTGCCGCAAGAGACGGTAACGATGATACCGATAATAATCCACAAGAGGAAAACTAGAAGGAGAGGTTTATTTTTCATTACCTGTATTATGCCAAAGTCTTTGCCTTAGCGCAAGAGTGAGTTTTATACTGCTAATGTTTAACGTTTGGGTAGTTTACCTCCCCACCCTGAGATTCTTCCCTTCGACTACGCTCAGGGTAAACTTACTCCAGAATGACACCCCTACTATTTTCTCTCTTATTAGACAGTACGAGTAATGTTTATCGAGGTTCGTGAGAGGGATTAATTATAAGGTTCCCTATTATACTCCCGCCGATAAAAACCTCAGCAGAGAGTAAAAAAAGAGAGTTCTTCGGCGGAAGAACTCTCTAAATTAAAATTCCCCCTCCGCCCCCCTTAATAAGGGGGGTAGGGGGAATTGATTGGTATGGATTTATCTAAATTTACTCTATCTTCTTAAACTGGTGGGCAGTGCCGCAGATAGGGCAGACATCCGGGACGTTGCCAGTGATGGTGTTGCCGCAGACCTGGCAGACATAGTAAGGCTCTTCCTTTTGTTTTTTGCCTTCATTCAGAGCCTTGAGGGCTGCCTCGAAGTATTTGTGGTGGATTTCCTCCACGTCGTTCGCCAGTTCGAAGCTGCGTTGAGCTTTTTTATTCTTTTCCTGGACAGCCTGCTCGATAAAAGGGGGATACATCTTGGTGAACTCATATTGCTCCCCGACTGAAGCCGCCATGACGTTCGCTTTGGTCTCGCCGATAGCGTCCAACGCATTCAAATGATTGCGGGCGTGAACCGTCTCGGCTTCAGCGGCTGCCCGGAAGAGACGGGCTACCTGGGGCTGTCCTTCCTTGTCCGCTTTCTCGGCAAAAAACAGGTATTTGCGGTTAGCCTGACTTTCTCCGGCGAAAGCTCCTTGCAGATTTTTCTCTGTTTTGTACCCGGTCATATTCAGTCCCTCCTCAAACTTTTTTAAGATAGATAATTGATTATAAGATTAGCAAAGGCTCTGATTCAAATCTGTAACTTAAGTCACATTCGAAGCGGGCAATGTTTCAGCCAGGTAAGGCGACATCTGTTGCCAGAAAGGAATTAAGTTGAGGGATATCTTGTGAATTCACCCTCACCTAGCCTCTCCCCTCAAGGGAGAGGGATTTCTACAATGGTTTCAGCCAGATAAGGCGACATTTTCTGCTTTTCAAGCTGAGAATAAAGCTCCACAGCCTGGGCTTTATCCGGCATCAGGCTGAATAAAGCCGGGCCGGAGCCGGCCAGGTGGACATCGGCAGCGCCCAGTTTTATAAAATGCTCACGGGCTGCGCCCAATCCGGGAAAGAGCGAGAAAGCGACGTTCTCAAAGGTATTGAACAAAAGTGATGGAGGCAGTCCAGCTTTTAATTCGTCAACCAACTGTTGGGTAATCCGGCCATCCGTGAAGTGGTTGACGTTCAGGCTCTCGTAAAGCCTTTTCGTTTTGCCCGGGAGGGGTGGTATAGGGGGCATTGCCAGGACCACCCAGCTATGGGGTAAAGGGGGCAAAGGATTAACTATCTCACCACGCCCCTTGAGCAACGCTGTACCTCGATAGAGGAAGAAAGAGACATCTGAGCCTAGCTGCCGGGCCAATTCAAGCAACTTTTCCAGAGGTAAATTTAATTCCCAGAGCCGGTTAAGCCCGCGTAAAACGGCGGCGGCGTCACTGCTGTCACCGCCCAGCCCCGCCATCAGGGGGATACGCTTGGTCACGTCTATAGTTACCCCCTTGGAACAGCCGGTGACCTGTTGAAGCAAGGCAATTGCCTTTGATACCAGGCTCTCTTCAGCAACCCAGCCCGGCGTATCGCACGTGATGACTACCCCCTGGCTCGACTCAAAATGCAGAGTGTCGCACAGACTTATCGCCTGGATAACGCTGCGGATTTCATGAAAGCCATCCGGGCGTTTAGCCAGCACTTCAAGGGTCAGGTTTATCTTGGCCGGAGCCGGAACGGTAAGCATTTATTCTTTCCCCTCGCTGTACACCCGCCACAGATGCGCCCACTCTTCGATAGACAGGCTCTCCGCACGCCGCTGAGATGATATTTGCGCCCGATCGAGTAAAGCAAGCCCTTCTTCCTTGGATATTCCCAGCCCGTGAGCCAGAGAATTAGCTAACTGCTTGCGGGCCTGGCTGAAACCGGCACGCACCAAGGTAAAAAAACCTTCATCATCAGCTATCTCGACCGGCGGCTGAGGATAAGGCACCACCTTTAATATAGCAGAATCGACGGCGGGCACAGGATAAAAAGACTGAGCCGGCACTTGAGCCACAATTTCGGGCTTACCGTAAAGTTGGACACCGATACTCAAGAGGCTCATCTTTCCCGGCTTGGCCGTAATTTCCTCAGCTACTTCCTTCTGCACCATTACCACCATGCTTTGGGGCTTAACCGGAGCCTCAAGAAAGTGGCGCAGAACCGGGGAGGTGATGTAATAGGGGAGGTTGGCCACCACTTTATAGCTGGCTGTTTTATCGTGGAGTAAAGTTTCCGACGCCACCTTTAACACATCCTCGTTGATGATGGTGACATTCTTAAAAGCGGATAGGCTCTCTTTCAACAGGGCGGCCAGCTTATCATCAAGCTCGATGGCAATTACTCTGCCGGCCTGTTTCGCCAGCTCTCCAGTCAGCACCCCTAAACCCGGCCCCACCTCCACCACCACATCATCCGCAGAGAGTTCGGCAGTAGAAATAATCTGCTGAAGCACATTCTCGTCGATAAGGAAGTGCTGTCCCAGCCCTTTTCTGGCTCGAAGACCGGCACGGCGAAGCAGTTTTTGGGTTTGAGTTAAGAGGGATTCTGTTTTCAGCTACCTCTCCCCTTGGTCCCCTCTCCTTGAGAAGGAGAGGGGAAAAATTAATACTCAGAGAGGCGAAGCCTCTCTGAAACTCTCCAGTGACGGGCTAATATGATTTCCTGTTGGTGCGCAAGCGCTTCGGCCTCTAAGCACAGGCGGGGACGCCTGTGCTACCATACTAGCTCTTCTATTACCTTCTGGATACGCATGAGCTACCCCCACAGTTCCTCGATGTCTTTTTCAGTCTTTTTCTGTTTATCAGCCGGATTTGAGCCGAAGGCTTTATAGGACTCTGCCGAACCATATTCGCGTGTCCTGACTACGATGGGCATGGGCACAGCGTGACCGAAGATGAGCGCCTGCTGTTTTGACTCCAGCTTGGCTAAGACCGCTTTAAGCTCATTCCGCCCCGAAACCCCGGCCAGGACTGCGTCGATATCCCGCTCGTTATCCAGCAGGCAAGTTATCTTGGTGCCGAGCTGGGACATCACTTCCTCGTCGATGCTGCTGGGGCGCTGGTCGATAACAAGAAGGGTGACGTTATACTTGCGCATCTCGCGGGCGATTGTACCGAAGATTGTCTGGTTGGACACTTCGTGGTTGAGGAAGCGGTGCGCCTCCTCGATGGTGATAACCAACGGGCGAGGGCGAGCGCTGTCTTCCGCTATCGCTCGTTCTGTTTTTGCCCGGTACTGGTCGTAAATGCGGCGGCTGAGCAGGTTAGCCACCAGGATATAGGCTGTGACATCGGTATACCTGCCGAATTCCAGGACGACGTTAATACCCCGGTCGAGGTATTCCAGGATGCGCTGCACCACATTATCGGGAGAATGGGGGGTGAGGAAAGGCAACCGGCGTATAGTTCCCAGCCCCCGCTGCAAATTACGGAGGGTGCTTTCAGGGATGTTCAAACCCTCAGGTAACTCCTCGTCAGCTTTAATATCAAGGGCGCTCTGCACCCAGTTCCGCCCGTATTTCCGGGAGAGCTGGTAGACCGCTTCAACGGCGATATCGGTCAGATTCAAGGTTTGGCGTAACAATGATATATCTTCCGGCTCGATTTCGTCGTAGCCAATCCTGACTACGAAATCGGCGTTCACCTTGCGGCGTTTGGAGCTTTCCTCATCGAGGGTAAAGACAGCCACCTTATCCGGAAAAAGCTGTTTCAGGGCCTGCACTTTACCGTTCTTGCTCTCGCTGCTGCCTTCCCAACCATACTCGCTGGCCATATCGAAGACCAGACTCACGGCATTCGACTTTTGCAGCATACCGATGAGCAGCAGGCGGGTCAGGAAGGTCTTGCCTGTGCCGCTCTTGCCGAAGATGCCGTTCGAGCGTTTGACCAGTTCAGGGAGGTCGAGGCAAATTTTGGTCTCCATATCGAGGGGGGTGCCGATATAAAAATTCTTGACATCCTCATTCCCAAAGATTGTCTCCATATCCTGCTGTGAAGCTAACTTGACCTCGGAAAAGTGGCCTGGGACAGTCTTCACAGGCTGAGGGCCATCGATAATATCAGCGCCGCCGCCGATTGTCAGCATAGGCAGAACGTGGAGGGTGCCGAAGGCGCTCGTGCCAGCCAGCACCTCGGCGGTAAAACGGTCGGAGACATCGGGAGGGGAGAGCGTAATCCGCTCATCGGTCACTCCCAGGCTGATATCAGTTATCATGCCGAAAAAGTGCCGTTTTTCTCCCTGGATAGTGACATAACGTCCTACCGCCATCTCCTCGATGGAAGCCGAATTGTCCAGCCTGACATCGACTCCCTTGGTCAGCGAGCCGGAGACGACGATGCCCAGGCGCGGATTATTTTCTTGGGTCATGACCAAACTCTCCTCGCCTCATTATAATTCTCCAAATCCCATCTATACCGGCATGCTTGCCTTTCACCGCGTTGGTACATTTCGGAACCTTCAGGTATATTAACGATTTCCACTAGGTCGCAGCCCAAGATTTCACAAGTCCGACGTGAAGCGATGTTGCCAGGGTCACAGAGTATCCACAATGTTTGGAGACCGTGAGCGACAGCGATACTCTTTACTAGGTTGCAGGCTTTGGCCGCATACCTGTGACCGCGGTAATTCTCCTTTATCTCATATCCGATATGACCGATATCCATTATCACGCGTTTCGTATTTCCAATTCGTAAACCGACTCTCCCAATCGGGTCTGGCTTACCAAGCAGCCGTATCTCAAACTCATAGCCTGGCACATAGCCTTTCTTATCGTCTGCTGGTTGCTTCTCTTTCACTACGACCTCGATTTCGCCATCAGAGAGAGTTCCCACATCAAGAAACTTGAATTCGTTCACAATTCCTGCGTTATTTTCCTGGCTCATGCTTTTATCCTCCCCAGGATAGCCTTAAGCCGGTTAAACTCGCCGCCGAGTAACCCGGCTAGATCCTTCCCCGCCGCCACCAGGAAAGTATGCGGGTCTTCAGATACCTGGCTCATCCGGCGCAGGGAGGCAGCCACGATTTCCTCAACCGGAACCGGAAGCTGGGCGTTAACCAGGATGTGAAGAAAATCAAACGAGCGGCTGAATTCCTTGACCTCTTCCGGCTGACATTGGTAAACGAAGCTGTGGATGCGGGCCGGTCTGGCGGGCAGATAGTAGAGCAGCCTATCACCTTGCCGGTGCCCCACCACCAGGGCGCTGAACTCCGTGCGCAGCAGCTTTAATAGCTGGGGGCTGGAGCTATAGATTGCCGCCTCGGTGGCTTCATCCTTGCCCCGGGCGATAGGCCGCCGCCCCGGCTCGATGCTGGTGGTGGCGGCATGATAGACGATGCCATATAGCTCCACATTTTCGTCAGTGGTCTTTACCAGGCTGCCCAATGGGGGCGACTGGTAAAGCTCGTAGCACTGGGCAACGAATTCCGTGGTGCTGGCTTCAATGATTTCACCGGCTCTATCCATTTGCTACCTTTCTATGACAATAAATTCATATCATGGGTCAGAGACGGCCACCCTCACCTTAATCTCCCGATTTCATACGGGATCCCGCACGGAGCCGGGACTCTCCCATCAAGGGAGAGGGATACCATGTACCACACCTTTATTTTCTCCATAGCACTACTCCGTCAAACATCCGTCACATCAAAGACCTGCTTACCGGAAACCTCGTGCTTGTTGTACCACCTTTGAACTGTCTCGACAACCTCATCAGGGCTATCTATAATTCTGAGCAGACCCAGGTCTTCCAGCGAGATATTACCCTTGGCTAGAACCGTGCTTTGCAGCCAGTCCAGAAGCCCCTGCCAGTAGCTTCTATTAAACAGAATCACAGGGAAGGGCCTTACTTTCCGGGTTTGTATCAGGGTTAGAATCTCACTCAGCTCATCTAGGGTGCCCAGGCCGCCGGGCATGATGATAAAGGCGGTGGCGTACTTCGCAAGCATCACTTTACGGACAAAGAAGTGATGGAAGGTTATCGATTTGGTAGTGTAGGGATTGATTACCTGCTCCTGGGGCAGCTCAATGTTCAGTCCGATGGAAGCTACTCCTGCCTTACGGGCGCCTCTGTTGGCGGCAGCCATTACCCCGGGGCCGCCGCCTGTGATGATGGAGAAGCCAAGCTTTCCCAGTCGGTAGGCGATGTCCTCGGTCTGCTTCCACAGCTCATCCTCTTCCTTCAGGCGGGCGGAACCGTAGACGGTCACTGCCGGTTCAATACCGGTGAGGCTGTCAAAACCCTCCACCAGTTCGCCGATGATGCGGAACATGCGCCAGGACTCCTCCTTGGCATACTTTTCTATTTCATATTCGTATTCATAGGCCATCTTGTTCTCCAAATCCTAAATACTGCAATCTAAATATGCCGGATTTTCCTATATTATACATATATCGTTCGCAAAGAGCCTGCCCCGGGCTTGTTGAACGAGAGATTGAGAGGGATTTAAATCCCCCTTAGTCCCCTTCCGATTCGCTAAAACTCATTCGGAATCCCGTAGGAATGAAATGAATCGGGACTTTTTCAAAGGGGGATACCTGTATCCATGTTTCTTTTCAGCAACATTTTTACCTGACTGCCTGACCTAAAAAATACGGCCAGATGATGATGCTGAGCAGGATTTTCCACCATACCAGATTAGCGAATCCGATGGTGAATAGAAAGCCGATGAACCAGAGAATACCGCCTGCCGCGCCGGATTGTGCCCCTCCGTGCCATTTTCTGTCCTCTGCCATATTAACCTCCTAATCCAAAAATCCTAAATCCTAAGCACTAAACACCAAATAAGTTCAAATGACAAAATCCACTTGGTGCTTATGCACCAAGTACAAGCAAATGTCAGACAAAATCCAAATATTCTAATATCAAATCTGCTTCTGTCATTTGATATTTAAGCTTATTCCTAAACCCATCTCATCCTCTTGCTCTGGCTTTTGCCGGAGCTGGGGTTGGGCATTTTTTCATCTACCAGTGAGGATTCCACAAGAGCCCAGAAGTTTTCTCTATCACCCATTGTGACCACGGCCTTCTCGTGGGCTTCACTCAGGGCGACCGGGTAGCCCTGCCCCCGCCGGCACTGGTCGAGTACAAGGCTGTGGGCGAGATTGAGCAGGTCTTTATCCAGGGCGACCCACTGGGGAATTTCCACCCGGGCAATCTCATCATCCGCCCTGAGATAGAAGAAATAGACGCGGTGCTCTCCATAGCGCTTGCGGTTTACCGAGGACTGGCTGATAAAGAGCGCCGACCTCTCGCCCTGCCCCAGTAAGTTCTCAAAAAGCGCCCTGTCCTGAACACCGGCTACGCCTTCACAGTCTCTTTTCTGTCCTTGCGGGCAGTGGAGGTCGCAATCAGGGGGGTCGTGAGGGCAAATTGCTACACGCAGGGCGTTGACGACATCGGTAGAACGCGGGTAGCTGATGTAGCTGGCGAGAGCTATCTTTCTGTCTTTATTCAGTTGTTGGACCCGACTGAGGCAGCTTAGAAAGCCTTTATCCAGCATCGTTTCGGTAACGAAGTCGGGAAAGGCTTCCAGTCCCCAGAGAATCAATGAGCCATCGAGCAGAGCCAGAGATGAGCTGCCTTTCGGCATCTCTGCCGCCAGTTCAGCCAGCCGTTTACACTCATCCACGCCGCGCTTGATGCCCAGCAGGGCGCCTTCAACCAACTGCTCCCGCCCTTTGGCGCCGGTGGGGGCGATAACCAAATTCTCATCCGAAGCGTAAAGGCTGGGGTAGCTTTCCAGGACGGCATCCGGATTAGCCCCGTAATGGAGCAGGATGCTGCTGATGTTTATCAGGTAGCACCTCGTCGAGCGGTGGCGGTCGACATCGATATGGGAGCCATCGGTGGCGATGACGCTGAAGTCGGTGGGGAGGGGTGGGGCCGTATAGTGAAGGTCGAGTCCATCGACAAGGTCGGCTACCAGGAAGGTAGTCTTTCCTGAAGCAGCGGCAATCTTCTCTCTCAGTTTATCGATATCGCCGGCCTGGCTGTGGGCGGTGTCCAAGGCAGTCTGAAGATGCTCCTGTCTCTCGTTGAGGCCGGTTTTAAACCGGGAGAGCATCTCCCCAACCTGTGAAGCCACTCTGGTTAAATCTAAGGACATTAAACCCTATCCTCTTTACACCCTAAGTCATCGTCATTCCCGCGAAGGCGGGAATCCAGGAACACCGCCCCACCTGGATTCCCAATCAAGTTGGGAATGACAATGTCGATTCACCAATCCACTCCAGGTAATCGGGGTTGCCTTTTTCTATCGGGAAGGAGACGATGCAGGGGACTTCATATGAGTGCAGCGCCTTCACACGCTCGATAACCTTATCGACAAGTTCGCTTCTGGTCTTAAGAAACATCGCCGCTTCGCCGGTTTCCTCGATATTTCCCTGCCAGCAGAAGTCTAACTCATGCTCCGTTCTACCGACCCACGCCACCCGTTAGACTCCAGCAAGGCTAATAAATAAAGCAATCGTAGTTAATCACTTGATACAAACTCTATACCTACTTTGACGAGTTAAAGTGGCCATTCAATAACCGCAACAACGAGTATCTGTTCAGGGATACCTTTCTAAAGCTAATCAATTCTGAGACCATCCTCATGAGAGACTGAATCAATAGGCTTCCCTGTCACTCTGCTGGCTGCATTGACAACCTCCTTAACCAATACAAGCGCCCTTGCAACAAACATAACTCGCTCCCGGAATATATAATCAGTTAATGAATCGTCAAGGATTACTTGCTCAATTAGCATAATCTGCTGGAACTTGTTAGGTTCTCCAGTGAACAGAAACTGAATACCTAAACGGGCCATTTCCACACTTAATCTACTAGCCACTAGCTCCCAGTTCTCTTGAGAAAGCTTCACATCCTTCATAGCTAGGTCTACCTCTGTCACTATTTGGACAACAGTAGGTTCTTGTTTGGATATAAGTACGCTAAAATTCCTTCCAGCCCTATCTATTACGAGAAACAAGAATTTTGCGTCGCTGTGGTCTTGACGTCGTACGGCAAATGAGGGCCAATCCAACCATTCACGAATTGTCTTTTCAATCTCCGTGTCAGACATCCCAATTATTCGCTTTTTATGCCTTTCTTTCCAAACACCCACTTGATTTGCTATCCAGAAAACGCAGCCTACGCTAAATAGGAGTGCTAACCATATCAGCCATAGAGGGACTTCCTGGCCTTTGATTGCAACCCATGTAATTAAGGCGATGGCTCCAGGTAGACCGATTAGTTGAACAATGGGGTGGTTTAAGACAGTAGTGAACTTCTTCCATATTCCCATGCCACTATTCTATCACGAGTTGCTTAAAAGGATATAATCCTGAAAACAATATTAATGGAATAATACCTTATAGTTCAATAAAGTATTGAACTCAAGCCAGATTCGCAGGTGGCAGCCTGAAAAAACTTGACAAGTTAATATTTGCCTGATTATAATAAGAAGAAACCGCTTGCTTCTTCCCGTTTTCCCAAGTTATCCAACAGACATTTGTCTTTTTATACCCATTTAAGGATTGGGCTTTCTGTATGTCAAAATATATCTTTGTAACCGGTGGTGTGGTTAGTGGCGTTGGCAAGGGAATCACCGTCGCTTCCATTGGAACCATCCTCAAGAGCCGGAAGATTACGGTGGCTTTGCAAAAGCTGGACCAGTATCTTAATGTCGACCCCGGAACAATGTCACCCTATCAGCACGGCGAGGTCTTTGTTACCCAGGATGGCGCCGAGACCGACCTTGACTTAGGCCATTACGAACGCTTCGTAGACATCGACCTGACCAACGAGTCCAGTGTTACTTCCGGTCAAATCTATAACGCTGTCATTTCCAAAGAGAGAAGGGGCGAGTTCCTGGGAGGCACTATCCAGGTAGTGCCTCATGTTACTAATGAAATAAAGCGTAGATTTAAGGCGCTTGCCGATAAGTCGAAGGCGGATGTGATAATCATCGAGGTGGGGGGCACGGTCGGTGACATCGAGGGGCAGCACTTTTATGAAGCCATCAGGCAGATGAGAAGTGATGTGGGCCGGGAGAATGTGCTCTATATCCATGTTACGCTTCTCCCCTATCTTGCCTCCACCCAGGAGCTGAAGACCAAGCCTACCCAGCACAGCGTTAACGAGTTACGCCGCATCGGTATTCAACCCGATATTATCATTTGCCGGGCTGACTTGCCTATCCCGGAGGGGATAAGGGACAAGATTTCTCTATTCTGCGATGTGGAGAAGAAGGCGGTTATACCCCTGCCGACTCTTCCCTCTGTTTACGAGGTTCCCCTGGTTCTTGAGAAAGAAGGGCTGGGACAGCTTATTGTGGAAAAGCTAGGGCTTAAAGCAGAGGCGTGTGACTTAAGTCAGTGGCAGCACATGGTTGCCTCAATTAAAGATGCCGGCGAGCCGGTTAATATTGCGCTGGTCGGCAAATATGTAGAGCTGAATGACGCCTATTACTCGGTTCGTGAAGCCTTGCAGCATGCGGCGCTCTACCATCACCGTAATCTTAAGCTCATCTGGGTACCCTCCGAAGCTCTTGAAAAAGAAGGCGGCGAAGCCCTGCTCCGTAACGCTCAGGGCATCGTGGTGCCGGGCGGCTTTGGCATCAGAGGCATCGAAGGCATGATTAAAGCCGCCAATTACGCCAGAACCAACAAAATCCCCTACCTGGGGTTATGCCTGGGAATGCAGGTAATGGTAATAGAATTCGCCCGCCATGTCCTGAACTCACCGGAAGCCAACTCAACCGAGTTTAATGCCTCTACGACGTGTCCGGTGATTGACCTTATGGCTGACCAGGAGAACATAGAAAACAAAGGCGGTACTATGAGGCTGGGCAACTATCCCTGCGCTCTGGTTAAGGACAGTCTGGCCGGTACAGCCTTCGGTGAGGACCTTATCTACGAGCGTCACAGGCACCGGTATGAGTTTAATAACAAATTCCGTAAGCAGCTGGAGGAGGGGGGCATGGTTTGCAGCGGCACATCCCCCGACGGTAAGCTGGTAGAGATATGCGAGCTGGCCGACCATCCGTGGATGGTCAGTTCACAGTTCCATCCTGAATTCGTCTCCCGACCCAACCGCCCTCACCCGCTGTTCCGGGATTTTATTGGGGTGGCCAAAGATGTAGTGCGGGACGGAATACAGGCTCCGCTGCCTCTGGCGACAAATATATAATTATTGTTGGAAAAGTATCCTGCCAAGCAGGATACTTTGACGCTCTGAGGAGATAGAAGTGCGCATTTTTCTGGATACTGCGAATATCGAAGAAATCAAGCAAGCGGCCAGGCTGGGAGTCATCAGCGGCATTACCACTAATCCCAGCCTGATATCCCAGGCCAAAGCGACTAACTATGAAGCGGCTATCAAGGAAATCTGTTCTATCATCCCCGGCCCGGTCTCGACCGAGGTGGTTGTGGAAGGCGTAGCGGCAATGGTCACGCAGGCCAGGCAGATAGCCAAATGGGCGTCAAACGTAGTTATTAAAGTCCCCTCGACCCTTGAAGGTTTAGAGGTAACTTCCATCCTGGCTAAAGAAAAAATAAAGGTGAACTTTACCCTCTGTTTTTCAGTAAACCAAGCCTTGCTGGCAGCCGAGGCCGGAGCCGCCTATGTCAGCCCCTTTGTCGGCAGGCTGGATGACATCGGGCAGGACGGGATGCTGCTGGTGAAAGACATAATAGACATTTATAAGAACTATCCGGCCATAAAGACAGAGGTCATTGCGGCCAGCATCCGGCACCCAGAGCACTGCGTCCGCGCCGCTAAAATCGGCGCCCACATTGCTACCCTCCCTTACAAGGTGCTGCTCCAGATGATACAACACCCGCTTACCGATAGCGGCAACAAACGCTTCCTGGCTGATTTCAAGAGTCTTTCACAGCAATAAAACAGGCGAGCTTACCACAAGTCAACTACTTAAAAAGGCAGATTAAAAGAATGTTAGAAAACGAGAATCAGAGACCGGACATCGGTCAGGTAGAAGAAAAAACCGTCAATGGTAACGGGAACCAGAAGCCGGAGAACGGTCAACCGGAAGAGAAGACTGTTGCCGAGAGCCGGAGAATGGACATTGCTCAACTTGAAGGCAAGACCAAAGACGAGTTACTTGAGATAGCCAAAGAGCTGGTTGTCACTGTTTCTCCCGGCCTCAGGAAGCAGGAGATTGTTATGAAACTCCTCCAGGCATATACGGAGCAGGAAGGCAACACCTTCTGCAGCGGCATCCTGGAGATTATGCCCGACGGCTACGGATTCCTAAGAAATAGCTCATTACTGCCCAGTTCAGCCGATGTCTATGTTTCTCAGTCCCAGATTCGCCGCTTCGGACTGCGCAATGGCGATATGGTCGCCGGTCAGGGCAGACCCGCCAGGGCGGGCGAAAAATATTTCAGCCTGCTCAGAATAGAAGCTGTTAATGACATCAATCCCGAGCTTGCTAAAAGACGGCCTAATTTTGCTTCGTTGACGCCTACTTTCCCGGACAAGCTGATTAATCTGGAAACTGGTAACTCCGCCGACCTGTCTTCCCGTCTCATCAATCTGGTGGCGCCTATCGGGCGGGGGCAGCGGGGCTTGATTGTCTCGCCGCCGAAAGCCGGCAAGACAATGCTGCTCAAATCGATAGCTCATGCAGCCAGCAATAACTATACCGACCTTCACCTGATTGTGTGTCTCATCGGCGAACGGCCGGAAGAGGTTACGGATATGAAGCGCTCCGTCAAGGGTGAGGTAATCGCCGCTACCTTTGACGAGCCGGTCGAGGACCATACCCGCGTTGCAGGTCTGGCTCTGGATAGAGCCAAACGGCTGGTGGAAAGCGGCAAGGACGTTCTAATGCTTCTCGACGGCATTACCCGCCTGACCCGCTCTTATAACCTGGCTATGCCCTCCAGCGGGCGCACCCTGTCCGGCGGTATCGACCCCGGCGCCCTATATCCCGCCAAGCACTTTTTTGGGGCGGCGCGCAACACTGAAGAGGGGGGCAGCCTGACTATCATCGCCACCTGTCTCGTCGATACCGGCAGCCGCATGGACGACCTGATTTATGAAGAGTTTAAGGGGACGGGTAATATGGAAGTCCACCTCGACCGCCGTCTGGCCGACCGCCGCACCTTCCCGGCCATCGACATAGAGCACAGCGGCACCCGGCGGGAAGAACTGCTGCTGGACGAGCCGACATTAAAGAAAGCCTGGCTGCTGCGGCGTATGGCGGCGATGATTTCCTCTAACTCCAACACTTACGGCGATGCCATGGAGCGGCTGCTCGACCGAATGAAAAAGACCAAAACCAACGCCGAGTTTCTGGCTACGCTTAATCAGGCTGCCGCAGCCTCGGACGATTAGGCAGGGCGATTGCGCAAACGCCCCCGTTTACTTTTCAGTTTGAAAGAATACTCAATAACTTTTATTGCTGCTGGCAATTGATGCTCGTTGTCAATGATAAATCTCGAATATCCTGCCATATCAGGTTTTATCTCCAGTGCTCCTCTAACTTCAGAGAACTCCTCAGGGCGTCCGTAGACAGTAATACGTAGGTTATGCGAAAGAGCGTCTTGGACCGTTATCGTAACCACATTCGGATTTGCTACCCACTTCTTGCCTTTGTGGACCATTCCATTCCTAGAAATATTAAACACAGTATCCCGCAAACCATCGAGCAATCGCTGAACGTGACTGACTCTAGATGTTGGGTAGTCACCTTGACTAACAGATGATGTACTAGTATCGATATTCAGAATTTCCCTGAGAGCATCTCCAAACAATTTAGGGCTCAGGTTCGCTTCAAGCCCCGTAGCGGCGAGACGCCGTAATGTCTCGTCTTTAATCGCTCTTTTCAGTAATTCGTGCACAACATCATTATCAAGAGTTACTTGCTTACCCATAGGACACCTCCTAGTCTGCTCATATGCCATTTCATATGGCATATCTTATTTAACTATATATGGCATAAATCAGTTTGTCAAGTCAGAGGATCATTTTATTTACTTAGCTCCTAGACTGTTCCAACGCCTGAATGAGAACACTGAAGAATCCTTCTGTTCTTCTTTGGCAAAGAAAGCGTCGTCTTCAACTTGTCCCCCCACTCCCAGCAAGTGTAACATAGAAGTTAGGGGGATGAGCGTGACGAGCGAACTGATTTCAGAACAATTGAAGCACCTGCCGGCTGGCCCGGGCGTCTACCTGATGAGGGACGCAGGGGGAACTATAATCTATGTGGGCAAGGCGGCCAGCCTGCGCAACCGGGTGAGGTCATACTTCGGCCCCCAGGAAAGGCTCGACCAGAAAACCCAGGCGCTGGTAACGCATATCCACGACTTTGAATTCTTTCTTACCGGCTCGGAGGAAGAAGCCCTCATCCTGGAAAACAACTTAATCAAGAGGCACCGCCCGCACTATAATGTCCTGCTTAAGGACGATAAGACTTTCCCCTTTCTCAAGATTTCTCTCAACGAAGATTGGCCCTCCGTCACTATGACCCGGCGGGTCGAGGATGACGGCGCCCGTTACTTCGGTCCTTTCACAAGCGCCTGGTCGGTGAAGCAGACACTTCAAGTGCTAAAGGGGATATTTCCCCTGCGCCGCTGTACCAAACCAATCACCGGCACCGACCCGCGGCCCTGCCTGGATTATTATATTCACCTCTGCCCCGCCCCCTGCACCGGAGCCATCGGACGGAAAGAATACAACGATACGATAAAGCAGGTAGTCCTGTTTCTCGAAGGCAAGCAGGATAGGGTAATCCGGGGACTGGAAAGCAAAATGGAGAAAGCCTCCGAGGGGCTTGAATTTGAAAAGGCGGCTCAAATCAGGGACCAGCTCCAGGCTATCGGCAGGGTTATCGAAGGCCAGAAAGTGGCCGCCCGGATACGGGGAGAGCAGGATGTCATCGCCTTCGTCAGCGAACGGGACAGGGCTTATGTCCAGGTTTTCTTTATCCGGGGCAGTAAGCTCATCGGCCGCGAGAGTTTTATCATGCAGGGCACCGCTTCCGAGGAGCCGGAACGGATAATGACCGGCTTCATCAAGCAATTTTACAGCTCCGCCACCCACACCCCTCCCCTGATACTGATGCAATACCATGTAGAAGACCAGGCGGTCATCGAAAGCTGGCTGAAGGGCAAACGGGGGGGTAAGGTCAGCATCCAGGTGCCATCGAGGGGCAACAAGAAACACCTGGTTGAGATTGTCGCCGAGAATGCCGCCCACGGGCTGGCGCAACTGAAAATCAAGTCCTTCCTGAAGGAAGGCTCTTCGACTGCGGCACTGGCGGAAGCAATGGCAGAGATACAAAAAGAGCTTAACCTACCGACGCTACCCAACCGGATGGAGTGCTATGACATTTCAAATATCCAGGGCAGAGCCGCCGTGGGCAGTATGGTCGTCTTTGAGAAGGGCAAGCCGAAGCCGGCCCACTACCGGCGCTTCAGGATTAAAACGGTTTCCGGGGCTGACGACTACGCCATGCTGCAAGAGGTGCTCAGGCGCCGTTTTAAGCGCTATAGCGACCGGAATGAGGAGAATCCCCCGCCGGCGGATGGCTGGGCGGTGCAGCCCGACCTTGTGCTTATCGACGGCGGTAAGGGGCAGCTAAGCTCGGCGGTCGAGGCGATGAAGGAAACCGGGGTCGGGGCGATACCAGTGGCCGGTCTGGCGAAGCAAAACGAGGAGATTTTTATAACGGGACGGGCAGAATCTATCCGTCTGCCGGGCAGCTCGTCCGGCCTGCAAATGCTGCAACGTCTCAGGGATGAAGCCCACCGATTTGCCATCGGCTACCACAGAAATGTCCGCGGCAAGGAAGCCTTTACCTCCGCGCTGGATAGCGTTCCCGGCATCGGCCCCAAGCGTAAACGGGCGCTACTCAGGCAGTTCGGCTCGGTCCAGGCTATCAGGGGGGCTTCCCCGGAAGAACTGGCTAAAGTTAAGGGTATGACGCAGGCTTCGGCGAAGAAGATAAAGGAATATTTGTAGAGGTTGTGAACCCTATCCTCCCTTGCCCCCCTTATTAAGGGGGGATTTAAATCCCTCTATATCTCCTTCCGATTCGGTTCCCTCATGCGGCGTCCCGTATGACCGAAGGGAATCGGGATATGAACGAAGCTGAATCGGGACTTTATGAAAGGGAGAGACCAGGTTGACGAGTGAGGTTATCAGTACGCTGGTGATATAATGAGACTGACGGATAGTATTTGAGGAGAGTTACTATGTCCAGCCGGCCGGGATGGAATGACGATTACTGGAAGAAGCTCGATAAAGAAACGGCGAAGAAGCTGAGGACCAGTTGCCCTAAGTGCGGCAGCTCGAATACATTTTACAACAAGAAGTTTGGCACCTGGCGCTGCGGGAAGTGCGAGCATTCCTTTGTGGTGGAGGGGATTGGGGACAAGTCGCCCTGGTGGAAGAGGTTGTTTGGGAGATAATCAGCAGTTTTTCGAGTTCTTCGAGTTTATTGCGTTTGTTGGGTTTCCATACCGACGAAAGTCGGTGTCCAGTATCTAAAGCAGATGCGGAGGCCGTGTTTTTCCTGGATTCCGTGTCAAGCACGGAATGAATATTCCCTTTTTGAGTTGCTAGTCCTCCGAATCGAACCCTACAAGTGGATGATATCGATTTTCGGCTCGCCGCCGTTAAGCTCCAGGATGCCGACTGTACCAAGTCCCTTCTTGTAATGCAGGCAGGTTGGACTGCCGGAGTTGATGTAGAGCATGCCGTTAAAGTTTTCGACTACAACCTTGTGCTCATGGCCAGTAACGATAATATCCGGATTTTTATATTCGCCGGGACCTGGGGAGATTTTGTTGCGCCACCAAAGAGGTAAGCCGGCATTTGCAGTGAGAAAATTGTAAGGGCCTTCATGGGTCAGGTATATTGTCTTGCCCTCTAGTTTCAGGATGTGTCTTTCTGCCACGCGCTTGTCTTCTCCGGCGTAATCATCATCGCCTAGAGCCGCATATACAGGAGCGATTTTCTCCAAGTCATCAAGGACAGAATGGGAATAAATATCGCCGCCATGAAGGATGAGATCAACGCCCCGGAACGCCTCGAATACTTCGGCTGGTATTATGCTTGTTTCCCAGGGGATATGGGTATCTGTTATTAGACCTATACGCATAATCTATTATATGACTCCTGACAGGCCGATGTCAAAATTGGGGTACAGGGTGTCTTGCGAAACACCTGAAATCCCTCTCAATCTCCTTCCGATTTACATACGGAATCCCGCGCCGATTCGGTTCCCTCATGCGGCGTCCCGTATGACCGTAGGGAATCGGGATATGAACGAAGTTGAATCGGGACTTTACGAAAGGGAGAGGTTCCCCTTTCCCTCTTGAAAAAGAACCTGCCCTAAGCTTGTCGAAGGGGGATTAAAGGGGTTTTTTTCTGCTATAACAAGTATTTGTCGATGGCCGCAGCAATGCCGCTATGGTCGACATCGAGGGTGACATAATCCGCGACCGCCTTTACTTCGGGCGAGGCGTTTTCCATAGCTATTGCCAGCCCGGCTGTAGCGAGCAGGGGAATATCGTTAGCGCCGTCACCCATCGCCGCCACTTCAGCCAGAGGTATTTTCAGGAAGGCGGTCAGGGCTTTGAGGGCGGTGCCTTTGGAGACATCTGGCGCCAGAACATTTATAAAATCGACCTCGGGAAAGGCGGGCGTCTTGGTAAAAGAAAAGTGGAGTTTGTCCTTGAAATGAAGGTAGAAAGCATTAGCGCGGGCTTTCTCTTCAGCCGAAGCGACTACGAGTGTACCCTTGATAATCCTCTCTTGCTGCCAGAGTTTGGTGAAATCTACCAGGGTCGGTTCAAGACCGAAGAAGGTGCGGCGGATTTCGGTCGCCCAGGTCTCCCGCTCGATAAAATAGCGGCTGGCTGAATAGAAGTCCATATTTATTTCTATCCTGCCGAGATACTCGGCCATCTGCCTGACTATCTCCTTATTTATCGGGTCGGCATAAACTTCTTCGCCTGTCTCCGGATTACACACCAGGGCGCCATCGAAAAAGATGTGATAGCCGTCCAGAGCCAGCCAGCTGAGAATTTTGGTGCAGGCTTTCACAGCCCGGCCGGTAGATAACGAGACCCGGATGCCGGCAGCCGTAGCTCTGGCTAACGCCCTGGCGTCCTCATCCGAGATAATCCCCCTCTTGTCCAACAGAGTACCGTCTACATCCAGGACAAGCATCTTATATTTTGTCGGCAACCTTACCCCCTCAATCCCCCTCTCCTTTGAAGGAGAGGAGGAGGATGGTTTCCTTAAGAGGGGCGAAGCCCCTCTTAAACTCCCTTATTTATACGGATTGCCACGTCGTCCCGATTGAATCGGGACTCCTCGCAATGACAGTTATGAAGATGTTATACTAAAAACAAATGACCGTCTTAGCCAAAGATGATATCCGTAAGTTACTCAAGCAAGCTCCGTCTTTGCTGGAAGGCTATGTCGACCTTGAGGCGCAGTTGCAAGTCAACGGTTTTGATATCAGCATCCGCGATATAGCCAAGCTGCAAACACCCGGGGTAATCGCTCAAGAGAACAGCCGAAGGAAGGTTTCCGACCTTGCCCCGCTGGCATTCGACAGCGAGGGTTTTATCGACCTGGCTCCCGGCCCCTATCTCATCACCCATAATGAGATTGTCCACCTGCCGAATAATGTTATGGCATTAGGCCGTCCCAGGTCAAGCTTGCTCCGCTGCGGCGTCACCGTTAACACGGCAGTCTGGGACGCCGGCTATTCAGGCCGGTCACAATCCTTGTTGGTAGTCTATAATCCGCTGGGATTCCGCCTGCAGAGGGATGCCCGGGTGGTGCAACTGGTTTTCTTCCGGCTAACCGGCGAGACTGAGGGCTATAAAGGGAAGTACCAAGGGGAGAACACTTAACCCGCTTCTGTAATTCACACGGGGGTCTCTTCTTCAACCCAATGTATTCCAGCGGCCGTAAGGACATGACCTTGGTCGTTCGAATGTACATGTTTGTCTTTACGCATATTGATGATAGTCATGGAAACATTTGCTTCGGAATGGTTAGGCACCCATTTCTTAAGTTCGTTAGTAGTTGTACGGAAAGGATACCTAGAATATAAAATGCGTCCAATTTCTTGGCGCGCTGTCAATCCTTTTTGCAGAACTACGAAATCACCGTCAATTTGTTCAATATAAGGAACAGAACGAGAAATTATTCCGATAACGAATTTCGATGCATCCTCGGCATTGTCAGCACAGTACAATCGTACTAATTCTGCCAAAACCCAATCTGCAACGGAAATAACCATGCTACAGTCCATATGTTGAGGGTCAAAAGAAGCATGAGCGCCTCCTCGCTTACTACGGTGGTCATATAGTATTCTCACCGCGCGAGGAATAAGGAGCCTGACCGACTCGGGGAGGCCGGTTTGCTTGGCAATGTCGTTCGTCTCACTTTCGACTGATATTGTCTTAATAAAAGTGCCAGTGCGGATGAAGTGTAGTGCTCTCATAACAGCCTCACCTAACTTGCCGCCGCGAACCAGACATTTTTCCCAATCTTGTACTAGGTACGCCCTTTTCATGGCGACATAGTGAATGAATATTTCCTCGACTATCTCCGAACTACATTGCTTTGACAATTGCACTTTGATGTCAATCATTCACACGCTCACATTTACGATGCCTGAGTCAATTCCTCTTTGACGTACTTCTCTCCAGTAGGTGTTATTTGCCATGCCTTCTTGCCTTCTTTTTTGTCTCTTGCTTCAATAATGTATCCTTTTCTTATGCAGTCTCCCATGACATCTGAAAAGTTCGCGGGACTCTTTATTCTTGCGCTAGAGTAAGCCTCAGCGAGATCTTGGAGAGTCATGGAAACAACACCCTTGTGAAAACTGAAATAAAGCACAGATATCACTCTATCAAAGTGGCTATCAGCAGTCAGGTGGGATAAGAACTCACTGAATTGGTCAGGTAAGTCGGTCGTTTTAGACGTTTCAACTCGCCTAACGATATCGTGACCAGTGTCCACTCCTCTCAGCAGTTCGCGAAGGACTTCTTTAAAAGCGATCTTTTTCCGATCTGGATCCGCTACTGACTCCGCAACCTCCTCCGCTTGTTTGATTTTTGACTTCATTTCTTCGATGTCCATTTCTTCTCCTTTCTAATCACCTTTTGACAGTCTAGCTCTCACTGCTGGTATGCCGTAGGCGGGCACCATGTATTTCTTTGAGTCTGTCTGTCTGAGAATATTTTCACCTAATAATTTCCTTAAAGCAGGGTGGGCCGTGCCACTCTTCACTCCAGTGTCTCTTACAATTTCGCTCGCAGAGGCTTCCTCAAATGGGATGTTGAAAGATAAGGCTTTCATTGCCTTTCGTGCAACAAGATACACAATTATCTTGTCCTCTTGGGACAGCGATCCCCACGCATCGGTAGGCCGGATATTGCTTGCGTCTTTGTCAAGTTGCACGTACGGCGCGAGAATCTGAGCTACAAGCTTCCTGTCTAATTCCGTTCCGCTGACCACCAGACTTTCTAAATCTGCCATTGTGCCCTCCTATCTTTTCCTTCATGGTAACACGATTTAGGAGTGATGTCAAGCCTTATACTTGTCTTGGTTTACTTTATTAACCAAGATAATGTGTTATACTTATTCGCTATTAATATAAGATATTTGATACTAGAATGCCGCTAATAAATGGCATTCTAATAAGCTATACCTGCAACAATCACATCAGTAACTTTCTAAACAATATATCTTATTGCTCTAATTTAATATCAAAATAGGTATTTACAAGTTCTATATGGTACTTTGATAATAATGCAGTCAGGCTACTGCCATCGCTTACTATGCTATAGGAATGTTAATACTCTGCAAACCAGACCCCATTCGAATCGGGTGGGATTACAGCGCCATTTGTGACTAATTAATGAATGTATCATGCATTCTATATGGAACCATGAGAGTACTTATCAGAGAGAATCTCTAGGAACATAACCTGCTCCCAACTATTACTGAAAAATAAAAAACCCCTCCCGGTATGAGAGGGGTTTTAAGGGAATATTGGAACTAAATCTAGAATCCCAGCATCTTGGCGGCAGTGCGGGCGAGGTCAATGACGGGCTGGGGATAGACGCCCAGAACCAGAACGCCGAGGCTTGAGATTAATACAGCCAGGCGTAAAGCGCCGGAAGAAGCGACTTTTTCTTCTGAGGCAGGTTCGCCGAACCACATCACCTTGACCACTCTGAGGTAGTAATAGGCGGAGATGACGCTGTTGAGCACGGCCAAGATAACCAGCCAGAGCAAGCCGCTATGCACGGCCCCGCTGAAGATATAGAACTTGGCGATGAAGCCGGCGGCGGGCGGCATGCCGATGAGAGAAATCAGGCTCAAACTTAGCGCCAGCGTCAGCACAGGCGCCCGTGTAATCATGCCGGAAAAGTCGCTGATTTCGTCGCTGCCGGTTTTGTTCGAGATGGCGATAATGGCGGCAAAGGCGCCCAGGTTAGCCAGGGCATAGCCGGTGAGGAAGAAGAGAACCCCGCTTTCGGATAGAACGGGCGCAAAGGGGGCAGCTCCGAGAGCCGCCAGCCCTACCATCAGGTATCCGGCCTGGGCGATGCTCGAGTAGCCGAGCATGCGCTTGATATTGGTCTGGGGCAGGGCGGTCAGGTTGCCCAGGAACATACCTGCGGCGGCCAGTATAGCAAATATCGCTCCCCAGTTTGCCATCAGCCAATTCGAGCCTCCGAAGGATGAGTAAAAGACCCTCAGGATGACGGCGAAGCCGGCCGCCTTGCTGCCTACCGAGAGATAAGCCACAACAGGCGTCGGCGCCCCTTCATAGACATCGGGCACCCACATGTGGAAGGGGAAGGCGGCAATCTTGAAGCCGAAGCCGGCTATCAGTAAGACGATACCCAGGATAAGCGCCGGGTTAGCTGAAACTGTGTTTAGAGACATCCCCTGGACGGCGGCGAAGATTTTATCGAGCTGCGTCTCTCCGGTAGCTCCGAAGACCAGCGCCATTCCGTAGAGCAATATCGCTGAGGATATTGCTCCCAGCAACAGGTATTTTAAGGCGGCTTCGCTCGATTTCTTGTCCTTCAGGAAACCGGACAGGGTATAAAGGCAGATACTGGCCAGTTCCAGAGAGATGTAAATTGAGATTAGCTCTTTCGTGGCGGCCATCAACATCATGCCTAGCGCTGACAATAGGAGCAGGGCGTAATATTCGCCCTGGTAGCGCTCGAATTTGGAGACATAATCCGTCGAAGCCAGGATAACCAGAACCACGATGCCGATGAAAAGCAGCTTGAAGAAGAGGGCAAAGCTGTCTACTGCCAGCATGTTATAAAAGGCGCTTTCAAAGGTGCCCCACATAGTGATGGCGAAGACGGCGGATACGGCCAGTCCGATGATGCTGACAAGCGCCAGCAGTTTCTTTCGCTCGGTGAAAAGGTCGAGCAGTATAACTGCGATGGCAGTCACCACCAGAGTTAGTTCCGGTCTAAAGAGCGCCAGATTCAAAATTTACTCCTTATCCACCAAATAAACCGGCTATAGGTTTAATGCCCAGATTAATAACATCAGTCAGGATGGCCGGATAAATACCAACCAGCATAATCAAAGCCACGAAGGCAAACATATAGACCTTTTCAAGCGCATCAGCATCCTTGACGTGATTGTATTGTTCTTTTACAGGGCCGTAAAATGTCCGCTGTATCAGCCAGAGGATGTAGCCGGCAGCCAGCACCACGCCGATAACCGCCAAAATGGTGAAAACCTGAATCCCGCCGACTATAGTGCTTGAGAAAGCGCCGGCGAACGTTATGAACTCGGCAGCAAAGCCGCTGGTGGTCGGCAGCCCCAGAGAGCCTAAACCGGCTATCGAAAATACAACAGCGACGATGGGCATCTGGCGGGCAAGCCCGCCCAGCTTATCAAGATTACGCTCCTCGACGTTGTGGATGGTCAGGCCGGCCATGGCAAACATCAGTCCGGTTAGAAGTCCGTGGCTGACCATTTGCAAGGCGGCTCCGGTCAGACTTATCTGGTCGAGAGCGAAGACCCCAAGCAGGACAAAACCCATATGGCTGACGCTGCTGTAGGCTATCATTCTCTTCAGGTCTTTTTGTCTTAAGGTCAGGGCGGCTCCATAGAGCACGCTTATCACAGCCAGGGTCAGCAGGAATGGGGCGTAATCCTTCGCAATCTGAGGGAAGAAACTGACCACGCGGATTATTCCATAGCCGCCCATCTTGATGAGCGCTCCGGCCAGCATCACGCTGCCTGCCGTCGGTGCATCGGTATGGGCGTCGGGCAGCCATGTGTGCAGGGGAAACACAGGAAGTTTAACGGCAAAGCCGGTCAGCAGCAGGAAGAAAATGGCGGACGCGGGCATAATGGTTTGCACCACCCCCAGCCCGTGTGTAGCCAGCACTACCATATTTAGAGTGCCGGTAGACAAATAGACGCTTAGAATGCCGGCCAGCATCAGGGCGCTGCCGGAGAGCGTGAAAATGACGTATTTGATAGATGAATATTCTTTTCTGCCCGAGCCCCAGACCGAGATGAGGAAATACATCGGGATAATCTCAATCTCCCAGAAGACGAAGAAGAGCAGCAGGTCGAGAGAGGCAAAGACGCCCAGGATGCTTGATTCCAGGAGCAGCAGCCAGGCGAAATACTCACGCACTCTGAGGTGAATCTTCCATGAGATGAGGACTACGGTTAAGCCCAGGAAGGCGGTCAGCACTACCATCGGCAGGCTCAAACCGTCAACGCCCAGGTAAAAGTTGGCTTTAATGGCCGGAATCCAGACCGCTTTTTCCTGGAACTGGAAGGTTGCCGCCCCGGCCGACCTGTCAAACCGGAAGAAGGCGGTGATGGCCAGCATCAGCGGTACGGCCGTAAATACAAGCGACAGTTTTCTGACTAAATCTTCGCGTCCGCCCTTCCCCAAAAGGGCAACAAGAATCGCCCCCACCAGCGGCAGGAAGACTATGGTTGAAAGATAACTAAATTGCAATTAGGCCAACTCCTTTTTTCAACCAGACAAAAACAGTACCAGGATAATCGCCAGGATACCGATGCCAATCACCAGACCGTAGAGCTGTAGCTGACCGGTCTGTAACTTCCTGAGGGCTTTGCCTTCAGCGTAGGCTCCCCTGGCTACGGTATTCACGGCTCCATCCACGCCGTAGGTATCTATTTTCTCCAAGCCGGCGAACAGGCCACCGATTAGAGCGATTTTAACGATGATATTCTCGTAAAGCTCATCGAAGTAATACTTCCGGGAGAAGAGGGTATAGAGCGGCTTGAAGGCGCTGCCAATCTTCTCAGCAGAAATTACCTTCCGGCTGTACATAGCATAGGCAAGCAGGATACCTGAACCGGCCACTATAAGCGATATCCAGGGTAATGGATGTGTCAGTACCCCGAAGAAGCCGGGGCCGGTAACACTTTCTTCGCCCATAAATCTGGCGAAGCCCCCGCCGCTATTCCACCAGCCTGTAGTAATCGCCAGAATAGCCAGCACCACCATCGGCAGTATCATAATCTTGGCGGATTCGTGCGGATGGGCGCTGTGACCGCCATGAGTCCCGATGGAATCGGGATGGCTGCCGCCCCGGTACTCTCCGCCGAAGGTAAGGAAGAGAACCCGGAAGCTGTAGAAGGCTGTCATAAAGACGGTTATCATAGCCAGTACAAACAAGACTGGTTCGTTTTTCAGCGCCACGGCCAGAATCTCATCCTTGCTCCAGAAACCGGAGAGGGGCCAGATGCCGGCCAGGCTCAGGGAGGCGATGAGGAAGGTAGCGAATGTCCAGGGCATTGCCTTGCGCAGGCCGCCCATCAAGCGCATATCGAAGGTGCCTGTAGCGTGGTTAACGCTGCCTGCTCCCAGGAAGAGCAAAGCCTTGAAGAAGGCGTGATTAAAGAGGTGGAAGATGCCTACCGCCGCCGCCGCTTTGGCAGCTTCTACTGTGGTTTCGCCACCGTTGGCGATGCCGATACCGGCCGCTCCCAGCCCCAGCATCATATAGCCAAGCTGGCTGATTGTGGAATACGCCACCACGCGCTTGATATCGGTCATAACAAGTCCCATCGAGGCGGCGAAAATAGCCGTGACAGCCCCGATAATGGCGACCGTGGTGAGAGCCTCAACCGAGTGGACGAAGATAGGCAGGGTGCGGGCGACCAGAAAGACGCCGGCGGCAACCATAGTAGCCGCATGGATTAAGGCGCTGACCGGGGTCGGGCCTTCCATAGCATCGGGCAGCCAGAGGTGGAGGGGGAACTGGGCTGATTTGCCCATAGCTCCAGTGAAAATGCCGATTGCCGCCCAGGTCAGTACAGAACCTGTGAGGACGGCAGTTCCGGCTAACTTATACAGTTCCGCAATATCAAATGTGTGGGTATTGGCGAATATAAGCAGGATGGCTGCCAGGAAGCCAAAGTCACCAAAACGGGTGACGATGAAAGCCTTTTTAGCCGCATTGGCTGCCGAGGGGCGGTGGAACCAGAAGCCGATGAGCAGGTACGAGCACAGGCCCACCATCTCCCAGAAGACGAATATCATGAGCAGGCTGCTTGACAGGATGACCCCCAGCATAGAGGCGGTGAATAGTGACATCCAGGCGTAATAGCGGTGATATGCCGCGCCGCCGCCGTCCCAGTTGCCTTTCATATAGCCCAGGGAATAAAGCTGCACCATCAGGCTGACCAGGGTGACCACAACCAGCATTACGGCCGTTAGTGAGTCCACCATCAGCCCCACGCGCACATTCAGGTCGCCGATGGTCAGCCAGTTAATATCAGGCACGGCTATTTCGTGATTGGCGGCTGACATTACCGACGATAGTGTCAGCAAGGATAGCACCAGTGAAGCGCCGATAGCGGCAATGGCTACAAAACCGGCGATTCTCGACTCCTTATTAACGAAGGGTCTGATAAGGAGAGCGATTATCAGAAAAGAGATAACCGGCAGCAGAAAAATCAGCCAGATAAGTTGAGATGACATTATAGTTTTCTTAACACCTCGTCTATAACGTGTTTTTTATCCTGGGGCACCAGGATTCTATATTCGGCCAGCTCCTGCCCCATCGGCTCACCGTTAGCTGTCAGGATGCGGGTAGGAATCCCTTCGCCCTCGAAGACTTCCTTCCACATCTCCGCTATCATTAAATTCTGCGCTTTTTTAATCTCGACCCACATACGTTTAAATCCTAAATCCTAAACTCTAAATCCTAAACTTTACCATTTCAACAAATTGATTTTGTCACTTTCGATAGTATCGTGGCGGCGGTAGATGGCTATGATTATTGCCAGGCCGACTGCTGTTTCCGCGGCAGCTACCACGATAATAAAGATAGCGAAGACCTGCCCGGTGAGCAGAGTCGGCGCGATATAGCGTGAGAAAGCCACCATTGCGATATTTACGGCATTGAGCATTATTTCAAGGCACATCAGGATAACGATGGCGTTGCGCTTGGACAGCGCCCCGAACAGCCCGATGGAAAACAGGACTGCGGATAGTATCAGGTAATGCAGCAAGCCTACTGACGGCATTATTTCTCCCTCACTATGACAATCGCTCCCAGTATGGCCGCAAGTAAAAGGGTAGCGGCAATCTCTACAGCCAGAATAAACCCGCCTCCGCCCAGCATCTTATCTGCCAGGGCCGCGGTGGTCGGCTCAACGGGCTGTGAAACGGACAACACCCAGGGGGTGTTAGTTACGGAATAAACCAGCACGCCAAGAAAAACGGCTGCCACCAGCAAGGCCGGAAGCATCAATTTATTGGAAGGCGAGCCGTGCTGCACATCTCGGGTTAACATAACAGCCAGGATAATCAGTATCGATATGCCGCCGACGTATATCAAAATCTGCACCGCCGCCAGGAAATCGGCGCTGAGGAGAATATATATTCCGGCGACGGCCACAAAACATAGCACCAGGGTGAGAGCCGCGCGGAAAACATTACCCTGAAGCACCACAGCTAGAGCCGCAGCTACTCCGATAATAGCCAATGCCCAGAAGGCGATATCCAGTCCCATTATTCTTTCTTCTCCATAAAGAACACCGGGGTCAGAACAGCAAGGAAAACGTTGCTTTGCAGCACAACGGAGAGAGCTGCGGCAATGCCGATAATAGCTAAAGACCAGAAGGCGATATCTACTCCCATTATTTCTTAACAGCCTCCGCAGGTGTCTCTTTTTTCACTTCAACCTTTGCTTTCGGCCTGATTTCCGTAACCTTTTCAATCAGAAGTGTCTGGCTGGGCAGGGCGGCGGCAATATCAGGATAGAAGTAGCCGCTGTCTACTTTGCCCGCTTGCCCCCGTGTCATATCTTCTTTCTGTTGGACAAGTTCGTTACGCCTGTATTTTGCTTTTTCGTAAGCCGTGCTCATAAAAAGAGCCAGGAAGGGACATGCCTCGACGCACAAGGCGCACTGAATGCAGTATCCAGTGTCCACCTGATATTTCTCGACTTCATATTTGTTGTTTACCAGATTCGCTGAGGTAACGATATCGATAGCGCCCTGGGGGCAGGTCTTGGCGCAGGTGGCGCAGCCGGTGCATAATTTCTTGTCCCAGATAAGCTCGTTGCCCCGGATGCGGCGGGAGGTATTCAGCCGCTGCTCGGGATACTGGTTAACAGTCGGGTGCCGTTTCAGGTGCTGTATCGTTACCGACATGCCCTTGATGATACCCCGACCGTAATGTTCAAACTTCAACTCTGCCCCGTCCTACAGTCAAAGATTTAGAGCCAATCAATATCAGCGCTACCGTGAGCGCAAAATTAACCGGTATCATCAGCCACAGCGAGTTTTCCGGCAGGGCTAACACCTCTACTGCCGTTACCAATAGATTGATGAGCGCCAGCGGGAGCATGAATTTCCAGGTGAAAGTCATCAGCTGGTCGATTCTGACCCGGGGCAGGGTGGCACGCGTCCATATCATAACGGAGAAGACGAAAAAGATTTTGCCGACGAACCAGAGCCAGGGAGGCAGCAGGGGGCCGCGCCACCCGCTAAGGAAGAGGGTGCTGATGAGGGCGGAAAGAGCCAGCGCCTCGGCATATTCTACCAGGTAGAACATAGCGAATTTCATCCCCGAGTACTCGGTGTGGAAGCCGGCGACAAGCTCGGAATCGGCCTCCAGCAGGTCGAATGGCGAGCGGTTGATTTCCGCGCATCCAGCCATGAAGAAGATTAAGAAGCCCAGAGGCTGTAATAGTATGAAGGGTATATCCTGATTCTGCACAATCTGGTTTAAGGACAGTGAGCCAGTAATCAGCACGACGCTGGCGACGGCCAGTACCAGGGGAATCTCGTAGCTGATAACAGAGGCGACATCGCGCATTGCGCCGAGCAGGGAATATTTGTTGCTCGATGCCCAGCCTGCCATAAAAACACCCAGCGTCGAGACTGAGGCAATAGATACAACATAAAGCATTCCGATATTGAGGTCGCCGATTAGCGACCAGCCGTTGCCGAAAGGAATAACGGCAAAAATCATCAGGGTCGGCGCGAAGGCGATGAGCGGCGCCAGCCAGTGAACTACTTTATCGGCGCTATCGGGCACGATGTCTTCTTTTAACAGTACCTTGAGAGCATCGGCTACCGGCTGGAATATTCCCTGCGGGCCGGTGCGGTTGGGACCCAGGCGTGACTGCATCCGTCCCAGGCCTCTGCGCTCGACATAGATAAAGGCCATCACCAGAATCAGGACGGCATTAATAACGATAGATGTGAAAACCAGGAAATGCCACCAGAAGCCTCCCGGCCAGTCTGGAGGTAAACCCTTCTGCAGGCTGACCAGATTACTTATATTCAGGTCAATAATTGTCATTCGACAAGCTCGCTTCGGCTACGCTCAGTATTAACACGATAAAGCATTATCTGTCCACCTCGCCCATCGTCACGTCTATCGAGCCGAAAATCACAAAGAGGTCGGCCACCTTCCAGCCGATTATCATATCACGTAGTGCGGTCAGGTTTATCAGGCTGGGCGGGCGGATGTGGCAGCGGTAGGGAGAGATAGAGTTATCCGATACCAGGTAAAAGCCCAGCTCACCCTTAGGTGTCTCGATACGGCTGTAAACATCGCCTACCGGCGGGTGGAAGAGGTTGGGCACTTTGCTTTTCACAGGTCCGCCGGCCGGGATTTGCTGCCTGGCCTGTCTCAGAATACGCAGGCTCTGTCGTATCTCGCCGACCCTCACGCGGTAGCGGTCATAGGCGTCGCCGATTGTGCCTGTTTGAATATCGAACTCAAAGCGGTCATAGATGGAATAGGGGTCAGCCCGGCGAATATCCCACTTCACGCCGCTGGCGCGCAGCACCGGGCCGCTGATGGAGCAATTGATTGCCTTTTCTTTGGGCAGGATACCGACTCCCTTGGAACGCGCCAGTAGTATCTCATTTTCCATCAGCAGTGTATCGAACTCGTCTACATAGCCGGTCATTTGCTCGATGAATTTGTCCATCGCGGGCAGAAATTCCTCGGGCAGGTCCTGGCTGACCCCGCCGATGCGCATATAGTTATAGGTCAAGCGTTGTCCGCTAACCATCTCAAAAAGGTCGATAATTTTTTCTCTTTCCCGGAACATATACATAAAGGGCGTGAAGTAAGCCCCGCAATCATTGACAAAAGCGCCGACGACGATGAGGAAGGTGGCGATGCGCTGAAGCTCGGCCATTATTACCCGGATATATTCGGCGCGCTCGGGCACCTTAACGCCGGCCAGCTTTTCCACCGCCGTAACATAGGCCAGGTTGTTGCTCATCGAGGCGATGTAATCCAGCCTGTCCGTCAGTGGAATGATGCCCGTATAGGTGCGCTCTTCGGCCAGTTTCTCGATGCCTCGGTGGAGATAGCCGAAGACAGGTTCCATATCGACGACAACTTCGCCATCGAGGACTACCCTCATCCGGAAGACGCCGTGTGTGCTCGGATGTACCGGCCCCAAATTAAGAACGAAAGGTTCTGTTTTAATCGGCATTACAGACGTCCCCATTTACCGCTTCGCTATTGAGAACCGCGTTCATCCGGAACACTCCGTGAGTGCGAGGATGTACCGGCCCCAGATTTAGAACAAAAGGTTCGGTCTTAATCGGCATTACAGATAGTCCTTACGCAGCGGGTGTCCCTGGAATCCGTCCCAGAGCAAGATACGTTTCATGTGGGGGTGTCCCTCGAACCTTATCCCCATCAGGTCGTAAACCTCACGCTCCTGGAAATCAGCCCCCTGGTAAATATCAACTATAGAAGGGACAACCAGATTCTCACGTCCATACACGCGGGTCTTTATCACCAGGCTCCGGTTATTTTTCATCGATGTCAGGTGATAGACCACATCGAAATAGTCAAAGTAATCCACGGCGGTAATGCTGTTTAGGAAATCAAAATCAAACTCGGGGGTAATCTTGAGAAATGAGATAATCTTCGGCAGGGCTTCCGGTTTAACAAAAATATAATCCCTGTCTGATTCGGTAATGCTGGCCGGGAATCTCTGCCCCAGCCTGGAGGCTACTTCTTTACCCGAGAGGGCGACTGTCATTCCTTGCTACCCTTTTGAAACATACTTTTCTTGGCAATCTTCTTTTGCAGCATCTGTATGCCGTAAATAAGCCCTTCCGGCCGGGGAGGGCAGCCCGGCACGTAGACATCGACAGGGAGGATATGGTTGTATCCCGGAACTACATTATAGGAAGAGCGGAAGATACCGCCGCTGATAGCGCAGGCGCCCATGGCAATCACCCATTTCGGCTCCGCCATCTGGTTGTATATCCTCTGCACGGTGGGCGCCATCTTCCAGGTCAATGTGCCGGCGGTAATCATCAGGTCGGCCTGGCGGGGTGAAGCGCGCAGGATTTCCATGCCGAAGCGGGACATATCAAAGCGGGGGCCGTTAGCGGCGATGAATTCAAAAGCGCAGCAGGCCGGAAAGCAAATGGCCGTCCAGAGAGCCGAGCGCTGCCCCCAGTTAATGACGGCATCTACCGTGGTGAGCATGATGTTCTGTTTCAGTTCCCCTTCCAATAACCACTGGTCGGGGTCGGCGATTATCCCCTGGCTGTTCGCTTTTACGTCATTGATAGTGCGCCCCTCGACCTTATCCAGTTCTGTATCCGAATAGCCGGGGACGATGTAGTCCGGATGTCTTTCTATTGCCATTCCAGAGCCTTCTTTTTCAAAGCGTAAATATACCCGACAGTGACAATGAAAACCAGGACGAGTATCCCTGCAAGGCCGGCATAGCCGAGCTTTTTGAGGCCGACGGCCCAGGGATAGAGGAAAACGACAAGCACATCCATGGCTATGAAGACAAGGGCGTAAATATAGTACCGGAAGTTAAACTGCACCCAGGTTTTGCCTATGGTTTCTACCCCGCACTCGAAGGTGGCATTCTTGATGGGGTTGGGATGGTGGGGCACCACCTTGAGAAATCTCAGGATGATGGGGATACCGAGCATTAATAGCGTAAATAGAACGGCCGCGACAAGATACAAACCGATATAGCCGTAGCTAGTTAGCAATTATGACCCTCCCATGAGTCCGTAACAAAAGCGGGTTTAGTATAACACCACGTTTTAAAAAAGACAATAGTTAGTTAGAGAAAAGGGGTGGGTTATTTAGGTACTTGTCGGGGTGAGGATGACACCAATCTGGTGCAAAGCTTCGTTATTTTCGGCCCGACATTGTATAGTGGAGTGCTTGATAAACCTACTTCAAGTGCTTGTTGAAGAAGTCGACCACCCGGCCGTCAATCTCGTCCATTTGTTTTCTTGAGGCTCCTGCAAATCCATGACCTGCGCCTGGAATAATGTGCAGAGCAGCTTCAATCTTGGCCTTTCGTAATGCTTTGTAAAGGATTTGGCTTTGGTCTACAGGCACTACCACATCACTATCTCCATGCTCAATCAAGAAGGGTGGGGTGTTATTGTTAATATAAGTAAGCGGGTTTGCCTGGTTAACCTTATCAACATTCTTTCGGAGTGGGCCACCTATATATAACGATTCAGGACTCTCTTTATCGTCCCCCTTACTCATTCGTAGTAAATCGGTCGGGCCGTAAAAGTCACATACTGCCTGGACAGAACTTGAGTATCAGAATTACCTCCGCTTCCCTCCAATTCGCTCACGTCATTACTTGTGCCAAGCAGTGCTACTAACTGCCCACCAGCCGATGCTCCCCAAACGCCGATTCGTTTTGGGTCGATATGGTATTCCCCTGCGTGAGCGCGCAACCACCTTATAGCGGCTTTGCAATCGTGAATTTGGGCTGGAAAGGTCGCTTCGTGACTGAGCCTATAATTGATACTGGCAAGAACATAACCCGGACCGATTACTTGAATGGGAGGCGTACGACTCGTATTGCTTGGAAGCCGTGCCGCGGTGCCCTTGTCGCCCTCCTTCCAAGCACCCCCATGTATCCAGACGATAACCGGAAGAGGTTCTGTGACTTCAGCAGTCAAATACAAATCTAATTTCGTGCCCGACTGCGAGTAAACAATGTCTCGAAGTAGCTGCTTTTCTTCCATTTGGCTGTATCATACTACAAAATGCGTTGGCAGTAAATGGCGGTAATGGGGCAGGTTGTTGGGTACTCGAATGTCGTTCTGAGGAAAGTCCTGCCTTTGAGTAACTGGCGCTACGGACAACACGAGGAGGCTTTTGTAATAGTTATTTGACTCATGCAGGCTTACTGTCCCTATCACGTGGTTACTCTGCGGTCTTTGAAGCTATGTTACATTCAGAATTGTTTTATTCGTATCTATCAAATTATCCAGTTTGGCTTTGAGGACTTTGCACTGCTCCTGATCCTGCTTACTCGCCCCCATTGCCCTTATGTAGCCATAACCAATGAAAATGAATCCGAGTATCCCGCCAATCTTAAAGAAGTTCCGATACGGACCGAGCGTTAAAACCCATACCCAAAAACGTGGTTGGAGCATAGCTCCTATAGACGATATAAAAAGAACATCCATAATCCCAAAAGAAGCGGGCTGTGGTGGGAACCAGTTATCTATCGGGGATGCACCCAGGTTTCTCATCGAAGCGCATATCTCGAAGTATTCGCGTTCGACCGCCTTGATCTTTTGGAGGTTCTGAATGTCCGTCGCTCGTCGAAAATCGAGGGCCACAAATCGTTCTGTGGTTGTGACAGAATACAAGTTGTCAGGATTGAAATCGCCTGATTCCAAATGTGATTCCTTGGAGACCACTGTTTGCGTATTGGTCAACTCCCAGAAGAACTTGGCATAATCGTTAGTAACATGATTTACCAACTCGGTAATCTGTGGGCACTCCATATGCTTGTACTCATACCCTCTGCTAGCCATTATCATCCTCCTTCCGTCAATATGGCCTGATTCTACCCCCCCCCGCAAAGTCAAGTTTTAGGGCGTGTGCTCGTTCAGTAGCTCTTGCTAAATTGGCCGTGAGGGGGTATAGTTTTCCGAGGGGATGAGTAAGTACAGGTGCTGAAAATGGACGTTGCGAAACCGGACTCGAAGGACCCGTTTCACAGGTTGATTGGGTCCGAGGTCTGGTTACTATTAGAAAAGCTGAGCCAATTTCTGGACGGACAGAATGTAGATTCTTATCTCGTCGGCGGCTTTGTGCGTGACGCCATGCTGGTGCGGGAGACGGCTGATATCGATATCGCCGTGGCTTCGGATGCCCTTGAGGTTGCCTCAAAAGTAGCTGTCGCTTTCGATGGCAGGTACGTTCTCCTGGATAAAGAGAACAGGATAGCACGGGTGGTCCTGCCCGCTACTGATGGTAGTGAAACGGCCACGGATAGCTTGCCCAGAGCGGAGCCGAAGGGCTTGCCCCCTCACTTTGATTTTTCCACATTTGATGGCGCTATCGAGCGGGACCTGGCCCGGCGTGACTTTACTGTAAATGCGATGGCGGTACGACTCAACCGGCTGAATAAGGGGATTTCTAAAGCTCAGATTATCGACCCTTTCGGCGGGCGGGATGACCTTGTCCATCATATAATCAAAGCGGTAACTGCGACAGTTTTTGAGGCCGATGCCGTGCGCCTGCTACGGGCGGTGCGCCTGGCGGCCGAGCTTGGTTTCAGTATAGACAGGCAGACCGAGTCTCTCATCCGGCTCTATTCCCACCTTATCTCCGGCGTGGCCGGTGAACGGGTCAGGGAAGAGCTGATGCGGTTACTGGCCTGCCCGCCGTCTCTCCAGACGAAGGACTATAGCAGGCGGGCCATTGACGGAGCGGAGACACTACGGCAACTGGATGACCTGGATTTATTGACAAAACTGATTCCGGAAATGGCTGAGGCGAAAGGCGTCGAGCAGCCTAAAGAACATCACTGGGATGTTTTTGAGCATTCACTGAGGACAGTTGCGGCGGTCGATTATCTGCTCAGGAGAGGAAGCTGGGAGTTTTCCGGCGAAGCGGTTCTGGCCGCAGTTCCCTGGTCAGGAGCGCTGGCAGAGCACTTTGACAGTGAGGTGGGTTTCGGCAGCACCAGGAGGACACTATTAAAACTGGCTGCTCTCCTTCACGATGTTAATAAGCCCCAAACCAAGGCTTTCGACGCTAACGGGCGGATGCGTTTCCTGGGTCACCCTCTGGAAGGGGCGGCGAGGGTGGTGATGATACTGGAAAGATTGAGGTTCAGCGGGAAAGAGATAAAACTGGTGGAAACTGAAGTAATGCATCACATGAGACCCACTCAGTTAAGCAATGAGGGGCTGCCCACTAATAAGGCTATCTACCGTTACTTTCGTGACACCGGCGATGCCGGTCTAGATATTCTGTTTCTGAGTCTGGCTGACCACCTGGCAACCAGGGGACCTGACCTGAGATCAGACGGCTGGGGGGAGCATACCCGGCTGGTTGAGTACGTCATCGGCAAGCGGTTCGAGCAGGAAAAAATAGTCAACCCTCCCAAACTTGTTGACGGATATGATATAATCAAATTCTTTAGAACTACCCCCGGGCCTGAAGTGGGCGAAATGCTGGAACTGGTGCGTGAAGCCCAGGCATCGGGAGAGATAACTACCAGAGAGGAGGCTTTATCCTTTATCGAGAGGTTAAAGAAAAAGAATGCCTAGAAGAAATAGCCTGGTTTTCATAGTCTTGTTATTGGTTTTTGTTCTGGCCGCGCTGATAGTTTGGGCGCCAATGCCCGGTAACCCTGTATTTGGCAGGGAGATACGTCTGGGACTGGACCTGCAGGGCGGTACCCGTATCGCCTATAAGGCTGACCTGTCATCCGTAGAGCCCGGGAAAGCGGGCGATGCGATAGACAGAGCAATTTCTATCCTGGAAAACCGGATAAACCCGCTGGGGGTGAGCGAGACGAGCGTTAAGAAGCTGGGTAATGACCAGATTCTGGCAGAAATTCCGGGGCGCACCCTGACCGATAAGGAAAAGGAGAGTCTTGGCAGAGTGGCTTTACTTGAGTTCGGAGAACTGGTCACCGGCAATGGAACTTTCAAATGGGAGAATTCGCGGGGCAGGTGGAAGGCGGCCACGGCCGTAATCGACGGCATTGAAAAGGAGTTGACCAGCGCCTATTTTACGGAAGATGCTTCCTTAAGACCGGCAAGCTCGGGCGGAATCGAGCTGTTATTCAGGTGGGATAAAGAAGGCAGCAGGCTTTCCGAAATAATCACGGAGCGGTTAAAAGGGCAGCCGTTGGGGATTTTTGAAGGTGACGGGGCTTTGCTGGGAGAAGATAACCAGCCAATCGCTCCCATTGTTCAGTCAGTGATTGTAGATAGCGGCGTAATTACAGGATTGAGCCTGCCCGACTCTACCCGCTTATCCAAGCAATTGAATGCCGGGCGGCTGCCGGTACCCCTGGTGAGGACGGGTGATGAAAAGTCCGTCGAGCCATGGCTCGGCGTGGATTTTGTTACCAAGAGTGTTAAAGCGGGGATACTTGGCGTCAGCGTTCTAATGCTTTTCATAATTATCTACTACCGTTTGTCAGGGTTGATGGCCAGCCTGGCGCTGGTTTATTACGGGGTGCTGACTCTGGCTATTTTTAAACTTTTTGGTTTTACCCTTACCCTGGCCGGAATCGGCGGGTTCGTCCTCTCCATAGGTATGGCGATAGATGCCAATGTGCTTATTTTCGAGCGGATGAAGGAAGAGATGTGGGACGGTAAGACGTTTGGCTCCGCTCTCGAGGCTGGTTTCAGGCGGGCTTTCTCCGCCATCTGGGACAGTAATATCACAACGATAATTGCCGGAGTAATTCTTCTCTGGTTAGGTTCGAGCAGCATTGTCGCCAGCGATATGGCCAAAGGTTTCGCGATAACCCTCATTATCGGTGTGGCTGTGAGTATGTTTACGGCGATAACGGTGACCCGCACTTTCCTCCGTCTCTTCGTTACCACTGGTTTAGCCCATCACACATCACTATTCGCGCCGTTTCAAAGGAAGAAGAATGTTTGATATTATCGGTAAGAGATTCTGGTATTTTTCCATTTCCGGGATAATAATACTGGCAGGCATTATCTCCCTGCTTGTCTACGGCCTTAAGCCGGGGATTGAATTTGGCAGCGGCTCTGAGACTACGATTAGTTTTAAGACCACGGTGGACAAGCAGCAGGTGGTGCAGACGTTAGCTGACCTGGGTTACGGCAGAGGTAATGCTATCGTTCGGGGGGTTGTCGGCACAACCGGAACTGACTTCATAATCGGATTGCCGGAACTCAATGATGCCACCAAGTCAGCCCTGCAAGCCGGCTTAAAGGATAAATTGGGTGAGTTTCAGAGCGGAGGATTTCAAACGGTAACAAAGGAGTCCGCGGCTGAGACATCACGCAATGCCACTATCGCCGTAATTGTCTCATCCATTTTTATGCTGCTCTATATCAGTTGGGCTTTCCGCCGTATGCCTAATCCCTTCAGGTGGGGCGTTAGCGCCATAGTTGCCCTCGTCCATGACATATTGGTCGTGCTCGGCATGTTCGCTCTATTCGGAGGGCTGTTCGGCTGGCAGATCGATTTAATGTTTATCGCCGCTGTCTTGACGGTCATCGGTTACAGCGTGAACGATACAATCGTTGTCTTTGACAGGATACGCGAAAACGTGAAGAACTACGGCAGCGCTGATTTTGAAGGGGTGGTCAACCGCAGTCTGGTAGAGACAATGTCCCGCACCCTTATTACCGGTCTGGGCACGCTGTTTGTACTGATTGCGCTCATGCTGATTATCGGCGCCCCGATTCAGAACATGGCTTCCGTGCTGCTGGTCGGTATTCTTACGGGCACTTACAGTTCCATCGGCACTGCCGCTTCATTGCTGGTAGTCTGGAAGAACGGCGAGTGGGGCAGATTCATCGGCAGGAAGCCGGCGCCGGCTGTTGCTAGGGGTCAGTAGAGATAATTTGTTACCCTTCGACAAGCTCAGGTGAGAGGTCCGGGGAAAATCAGCTAAAGCGGATTACCGAACATACAGGCTGGGCTTGACACGCCCAGCCTGTTTAGTTACAATCAATAATGTAGGAGCAGGCGTGTCCTTCTTAGAAGGATGATGCCGGGCACTTTTCAGCAACGGTTAAAAACCGTGGGACCGCGAGTCCCACGGTTTTTTGCTATTCTGGAGGAGGTGATAAGGTGTTTTCTACTCCTATAGGCGCGGCCAGACTTTTCCTGGCAACGGTTGTTACTCTAATTGTGCTTAAAATGGTTGTCGGCGTTCTTACCGGCAGCATCAGCATCTGGGCGCAGGTAGCGGATAGCTCTCTTGACCTTTTTGCCGCTGTGTTGACCTTCGTCACTGTCGGCTTTTCAGCCAAACCGGCGGATTATGAGCATCCTTTCGGCCACGGCAAGATGGAGGATGTTACTGCCGGCATTCAGGCGGTGCTGCTGCTTGGCGCCGCAGGCTCTATAATCTTCGCTGCCGTCAACCGGATAATGAACGGAGAGGTTATCCGGCTGACCGATGCCGGCATCGGCGTGATGTTCTTTTCAATGGTGGTCAGTATCTTGCTATCCCGTCATCTCTCCCGTGTGGCTAAAGCTACCGATTCAGTGGCGTTAGCGGCAAACGCCCAGAACATTACAGGTGACATATTTTCGACTGCCGGAGTCATGGTGGGCTTGACACTGGTTCGTTTCACCGGGTTGACTATTATCGACCCGATTCTCGCAATCCTGGTGGCGTTGCTTATCCTGAGGATGGCTTACCGCGTGGCCAGGATGGCTATCGAGGGGCTGCTAGATGTCAGGCTGCCCAAAGCGGAAGAGGATGCGATAATCTCCTGTATCAAGGAACACACTAACCAATTGGCCGGTTTTCACGAAGTGCGGACCCGCAAATCCGGCAATCAGCGTTTTATCGACCTTCATCTGATGCTGCCTAAAAATACCAGCGTGGAAGAAGCACATAACATGTGCGACCACCTGGAGCAGGATATAGAAAGCCGGCTGGCTAACTCCAGCGTGACCATTCATGTCGAGCCTTGTGACGTCGTCTGCGATGGCTGCCAGGTTTCTCCATGCAGTCTGAGGATAGGCGTCGAGTTCAGCCAGTAATAGCCCGGCCTAATTAATGAGCCGGATACCAGAAATCAGGAACCAGCCGCCGAAGCCGACAAGCAGCAAGGCGCAAATAATAAATATTCCTTCCTGGAGACGCTTCCCCCAAAGTTTCTGTGTCCTGTAAATCAGGAGCGAAACTACTGTAAGCCAGACCAGGTCGCAAAGCCAGTGAGTAATATAGAAAGCGATTAGCCCCGTGGTGCCGTAATCACGGAATTTCATCACCAGGAGCAGGCCTATCGTCGCCCACCAGAGCAGGAAGTAAGGGTTCAAGCCGCTCATGATGATACCGGCGACAAAAGCAGAATAAGGCGATTCCTTACCCTTCTGGATGACCTCGGCCCTGGCGCGGAACATACTGATGCCCATCCAGATAATCATTCCCCCACCCAGCAGACTCAACACCAACTGTACCGTGCCGTTCTGGAAGAAACCGGCAAAGCCGAAGTAAATAAGCAGTATCAGAGGAACTTCGATGACAGCATGACCGAGGGACACCTGGGCGCCTGCCCAGGGCGTCCGGTAGCTCTTGGCTACCGTCATGGCGAACATCGGGCCGGGCGCCATCACCCCTGAAAGTGAAATTACCACCACACTGAGCAGAATCGGTAGCACGGCTCACCTCTACCTGTATTAGTAGATTTTAGCACACCCGTGATTCCTGAGTCTTCATGTGAGGTTGACACTAATAGCACTCAAGCGATACATTAGGCTTAGACTGGTTTAGTGGAGGGAGATAAAAATGAGCACAGAAGAAGAAAAAATCCTCAAGGATAATAAAGTCATCGCTGTTGTCGGCCTGTCATCCAATCCGGAGCGTCCGAGCTACCGGGTGGCAAGTTATATGAAAGAAAAAGGCTATACGGTAATCCCGGTCAACCCGAATGAAAAGGTGGTGCTGGGTGAGGCCTGCTATCCTGACCTCAGTTCCATACCCGGCCATGTCGATGTGGTCGATATTTTCAGGAAGTCGGAAGATTGCCCTCCCATAGCCCGTGAGGCGGTCAAGATTGGCGCTGACGTCGTCTGGATGCAGGAAGGTGTGGTCAGTGAAGAAGCGGCCACCTGCGCCCGTGACGCCGGGCTTAAAGTAGTTATGGATAAATGCATTAAAAAGGAACACGAGAAACTGGGCGGTAGGTAATCTGTCGAGACAGCCATGAAACTAGTTCGCTATAAGCCCGAATATCTAGAGTCGGTGCTCGCTCTCCATCAGAGTGAAAGGCTCGCTCTTGAGACCAGGCTCGGCCTTGATATAGGTATCAGTAGTGACAAAGAAGAAGCCGACCTTAGGGCCATCGAACAGGTCTACTTAAACAACGGCGGCGAGTTTCTTATCGGATTACTCGATGACGGAGTAGTCATGGCAATGGGCGGTTTTCAACGACTATCAGGCGACTCCGCTGAGCTTCGACGGATGCGGATACGGAAAGACCTTCAAGACCGGGGATACGGAAGCCGGTTATTGAAAGAACTGGAACGTAAAGCGTTTCTGTCAGGAATCCGCACAATATCTTTTGAAACTGCCAAGGCCCGGCCATTGACGTTGGAGTTTTATCACAAACACGGGTATCAGGAAACGGGGACAGGCTTTTACGGCCAGGTCGAGACGGTTCACTTCAGCAAGACGCTGGACGAAAAAGTTCAAAAAAAGAGCACGAGAAGCTGGGCGGGGGATAGACTGGTAGAGCCAACCCCGAATACTCCCCCCCAAAAAACAAGGCCTAAGGCAGGGGCAGTGAATAAAGAAACGGTCATGCAAATGATATCTAAGGATCATGCCGAGTGGAATCTGCTAGCTTCGATACTTGACGCTCATCCCGCTGAAGTTCTTCACTCATCTCAATCACCGCCGTGGACAAGCCGTGACGTTTATGCTCACCTCGCGCGGTGGCTTAACAACTCTAACAAAGACATGGAGGCGTATTGCTCTGGAGGAGATATTTCTCCCCATTTTGATAACATCGATGAGGTCAATTCCAGGTGGCAAAAAGATGATAGTGTTTTAAGCTTGGCAGAGGCTCGGAACAGAGCGCTCAGAGCCTTTAATAAGCGACTAGAGATAATAGGATCGATACCAATGAACAAGTGGGACAAGAAACTGGAAAGAATCGCCAACTACGATGGCGCTGAACATTTAGCCGGACATCGTAAATATATCTGTGTGACTTGAAATAGCGCTTAGGGTGAAATTCATCTGTGCCCGCTCACCCTAATCCTCTCCCACAACGGGGGGCAGTGAAGAGAAACTAAAAGGCGAGGCATTGCAGTACCGCAAGGCCCCGCCTTTATCATACTTCTTGCACAGGCAGGGACGCCTGTGCCACCAGCTTACAGTATAATCGCTTTCTCTTTCAGGCCTCCGATGTCTTCCCAGCTATAGCCCATTTCCAGCAGGATTTCCTCTGTGTTCTGGCCGATTTCCGGGGCGGGGCCTCTAATCTCAGCCGGGTTCTCGATGAACTTAATGGGCGAGGCTATCATCGGCACATGTCCCGCCGGGTGATGCAGGTCCACAAATAAGTTGTTGGCAATAGACTGGGGGTCTTCGGTGACTTCAAGGGCGTTCTGGACTCGCGCATATATCAGGTTGTACTGGCGGCAGCGCTTCTCCCAGTAGTCACAATCCTGGGTGGCGAATATTTCATCCAGGGTGCTGATTAGCTCCAGGTTATTTTGACGTCTTGCTTCCATGCTGTTGAAACGCTCGTCTGTTTCCAGGTCAGGTCTCTCCAGGGCTTTACAGAGAGGCACCCAGTATGGGTCAGGGCGCAGCATGCCCAGGCAGAGCCAGCGGTCATCCCGGCAGCGGTAACTCGACCATAGCGGGTTGGCCACCCTTGAGCGGTCGTCTTTAGGCAGCGGGTTGGCAACCAGGGCAATCTGGATGTCTCCGGACAGAGTCCAGACTGCGGAATGAAAGAGGGAAGCTTCCAGTTTCTGGCCTTTACCCGTCTTTTCTCTATGCCACAGGGCGGCCAGGACGCCGGCCAGAATATGGGGCGCCACTGTTTTATCCATCATGCCGGAGCGTTGAGTGGGCGGGGTGCTGCCCGGCTCACCTATTAGGTACTGAAATCCGGCTCTGGCCCAGGCTGAGACCCGGTCATAGCCGGGGCCGTCTTTATCCGGGCCTTGTGTGCCGTAAGCGTTCAGAAAGGCGTAAACCAGCCTCGGGTTAATCTTGCTCAAGGTTTCGTATTCCATCTTGAGGTTAGCCAGCGCCTTGGCTTCGTTATTGGTCATAAAAATATCGGCGTTTTTGGCCAGCTTGTAGACGATTTCCCTGCCCTCTTGCTGTTTCAGGTCCAGGGCGATGCTCTTCTTGCCCCTGTTCAGCAGCTCGAACCTGGGGTTAACCAGAGCGCCATCGATATCGATATATACCGATGCTCCTCCGATTCTCTTCGTCCCCCGGAACTGGTCGCCGGTCAGAGGTTCTATTTTGATAACATCCGCTCCCCAGTCAGCCAGCCAGACGCTTGCCGCCGGAACAGCCTCCATAAGCTCCATGGAAAGGACTTTCAGACCATCGAGTACACCCGCCATAAGTTATCTCCTTTTCGTTGGGTATTTACCTGTTTCACCGGTATTGCATGTGGGCTGCGGCTAAATTTCAGCCGCTAATCAAGCGATATTGTAAATAACCCAGCCTGTATTGTCAATATTGATTCCTAAGATTCCAACGTGGGCTTTCTCTATCCTGTCTTCTTTTTTATCGCCGCGTGCGCCACCACTTTTCGCCAGGCTCCGGTTTTGGTTGTTTCGGCATTGCCGCCCGCACTACCACGTCCGCGATTCGCTTTTGTCTGGTTACGGGTGTTTTTGCGTCATTTATCCAGAAAATGTAGGCGTTCTTGTGACTGTCTGAAAAGCCCAGGAAGCTATTCCAGGCCTCTTTATTTTTTTCTAAAGCCCGGGTCAGGTCGGCGGGGATTTCCTGCGGCTGCCCTGAAGCATAGGCGTTATCCCAGTTGCCGCTTTTCCGGGCCTCTTCTATTTTGGCTAATCCGGCAGGCGTCATCCTGCCTTCTTGAATCAGTTTCTCCGCCTTATCTTTATTTGTTTTAGACCAGAGGCTTTTTGGTTTGCGGGGTGAGAATCTAATGGCGGACTTCTCTTTATCGATGCCTTTTACCTTGCCGTCTATCCAGCCGAAGCAGAGGGCTTCTTCGAGGGCTTCAGTATAGGTGACAGAAGGGGTGGCGCTGTCTTTCTTGTAGCGAAGCAGCCAGACCGCTTTCTCTTTGGCATGGTTTTGCTCCAGCCATTTGTGCCATTCCGGCTGGCCGGCACAATATAAAGGATTGTCGATTTCCATAGTGAGTTACTTTTAACAGACCTAGTCCGGAGTCGCCTGTGTGGTCAAGGCGATGTAGGCTACCGGCGGGGTCTTGGAGTCATCCAGTTTGAGCACAAATGTCTCGGGATAGTCTTTGATTAGCGATTGCAGCCGTTCGTGGCCGAATGTCCGGGGGTCGAATGCCGGGTCCAACTGCCGGAGGGCATTGCCTAAAGCGGCCAAATGAACCCATTCCTCTTCCTTGGCGACCATCTCGAATCCCTGGAGGAGCAGTGGCAGCGGGTCATGTACTCCCGGTCTCTCCGCTACGGTTCTTTTCACCGGTTTTCTTTTTATTATTTTCGCTTTGGTTTCGGTCAGGTTTTCTGTGAAGATGAACTGGTTACAGGCATTGGTGAACGCCTCGGGAGTTTTCTTCTCCCCCACCCCGATTACGAATAGCCCCTCCTCCCTGATTCTGGTCGCCAGGCGGGTATAGTCACTGTCACTGGCGACGATGCAGAAGCCTTGAACATCGTTGCTGTGCAGCAAGTCCATGGCATCGATTATCATGGCGCTGTCTGTGGCGTTCTTGCCGGTAGTGTACCTGAACTGCTGAATAGGTTGAATGGCGTATTTATGCAGTGAATTCTTCCAGCTATTCATGTTTGTGGTAGTCCAATCTCCGTATATCCGCTTGATAGTTATCAAGCCGACCTTGCTCACCTCCGCCAGGATTTCAGGCAGCAGGGACGCCTGGGCGTTATCGCCATCGATTAGCACGGCAAACTTCTGTTGCTCGGATTGTTCACTCATTTTGGACTCCTTATTTGTTAGAAAGGGTATCTCTCAGCTTCCGGGACGGGTAACCTGTTTTTAAGAAAATGATAACACGAAATCACTAACATTGCTATCAAGCACTTCTGCAACCTGGTATTAGCCCTCTGTTTTTATGCTATACTCCTTGAGGGCTGATTTGGCTCTGGGGAAGAATCGGGGGTTTGTAGAAAATAACAGGGGAGAGCTTGACCGGTACAACATGGCAGAGAAATCTGGCAGTCGGCTTCGTTTCCGAGCTACTGGCCATGACTGCCTTTACATTTGTCGACCCTTTAATACCACTCTATATTCAGAAAGTGGGCGATCTCAGCATACAGCAGGCTGCTTTCTGGGCAGGCATAGCCGCCAGCGGCTTGGGTATAGCCATGTTCTTTATTTCTCCTGTGTGGGGAATACTTGCCGACCGCTACGGGCGTAAACCGATGGTGCTGCGGGCGATGTTCGGCGGAGCAGTAGTTTTGACTCTGATGGCCTTTGCCCCGAATGTCTGGGTCATCGTTATCCTGCGCTGGTTTCAAGGATTGCTCACGGGAAGCGTTGCCGCCATAACTGCCCTGGCCAGTAGTATAGCTCCCAGAGACCGGGTATCTTTCGCCATGGGCATTACTATGCTGGCGGTTTTCAGCGGAGGGAGCCTGGGCCCAATAATCGGTGGTTTTGTTGCCGACCACTACGGGTACCAGACCACATTCTACCTGTCCGGCGGTTTTCTTCTTGTTGGCGGCATGATCGTACTATTCATGCTCAAGGAAGATTTCCAGAGACCGATTCAAAGCAAAATAAATCCTTTCCGCGGTATGGTCAACCTTTCTATGTCAAAGCAAATGCTGCCTCTGTTGGCAATTATGTGTCTTGTCAGCGTCGGGCAATCGATGGTAAATCCAATAATTTCTCTAAGGGTAAAAGAGATTAATGCTTTGGGTAAGGCGGCGACAACATCGGGACTGATATTCAGTCTGACCGGCGTGATGGCAGCCATATCCAGCCTGATTGGCGGACGCCTGGGTCAGCGCATCAGCCTGCCTAAGATTATGGCTTTTTGCATCTTTGTCATCGGACTCCTTTACCTGCCGATGATGTGGGCAGGCACGATAGGTCTGTTTGCTGTTTTTATAATATTGACCGGCCTGCTCCGGGGCGGCCAGGCTACCTCCACCAACTCATTGGTCGGCCAATCAGTCACTAAAGAAGAGCAGGGCATTGCCTACGGTCTGGGGCAAAGCGCCAGTTCTCTCGGAGGGGGTATGGGCCCGCTGATTGGCGGCGCTTTAGCCGGCGCCCTGGGGCTTAGCCCGATATTTGCAATCTCGGCCGGAATCTTCATAATATCAGGATTCCTGACTATGCGCCTGCTGTTCGGGAGCTCTACAACCCAACCCGGAATTACTTCCGAGGCTTAGTCCGTCTCGGGGTAAAGTACAATCGTTGCCTTTCTATTAGGCACTATGTACCTCCGAAGCGGGTATAGGCGTTAAGGTGGCGTCAAGCACCATGCCCTTAGTTACAGACCGCCTTTGATGTAAGCTCACCTTGTAGTCAATATCTGGAACGCTTTCAGGTCTGGCTATATCGTTCCAGTCCTTGAAAGGCACTACCTTACTCATAGCCTGAGCGGGCGGGATATTCCCTACTCCTTCATGTTGCTTAAAGAAGTTGTAATTGACCAGCCAGCCATCAGTTAAGAGCTTGATGTCGGTGATATTCTTGTACTTCTGGAATACCTTTGTCCGTTGCTCTAGTGTCCGGTGGAAGCGTTCAATCAAGTTCGTGTTGTTCTCAACATTGAACGGCCCCCCTTGCCTGTGTTTTGAGTCCGCTCCGTATTCTTCTTCCATCCCGACAATGTAAGAAGCGAGCTTATCGGTCACTACAGCACTAGGTGCTTTACCGGCTCGCTTTCGTGCTAGAGCCATAAGCCTTTGAGCATCCCTACCGCTCCTAGTAAATGAAACGTGAGTAGCTAAGAGATACCTGGTATCAGCGTCAATAATATCCCAGAAGTAGACCTTGCGCTTGCCTAGCTTCATATACGTTTCATCGGCTACCCAGACGTTACCCACTTCGGGCTTGAAGTCTTTGCATTGCTTGATTGCTTCTTTAGTAAACCGCTTTACCCAGTTCCAGTAATTACTTTCGCTCATATCGGTCTTAAAGTCTTGCCTGAATTGTTGTTGAACGGCATCGAGCGACATACCGCCGTAGTACATTCCCATAGCAGACGCTATCTGACTAGCGGGTGTTTTCATTTTGGGGATATTATCATCCGACTGGATAGGTATTGTTTGAGGGGTAGCTACTGGTAGCGGGGATATGTCCCTACCGCTACCTAACACACGAGAGCCGACCTTTGTTGACCGCCCGATATATCTGATATGCTTCTGGATAACCTTGCCTTTATTCCAGACGCTTTCTACCTCATAGTCATACCAGTTACCGGAGCGGGGTGGGATTTCTTTTGCTCTAATGAAACTCATTTTACACCGTCCATATCATTTACTTTGATAAGTCCTTTATGTATGGTTCAAAATAAGATATTAATTCGGGAGTTGGAGGGTTTAAAGTAACGGTTTTTGATTGTAAATCTATGTTAAATAAAAACCAATATGGGTCGTGATACCACTTCCCAGTTTCACCGACTGGCGAATTATTCCATTTAATATAGATGTAAAATATGATTGTTCCCATATTGCCAGTCTTTGTGAAATATCCAACATGGTCAATAACAATATTGTTCTGTGTTCCTTTATAAACCGGGTTGTTATTATAAATATTGTCATATTTTTGTGCTTGCTGAGGGTTGCCTAGTGGTGCGGCATAAAGAACTGCCGATATTTGATATGCGGGCCTTTCACCGATATTATTTACTTTAATCTTGATGGTAACATTAGCCGTTGAATGCGTTTCGTCAATCATCGGATTAAGGGTAAATGCAGGGTCTAAGGTAAGTATTGGTCGGTATTGGTCGGTCGCAACAATCAAATCACTGTTAAGTTTATTGATTTGATTTGTAAGATTAGTTATTCTTGTATTCGCTTCCTGTTGGCTATCCCTATACATTCCATATGGTGCGTAAATAAGCGAGAGCACTATCAAAATAACAAATATGTACAAAGAAACGCCTTTGACCCGTTCATATACCTTGCTCATTGACGTTTCTTTCCATCTATCAATATGTTTAGTTGGGACAATTTTGATAGCAAGAAATATGATTGCAATAATTCCGAGAAGATTATTAGGGAATTCAAGAGCCTTGAGAAGTGATTGCCAATAAAATTGCCATAACCCCAAATTTTCCATATTACCGCTCCTGCCAGTCTATTAGCAGGTAGTGTAGCATAGTGCCTAATAAAACAGCAAGATTGTACTTTACCCGTCTCGGCTTTACCTTTACAACGGACGCCTAGAGCCATATAATTAAATGATTGCTGTGATGCAAGTTGCATATGCCAGCGTAGCTCAGTGGTAGAGCAGCGGTTTCGTAAACCGCTGGCCAAGAGTTCGACTCTCTTCGCTGGCTCAGGAGTGATACATGAGTAAATTCATTGATAAATTAAATAAGTTGTCCCGGGGCGAGGCTCAGGCGATGGGCTTTACAGCCAGGCAGTCGGCTTCATCCAAACCTAAAATACAGTTGGTGGCCAGGTTGGCTGCCGAGAGCGCCGAAAGCTTGGCCGGTCATCTAACCGGGGCGGATATCGGGCTGCTCGGTATCTCAAAAGCGGCTGGCGGATCGGAAACCCTGCAAAAGCTGTCAAAATCTCTGCCGGACATTATCTGGGGCGGGTGGCTGCAAGGCGGGAACCAGGCAGAGATAAAACAACTGACCAAAGCCGGCTGTGATTTTATCGTTTTTTCAGATAGGACACCCGTGACTGCGATGAAAGATGATAAGGAAACGGGCAAAGTAATAGAGTTAGAGACTTCTCTCAGCGATAGTATGCTTAGAGCGGCTAACGAGCTGCCTGTAGATGCCGTGCTTGTCTCTGCGGGAGATAAGGAAAACCAGGCCCTTACCTGGGAGCGACTGATGGTATACAGCCGCTTCAGCATGTTGAACAAGCCGGTAATCGTGCCTGCGCCGTCACAGGTGAACATCGCTGAGCTTGAGGCTTTATGGGAAGCCGGAATTACCGCCGTAGTGATAGAAATAGAGGCGAAACAGCCCGCAGACTTTTTGAAGAAATTACGCCAGGAAATCGATAAGACCGAATTTCCGTCACGCCGGTCCAGGAGAGCCGATGCGCTTGTCCCCCGCGCCGGCCAGCCGCTGGGTAGAAAAGCCGACGACGGCGACGACGAGTAGTTTCCGGGACGTTCACAGGCGGGGAGCCTGTGCTATCAAGATTAAGGGTTAATTGATGAGCGGGTTTCGCCTTGCGAAGCCCGCTCATGTTAGTTAAAGCAATTGATTGAATCTGTCTAGGCCTGAGCCATCTGCCAAGACTTGCCTTCCGTGGTGATAGACGGAGCAATTACCATCTCTGCCTTGTGCATTTCCCGGATATTGAAAGCGCCGCAGACTCCCATTGCCGTGCGTAAAGCCCCGACCAGGTTCTGGCTGCCATTGGTGACCGAGGTGGGGCCGAAGAGAATTTGCTCCAGCGTGCCTGTGGTGCCGACCTTTATCCGGGTGCCTCTCGGCAGGGCGGCGTGGGGGCTGGCCATGCCCCAGTTATAGCCGTGACCGGGCGACTCTTTAGCCTGGGCAAAGATGGCGCCAATCATCACCCCGTCAGCCCCGGCGGCAATGGCTTTACAGAGGTCGCCGCCTTTACGTATTCCGCCATCAGAGATTATCGGGACATACCGCCCGGATTCTTTCTGGTAGGCGTCCCTGGCGGCAGCACAATCGATAACAGCGGTTATCTGGGGAACCCCGATGCCAGTTACCTCCCTGGTGGTGCATTCAGCCCCGGGACCAACGCCGATAAGTACCGCTGAGACACCGGTTCTCATCAGCTCAATGCAGGCGGTGTAGCTGACGCAGTTGCCTACGACAACAGGAATCTTGACCGATTTTATCAGTTCGGGGAACATAAGGCCGCGCACGCTCTTTGAAGTATGGCGGGCCGAGGTAACTGTTGCAGATACCACCAGTATATCGGCTTTGGCTTCAGTAACCATCGGGGCGAAATGTTTGGTGTTGGCAGGAGTGGCTGAGACAGCGCATATTCCCCCGGCTTTTTTGATTGCCTCGATGCGCTGGCCGATGAGCTTCTCTTTAATCGGCTGGGAATAAATTTTCTGGAGCAGGGGAGTGACCTCTTCCTTAGATGCCCGGGCAATTTCCGCCAGAGGCTCTTCCGGATTATCGTAACGGGTCTGTACCCCTTCCAGGTGAAGCACGGCCAGACCGCCAAACTTACTCATCAGGACGGCAAAATCGACATCCACGACCGCATCCATCGCTGAGCTTAAAATTGGTAAGGCGAAAGTGGTATTCTCTATCTGCAAATCGATGTTGGTCTGTTCGGGATTGATAGTGACGTCTCCGGGGACAATGGCGACTTCATCAAAACCGTAAGCCCGCCGGAGTTCTTTTAATTTGGGAGCAGCCATTTGTTCTCCTTGTACCTTCTGACGATAGTAAACTATAACTATAGCAAAATCAGGGGCTAATAGCAATAGTTTTTTACTGGTTTCGGGAGACAAACCTGTATATTGACCGATAACCGGGTAAGTAATAGAATGCCAATAGCGGGGCGCAATAATAAATCATCAGGCTGACTAAAAGGGGGGGTTGGTTCTATATGCCTATCTTCGGTTTTCAAACTGATATCGAATGGCTGCGTTGGGCCATCGCCGGGGGTATCCTGGCATTCTTCATTGTGCTGGCTCTTCTTTCCAGGGCGGTGTTAAAGGGTATTATGCTTCTGGTAGCCCATCATACCAAGACCAAACTGGACGATATGCTTGTTAATTCATTGGGCGGCCCATTGTTTGCTGGCTTGATTGTGGCAGGACTGTGGCTGGCGCTGATTCAGATTCCTGAACTAGCGCCCTATCTGGATATCGTGCGTCAGGCAGGGGTCATATCTTTTTTGACTGTGATAACGGTGGTGGCGGTCAGGGTGGCTAATGTGCTCCTGGTCTGGTACGGAGTTGAAATTGCCCCTCGTACCAAATTTGACGTAGATGATAAGATAATTCCTTTGTTGCAGCGTGTCAGTAAAATTCTTATCTATGCCATCGGCCTCCTGATTATTCTTGACCAGATGAATGTCAATATCAGCCCGATTCTGGCTGGTCTTGGTATCGGTGGTTTAGCGGTAGCCCTGGCGCTCCAATCGACTCTGACCAATTTCCTGGCCGGTACTTACGTCATGTCTGATGCAGTTATCCACACCGGTGATTACATCGCGCTGGATAGCGGCCAGGAAGGTTTTATAGAGGACATCGGCTGGCGCACTACCAAACTGCGCAACTGGCAGGGCAATCTGGTAATATTACCGAATGCTAAAATGTCGGAAGCCATTATCACTAACTACGAAAAACCGGATAAGGCAATAATATTTGCGGTCGAATGCGGAGTCAGCTATGAGAGCGACCTGTCTGTAGTGGAGAAGGTGGCATTAGCGGTAGCCGAAGAGACTCTGACGAAGTTTCCGGAGGGAGCGAAGGACTTCAAGCCGGTGCTGCGCTTTAAGCGCTTCGGTGATTCGAATATCGATTTTACCGTTGTCCTCAAGTCTTTGGACCGCGTAGGGCAGTTCACGCTCAAGCACGAGTTCATCAAAATACTCCACAAGCGCTTCGGGGAAGAAAGCATCGAGATTCAGTATCCGGTCAGGAAACTCTATTTTGCCGGCGGAAAGGGACTACCTGCTCAGGACGATGGCGAAAATCCAAACGCAGGGTTAGGAATGTAAATGTCGGGGTGATTGGCTGGAGCCGACCACTTGGGGTAACCTTGTTGGGGTGAGTGGAGGGAGTCGAACCCTCGGTATCCAGGGCCACAACCTGGCGCCTTAGGCCTCTGGGCTACACTCACCACAAATCCCGGTTCATCTTGATTGTGGCTTGACTATTATACCTAAAAACCATCTCCGCTTCAAGACTAGATACAGCGGTTCCTTGTTAAGGCGAGGCCTCGCCTTAATTATGCCTCCAACATTTAGCAGGGCAACTATATTTATTCGATATGTGAACAAAATGAATAACTGACTGGCCTTATTGTATAATAATATCGTGAAAGATGAGGTAGACCTCCACCGCTTGACCGTTGAGGAAGCTGTTCCAAAATTGGACAAGTATCTGTATGACGCTTTTCAGGCCGGGTTTGATGAGGTCAGCGTGATTCACGGCAAAGGGACAGGGACTCTGAGACAGGCGGTCCGCCGGGAACTGTCCAGACACCCGCTGGTGCAGTCTTACCGGCCGGGTGGCCGTGGGGAGGGGGGAGCGGATGGGGTTACCATAGTGTCGCTATCTGAGAAGTAATTTTTAAAAGGCGAGGCCTTGCCAAACAAGGCCTCGCCTTTTGCTGACACAACAACCGCTCACCCTGACTTGTCCTGAGCGAAGCCGAAGGAGCAATGTCTAAGGGTAGTTCGAATCGAATTTGGAGTGTCCTGACTAGGTATCCTGAACGCCCAGGTCTTTGAGATAATCTACGGCGTCCTGGACGGCGACTATCTTTTCGGCATCCTCATCCGGTATCTCGACTTTCTTTGAAGGGTCGCTGAACTCCTCTTCCAGGGACATTATCAGTTCTACCAAATCCAGGGAATCAGCGCCTAAATCATCAACAAAATTAGCTGCCGGCACCACCTCATTGTCCTCCACGCCCAGCTGCTCTACAATTATTTTCTTTACCCGGTCATAAACAGTCGCCACTTTATTCTCCTCGTTTAAGCTTTTTTATTGCTTGGCCAGTGCACTGACGGAACCCAGGACTCCGTTAACAAACTTTGAAGAACTGTCTGCGCCAAACGTCTTAGCCAGTTCGACAGCCTCATTGATGGCCACCTTAATCGGTACTTTATTATCAATTAAAATCTCAAAGATTGCAAGTCTCAGGATATTCCTGTCTATCGCCGGCATCTGTTCCAGAGGCCAGGCCTGCGCGAATTCTTTGATGCTCAGGTCTATCTTATCTTTATTACGGATGACGCCGGTCACAAGCTCGTGGACGAAAGCATCATTCTCTTCTGTTAATTTCTCGCCGGCCAGCAGACTCTTCAATACTCCCTCGGCGCTGTGCCCGGTGGAATCGATTTCATATAGCGCCTGGAGAGCCAGCCCCCGGGCCTTGCGCCTTATCTGTACCATAAGTATTCCCTGCTTGAAATGTGCATAAAGCCTTAAACGATAATTCCTATTGAGTTTAGCAGATGGATTATGCGGGGTCAATCAGTTCTGTCATCGTGAGCTTGACAGAAAAGTGAACTTTCGCCCTTTGGAAAAGTAACAAAGGGGGAATCAAATCCCTCTTAATCTCCTTCCGATTTACATACGGAATCCCGGAAGAGTGAAACGAATCGGGACTTTACGAAAGGGAGAAGCTTGTCTTAAAGGTCGTTATTTCTCATTGATTGGAGCACCTTCCCCGTCGCAAGGCTGTGAAGGATTATCGCGGCGTTTATGTTGGGGTATTACTTTGACGCTGCTCAATAACCTCAGCTTTTTGCCGCAATTCGGGCAAATAACAATGCGCATTACCAAGTTACTTTTCATGGTGTTTCCAAATCAAATGGTTCAAAGGCGGACACGGGTATATTAAATCCCTCTCATTCTCCTTCCGATTTACATACGGAATCCCGTAAGAGTGAAACGAATCGGGACTTTACGAAAGGGAGAAGTACGAGATTGTGATTAAATGCCCCCCATACCCCCGTCCACATTGAGGACGTGCCCGGTGATGTATTTGGCCTCGTCGGAGGCCAGGAAGGCGACCGCCTCGGCGACGTCCTGAGGCGTGCCCAGAACCCCGGCGGGGATGCGTTTCAAAAGCTCTTCTTTCCATTTTTCGTCCAGATGTTGTGTCATCTGGGTATCGATAAAGCCGGGGGCGATGGCATTCACTGTGATGCCGCGGGAAGCTACTTCCTTGGCGATTGATTTTGTGAAACCGATAACGCCTGCTTTGGAGGCGGCGTAGTTAGCCTGTCCGGCGTTACCGGCGATGCCGACGACACTGGCCATGCTGATTATCCTGCCGGAGCGCTGCCTGGTCATGTGCTTGAGCACGGCCCTGGTGCAGACAAAAACACTTCTCAGGTTTACCGCGATGACCTTGTCCCAGTCATCATCGGACATCCTGATTAAAAGGTGGTCGCGGGTAATGCCGGCGTTATTCACCAGGATATCCACTTTGCCGAACTTAGTCACGGCTGATTCCACCATTTTATTCATATCTTCAGTAGAGCTGACATCGCCCATCACCACCAGGCTGTCTCTCTTGAGGGCCTTGATTTCCTGAGCCACGCCTTCAGCGGATGAAGGGTCGCCGATGTCATTGATGACAATCGTGGCCCCGGCCCCGGCCAGTTTCAGGGCGATAGTCTTGCCTATGCCGCGTCCACTGCCGGTAACGATAGCTACTTTATTGGTCAGGTCCATTAGTTCTCCTAGCTTAAACTTTTTATCGCTGCGATATCACCGATGTTACGAACATCGATACTCTTGTCTATGCGTTTAATGAGTCCGTTAAGCACTTTGCCGGGACCGATTTCGAAAATGGTCGTTACCCCGTTTTTAATCATATATTCGATAGAATGCTGCCACTGAACGCAATTGCAAAGCTGTTCGATGAGTTCTGTCTTTATTTCTTCAGCCTTAGTCAACGGCTTGGCGGTTACATTGGCTATAATTGGTACGGTTGGGTCCCGGAAGGGGAGCTTGGCGATTATTTGAAAGAGACCTCCTTGTGCCGGCTGCATCAGAGGCGAGTGGAATGCGCCGCTCACTTGCAGGGGGATGGTGCGGCTGGCCCCTTTAGCCTGAGCATACTCGGCGGCTTTGGGCAGGTTCACCATCGCCCCGCTGATTATGAGTTGCCCGGGACAGTTGAAATTAGCAATCTGGGTGCCGGTCTGATTACACACCTCGAGGAGCACATCCTCATTCAGTCCGATGATAGCCACCATCCCGCCCGGTTCTCTGAGTCCGGCTTCGTGCATCAGCCGTCCTCTCTCCCTCGCCAGATAAACGGCGGTGGGAAAATCAATCACATTAGAGGCGGCTAACGCCGTGTATTCACCCAGGCTGTGGCCGGCCAGAAAAGCGGGCGCCGGTAATCTGCCGCCGGATGCTTCCTGGGCAATCTTTAAACAAATGTAACTGACCGTCAGCAAGGCCGGCTGAGTATTGATGGTCAGGCGGAGTTCTTCGTCCGGCCCCTCAAAGATTAATTTGGATAGCGAGAATCCCAGGACATCGTCGGCCTGTTTAAAGAGGGCTTTAGCCGAAGCAAAGTTGTCATAAAGGTCTCGTCCCATGCCAACCGATTGAGCCCCCTGACCGGGGAAGACGTAAGCTACCTTCGCTGGTTCAGGCATAGCATCCTCCTCTTGGAAAATATTAACGCCGAGACTGTTATCTCAGCTTTTAATATTCCTTAGCTCGCTTTCGGGGTCGGGCTTTTTATCTCGACAGCTTCTTTGCCGTTATAGTAGCCGCAAGTAGGGCAGGCGTGGTGAGGCGGCACGGGGCTATTGCAATTCGTGCATTTGATAAGAGCCGGCGGAGCTATCCCGAGGTGCTGACGTCTCTTGCCCTGACGGGCTTTAGGGGTTTTTTTCTTAGGTAGAGGGGGCATAGTCTATTTCCTTCCTTTTTGGTTTTTTAACGTCGATTCTGGATCGTTTTGAATTAATTTACGCAGTTCCTCCCAGCGGGGGTCACCCGCCGGAGGCGGGCAATCACAATGCGCCAGGTTAAGATTAGTTCCGCAAGCGGGGCATAAACCGGCGCAGTCCTGCCGGCAGAGAGGTTTCATGGGAATAGCCAGTAAAGTATACTGGCGAATCGCCTCGGTTAAATCAAGGATGTTACGCTCATCGATAGTGAAAGCGCCCGGGTCGTCAGGTACGGGCAGGGGAGAGCCGCTGATTATATCAGTTGTAGGCAGGTACTCTTCTTCAATATTTATTGGCAGAGGGCAGTCAAAAACGGTCACGCAACGGCTGCAGGTAAGCCCGCTTGCCGTATTGAGATTGCTTTTGACCAGAATACCGTGGTCGGTCCTCATAAGTGTGACCGTTCCTTGTACCGTGTAGCTGCAACCCTCGACGTCAATTACTTCGTTTACCTCGTAGTTCCTTACTGTCCCTATAGTGCCTTTGAGCTGCTGGGATACATTAATCTGCATCGAACCTATCCACCTTGATAAAATTCAAAAAAATCGGCTTTAAAACGTGGTGGTGTTCTGAGCCGTTTCTCGCCGGGCATAATTCACCAGTATTTAATTGCTATGACATTATACGGTGAGAGGCAGTCCTGAGTCAATCTTGAACCAGGCTTTATGTCTCCCCAGAAAAACAATTTACCTCTCATTGAGAGGTAAAATCAGGGGATCCTATCATGGAGCCAAAAGGCCTTAATCGGCCCCGACTAAGTCGGGGCCGATTGGTCTCATCTATTATTTCTGGGAAACTATCCGGCGCATTCGTCCAGGAAAGTCTGCTGGGTCCGCTTCGGTTTAGGAGCAGCACCAGTGCTGGGGACGGCAGCCTCTAGTTTCTTGATTTCGTCCTCGAGTGTTTTCAGCAGCGCGCTGCTGACACCGGCCTGAGAACGACGCCTCGCGAGGTCCTCTTTCTTTACTTTGATGAGTTCCATGGTTTCGGCTTCTGTCATAATGACACCTCCTTTATTTGTTTGATATTAGTCTAACATGAGGCTAAAAAGTTTGTCAAGCCCAGCTTAATCCTAAGATCAGGTGTCAGTTACAGGAAGTTCTTTGACATGCAACATTGTAAGGGATAGAATGATACTACAAAAAAATCGGTGTTTCAGGAGGAAGAGATGATTCAAGGCAACATGGGCAAGATGTTATTCGTCAATCTTACCACGGGGAAAATAACCGAGGAAACTCCGGATGATAGTCTTTACCGTGATTACATCGGTGGTCCCGGCATCGGGGCCAAGATTCTTTATGACCGTCAGAAAGGCGGAGTCGATGCGCTAGGCCCTGATAATATGCTCGGGTTCGTCACCGGGCCGCTCACAGGCACTCCTGCCAATACCGGCGCCCGTTATACGGTGGTCTGCAAGTCCCCTCTTACCGGCGGCTGGGGAGACGCTAATTCCGGGGGAATTTTCGGACCCACTTTGAAATTCGCGGGTTATGACGCTGTTTTCTTCACCGGGAAATCAGCTAAACCGGTTTACCTGTTTATAGATAACGGCAAAGCTGAACTAAGGGATGCCGGCAAGCTGTGGGGCAAAGATATTTATGAGACGGAAGAAATGCTGCGGGAAGAGCTGGGTAAGGGCACCGAGGTCGCCTGTATCGGCCAGTCCGGAGAGAAGCTTTCTTTGATTTCCTGCGTCGTTACCGAGAAAGGCGCCGCGGCCGGGCGTTCCGGGGTAGGGGCGGTGATGGGTTCCAAGAACCTTAAGGCTGTGGCTGTCAAGGGCGACCAGAAAGTGCCCATCGCTAATGCCGACCGCGCCAACAAACTGAAGGTTGAGCACATACAATCTATGAAACAACCCGGGCCGGGCGGCGCAATGTCATTTCTGGATAGATTCCATACTTACGGCACCGGTGGAATGGCCGGGCGCTCGGCTCAGACCGGCGATTCGCCGGTGAAGAACTGGGGCGGAGTCGGCGTCAATGACTTTCCTGACGTAAAGCCGTTCGACGGTGATAACGTCATCGCAAATCTGGATAAGAGGGTAGCCTGCTGGCACTGCCCCATCGGTTGCCAGGCGTCGCTCAAAGACGGCAAGGGCGATTACAAGTACCCGGCGGGAACCCGCCGCCCTGAATATGAAACCCTGGCATCCTTCGGTTCTATGTGTCTGAACAACGATATTGAGGCTATTGCCATGGCAAACCACATCTGCAACAGCTACGGACTGGATACTATCTCAGCGGGCACTGTCATCGCCTTCGCGATGGAACTATATGAAAACGGTATTATCACCCGAAAGGACACGGGTGGTATAGACTTGAGGTGGGGCAATGGCAGAGCCATGGTAGACATGACCTGGAAGGTAGCCAAGCGTGAGGGTATCGGCGATATCCTGGCTGACGGCGTAAAGGCGGCCGCCGCGAAAATCGGAAAAGGGGCAGAGAAATACGCGGTCCACGCCGGCGGCGAGGAGATTGGCATGCATGACCCGAAACTGATGGGGGGGATGGGTGGCGGGGGAGGGTCGGCAGCCCGCTACCAGATGGATGCGACACCCGGGCGCCACACGGCTGGTTTTGGACCGAGCAGTTTCCGTAACCACATCGTTAATGCTGCCGGAGTTTGTTTCTTCGGCACGTTCGGGGGAAGACCTGGCGCCACAGATTTTGTAATAGAACAGCTTAATGCCGTTACAGGTTTAAACCTCTCAGCGGATGAATGGCTCAAGTGTGGGGAGAGAATTGCCAATATCCGGCATGTTTTCAATCTGAGAGAGGGTATTAATCCCCTGAAGGTATACGTCCATCCGAGGATGATCGGCGACCCGCCCCAGACGACCGGGCCGCTCGCCGGAGTGCGGGCTGACATCGAGGCTCAAAATTACTGGAACCTGGGTCAACTGGATTGGGACAGAATAACCACCAAGCCCAGTAAGGCCAAATTGCTTTCACTTGGCATGAAGGACGTGGCGGAGGCCCTCTGGCCCCCCGCTCCTCCACCCGGGCCGAGACCGGGATAAAAGCGGCAGCATGCCTGAGCATCGTTTTTCGAGAAAGGTTGAGGTGCAGGGGATAGGTTAGGTATATGATAAAGTGCCGGGTTGAGATGTGGGGATTGCCGAGCGAGATAAGCGGGCTGCGCGAGGTGGAGGTAAAGCTGGAGAATGATGCCAGCCTGAAGGATGTTATTGCTGCCCTCAAGCGCGAAGTACCTGCGCTTGAGGGCAGTGTCATTTGCCAGGGCGAAGACCGGCTGGAAGACACCTGTGTATTTAATATTAACGGGCAATTCTACCTGGAGGACGAAAAACTTCAGCTTAAGGATGGCGACTATCTCCGGCTGCTGACCCTGGCGACGGGGGGATGAAACGTCCGCCTATTGACAGCCTTTTCTCAGCGTAGTAGAATGAGCCTCACATTATTGAAGGAGTTGCACACAAGTCCTATGACAATGAATTACCTTCAGTCTATGCCGATTTGCGCTACCCATATTACGGGCAGCGTCCGCCGGGCTTTGTGTGCTTCTGGAAGAAAAACATAAGACTAGATTAGAACCAAGAGGGAAACATAAAGCCCGGGAAATTCAAAATCCCGGGCTTTATGTTTGTAGTGAATTATGCGCGATGCGCAGAAATAAGGAGGGTTCCAATGTTAAGAGGCAAGAAGGTTCTATTGAGGCCGGTCATGAAGTCAGATATTCAATACTTTCTGAAGTGGTTCAACGACCCGGAGGTCACGCAGTATCTCTTGACGTATTTGCCGATGACCGAAATGGCCGAGGAGAAATGGATTGAGGGACAGGGCATAGGTCAAACCAAAGCGGGTTTTGTTATCGAGGCAATCGAAGGCGATTCAACAAAACCCATCGGCAGCACCGCGCTGAATAATATCAGCCCGAAAGACCACAATGCCACTTTCGGAATCGCAATCGGCGATAAAGATTACTGGAGTAAAGGCTACGGCACCGAGGCTGCCCGCCTGATAATTAATTACGGCTTCGAGCAGCTCAATCTGCACCGCATTAACTCCGGCGCCTTCGCCTTTAACGAGCGGAGCCTCAGGATGCATTTGAGGGTCGGTTTTAAAGAGGAAGGCTGCCAGAGAGAGTGGGTTTTCAAGAACGGCAAGTTCCAGGACCACGTTATCTTCGGGATGCTGAGGTCGGAGTGGGAAGGACTATGAGGAGAAATGAAGTTTTTGTCAAGCAGCTCCCTCTCCCTTGATGGGAGAGGGAGGGGTGAGGGTGGAAATATGATACCCCTCACCTTAATCCTCTCCCGCAAGGGGAGAGGAGATGTAGACGGAGGTGTGATTATGCAGCAAGTAAAACCATGGCACGAAGATGATTCTTTCTGGCAGACCTGGGGACCTTTCATGTTTGGCGCGCAGCGAATAGCTGATGCTGTCGAAGAGGTTACTAAAATAGCCAAGCTGCTGAATATCCAGCCGGGAGCGAGCATCCTGGACCTTGGGTGCGGAATCGGCCGGATTTCGCTTGAGTTTGCCCGCCGGGGTTTCCGGGTAACCGGAGTCGACCGGACTATACGTTACCTGGAACAGGCCAGGCAGCAGGCTGAGAAAGAGAACCTGAATGTGGAGTTTATTCACTCTGATATGCGCGCTTTTATGCGGCCGGACGCATTTGACAGTGTAGTAAGCATGTATACAACTTTCGGTTACTTTGAAAACCAGGCAGACGACCGCCGTGTCGTGAATAATATCTATATATCGTTAAAACCAGCGGGCACAGTTTTGATAGACATTCACGGCAAAGAGACGCTGGCAAAGATATTCCAGGAACGTCAGTGGAGCGAGAGAGAAGGGGCTATCCTTCTGCAGGAACACAAGGTCATTCAAAATTGGAGTTGGATGCAGACAAGGTGGATTTTGCTCAAAGGCAATGACCGTATCGAGAGTAACTTTTCTCATCGCCTATATTCGGGGACTGAGATGGCGGCTCTGCTGACCGGCTGCGGATTCAGCCGGGCCGATATTTATGGCAGCTTCGATGGTATTCCTTACGACCACCTGGCGCGCCGGCTGGTGGCGGTGGGACGGAAATAGGGTTAGAACAGAAGATAGAAGTGGAATATAGAATAAAGTAGGGTGGGCTGAAAGCCCACTAACACCAAAAGCCGGAAATGGCAAGCTATTAGCCCCCTCGGATTCATGCACAGGCGGGACGCCTGTGCTACCCCTTTAGCTTGTCTATCAGCACTGGCATCACCTTGAAAAGGTCGCCGACAATGCCGTAGGTGGCTATCTCGAAGATGGGGGCATTGGGGTCGTTGTTGATGGCCACTATGCATTCGGAGGTCTGCATGCCGGCCATGTGCTGCACCGAGCCGGAGATGCCGCAAGCGATATAGAGCTTTGGTCGCACGGTCTTGCCTGTCTGTCCCACCTGGTGGGAATAAGGAATCCAGCCGTCGTCCACCGGCGGACGGGATGAGCCAACAGCGGCTCCTAAAACCTTTGCCAGATCCTCGATGAGCTTGAAATTATCCGGTTTTTCCAGGCCCCTGCCGCCGGCGACGATGATATCGGCGTCCTCGATTTTTATCTTCTCTTTTAGGTCTTCGACGAAACTGAGCAGCTTTGTTTTTGAGGTGATGGCCGCTTTATCGAAGTCTACTTTGATTATCTGTCCCTGCCTGCCGGCGATTAACTTTTTGGGGAAGACGCGGGGGCGGACAGTTGCCATCTGGGGCCTCTTGGTCTGGCATATGATAGTCGCCATAATGTTGCCTCCGAAGGCAGGGCGGGTCTGGAGGAGAAGCCCCTTCTCAGTATCGATTGCCAGGTCGGTACAGTCGGCGGTCAGCCCGGTTTGCAAGCTGGCCGCTACCCGGGGAATCAGGGAGCGCCCCAGGGAGGTAGCGCCGACCAGCACTATCTCCGGCTTATGCTCTTTAATCAGCCTGACCAGCGCCCCGGCATACAGGTCTTCCATCTGGCTGCTCAGCGCCGGGTCGTCTACCAAAAAGACCTTATCAGCTCCGTAGGCAATTAGTTTCTCGACACCTTTGATATTGCTGCCCAGGCAGACGGCGCATAGCTCCGTTTTCAGGCTGTCCGCAAGTTCTCTGCCCCGTGACAGCAGCTCGTAGCCGACGCTCTTAATCTCGCCGTTACGCTGCTCGGCGAAGACCCAGATGCCGCGGTGACCGTCGCCCCATGGGGCTGCGGCGGCTTCTGTTTTTTCGATAGTTATGGCTTCAAAGGCGCAGGTCTCTTCGCAGGCCCCGCAGAGGGTGCAGCCTTCGCCGATGCGGGCTTTGCCATCGACGAGCGTTATGACGCCGAAAGGGCAAACCGCCACGCAACTGGCGCAGCCGGTACAATTCTCAAGATTGACTTTAATTCCCATATTTCACCCAAAATCGTAAATTCTCTCTCCCCTTGTGGGAGAGACGAAAGAGAAGGGGTTAGAAGCTTATCACCCTCACCTTAATCCTCTCCCGTCAAGGGAGAGGAAATTATTTATGTAGGGATGCTGCGCCCCTACAATTAGATCAACTGGCTGCTCCTCAGCTTGTTTATTAAACTGGCTATCTGCTCTTCAGGGCTGCCAGGGAGCATCTCGCCTGTGCGGGTTCTCTGAGGGGAAAATATCTTGACCACCTTGGTAGGGGAACCGGTCAGCCCCAATCTCTCTTTATCGGCATCGAGCGCAAGAGCGTTCCAGTTGGTGATAACGGCGCTCTTGGCTTTAGCCTTGCCGCGCAGGGAGGGCAGGCGGGGCACATTTATCTCCTTGACTACGGTTATCAGGGCGGGGAGCAGGGTTTCGACGACCTCGTGCCCCTCTTCAATCAGCCGCTGCACCTGCATCAGCCCTTCTTTGATATCATCCACTTTGCTGACATAGGAGACAAAGGCTATCCCCAGCATCTCGGCTGTTTCCGGGCCCACCTGGGCGGTATCTCCATCTATCGTCTGCCGGCCGCAGATTATCAGGTCGTAGTCTTTAATCTTTTTGATTGCCTGTGAGAGGGTGTAAGAGGTGGCCAGGGTGTCGGAGCCGGCGAAAGCGGCGTCACCTATCAGGATAGCCTCATCGGCCCCGCAACTGACGGCTTCTCTCAGGATGGCTTCGGCCTGGGGCGGTCCCATGCTGAGAACGGTCACTTTCCCACCGAAGCGTTCTTTCAGCCTGACAGCCTCTTCCAGGGCGTAGGTGTCAAAAGGGTTAATAATATTCTCAATCCCCTGTCTCATCAAGGTATTGGTCTGGGGGTTGATATTGACTTTGGTGGTGCCGGGCACCTGCTTCACGCAAACTAATATATTCATAAGTGTATGCTTCTTGGTATGTTTATTTCGGCACTCAGGACAATCAGCTAGACGTTTTGCTTAAGGTAAATATCCTAGTTTCTTTCGCACTCGTTGCAAGTTCCCATAGGTACGGGTGTCGGCAACAAGTACCTTATCCCAACCGGTTTCTTCTCGCCAGGTCAAACCATTTTACTTCCACGATGCTGTACTGATTCGCTGCCTCAGGTTCAGGTTCAAAACCCGGCGCTGCTTTACCCGCAGTCGGTTTGCACTGGTAAGTCTTAAATGAACGGTATATATCATTTGGGGGACCGGGTTCTTCCAGGAGAAACGAAACTGTTTGGACATCAAGGTTGGTCTCTTCCTTAATTTCTCTACGGACGCATTCTTCTTCCGTTTCGCCTGGCTCGATTCCGCCTCCGGGAAGAATCCAATAACTCCTCCCGCTTTTGTTCTCACGGTGCCTTATAAATAGGATTTGATGGTCTCGAATTATCGCACCTTGATACCTGGTGTCTCTCTTTTCCATTAACTGCTCCTGCTGTCAGTTATCTCAAGGGGATAGGTTGCCCTCTTTCTAGTCTCGTCGTCCTTTTCTTTTCCTGAGTTCCAGGGCGATGGTCTCTCTCAGGACTTCGTTGGTGCCCTCGTATATCTGGGTAATCTTGGCGTCTCTCATCATTTTTTCGACGGGATAATCGCGCATATAGCCGGCGCCGCCCAGAATCTGCACTGCATCCACGGTCACTTTCATAGCCACATCTGAGGCGAAGACCTTGGTCATCGCCGAGGCTTCTGTGTAGTCCTTAGCACCGCCATCGATTGTCCTGCAAGTGGCATAAGTGAGCGCCCGGGCTGCCTCCACCTGGATAGCCATCTCAGCCAGCTTGTTCTGGACGACGGGCAGGGCAAAGATGGGATGCCCGAACTGGATACGATTGCGGGCGTAATCTACGGATGTTTCCAATGCCCCTTGCGCAATTCCTAAAGCCTGAGCGCCGATGCCCGGGCGGGAATGGTCGAACACTTTTAAGGTATAGATGAATCCCAGTCCTTCCTTGCCGATGAGATTCTCTTTGGGGACGAGGCAGTTCTTGAAAACGAGTTCTCGTGTCGAGGATGCCCGGATGCCCATCTTCTTTTCCTTCTTGCCGAAGGTGAAGCCGGGCGTGCCTTTTTCAACGATTATAGCGCTGGCGCCGCGGGCGCCTTTATTCTTATCGGTCAGGGCCATTACTGTGTATATTTCGGCGTCGCCGCCGTTACTGATAAACTGCTTGGTGCCGTTAAGCAGGTAGCCGCCACTCACTTTTTCAGCGGTGGTTTTGATAGCGCCGGCGTCACTGCCGGCAGTCGCCTCGGTGAGGGCAAAGGCGGTCAATCTCTTTCCTGCGGCAATATCAGGCAGGTATTTCCGTTTCTGCTCATCGCTGCCGAATTCAACTATAGCTACTGTGCCCAGGGAGGTGGCAGCGTAGCAGAGGGCGATGCCGCTGCAAACCCGGCTAAGCTCTTCGATGACAAGACAGAGGTCGAGGCAGCCCCCGCCCAGCCCCTCATAGGCTTCGGGGACAAAAATACGGAACATATCGCTGTCAGCCAGGGCTTTCATGATGTCCCAGGGGAACTCTTCTTTCTCGTCAAGCTCAGCCCGCACCGGCAGAATCCGTTCCTCGGCGATTCTCTTGGCCAGAGCCTTGATTTCTTTCTGCTGCTCACTCAGAAAATAGTCCAAGATAACTCCCTTCCTTCAATCCGATAGGGCAGCCCTAAGCTGCCCTGTGACCTATAATAGCAGAAATGCGGGGGCTTGCTCAAGGTCTGAGGCTAATCGCAATCGGAATTGCCACGAATTTGTGCGGAATGATATGATAACCTTGATTGTGGTGAACCTGAATGTATCAAGGCGAGGCCTTGCCTGAGCAAGGCCTCGCCTTGGGAAAATCCGGAGATTTTATCAGGTTTCACCTTCAACTAACCTCTCCCATCAAGGGAGAGGGAAAGTACGCGGATTCAGGGAGTTTGTGATTTATGGCAACGAACCAAACAGTAAAAAGCACGTGTAATTTTTGCCAGATTGGCTGCGGTGTTCTTGTCCACATTCAGGATGGCACAGTTGTTAAGGTTGAGGGAGATCCCGCCAGCCCGCTGAATAAGGGAATTTTATGTCCCAAGGGTTTGGCTACTGTGGAGTATGTTTACCATCCCGACCGGCTGAAACACCCGTTAAATCGGGTGGGAGAGAGGGGAGAAGGCAAGTGGCAGCAGATTTCCTGGGATGAAGCTCTGAACACAATCGCCGGACGGCTAACCGAGGCGAAGGACAAATACGGGGCTGAGTCGGTCGCCTTTACCGTCGGCGCGGCTAAGACCGGGGCAGCCTACCCGAGAAGGTTTGCCACTGCCTTCGGCACTCCCAATGTCAGCTGGCAGGGACATGTATGCTTTGCTCCGAGAATGACCGCCTCCCGTCTCACCTACGGCTTCTATGCTGTTCCGGATTATGAGAATCCGCCGAAGTGCCTCATCGTCTGGGGCGTTAACCTGGCTGCGAATCTGTTTCACGTTCGTATCAGGGCGGGGCAAGCAATAGGAAAAGGCGCCAAGCTGATTGTCATCGACCCGCGGCCAATCGACTTGACGGCAAAAGCTGATTTGTGGCTGAAGGTCAGGCCCGGCTCGGACCTGGCGCTGGCTCTGGCGATGATAAACGTAATCGTGAATGAAGAGCTTTACGATAAGGACTTCGTCGAGAAGTGGACGGTCGGCTTTGATAAGCTTGAAGCCCACGTTCAGCAATATACGCCCGAGTGGGCTGCCGGTGTAACCTGGGTGCCCGCTAACTTAATTCATGAAACTGCAAAGACTTACGCTACCAACAAGCCGGGCGCCATCCAGTGGGGTAACGGCATCGACCACGGGGTGAATAGCCTGCAAACCGCCCGGGCTATCGCCATTCTGAAGGCAATCACAGGTAACCTTAACATTCCCGGGGGCGAGTCCGAGTGGAGGGTGCCTCTGGCTCCGCTGCTTGAAGAACAGCCTATACCTTCGGTTAAGGTCCCTGAAGACAGGTGGGCAGCGCGAATCGGCACTGACTACGCGACAGTACCCAGCATCAAGCGCATTCTGCCCCAAAGGCTCGTCAAGGCTATTCTGGAGGAGAAACCTTATCCCATCCGCGCCCTTTACATCCAGGGAGCCAACCCGCTGCTCTCCTTTGCCGATGCGCAGGAAACCTACCGGGCGCTCAAGAAAGTGGATTTTTTGGTAGTAGCCGACCTGTTTATGACGCCCACTGCGGCAATGGCGGACTTTGTGTTGCCGGCGGCGTCCTATCTTGAGTTCGATGCCGTCGTCTCGCCGCCATATTCGAATGCTGCCATTCTTGCCCAGCAGAGAGTGATACGGGTGGGGGAGTGCCGGTCGGATTACGAGATATTGGCTGGGCTGGCTGAAAAGTTAGGCCTCGGCGAGCACTTCGGGGGTACCGAAGAAGACCTGGCAGACGTGATTTTGAAACCGGCCGGGCTGATATTTCAGGAATTGAAGCAGAAGGTTGGCGGCATAGCAGGAACTATGAAATACAGAGAATATGAGGAGACAGACTTCGCCACGCCTTCGGGCAAGGTTGAGATATATTCCAGCATTCTTGAGGGCTGGGGATACGACCCGCTGCCGGTTTACCGCGAGCAGGCCGAATCGCCGCTCAGTGAACCGGAGCTGGCCAGGGAATACCCGCTGGTCCTGACCAGCGGCAAATCCGCCTCCTACCGCCATTCCGGAGGCAGGCAGATAAAGTCTTTGCGCGCCGACCACCCCGAACCGGTAATTGAAATCAACCCCGAGACGGCAAAGAAGCTGGGTATAAAAGACGGCGACAGCGTGTATATTGAAACAAAACGGGGCAGAATAAAGCAAAAAACCAGTCTCACAAAGGGATTAGACCCGAGGGTGGTCGTAGTGGATTACGCCTGGTGGTTCCCCGAAAAAGGGGCTAAGGAAATGTACGGCTGGGCGGAATCCAATATAAATATCCTGACAGATAGTGACCCGCCCTATAACCGAGAAATGGGCTCGACTAACTTAAGGGGGATAGTTTGCCGGGTGTATAAGGCAACTTAATCCCCCGGGGGGATTAAGTTTATGGTGGGTGACGCCTATTTGTACACTATCTTTCGGATAGTTTCATACGACAGACTGTATTCTTCCGAAAGCGCTTCGATGGGGACTTTGTGGAAAAATTTATTCCTTATCTCCTCATTTCTCTGAATGAAAAAACTTCTTCCTCCCGAATTTTCGCCCCATTTCTTGCGTGCTTTGCCTCTTGGAATGTACAGGGCTTCACCCTCGATGTATTTCTGTACTTCCCGCAGCAATTCGTCGGGTAATATATCGGATGCTTTCTTGTATTTCATTGGAAGATTACCCGTTCTTCTTTAGAAAGTCCTCTACAGAATCATATTGGTCAATGGCCACGCCGTGTTCTTCTATTACCGAGACAATCTTCTTCTCAAGCTCTTCAGCCCGTTTACGGTAAGCCGCCATATTACTGGCTTTGAACACACCCATCAGGTCCATCTCGTCCAGTCCGAATTCTTCCCGGACAATATCGAGTTCACTTTGCAGAAAACAGCCCCACGAGAAGCCCCTGACCGGGTCGTTTTCATCACAGAAGTGATAGACTCTTCGCCACGTGTAGATGAGTTCCTGGTACCAGCTGGCTAAATCTTTGAAATTTCGGTTATAATCTCCCTTTTCGCGCGTTCCCTTTTTGGCGCTCAGAAACTGCCGGGTGTTATAAATCATCTCGTAGCACAGCTTTTTCAATTCTTCGCTCGACCCCGCTTTGACAATCGCTTCATACAGTCCGATGAAATTCTTTGGAGTATCCGGCATCGTGGCCAAATCAGCAATCAAACTGGTATGGCCCTCTTTGTAAAAGTAGGTCTGATTAACCGTGGCGACCGCTGTCGCTAAGTAAAGGGCTATGTGACCGGCAGCCTTCCTGACCTTGTAGAGCGTTTCCTCAAACTGCATGGTCTGGTATATTTCCATAGCGATGTTCAATTTCTCAAGTGCTTTGTTCAGTCTGTATTTTGGGTCATTCAAATTGCTTTGAAGTTTGGTCTGTAAAGCTATGTAACGATTCTTGTCAGCTTCGCTCCGGGCATAGAGTATTCTGGCGGTATCCAGACTGTTGGTATTGGTATTCGTCAGGTCGGCCAGTTTTTCGATGCGTTCCCATGACATCGGGAAAAGATCATAGCCGATCCCGTCGATAATAAAAGTCCTTGCCAGTCCGAGAGCCCTCTCCGAAGCCGGTACATAGTAGCTGAATGGGGCTTCGGCCATATCTTTTTCGAGTTTCAGGGTAGTATGTCCCAGGAGCAGGCACACATCGTCTTTGTATTCAGTCTTGATTTTGTTGATGACCCAATCGGTTAATTTTTGACCTTTCGCATTCATATGCATTACCCGCCTTTTTCTAAATTGCCAACAGCTATTTTGCTGATGAAAAGTATATATGGGCATAAACAGGACTTCAATACCGAGTTTTATTCTAAGAGTTCTTAACCGAGGTTATTCAGAGAGTGTGGGATGTTTGTCGGGTAGCTATGGTAGGTTGCAGGTTGGGTGAATCACGCTGCGCATACTGATAAGTCTTCGGTACTGTCACCCTGAGCACATTCGCTCTGCTCAGTATAAACTACGCGAAGAATCTCACTTGAGATTCTTCGTCGCTTCGCTCCTCAGAATGACAAGGATTGGTTTATTGTCCTTTTAGCTTCTTAATCACCTCATCGATAGTCGTCTCGGCGGTGGAGGCGCCGCCGGTGACGCCCACCCGGTGATGGCCTTTCAGCCAGGCTGGTTGAATGTCTCCGGACGTTTCGGCCAGGTGGGTTTCCGCGGTTGTAGCGCACAACTCGATGAGGTGCCTGGTGTTGGCGCTGGTGTGTGAGCCGATAATCAGCATCAGGTCCACGCGCTTTGCCAGCTCGATGGTGGAGTGCTGGCGCTTCTTGGTATCGTGGCAGATAGTATCTATGAAGCGCAGTTCGGCATCTTTCAGCAGGGCGGCGTCAATTACGTTCTTGACAAATCCGGTAAAGCGCTCAGGTATCTGAGTAGTCTGGGACAGGACGCCGATGCGGCGGGGCAATTTCCCCTGAATAGCGGCGATGTTATCATCCAGAGTCGCCACTCCTTTGCCCTCAGCCCATCCAAGAATGCCCTTCACCTCGGCATGCTTGGCATCCCCGTAGATAATTACCATGAAACCGGCTCTGGCCAGCCGACGGGCGGCAATGTGAGCGCGGTGGACAAAGGGGCAGGTGGTATTGATGACGACGCTATGGCTTGCCCGCATCTCGGCTTCAATTTGCGGGGTTACTCCGTGGGCGCCGATTGCGATAATATCGCTCTTCATCTCTTCCAGGTTGCTGACAACGGTTACGCCGAAATCAGCCATTTCCTGCTCTACTTCACGGTTATGGACGATTGCACCCAGGACTTCTACCTTGCCCTGTTCACGTGCGACCTTCTTAAGAGTCTCGATAGTGCGTTTGACTCCGAAACAGAAGCCGGTTGTTTCTGCCTTTTCAATTTTTAGCGGCATGTGCATCCTTTTGTTTAACATAATGCCCGCGATATTCTGGAGGAAGCTGCCCGGCGATATGCTCCATGATAAATGTAGTTAGCTGGGACAGTTCTTCCCTGGTGGCTTTGCCGCTGTCCGGCGGCAGGTGGAAGGGTTTGCCGATATTAACCGTTATCCGGGGGCGGCGGAAGGGCCAGGTTTTGCCCTTCATTTTTTCCGTGCCGGTTATGCCGATAGGCAGGATAGCGGCGCCGCTGCGCAGGGCAATCAGCGCCGCGCCGGAGAAAGCCGGCTGTAATTGGGCATTAGGGCTTCTGGTTGCTTCAGGGAAGACGACCAGCGCCAGGCCGTCAGCCAGGATTTTCAGAGCCTGGCGCACCGCCTTCGTATCCGCCTGGCTCCTGCGCACAGGAAAGGCTCCAAAACTACCTATGAAATAGCCGGTGAATTTGGCCTTGAATAGTTCCTCTTTGGCCATGAATCTGGTTTCCCTGTGGATACTGACACTGACAATGGGCGGGTCGGCCAGGTTCAGGTGATTAGCCACTATCAACAAAGGGCCTTTGGAGGGGATGTTTTCCCTACCCTTGATGTGCCAGTTGGTTGACACAAGTAAAACAGCCCTTACCGTAAATCTGGCGATATGGTAAAACCAGCGCACCGTTCCACCTCAAAAAGAATCTGTCATTAGTCCATTAATTATAGCCTATAGCTAAGGATAGGGACAAACAAATGAGGTAATCGGCGATGCTGCCTGATGTTTTAAGAAGGCCAAAAACCGATATGTTGATAGCTGAAAATGAGATGCACGGCAATGGTTAGAATGAGAACTATCCAGTAGAGGAAGTGATGTCTGTAAAAGGCGCTGTTTTCCCGGCTTTCTGGGAGACTTTTCCCTGTGAAAATGTGGAAGACGCCGCCGAATGTCCGGCAGGAAAAGCCCAGAGCCATCAGGGCGATGAAAGAAATCACTCCGGAACCCAGGATATACAAGTGGCCGGGCGCATCCGGGTCACCGAACTCCGGTAACTCAGTATGCAACAATGCCGTCACCACGTGCAGTACGAAGGTTGTCCAGAATACAGGCCAGTAGTAGACGTGGTATTTGTGGAAGGCCTGGTACCATTTGAATTGCAGAGGGTCTTTGAATCCCAAACGGGTGACCAGAGAAATGAAAACCCGGCACGAGCAGAAGAAGGCAAAAACGAAAAGCAGGGTAATAAAACCCAGGATTACACTCAAGCGCTCATCATAGATTCCCAGGTTCTCCGCAATCTGGACCATTTGTCTGCCTCCTGAATGTTATTTACGGTTATTTTTACTGAATGAAACCGGTGCAGGGCAAACGGATAACAGCCACTTTAGTCTTATACGATACTCTTGTCAAGTTCCGGCAGCTTGATTAAATTTGTCCCTTATTTCATAATAGTATCTGAAATGAAAGAGCTAACAGCAGGTAAATTGAGGGGGCTGCAGCAGCTTACCAGCCCGGATGGTATTTTCACTATCTGCGCTATGGACCACCGCGGTTCTTTACAGCGTATGATAGACAGAAAGAACCCGGAAAGTGTTACCTATAATGAAATGGTCAAGCGCAAGCTGGAGCTATGCTCCATTCTGGGTAAGCATGCTACCGCCGTGCTGCTCGACCCGCTCTACGGAGCCGTCCAGTGCATCGATGCCGGTGTCTTGCCCAAGAGCGCCGGGCTGCTGGTCAGCATCGAGTCTTCCGGCTATGGTGGGGGCGATGAGGGGCGTATCACCGAACTGCTGGAGGATTGGGGTGTAGAGAAGATTAAGCGCATGGGGGCTTCGGCGGTCAAGATTCTGCTCTATTACCGGCCTGATTTGAAGGCGCTATCCGGCAAACAATTGAGGATAGTGAACCGTATAGCCAAACAATGTATTAAATATGATATTCCTTTCCTCGTCGAGCCGGTGAGCTATCCGGTAAGTAGTGAAGTGGGTAAACCGGAGCAGTTTGCGAAGCTAAAGCCCGGGCTGGTTATCGAAACTGCCGGCCAGATTACTGCTTTGCCGATAGATGTGTTGAAAGCCGAGTTCCCCGCCGATATCAGGTATGAGAAAGACAAGGGCAAGATGACCGACCTTTGCCGCAAGCTGGATGCCGCCTCTGCGACGCCCTGGGTTATCCTCAGCGCCGGTGTGGATTTTGATTCTTTTTACCAGCAGGTGGAGATTGCCTGCCGGGGTGGGGCATCGGGCTTCTTGGGGGGTCGGGCTATCTGGCAGGAAGGTATGCCGATTGCCGATACAAAGGAAAGGGTTAAATTTATCTCCACCGTGGCAGTGGACAGGTTGAAAAGACTGACCGAAGTAGCCGAGAAATACGCAACTCCCTGGTACAAGAAGCTCGGCGCAGCCAACAGCAAAATAACCGGTCTCTCTGAAGACTGGTACCGGCAGTACTAAAACCAGTCAGGGTGACTCTATCTCTTGGACATTAGCCACCAGTGGTGTCGTTGCTTTTCCTCTCCTATCTCAACGGGGGTTTCGATGCTTCGTCACACATTAGTTCAATGCTGTTACCTGAGAACATGGACGTTACTTTCTGAGCCGATTCTGCCGTGAGTGAAGTGAATAATGCGGTCGGCCATCTGCGCCACCTCCGGGTTATGGGTCACCATGATAATAGTGTGTCCCTGCTGATGATGCTCCTGGAACAGTTGTAGAACCATCATCTCGTTAACGTGGTCCAGATTCCCGGTCGGTTCATCGGCTAGAAGGAGCCGGGGACTGTTAATCATAGCCCGCGCCAGACAAACGCGCTGCTGCTCACCGCCGGATAGCTGTGAGGGCAGGTGATGGATGCGGCTGCCTAGCCCGACCGTCTCCAGCGCTCGGCGTGCCTCGGCTTCGTCAGCCATACTATGGAAATACTGGGCGAGCATCACATTCTCCAGCGCATTTAGGTATGGGATCAGATAGAACTGCTGGAAGACCATGCCGATATTTTCCCGGCGAAAACGGGTCAGTTCGTCGGTGCCCAAACCGGTGATGTCAGTGGTATTTACCAACACCTCTCCCCGGCTGGGCCGGTCGAGGCCGCTGATGATATTCAAAAAAGTGGTCTTGCCCGAGCCGGAAGAACCCATTATGGCTATCCATTCGCCTTGCCGTACGGTCAGAGAAACATCGGCCAGGGCGCTCACCTTTTCATCGTAGTATTTCGTCAGACCTCTGACTTCCAGAGCAAATTCTTCGTTCATATCACTCCTCTCTTAACAGTGTTAATGCAGGGTCGACCTTCATCGCCCGGTAGAGAGGCGGAGCGCTGCCGACAAAGATGACCATGACTGATACCGCCAGCGCCGCCAGGAAGGCCAACCAGCTGGGCGAGACGGCAGCGCTAAAGACGCGCTGGCCAACGAACTGGGCCAGCATATAGCCCAGCAAATAGCCGAAGACCCCACCGCCCAGGGATATAATGCCAAGCTCGGTACCGTAGAAGCCGACAATGAGCCGGTTGGAAGCTCCCAGAGCTTTCATTAAACCGATTTCCTTTGTCCTCTCCAGGATGGTCGTGGTCATTGTGCTCAGGATGACCAGTCCCGAGGCGAGTAGAATCAGCCCGGCCACCAGCCCCATCAGGAGCTGCACCTTGGATAACACCTGTTTTTCGGCGCGGGCGATCTGACCAACTACCCGAACCTCTGTTCCGGGAATTTGTTGTTCGATGGACATGGCTAGCTGCTCCAGAGATTCTGAACTAGACCTGGCGTTGACCTGAACCAGCCCCACTTTGTCCGGCAGGCCGGTCAACTGCTGGGCGGCCTTCAGGCTAACAAAAATCTGGTTCTCTTCTGCGGCACCTGAAGTAACGATGCCGGCCACCTTCAAGACCCGCTGGTTATTCCCGTATTTGATGCTGAATAGGTCCCCAATCTTAAGTCCCAGTTTTTCGGCTGCCTGGACTCCTGCCAGAGCTTCTGTTTCGGATGCATTCCCGGCGTCAGTCGGCCAGTTTCCAGCGACTTGCCACCAAGGACTGACTTTCGGCACGGCATCCAGCCAGGTGCCCGCCAGAACCACTTTCCGGCCATTGATTTCAATCTGGCTGTAGAGGTAGGGCAGATAGGCGGTGATTGATTGCGCCGTGGCTCCTTGCTCTAAACTGGCCAGGTCTTCCTCCAGAATATAGCTTTCATCGCCCGCCGCCGAAGTCTGAGGCAGGATAAGGATATTAGCCCCGTAAGCCTGTAACTGAGCGCCGGCTTTCTGAGGTATATCCAGGGAAAGATTGACCAGTGCCGCTACCAGGCTCGTCCCGAGCACAATCGAGAGTATGGACAGGGCCTGCCTCGTTTTCTGGTTCAAGAATGACCGTCTGATAATTCGCCACCACATTGTTATTGCCCTTTCATTAGTTTTATGGGAGCCACTCTGGTTGCCTGCCAGACCGGGATGCCGCTACCCAGTAAGGATATAACCAGAGCCAGCAGCATAGCTATCAGCAAGAACGAAGGGTCCGGCACGATGACCGAGTTAAATACCTGTCTCCCGATAAGTTTGGCAAGCAGGCTGCCCCCAAAATACCCCAGAATCCCGCCGGATATGCCCAGCGCCCCTGCTTCCAGGACGAATAGCGTAGCTATTTGGGTCCGCTGAGCGCCTAGAGCTTTCATCAGACCAATTTCGCCTCGCCGTTCCAGGATAGCGGTGTGGAGGGTAGCCATCACCCCGAGGATTGATACCGTCAGCGCTATCAGGGTAATCAAGGCAATCAGCCATTCTATCTTAACCAGAAATGCTCCTTCCGCCTCGGCAATCTGGCGAATCGGGCGGGCCTGACTGCCCGTGATGACCTCCTCAATCTGCTTGGAGACTGCTTCAACGATGGGGCTGCAATACCATATTTCATATTCGCGGGGGGTCATCTCCTCCGGTTTCTTGTTCCTTATCTCGGGGGCCAGTTTCTCCTTAGGCTCGACCATGGCGCTGACCATAACCCGGCTTGCCCCGTAGGGAATGCCCAGCAGTTTTTGCACCAGGGGCAAACTGGCGATAATCTGGTCGTCTTCAAAACCTCCCGTATTGAGTAGTCCGGCAATCTTAAATGTGTAGCGATTGCTTTCATACTCCACCGGCAAAGTATCACCGGCCTGAATCTGTAATCGTCTTGCCAGCGAGGTGCCGACCAGAACGGTCTCGCTGTCTTCATCGCCAGGCCAGTTGCCGGTGACCTGCCACCATGAATTTAGCGATTTGGCTCCGGTTCGTAATGAAATATCCTCACGGATTGGAGTTTCATCATTAAAGCCAGTGCGGATTATTGTTCCAGCCGCCAGGTTGACCTCTTTATCAAACCATGTGCCGGTGAGGGCGACCGGCAAACGGTTCTCCCCGGCTCTGACCTGAGTACTCAGAGAAGGCACGAAACCGAGGATATTGTTCTGCCAGAAAATTGTTTTCAGCCTGACCAGTTCCCGCTCATCGATATAACTGGCTCCGGCAGGTGGGGAATAGACTGCTCCACCGACATCAATTTCTATCCTCTCCGAGCGAGGGGTTACAGCAATATTGGCTCCGTAGGAGCGAAGCTCCTCGGCCATCTTGCCTGCAATATTCGTTGAGACGCTGAGTAGAGCTGTCGTTAGTGAGGCTCCAACTGTAATTGCCAGCAGGACAAGGCTAACTCGTCTCTTACGGTGCCACAGTGTTTCCTTCAACAGACGGAATGTCATAGTTTACCTTTATTGTTGAAAGCGCTGGACCTGGCTTTGTAATCCTTTCAAAGGTATTATCAGGGTACTCCCGCTGACACTCGATGGTAAGGGCAGGGGATTGCACCCACCGCCCTGACCGATGGAGTTCATCGGTATCGGGGCATTGCAGACCTTGCAAATGACAATATTACCGTTCTTTTCCTGCATGTATCCCTTAATACCGCATATCTGGCAGGCGTCCATCGCCGTGGCGATATCTCCATTCTTTAGTTTGACGGCCAGGAAACGTACCTCGGTGTTATCAATCAGGGTAGCGAATTTCTGCAATATTTCCGGCGCCCAGATCCCGGTAGCTAATTCTATCCGCTCATCTACCGGCGCCACCGACTGTGGAGGCGGGTCGAGAAATGGGCTGGCAGCAAAAGCCTGAGAAGCTATCGCTATCACGATAACTGCCGTCGTTCCTATCAAACTGAGTTGCCAGGTCTTCTCCATTCGTTGAGAGGCACGCGCCTTTCGCTGTTCTGCAGCCGTGCCGTCAGACGCAGGCGTAGCTTTATTAGCCTTCCGGAAGTCCCAGAGAACCACCAGAATAGGTACCGTGATAAGACCCATCAGGAGCAGTGAAGACGCCTGGCTACGGACGAAAAAGCCCAGCACCTGCATGACGCCCCGGCTCATCGGCAGGACACCAACCTCGGCAAACTCATGAATACCGCCGCCTATCAGCCGGACGGCTAGAATCAGGAGAACGATGGTGGTCACGTTAAAGAAGCGGTTCAGGTTAAGCCTGAGGCTGCCCCGAATGAAAAAGATGGCAAATAAAATAGCCATGGCAATACCCAGGAGACCACCGAGAAAAGCAAAAATATTTGCCTCACCTAAAGTTGCTGCTGCCAGAAAGATGACCGTCTCCACACCCTCGCGGGCGACCATGAAGAAGGTGAATGCCAGAAGACCGAAGGCGGCTTGGCGGCTCTTGTTTTCGACAACGATATTGTCCATCCGGGTCTCCATGTGATGGCGGATGTTCTTGGCGGTGCGCCACATCCAGAGCACCATGCTAGCCACGAATATGCCGCCGATGCTAAGTAGCGTACCCTCGAGATACTCGTTCTCGGTGTCGAATCCGATAATCTGCAAGATGATACCTGACACCAGGCTCACAAGGACGGCCAGGCCAAGACCCCAGTAGACATACCGGTTGAGAACAGTACGCCCCGTCCGCTCTAAATAGGTCAAGATGATTCCCAAGACGAGGGCGGCCTCCATACCCTCCCTCAGTGTAATGACTAATGCTGCTATCACATCCAACCTCCTCTTTCTTTTAGTTTATACAAATGCTTCTTATTTGCATTAAACATCCTAAATGTTTATTCTTACTCTCATATTTTTTAGTCTTTATTAAGCCTTGGCTTTAGCTTTACCCTTAGCTGCGCCTGGGCGGAAGTAGGCTGCCAGAGTCCATACCAGATAGACAATATAACCGATTATCTCGGTCAGTGATGGATTGCCATTGTAGCCGAAGAGAGCCGTCAGAAAATTGCCGAATGTCGATTTTTCCGGCAGGATGGAATTGATATCATAGACATGCTCGATTCCGTTGGGTATAATGGCCGCCTCGTTGTATTCATGAATCCCGTGCGCCAGCAAGCCGGCCGCGAAGATAATCAATACCATGCCGGTGATGTTGAAGAAAGTCCTCAGGTTTAGTTTCGAAGAACCTTTATAGACGCCATAGCCGATTATAATGGCCACGACTAACCCGAGTATCCCTCCGATAGTGAATGAGGCCGCCGACTCAGCTACGGTGTTAGCGGCAAAGAGAAATAGTACTGTCTCGATGCCTTCCCTGACCACGGCAATAAAGGCGATACTCGCCATGGCAAATGACGAGCCGCTGGTCAGAGCCGACTGTATCTGGGCTTGCAGCTCACCCCTGATATTTACCGCCTGCTTGCGCATCCAGAATACCATCCAGGTCAGCACGCCGACCGCCAGCAGCATCGCCGAGCCTTCGAATATCTCCTCGGCCCGCCCGCTGAACTCTCCGGCCACAGCGTAGATAATGGCGCCGGCAATCAGGCTGACCAGGACTGCCAGTGAGGTGCCCACCCAGACCGGCTTGAAGCCCTGGCGGTTATCGGTTTTGGCCAGATAGGCAAGGATTATGCCGATGATGAGGGCGGCCTCCAGTCCCTCTCTGAGGGTAATTAATAGCGAACCTAACATTTTGTTTTCTCCTTCACAGTCTTCTTTTTATTTCATGTAATTACAAATGCTTCTTATTAGCAATAAGCATATCAAAAAATTATTAGGGATTGTTATTTCTTTTCCCGGCAATCGGCGCAGTAACCCGTCATTCTGACTTCGCTGCCGGTAATCTCAAAATCCTTCGCTTCGGACACATTCTTCTTGACAAGCTGAGCCAGGGGGTACTTGAACTCGATAATCTTGCCGCATCCCAGGCATTCCAGGTGGTGATGGTGCGTGCGGGGCTTTATCTCATAATGATGGTGAGCCTCGGCGAAATGCAACTCCTCTATCACGCCTAACCCCTTAAGCTTCTGCAGTGTGCGGTAGACTGTGGAGAGGCTGAGGCGGGGCTGCTTATCCTTTGCCCGCCGGTAAACCTCGTCGGCATCGAGGTGTACCTGCCCCTGACCCTGGCGGATAATATCCATTATCAAAGCCCGCTGAGCCGTATTTCTCAGCCCGGCCGTAGTTAACAGCTTTCGGTTCCTATTTTGAGACCCTTTCCCGGTCAGGCTTGCAGGCATCAGTTCCGTTCCTCAATCGATTATTGGTATGCTAATGCGAATCATTTGCAACAAGAATATAATAACCTAATGGCGGATGGTTGTCAATAGTTATTTTTGGGAGTAGTAGGGGATGAGGTCAGGATAGCTATCTCCATTTGCGGATACTCAGCTTTGGATGTTATAATTTCAAGACAAATTCATCCTGAATCACTTGAGGAGGTCATGAATGACAATAAGCCGGAAAGAAGTCATGCACATAGCTTTGCTGGCGAGATTAGGTTTGACCGAGGAAGAGGTAGATAAGCTTAGCGAGCAGCTTTCAAATATTCTGGAGAACTTCGAGATACTCAAGCAGGTCGATACTACTAATATTCCCCCCACCGCTCAGTCCATCGACCTTCAGAACGTGCTTAGTGATGATGCAATAGCTCCCTCTCTGCCCTTGAATGATGTCCTGGCTAACGCTCCTCAGCAGGAGGGAGACTTCTTCAAGGTGAGGGCCGTGCTCGAGGAATAACTTGCATATTCCAAATGACAAAATCCGAATTACAAATGAAATCCAAATGCCAAAAGATTTGTGATTTGAACTTTGAAATTTTCTAAAGAGGTGTTCGGTTGGCAAATAATCCAAATGAGTTAACCATCCATGAGGCACATCAGCTACTCAAATCGAAGCAACTGTCTTCGGTCGAACTGACCAAAGCCTGCCTTGACCGCATTAAAAAGGTCGAGCCGAAGGTGAAGGCCGTTGTAACCGTCACCGAAGAACTAGCCCTTAAGCAGGCTGAGCAAGCTGATAAGCTGCTGGCCGGCGGCAAGGCTAATCCCTTGACCGGCATCCCGGCGCTGATTAAAGACAATATGTGCACCAAAGGGATAAAAACATCCTGCTCTTCAAAGATGCTGGAAAACTTTGTCCCCCCCTATGATGCTACCGTGATAGAAAGACTGAATAGCTGTGGTATGGTGATGGTAGGCAAAGCCAATATGGACGAGTTTGCCATGGGCTCATCTACGGAAAACTCAGCTTTGTTTACCACCCATAACCCCTGGGACCTCTCCCGCGTCCCCGGGGGCAGCAGTGGCGGCTCGGCGGCCGCCATCGCCGCCGGTGAAGCTATTTATGCCCTCGGCTCGGATACGGGGGGCAGCATCCGCCAGCCGGCCGGTTTCTGCAGCGTCAGCGGACTGAAACCGACGTACGGGCGGGTGAGCCGCTACGGGCTGATTGCCTTTGCCAGCTCTCTGGACCAGATTGGCCCGCTGACTAAAGATGTCACCGATTGCGCCCTTGTCTTGAACGCCATCGCAGGCTATGACAGGAGAGATTCCACCTCGGTCAACCAGCCGGCGCCGGATTACACTAAGTGTTTAACCGGTGATATTAAGGGTCTGCGCCTCGGAGTCCCCAAAGAATATTTCGTCCAAGGAATGCAGCCAGAGGTAAAAACAGCTATCGAGACTGCCCTTAAAAAACTGGAGGGGCTGGGGGCGAAAATCGATGAGGTCTCGCTGCCCAGCACACGTTATGCCCTGGCCGTCTATTACATAATCGCCCCTTCGGAAGCATCGGCTAACCTGGCCCGCTATGACGGGGTGAAGTACGGCTTTTCCTTCAAGGAAGGCGAAAATATGTGGGAGAATATGGAGAAGACCCGCCAGTACGGCTTCGGCCCCGAGGTCAAGCGGCGCATAATGCTGGGCACTTACGCTCTCTCTTCCGGCTACTATGACGCCTACTATGTCAAAGCCCAGAAGGTGCGCACCCTGATAAGGCGGGAGTTTGATTCCGTGTTTGAAAAGTGCGACGCCCTGGTCACCCCCACCTCCCCCACCGTCCCCTTCAAAATAGGGGAGAAAGCTGATGACCCCGTCCAGATGTACCTCTCCGATGTCTGCACCCTGCCTATCAATATCGCTGGGGTGCCTGCCATGTCCATCCCGGCCGGCTTCGCTAACGGCCTGCCTGTGGGTATGCAGATAATCGCCAAACCCTTCGCCGAAGAAACCATCCTCAAAATCGCCCACGCCTATGAACAGGCGACGGGGTGGCAGAAGAGGAGAGCGGGGATATAGGCTAGAGAGCGTTTAGCAACGCCATACCGACGAAAATCGGTATCCAGAATCGCAAACAAAGAGTAGGGGCAGTGTTTTTCTGGATTCCGTGTCAAGCACGGAATGACGAATCGTGCTATTGACATTATTGGCTATATGGGCTATAAATACTATGTATATAGCCACTAAAGGAGGCAGAAGCATGACAACAACAGCCAACAAACCGCCCAGCAGGTCAAGATATTTCCTTGATATAGACCTGGAGATGCGTAACAAGGTCAAAGCTTTCGCGGCCTTGAAAGGACAGACGATGAAGGAATGGCTAATTGAAGCCATCATAGCCAAGCTCGAAGATGAAATCGATATTTCTGAAAGCCTGGCAGATATGGCTAACGACGAGGATGCTATCTCCCTAGAGGAATACCGGGAAGCGCGCAAGAAGATTGTACAAGATTAAGATAAAGCCCCGAGCTCAACGAGCGTTGGATAGGCTTCAGAAGCAGGATTCTGATCGGATACACAGAGCGCTCGACGGTTTAATGCAAAATGCCAGACCCATAGGTATAGAAAAACTTACAGGTACAGAACTTTGGCGCATCAGGCAAGGCGATTACCGGATAGTATATAGCATTAATGACTCTGAAAAATTGATAATTGTTCGCCGCATCGGACACAGGCGGGAAATATACCGTGGCTTGTAGTTACCTATCCTCAAAATCCCCCACGCTTATGAACAGGCGATGGGGTGGTGGAAGAAGCAACCTAGCATTTAGGAGATAGCAATGAGTGATGAAACAAATCGTGAACCAACTATCGAGCTGAGAACAGAGCTTGCAAAAGTAGAGCTAGAGAAAGCCAGAATTCAGGCGGAGGTTAATCAAGGGTGGCAGAAAGTAGTGTCCGAAGTTGTTGATAAGCTCGAAAAATATAGTACACAAAAAGGCAGTCGCGAAACAAGGTTAACAACAACGTTAACTGTTAGCATCCTAGCCTTCTTGGTCGTGATAATTGGGGCTTTGGGCATACTAACGTATCTTGGTAAAGTCACTGGAGAATCCCTTTTGTTTTTTCTAGGTACACTCACAGGATCACTAATAATGCTAGTGAGTGAAAGAGTTAGAAGTCAGGATGAGAAATAGAAATTCGCAAACATTGTGCTAACAAAAATTTCCCACTCTGCTATAATAAGACATTCAACTAGCGTGAGGTCAGGAAATGAACAAGGAAATTCTTAGGATACTTGAGAACGATGCCCGGACAACGCCGGAGCAAATTTCCACTATGACCGGCATCCCCGCCGGTGAAGTGACAAAGCAGATAAAGCAGGCTGAGAAGGACCGTATCATCCTGAAATACAAGACTATGATAAACTGGGACAAGGTGGAGAACGAGCAGGTCTCGGCTCTGATTGAAGTTCGGGTCACTCCCCAGAGAGATGTCGGTTTTACCTCCATCGCCGAGCGCATTTACCGCTTTCCCCAAGCCCGCACCGTCTATTTACTCTCCGGAACCTATGACTTGCTGGTCCTGGTGACAGGCAAAACGATGCATGAGGTGGCTGATTTTGTCTCCCATAAACTCGCCCCAATCGAAGGTGTCCAGGGTACGGTGAGTCACTTTATGCTTAAAAAGTACAAGGAAGATGGCGAGATTATCGAGGACAAAGACGGCGCTAAACGGCAACAGGTGGTGCTATAATTTTGTTGACCTATCTCCCTCCCCCTTCCCAGAGGGAAGGGGGAGAGGTTTCTGAAGGGGCTAGCGCCCCTTCAGACTTTCCCAGAGAAACAAGACACGGTAATCAATTTCAGGAGAGTTGTAATGTCAGTTAGTCCAGGCAACAAGCCCGGAAAATATCAAATTTCACATCGGGCTAACCAGCTCTCTCCTTCCGGAATACGGAAGTTCTTTGACCTGCTGGCTTCCATCGAGGGGGTAATCTCGCTGGGTGTAGGCGAGCCTGATTTTGCCACTCCCTGGCATATCAGCGAGGCGGCCATTTACTCTCTTGAAAACGGCATGACTATGTATACTTCTAACTCAGGTATGCCTGAACTGCGCCGGGAGCTTTCCAGCCACTTGAAGAGTAATTTCAGCCTGGATTATAACCCCGATGACGAACTGCTGATTACCGTCGGGGTCAGCGAGGCGCTTGATTTGGCAATGAGAGCCTTGATTAACCCGGGGGACGAGGTCATCATGCCCGACCCCTGCTATGTCGCCTATGATTCTTGCGTTATACTGGCTGAGGGGGTGCCGGTCAGAGTACCGACCCATCCGAAGAACAACTTTGAGTTGAACGCCGATGATGTCGAAGCGCGCATTACCACCAAAACTAAAGCCGTACTCATCGGCTTTCCATCCAACCCCACCGGCGCTGTGATGAGCAAAGAAAACCTGTTAAAAATCGCCGAGGTCGCCCGGCGACACAATCTGATAGTCATCTCTGATGAAATTTATGCCAAGCTGGTGTATGGTGTGGAGCATACCAGCGTTGCCTCGCTGCCGGGGATGAAGGAAAGCACGGTTCTCCTGGGAGGCTTTTCCAAGGCTTACGCCATGACCGGCTGGCGCATCGGTTATGCCGCGGCTCCCCGGGAAATTATCGCCGCGATGACCAAGATTCACCAGTACACTATGATGTGCGCCCCGACTATGGCTCAGGTGGCGGCCCTGGAAGCCCTGAAATCGGGTGAAGAGAATGTGGCTGAGATGGTTGCGGACTATAACCGGCGGCGGCTGTTAATTGTCAAAGGGCTGTGTGATATCGGCCTGCCCTGCATCGAGCCTAAAGGCGCCTTTTATGCTTTCCCTTCGATAAAATGCACCGGTATGACCTCGGAAGAGTTTGCCGAGAAGCTGCTTACCGAGGAGAAGGTGGCCGTCGTCCCCGGCTCCGCCTTCGGGCAATACGGCGAGGGTTACGTCCGCTGCTGTTACGCCACCTCGCTGGCTGATATTCAGGAAGCTTTGTCCAGAATGAAGCGTTTCGTAGCTAAGTACCGTAAGGAGGCCTGATTACATAATGCCAAAGCCCAAGAAGCTGGTTTGTGATAGGTGTGGGGAAGAACTCAGTGACAAAGATGACATCGAGCTAGCCCTCGATGGTACGGTCTCCTGGCACACCTTTCTCAAGGATAGAGGTGACGAACCCCGGGGCGTGTTTCCCTGCAAGAACTGGATTCGCTGTCGCGGTGAGATGATAGATTGGAAGGATAGGAGCAATCATAATGGACACCAGTCCAACTAACAATAGCTATGCTCAAGCCGGAGTCGATACCGACCTGTCAGCGCAGGTTAAGAAGAGAATCGGGCAGCTAGCCCGCACCACATTTAATCCCCAGGTATTGAGCGGCATTGGCTTCTTCGGCGGCATGTATGAGTTTAAAGGCTACCAGAATCCGGTGCTTATTTCCAGTGTTGACCAGGTAGGCACGAAAACCAAGATTGCTGCGGCTCTGAACAAGTTCGATACTGTCGGCATCGATATCGTCAGCCACTGCGTCAATGATATTTTCACCAGCGGGGCAGACCCCATCTTTTTCCTTGACTACATCGGCACGAGTAAGCTAATGCCGGAAAAAGTGGAAGCCATCATTCAAGGATTGACGAAGGCCTGCAAAGAGGTAAATTGCCCACTTATCGGCGGCGAGACCGGCGAAATGCCGGGCTTGTATGCCACTGATGATGATTTTGACCTGGTTGGTTTTGTCATCGGAGTTGTCGAAAAAGACAAGATAATCATGGGCAAAACCATTGCCGCCGGCGATGCCGTGCTGGGATTGCCTTCAAACGGCCTTCACACTAATGGCTATTCGCTGGTGCGCAAGATTTTTGGCGAAACAGTAGAAAGACTTAACGTTCACTATTTAGAGCTTGGGCGCACGCTGGGAGAAGCCCTTCTGGAACCACACATCTGCTATTATAACCAGTTAAAACCTTTGTTGCCTTTCATCAAAGGTCTGGCGCACATTACGGGCAGCGGGTTAATCGGCAATGTGCCCAGGGTGCTGCCGGCGGGACTTGCCGCCGAACTGCATAGCAATTCATGGACTATTCCGCCTATTTTCAATCTTATTCAGAAGCAGAGCAACGTGCCTAAAGACGAGATGTACCACGTTTTCAACATGGGCGTCGGCATGGTCGTTATCTGCTCACCCGGTAATGCCAAAGAGCTAACCCAGGCATTGCCGGAAGCGGCTGTTATCGGCAGGATAATCAGCCAGACCGATGACAACAGAGTGATTATCGATGGCACCGGTTATCATAAGGATAAGGTGCTGTAGGGGCAAGGATGAACTGGTGGCACAGGCAGGGACGCCTGTGCAAGTCAATAAGGAAGGGAATGGAACAGGAAACAAGGCTGAAGCCGGTGAGAGAGTTCAGAGCCTATAGAAGGAATCTGCCCCATATAGAGCTAGCGAGCAGTGTCTATTTCATTACCTTTAGAACTACCGAGGGGTTCACATTGTCTGAAGAAGCCAAGGACATTACTTTCGAGAGTATTAAATTTCACTCAGGCAAGAAATATGAACTGTATGCCTGCGTCGTTATGGAGACCCACGTTCATATTATCTTGAGGCCTCTTTCTGCACAGGCACGGAGGCCTGTGCCACCATTAGGGAGGCCTGTGCCACCAGCAAACAAAGCAAACTCCAAACTTGTCGGAGCTGACTCAGCTTTCTACAGCCTCGCCCAAATAACACACAGCATAAAGAGTTACTCTGCTAATCGAATTCAGAAACTTCTCCACAGGAATGGTAGCGCCTGGCTTGACGAGAGCTATGATAGGATTGTAAGAGATGACGAAGAGTACCTTGAGAAAATGAACTACGTAATCAATAATCCTGTAAAGGCTGACCTTGTTGAGAAGCCTGAAGATTATAAATGGTTAACTTTGAAGTGGCAAATCAGTTAAGAAAGGTGGCACAGGCGTCCCTGCCTGTGCAATTGTAGATAAGAAACTTACGTGAGGTTAGTGTAAAATGCCAACACCAAAAGAAATGAAGGTATCACTGAAGTTCGATGACGGCACACAAAAAGAGGTCACTTACCACCTCAGTCCGCTCAGGAGTGGGGATAATCCCCACCAGGCGGGCTATGTGGGGGAGCCGGGTAGTTCTTACACGGAGGTAATCGAGGGGCGGGGGATGGGTTTTACCAACCACATCGACCTTACCGGTTATTCGGTTGCCGTTGAAATCAGCAAGACGATGGCATTTCTCGGTGACAGGCGCACCGAAGTCGTAGTTATCAACAAGCACACCAACCCCGCCGTCTATGCCGTCCGTAACACACAAATCGATGCCCTCATCGCCTCACTCGCCACCGATACCAAGTCTCCATTCGGCGGCGTCATGGCAGCCTCATCCAGACTTACCATGGCAACAACAGATTTTCTTATCGAGAAAAATAAATCAGAGAAATTCGTCCTGGATGTTCTCTGCGCGCCCGGTTTTGAAGCCGGTTGCGCTGACAAGCTGGCCGATGTGATGAAAAACCTGCGCATCATCGATGTTTCTCAACTGGACACGTGGGAGAAAATCAATGCCGGCGTTTTTGGCTTGAACATGAAATGGACTATCGGCAACAAGCCGGTTATCACCGAAGTGGACCGGGTATCATTCTTTAATACCAAATACGGCATGGAAGTGCTGAGCAAACGCAAGCCGACCGACGCTGAGATGAAAGATGCTCACATCGCCTGGATTGGCGCTAAGGCAATACAATCGAATTCTTTCACCTTCGTCAAAGACGCCGTGCTGCTGGCGCAGTGCGGCGGGCAGACTAACCGTGAAGACTCCGCCAAATTCGCCGGCGAGCGCGCGGCCGAGTTTAAGGTCTCTTTGAAAGGCTCGGCGGCAGCCACGGATTCTTTTATTTTCGATAGGCAAAACATCGACTTGCTGCAAAAACTAGGAGCTTCTGTAGTTGTCCAGCCGACCCGCAAGCTGCTGACCACGGGCAGCCTCCAGCCTGACAAGGAAATTATCCAGGTAGTGGATGAATATGATATGGTTATGATTCGTCCCTACCTGGTAGGCGCCGACGGGCAAGAAAAAGCCTGGCGGGTATTCAGGCACCTGTAGGAACAAGCTCAAAATTCAAAACTCAAATGTCAAAAGGAGATGTCAATGCCAAATCCCAGCGGACCTTATCCCGGCAGGCAGTTGTTTCTTGGTTTAACAGTGGCTCAAAAGCCATGCCTGGCTTATCTCGTCACCGGTCGCAGTCCGGAGAGCCGCCAGCGGAAAGCTTTGGTTGTAGAAAACGGCGTCAGAATGGGGCCGTTAGGGGATATTCCTTATGATGCACTGCGGCACTACACTGCCCTGAAATATGACAACAGCGCCGGCATCGCTGTCATCACTAACGGCATTCAGACCGAGGCGATATTCGAGACTTACAAGCTCCTTTTTAATGTCGGCACTCCGCCGACCCATGACTTCATGTCCAAGCTGATGGATGGCGCTAACTCCGAACCTGACAGTCTGCATACGCCGAGGATAGCCGGGGCGATAATCGTAAATAAAGGTAGTCCCGTATTCATCACAGGAATTAAAACTTACAATGCCCCGGCTGCCGCTTACCAGGTATCGCCGGCTGCCGGCAAAATGACCGGAATCTCCGTCTACCAGGGTAATCTTGATAACCCGGAGCCTACCAGCCCCACCGCTCGTTTACACTGGGTGGAATTCGATGGCGCTACCCCCCAAGCCTTGGCGAAACACCTCTACGAGATGTCGGCGGCAACCTATAAAGGCGAGGACATCAGGGTATGTGCAGTAGGCGGTATCTTCAACGGCAGCTCGTGGGATATAGCTATTATCAACAGGTACTAGCTTATTGACCTCACCCACTTCAGGTGAACTCCCAAATCGTTTAAGTGGGCACAGAGCGAGGGTAATAGCGGCGTACTGCTTTGATGGCCAGATGTAAAATAATGCCTGAAGCAAAGCCAATCGCCAGGTTGGTAGTGACGAAGGCTACAATGGCGATGACGGCCACCACCACTATATCCTGCGGAGTTCGCACATCCGTCACCAGCAGCGCGTGGCGCACGCCGACGAAGACAGTCAGCACCCCTAACACCGAGTAAGGTATCAGGGAAAGTATCGGTAAGACGTTACCATCCACTGCCACTCCCAGCCCGATTAATAAGGCTCCCAGCATGAGCGGAGCGCCACCGGTCCTGGCTCCGAGGCGGTAGTGAGCCGTCAAGCCGCCGGAACCGTGGCAAACAGGCACTCCCCCTGTTAACCCGGCCACCAGGTTAGAAATACCCATCGTGGTCAGCAATGCCCTGGGAGTCACACGGCGAGCTTCCGGGCCGAAATATGTCTTAGCCGTAATCGACGTGGCAAAAACGGCGTTGCCGATGGTAAGCGGAATCTGAGGTATAACCAGAACGATAAGCGCCGTGGACAAATCGGCCGCACTCGGCAACCTGATTGGCGGCAGGCTCAATCCCAGGCGGATAGTGCTCAGCCCATGAAACGAGCCCCACGCTAGACCAACTACCACGCCCAGAGAGACTATAGCCAGCGCGGGAGGCAGGATTTGTTTCTTGAGAAGAATTAACATTATCAACCCGCATCCTACAGCCAGCAGCAGGCTGACAGGCACCGAGATATGAGCGATGTCCACCACAGCGTTGCCGCCGCCAATCAATACTTGGCGGCTGGTGGCGAGTAATATCCCTGCCTTAACCAGAAATAGACCTACCCCTAGCTGGATGCCTCTGACGATGGGTGTCGGAAAGAGTCTGGCGATGGGGTGGATTAGTCCGGTTACCGCCAGTATCAGCAGAAAGGCGGCCATAATCAGGCCTGAGGCGGATATAACGCCGGCAGATAGCCCGGCAGCGATGGCAATGGCAGCAACGGCTTTCAGTGGCTGCACCGGAATGGGCAGGCGGTAGAAGAAGCCTGAAAGAACGTAGGTCAGTCCCACTACCAGGAAGACGCTTGTCGGGTTCATGTGGTTAAGAGTAATCAAGGCTACCATTAAGGGTAGCAGGGTGCCCAGGTCGCCCAGCGCACCCCCCAGCTCCCACTTATTGAACTTGAATGATTTTAACGGCAAACGTCTTATCCAATTCCAGGCAGCAATCTTTTACTGCGAAATGCTAACTCGGCGCCTCGGCTCCTTTGCGCTGATAATAATACCAGTTAATGACTGTAGCGACAAGATAGAAGACTGCGATTCCCCAGAAGAACGGAATCGGGCTGCCGGTACTTGTGATGGTCGCGCCGATTAAAGTCGACCAGACAAAAGGACCGTAGGCTGCTACTGCGCCCGTCCAGCCAAGAACGCCTGCTCCCTGCCTTGGTGACTTGGCAAAGATAATGGGGTACTGCCGGAATGTGGCAGCATTGCCGATACCCGAGGCGAAGAAGATAATCAGCATCAGCGTGACAAAGAGCGGGAACTGGCTTAACGATGTCGGGGCGAGCACTCCGGAGAAAATCATAGCCAGACCGCTGGCAAGCATAATCACGCCTGAAAGGGATGTGAGGACAGCCCCGCCGATTTTATCTGTGATGGGACCTGTTGCCACTCTCATCGCCGATCCGATTAATGGGCCGAGAAAAGCGAATTTCAATGGGTCTGGGGCGTCTGCAAAACCGCCGTAGAGGCTCTTAATCATCAAGGCGAAAGCCGCTGAAAACCCGGAGAACGAGCCGAATGTCATCACGTAGGTAATTGTGCAGAACCATGTGTGCTTATTCTTAAAAATGTCTAATTGTTCTTTGAAGGAAGCCCGTACCGGTACGCTTCTCAAATAAATCCAGGCTATGATACCCATAATAATCAACAACGGCACATATACGAAGGAGGCATTCTGCAGCCAGATATCCTTTGTCACCGCACCTTTGGTAAAAACCTGGGGTGCGCCTACCAGAGTTCCGAAGGCGGCGAAGGTTATTATCCATGGTGTGACGAACTGAACCAGGCTCACACCGAAGTTGCCTATGCCCGCCTGAATACCCAGCGCCGTTCCTTGCAGTTTCTTGGGGAAGAACAGGCTGGTGCTGGGCATATACGAAGAGAAATCGCCGCCGCCCAGCCCGGCTGAAAAAGCCAGCACCATGAACAGCCAGAACGGTGTCTGCGGGTTCATTACCGCCAGCCCTATCCCCACGGCGGGGAATAGCTTTAGTAAAGTAGCGATGGTAATGATGTGCCGTGTCCCGAACAGGGGAACGAGGAAGGTGTGGAGTATCCTCAATGTGCCGCCGGCTAACCCGGGCATTGCCGCCAGCCAGAATAGCTCCATTTGAGTATATTTGAAGCCGATGTTAGGCAGGCGTACTACTACTGCGCTCATCAGGAACCAGGTGGCGAATGATATCACCAGGGTCAATGTGGTGATAATCAAAGTTCGCCAGGCAATCTTGCTTCCTGTATCTTTCCAGAATTGCGGGTCTTCGGGTTCCCATTTTTTAAGCCATGTAGCCATACGCGCCTCCTTACTGCGATTTTGTGAGCTATCCAAGCTTTGCTTACGCGCTTGCGGGTGCAGCAGTCTTTTCTTTTAGCCTGGCGATTTCCTCCCGGCTGAGCGTTCTATCGCCGGAGAATTGCAGCCAGACGAGGCATAAGATATTGAAGGCGAGCAGGATAATCCAGGTTGCCTCGTTGAGTCCGGTGAGTGTCTCGCCATAACCGAAAAGTGGAGGAAGGAAGATACCACCGGCGGCGCCTAGTAAGCCCACCAGTCCGCCGACTGCCCCGACATCACGCGGGTAATAGTCCGGGATAAACCGGTACACCGATGCTTTACCTACACCCATCGCTACACCGATAAGGAACAGCAGGATGGCAAATACTGCCACAGACTTGATTAGTCCCGGTATGGATAGGAAAATGCCCGCCAGAACCATAGCTGCAAAGGCACCGCTGGTGACTGTGCGCGGACCAAATCGGTCTGAAAACCAGCCGCCCAGAGGTCGCAACAAACTGGCCGGAAAGATATAGAGCGCTGTGAGCAGGCTGGCTGGCCAGAGCTTCAGCCCATAGACATTTACATAATAGCTGGGCAGCCACAGCGAGAGGGCGACGTAAGCCCCGAATACGGCGACATAGTAAATGCCGAAACGCCAGACGCGCATATGCTGCAGCGGCTTATGCATCTCCAGGAAAGAACGGCCGGCGCCGGGCGTGTGGTCTGGCTTTGGGGCCGTCATCCAGATAAAGAGGGCCATTCCGACAAGCAGAAAAATATAGATGAATGCCACGAATCGCCAGCCGCCCGGTATCAGCCCTCCGAAGAAGCCGGCCACCGGTATCAGCGCAATCAATGGAGGTCCGATAAATTTGGTTACCGAAGCCCCTACGTTTCCGGCCCCGAAAACACCCAGGGCAAAACCCTGCCGCTCAGCCGGGAACCAGGCCGAGCACCAGGCGATGCCCACTGAGAAAGTATTGCCCGCCAGCCCAGCCCATACCGCCAGAGCCAGCAATTGAGTAAATGAGTGGACAAAGAGCATCAGAACCAGAGCGGGCACTGCCAGCAGGAGGTTGATTGTGAAAATAACTCGCCCGCCGTATCTATCTGTCATTATGCCGGCCCACATCCTTGGCAGCGCTCCGCCAAGGGTAGCCGCCGCCAGCAGCCAGCTAAATTGCACCTTGGTTAACCCGAATTCCTGTTTTATCGGGACTCCCAGCACACCGAACATCATCCAGACGGCAAAGGCAATAGTAAATCCTATGAAGGCGAGAGTCAAAACCCGCTTGCTCTGATTGTTATTTGCTTGTGCACCTGGCTGCATGGACTCTGTAGACATACGCTTCTCACCCACCTTTTGCGTTTTTGTTTATAAAGAGTTCTCTCATATAGCTCTTTACCGTTACTGTTGTGCCTGGCGGCGGTGCCACATCACAATCTGGTATGGCCTCCAGAGATAGGCGAGCGGCACTGACAGCATGTGTACCAGGCGGCTGAACGGGAACAGGGCTATCAGGATGGAAAAGTTAATTGCGTGGAGTTTGGATAGTAAAGGCAGCGCCGTCATATACTCCACTTTCGGTGAGAGAGTGAATAGCGACCAGAAATAGGGGGTTACTGTCTGGATGAACCAGGCAGAACCCCAGCGGTAAAAGACAGCAGTCAGGATTCCAGTGACTACCTGGGACAGCAGGACGACCAGCAGCACTACATCCATCACGGAAGTGGTGACACGGACATTAGTTGAAACGCCCCGGCGCAATATCAACACAATCAGCCCCACCAGGAGCGCCAGGCTCAGGGCGAGCGCCGTACCCTCCAGGATATAGAGGCGTAAAGGCACACCGTTGATGGCTTTGACACTAGCCGGAAGGATAACCCCGAACAGATGAGCCAGCAATACCAGGATGATGCCGTAGTGCCAGGGCACCGAACCCCAGAATAACTGCTTGTTTTCCAGAAACTGAGATGAGACGCTGGAGTAACTGAACTGGTTGGTGCGGTAGCGCCATATCAGCCCGACTATCATCACGACAGTGGCAACATACGGGAAAACACCGAACAGAAAGGTCTCAAGCATTTACGGCACCTCCTGTCTTGGCCAGCTTATTATTTACCTGACGTAAAAACTCCCGGAGCGGTTCGATAACCAGCGCGTACTCGCTTTTGGTTTTCTTAAGCTCTTTCTCAGTCTTTTCCAGAGTCGGCAAAATACATTCTTGAATAAGCGGCAGGGTGAATTCGGGGTCTTCCGCAACGCTGAGAAAACGCAGCATTATGCTTAAATGGTCGGCCAGCTCGATGCCCGTGGAAAAAGAGAGAGCCTTGTAAGCCTCGGTCAATTCGGTGAGAAATACGCTTCGCTTGGGTGTCTCGCCGAACATTTGATAGCCCATGTAAAGGCTGGTAGCCGGCGTGATGTCAAAGGTCTGGGTGTAAAGCTCTTCCAGGGATTCCAGACTCTGGCTATCAATAAAGTCGGAAAAAGACTGCACCGGCTTGGCGATTCCGGGGGAGATATGCTCAAGCTGAATTAGGCAGTTCTTTGCGGCAAGGCGCAATCCGCTGCCCGGATAGTCAAGCATCTCGGCAAAAAGCTGGCAGATTTGTCTATTTTCCTGGCTTAACATTTACGGTCCTCGCTTGGGCGCCATGTTGAAACCGAATCCAACCTGACCCCTTTGTTTAATAGGCGCAATATTAACTTCTGTGGCTACCTCACGGTGGTAGGGCGGTATGACGAAGCGGTCGTCGAAACGGGGCAAAGCCGTCAGGCGGGAAATCGCCTCCGCTTCCTCAGCGCTGCAGCCGGCATCTTTAAGCAGCTCGGAAGCCTTCTCAACGCTGAGATTGCCGACCGACTGCGCCTGCTTGTAGGCGCGCACCGCTAACAGTTTTTTGAGGGCATTCTTGACGATTCCCTCGTTTCCCGCTGAAAAGAGACGTGCCATATATTTCATCGGCATCCGGAATTTTTCCACGTTGCCGAAGAAATCACTGTTACCCAAATCATAGCTGCCGCTTTCAGTAGATGCCAGCATCGGCAGTAGCGGCGGCACATAAAAGAGCATAGGCAGTGTCCTGAATTCAATATGCAGAGGCAGGGCGATGCCCCACTGCTTAACGAACTTGTAGGTAGGCGATTTCTGCGCCGAGGCAATCCAGTCATCGCCGATGCCGTTCTTTCGGGCGCCGGCAATTACCTTGGCATCATTCGGGTCAAGAATCATGCTGCGCTGGGCTTCAACCAGCCCGGCATCGGGTGTCTTGGCCACTTCTTCGATGCGCTCGGCGTCATAGAGCAAAACCCCCAGGTAACGAATTCGTCCGACGCAGGAATGGAAACATGCGGGGGCTTGCCCTGTTTCCACGCGGGGATAGCACAGGATACACTTTTCTGACTTGCCTGCTTTCCAGTTATAATAGGTCTTTTTGTACGGGCAGCCGCTGACGCAGAAACGCCAGCCCCGGCATTTCTCCTGGCTCACCAGGACGATGCCGTCCTCAGCCCGCTTGTAGATTGCACCGCTGGGGCAGACCGCCACACAGCCCGGGTTCAGACAATGATTACACATGCGCGGGACATAGAAGAACATCATCTGTTCCAGCTTGAAGAGAGCTTCTCTCTCAGCAGCCGATAGTTCACCCAGGTTAACATCATTCCGGGCATAGACGGATGAGCCGCTCATATCGTCATCCCAGTTCGGGCCGGCCTCGATATTCAGGAATTTCCCGCTTATCTTGGATATTGCCCGGGCTGTCGGCTGGTCGTCAGCCTGAGGGGCTGTAAACAGATGCTCATATTTGTATGTCCACGGCTCATAATAATCATCCATATTGGGCAGGAAGGGATTAAAGAAAATATTGCTCATCGAGCCAAGGCGCCCGCCCATTTTCGGCTGGAGATTCTTCCCTTTCAACTCCCAACCGCCCCGGTACTTGGTCTGGTCTTCCCACAGAGTAGGATATCCCGTGCCGGGTTTAGTCTCGACATTATTCCACCACATATATTCGGCGCCTTCACGTGAAGTCCAGATGTTCTTACAGGCAAGGCTGCACGTGTGGCAGCCTATGCACTTATCCAGATGAAATACCATTGAAAGTTGAGCTCGGACATCCATATAAAATCTCCTTCAGGATGAATGCTTCACTTCGTTATGACTCAATGGAGCCGGATAATCATTCTACCAGACCGGTTCTCCCTCTAGTTTACGCACCAGGATATAGGTATCACGGTTAATACCCGTGGGACCCCAGTAATTGAAGGCATAAGTGAACTGGCCGTAGCCTCCCGCCATCAGCACCGGCTTCAAGCGGACGCGGGTCAGGCTGTTATGCCCTCCGGCGCGGCGGTTGCCCCTCAGAGGCGATTTAGGCACGGATGTGGTACGCTCCGGCGAGTGATAAATCATACAGGTGCCTTTGGGCATCCGGGCGCTGACAACCGCTCTGGTCACTACCACACCGTGGTCGTTATATACCTCGACCCAATCGTTGTCTACAATGCCGATTGTCCTGGCGTCTTCTTCGCTAATCCAGAAAGGGTCAAGACCCCGGCTCAGTGTCAGCATCAGCTCATTGTCAGAGTAGGTCGAGTGGATGTGCCACTTTCCGTGAGGCGTCAGGTAATTTAACATGATACTCTTGTCATCTTTCCTGGTCAGCGTGAAATCGCCCCAGACCCTGGGGTCGGGGTTCGGTTTATAGACCGGCAGGTGTTCACCAAAGGCGAGATACAACTCGTGGTCCTGGTAGAACTGCTGGCGGCCTGTCAGAGTGCGCCAGGGCACCAGGCGTTCGACATTGATGCAAAACGGGGAGTAGGCGCGCCCGCCGTTAATGATGCCGGACCAGATGGGACTGGTCAGCAAACGGCTCGGCTGAGCCTGAATATCCAGGAAATTGACTACGTGGCCGCGTTCACCGGCGGCCAGGTCGATCAGAGGTAACCCGACCCTCTTTTCCTCTTCCTCAAATGCCCGGTGGGCAAGTTCACCATTGGTTTCCGGAGCCAGGTAGAGAATAATATTTGCCGCATCTTTGGCTTCATAAAGGGAAGGATAATTCTGTCCGTTCCAAGTCTGGACAGGATTGGTCTTTAGCAGATTATCATAGAAGTCTTTGATACCATAATGGACGCCGTGAGCGGCGAGGCCGTTCTGCTTGGCCATCGGGCCGAAGGAAATAAAACGGTTGTACAGATTGGCGTAATCCCTCTCGACGATTCTGATATGGGGCATTGTCTTACCGGGTACCGGTTCGCATTCTCCCTTGGTCCAGTCCTTTATCCTGGGCTGGGCGATTTCGTCTACGGAATCATGCATCAGTGGGATGCAGACCACCTCTTTCTGAGGCACAGGGAAATGCTTGCCTGCCAGTTCACTGAACTTCTTGGCGAGTGTCCTGAAGATGTCCCAGTCGCTCTTTGCCTCCCAACATGGTGAGACTGCCTTGGAAAGGGGATGGATAAAAGTATGCATATCGGTCGAGTTCAGGTCGTCCTTTTCGTACCAGGTGGCTGTCGGTAAAATAATGTCGGAATACAGCGCCGTGGTATCCATGCGGAAGTTAATATCCACCATCAGGTCCAGCTTCCCCTCCGGAGCCTTTACATGCCACTCCTCCTCATGTACGCTTCCTTCAGCCTGCTCCTGGGCATTGATATTAGTGTGCGTGCCCAGATAATGCTTCAGGAAGTATTCATGCCCTTTAGCGCTGGACATCAGAGCATTCCCGCGCCAGATAAGCCACATTCTGGGCCAGTTTTCCGGAGCGTCGGCATCCTCTACGGCAAAACGCAACTTTTTAGTCTTGAGCTGCTCGACTACCCATTTTACAATCTCTTCATCCGTCTTGGCTCCGGCTTTCCTGGCGTCTTCCACCAGCGTAAATGAGTTCTTGTTAAACTGGGGATAGAAGGGCAGCCACCCCTGTCGCACCGCGTTTACCTGCATGTCCATTGTGTGCATGTCAGCCAGCCCATTACCCTCCGGCAGGGGCTGATATTTACTGAAATTACCCTCGTAACGCCATTGGTCGGTGTGGACATAGTAATATGATGGAGCGTTTTGGAGGCGCGGTGGCGCCGACCAGTCATTAGCGAAGGCAATCGATGACCATGGGGCGACTGTGGCCAGTTTTTCCTGCCCTACATAATGGGCCAGCCCGCCGCCATTGACGCCGATACAGCCGCCCAGCATCAGCGAGGTAATGCAGGATCGGTACATTAGGTTATTATGGTACCAGTGATTGATGCCGGCGCCGATGATGATAGTGCACTTGCCGTTAGTCTTTTCGGCGGTGCCGGCGAATTCACGGGCAAATTGAATCACCGTCTCCTTACTGATACCGGTATATTTCTGCTGCCAGGCCGGGGTGTAAGAGCTATCGTCATCATAACCGGACGGGTAGTCTCCCTTAAGTCCCCGGGACACGCCGAAGCGGGCCATCATCAAGTCGAAAACCGTCGTCACGGCAATGCGTCCCTTATCTGTCTGGAGGTATTTTACCGGGACGTCGCGCATAAAATCCTTCTTGGATTCAAAATCAGTAAATTTAACTGAGATGACTTCGTCCTGGCTGTCGATGAAGCTGAGGGCCGGGTCAAGTTCGGCGTTATCCACACCATCCTTCATCTCCAGATTCCACTTGCCCACGTCCTGTTTTCCCCAGCGGGCGCCTACGCTGCCTTTGGGCATTCGGGGCTGGGCGGAATTCTTATCGTATATCAGGAATTTCCAGTCGCCGTTCTCGACATCTTTGTATTTGCCTATTACGTTGGCGCGTACCAATTGGCCGGCCTGATAGGTATCCCCTTTTTTCTCCAGGGCCACCAGCATCGGGGAATCGGTGTATTTCTTGACGTAATCCATAAAATAGGGTACTTGCCGCTCGGCGTAAAACTCTTTCATGATAACGTGATTTACAGCCATCCAGAAGGCGCCGTCCTGACCGGCATTAATCGGCACCCACCAGTCGGCATATTTAGCCACCTGGCTGAAGTCAGGGGAAAAAACTGTGAATTTCGCTCCCTGATATCGGGCTTCCGAGATGAAATGAACGTCAGGAGTGCGGGTCATGCTCATGTTCGAGCCCATGGAAACAATGTATTTGGCGTTGTACCAGTCGGCGCTCTCCTGGACATCGGTCTGCTCACCCCAAATCTCCGGGGAGGCAGGGGGCAGGTCGCTGTACCAGTCATAGAAGCTCAGGTTGACGCCGCCGAAAAGCTGCAGCATCCGCGAACCTCCTCCGTAGCTCAGGTAAGACATGGCCGGAATGGGCGAGAACCCGGCGACTCGGTCCGGCCCATATTTCTTGGCCGTATAAATCATCGAGGCTGTAATGATTTCGAGGGCTTCATCCCAGGTGGTGCGCCGCAGGCCGCCTTTGCCTCTGGCTTTCTGATAACTGGTGCGCACTTCATTATTCTCTACAACCGCCTTCCAGGCATCCACAGGGTCGGCATAGCCCTGGCGGGCTGTCCGCCAGGCATCGGCAAGGACACCCCGGATATAGGGGTATTTTACCCGGATAGGACTGTAAATGTACCAGGAAAAAGAAATGCCGCGCTGGCAGCCGCGCGGCTCGTATGGGGGCAGGCACTTATCGAAATCGGGATAGTCCAGCGCCTGCATCTCCCAGGTGATGATGCCGTTCTTGACGTATACCTGCCAGGAGCAGCCTCCGGTGCAATTAACCCCATGTGTGCTGCGCACAACTTTATCGTACTGCCAGCGGTTACGGTATAAATCTTCCCACTGCCGCTGCTGCGGATTAACGATATCCTGAATCCAGCTCATTTTGAGCCTCCTTTAACTAAGGGGCGGCGGACGCCGGCGAGACGTCCCCGCCAGAGCCACTGAAATAATCCGATAACCGCCAGTGCGCCAACCGCAGCGATAATAAAGAAAAGCCCGGAGTTTTGAGCAGGTATGGAAGTGGCGCTGCCGGCGCTCTTCAGAAACACTATCACTCCGGCAATCTCCTCATCGGTGAGTGGCTTCGCAGTGTAAATCTCTTTCATCATCGAGAATGGCGTTGTCTTTAATAAAGATATGATGCCGGCCTCACCAAATGTGGAGTAAGATTTGGTCAGGTCCTTACCCACCGTGCCCCCGCCGATAAGCTCGACAGAATTGACGTTATGGCAGCTCAGACAGGCCGGCCCGCCGTTCTTAAGTGCCAGTTTACCTGTAAACAGGTCTTTGCCTGTCTCCGCGTCTATACTTCCGGCTATCGTGGTTATTGGCGGAGTTACAGTAGCGGGAGTGGCGGCAGGTTCATTCCCGGCTGACTTGGCTTCGATATAAACCAGCAGCTCTCCGGCATCTTCATCTGAGATGTTCAGATTCGGCATCGGCAAACCGTACTGCTGGACAAGCTCCTTGGCAATAGGGTCGCCCTGGGCAATGATTTTATCCGGAATAGTAATAAAACGGATAAGCCAGTCTTTATCGCGAATGGCAGTAATGCCCTTGAGGTCTGGCCCCACCCTGCGCCCGCCGCCGATGCTGTGGCAGCCCTGGCACTTCTGTTCAAAAATAGCTTGCCCGTGTTCGACTGGCGTTTGTGCAAAGGCTGTGGTAACAGGAACGGAAATACCAAAAATTAAACCGAGGATAGCCAGGACAACAAATGCGAGACAGACAATCTTACCTGGTGAGGAAAGCAACTTGCGAAAAACCATCATACTTCGCTCCCCTTTTCAAACTGAAAAATGTCCGTGACAAGCTAATGACAGTTATTGCCCAAAGATGTATAAACGAGCTATATTACAGATTCTCGCCCGGCCGGAATACGACTTAAGTCGTATTCTAACCGAATATTTTCTGTAAGTCAAAAAAAAGCCAATATCCCGAACCGCGCCGGGCCTGATACGATTACCTTATCTGCTAAAGGGGACAAATCTCTCAAGAGAGGATTACCCCTGTTTTCAACCGGCATTCCTGTTATAATGCCGTTGGAAGGTATATGAACAGCTCGGAGATACCGGCAACTCGGTCATTTCCTTGCCCGGTTATTATCGTGGAGAGAAGATGAAGGTTAGACTCACACTGGCGATTGTCAGCACTTTTTTTGAGGAGACAGTCCTCGTCGTAGTCGTGCTCCTGGTCTTGCCCCGGTGGGATATCCGAATTCCCATGTGGGTCCTTATTCTGGGGATTCTAGCCTGGACGGCTTTTTCTATTTTTACCTATCGGATAGGCAGCCGCGCCTTGGATTTAAAACATGTGGTAGGATTACATAATATGATTAGCTGTAAAGGCGAGGTGGTAAAGCGGTTAGCTCCTGAGGGTGTGGTCAGAATCAGGGGGGAGCTTTGGAGAGCCAGGTCAGACGCCGGCGAGATGAATGAAGGAACTGAGGTCATCGTGGTGGGTCAGGACAGGCTCGAGCTTATCGTGCAGGAGGACAGTGGAGTCTAGAACGTGGTTACGACCACTTTAAATCCTGTTTCGGTTTGTAGACAAAAGAGACCACTGTCAACACTGCGCCCGCTACCAGCAAAGTCAGACTGAATGTCTCCAGGGGCTTGAGCGAACTATCTATGAGCTGCAATAGCCAGGTTTGAAGCTGTGGAGATATTTCAGGAAACTGCATTCTTCCCGATGAGATTAAGTACCTGGTCACCCAGACGCCGGCGTATTCCATTGCTCCATAGGTCAGCAGTGGGATGCCCAGACGGTGGGCGATATCCTTTACGTTCCGGATAATGAGAATAATACCCAGCGCCAGCGCCACTATAAGAACGAGCAAGAGCGTATAGTATTGCTGGAACATTGCCACATATTTCCTCGCTTGGATGAGTTTGTCTTCAGCGTTAGCGATGCCTTGAGATATGTTTGCCGGTACTTTTTGCCCGATGACGCTTTCATCCAGGGGGTATGTCGATGGTATCAGTGCGGAAAGCTCCTGTCGCATACTTCGAGGTATTGCGGCCAGCTCCGGCGGGGGAGAGTTAAGCAAAATACGCGTCAGATTTTCCTTAGCCGGCCCCAGTGAGACTGATACTCTTAATGTCGGGCTTTCTCCTAGCAGATAATCGAATACCGGCCTGGAAACGGCGATGACTTCCTGTTTGATGACAGGTTCACTTTCAGCAAGGGCATCGGTAACATACTTCTCCAGGTTGGCTATCTTCACGGGGATAGCCTCAGCAAACTGCCGGCTGATAAATGGTCCCGCCAGAGGAGAAACATCGATGCTGTTAACCAGCGGGGTAACAAAATCACTGCTGAGGTAAGTCTTTCTCAATATTGATTTCAGGTCAGGCGTTCGGCTCTCACCCGTGAGGTAAGCATAAACCGAGTGGATGGCAAAGCCGGACTGTTCTTTGAACTTGGGTTCGATGTCCGATATGGTTTTATTAATTAGCTCGTTTAAATCCGGTATCTCCGGAGGGGGTTCTACCTGAACGAGGTCTTTGACTGTAGCAGCTATCTCCAGCCGGTTAAGCTGGTCGGAAATAAAGTCCGGGTTCAAAGCGGTACTCCTCACCGTAAAGGCAAGGCCAAAAACGGTCAGGGAGAGAAAAAGTAAAAAGCTGAAAAGACTGACCGTCAGGTTTTTAAGAAAGGTCACTTAGCCCACTCTCCCGTTTATATTTGATACTATTAGATGAAATGAAAGGTCGGATTATTTCAGGTCTCATCATAACATTGACAAGGCCTGATGACAAAGCCCAAGTGATAAATGGGGCGTTACTTCTGTTGCCTGGTGGCTTCCTGTAATTCCTTCCACCGCTCCTCACCGATGCACTCACGGGCGGAGGCGCACCAAGTGATGCAGGAAGGGGTTTGCTCACGGTAGACCATCTCGCCGCACTTGCGGCACTTCACTCTCAATTCATCAGAAAAAATTTCAACCTCATTGCCGCAGTTCGGGCATTTGTGTATCGAGACGCTTAGTTTCCTGGAATCCTGACCGGGGCATTTCATAACCATATTACCTCCTGCGGCACACCTTACTTGTCCTTACGGGAATGTGACCTGTTTACCTTTGCTCTGGAGAAGCAGCTTGCTCCCGGTAAACAGTCTGGCCGCACTTGTGGCACTTTGTCCTTAGTTCATCAGAAAAAAGCTCAACCTCGTTACCGCAGTTCGGGCATTTGTGTATTGAGACGCTTAGTTTTCTTGAATCCTGACCGGGGCATTTCTCCTCCATATTTAGCCTCCTCTTATCAGAACGTCTTCATATTTTGCCAATATGATTTGTCACTTATATAATATCACAGTCACGAGTCGATTGGTAAACGGTTTGTCTCAGACTTTCTTGTGCTGCCACCTGCCCGTCTTGAAATACACTACATAGATGAAGGCTCTGACCACAATACCAGTCACTATCGCCCAGCGGATTCCGTAAATACCGAGGCTTGTGTATTTCGATAGAACGAAAGCCAGTGTTATTGCCACTCCCCACATGGCTGTCAGGTTAGTCAGCATGGTTATCCTGGTATCGCCGACCCCATTCAGGCACATACTGAGCGCAATAACCCCGCCCCACAGCACATAGCCCAATATCTGTATCTTGAGAAATGCGCTGGCCAGTTCCACCACATTAGTATTACCATTGGTGTAAAATGTAATCAGTTGCTCCACTCCCAGCCAGATTAATAATGAAGCAGCTACCGTCCAAATGGTGGCCAGGCCGGCGGCTAACCAGCCTCCTGTTGCAGCCCGCTCCGGTTTGCCTGCCCCCAGGTTTTGTCCCGCCAATATTCCGGCAGCCGTGCCGATTCCGGCGCAGGGCATCTGGACGAGTTGGTCTATCCTCTGCGCCACTGAATGGGCTGCCACGGCAAAAGTGCCGAAGGGAATAATAAACCGTACCAGCACCAGGTCGGAAAAGTTTCTCTCTATCTGGGTTATCGATGCGGGGATACCGATTCTGACCGTCCGCCAGATGATATTGCGGTCGAAACGGAAGTTCTTCAATGTTACCTGCAACCGGGTCCGGCCGCTGAAAAGAACCCACAGCGCCACGCCTCCCCCAAAGGCCTGCGCGATGACGTTGCTCAAGGCGGCGCCTCGGACACCCAGCGTCGGGAATATCCCCACGCCAAAGATCAAAAGGGGGCAAAGTATCATGTGGAAAAGTCTATAGCCCAGGTTTACCTTCATCGGAATCCGTGACTCTCCCGATGCGTACATAATACTCTGAGCCACTGTAATCGAGCCCATGGTGACCATGCCGACGAACTGGATGCGCATATATGCCGCCCCTTGTTCGACTACATCTCTATCCACACCCAGGACGGTCAGTATTTTCTCGGCTAGAAAAATACCAATTATCGCCAGTACTATTGAATAAGCGATGCCAACTACGAAGGCTTGCTGAGCTACACGGTTGGCGGTTTTTTCATCGCCGGCTCCGACAGCCCGAGAGCACATAGCGCTGGTGCCCTGGAAAAGACCCGTCATCAGCGAATTGACCACCATGACGGCGATGCCGGAAACACCCACACCGGCGATTGAAGCGGCTCCCAGCTTGCCTACCCAGTACAGGTCGACGAAAGGCCCCAAAGTCGTGAGGGCATTCGTGATTAACATAGGCCAGTATAAAGCCCAGAGGTTGCCCGGGATACTCCCCTTCGTCCAGTCCCGCCTGGATGATGTCCCCCGACCGGGAAGACTGGTTCCTCTCATCTTGACAGACACTCCTGGTGGTACTTAACCTTGCAACAGGTTCTCCCTCCGCCTCTCCTGTCTCTGAGAAATATGGGCTAATCTTATCAGTAATACACTGAAAACACAAAGTTATGTTTATTGTTCAAGGGCGTTCTGTAACTGTCTTGCTGAAAAGATAAAAACTAGGTTATATTAGATTAAATAAAATAGTAGATTCATCGAGGCGTTAATGGCAACAGCACAAAGCAAGAACCATAAGGGTAAAGCAATAGCTGGTGATAGAAAATCCACTAAATACACAGGTTCCAAAAGCCCGCTTGACTTCCATGTCTCTGAAGAAAAGGGTTCCTATGATAAGAAGAAATCTTTCTCTGTATATTATGACGTTCCAGAACACTTCGTTCGACTCTTAAAAGGGGACTGTATCGAGGTATTGAATCAGGCCAGGGCGGAATCCGTTGACATGATCTTCGCTGACCCGCCGTATTTCCTTTCTAACGGGGGAATCACTTGTCAGGCAGGTAAGATGGTTTCTGTTGACAAGGGCAAGTGGGACAAGTCAAAGGGCGTGATGGAAAACCATAAATTTATCGTAGAATGGCTTAAGGCTTGTCAACGCGTCTTAAAACCTGATGGTACAATTTGGGTTTCTGGTACAACGCATGTTGTTTATTCAGTTGGCTTCGCAATGCAGGAACTTGGGTATAAGATCCTTAATGATATTGTATGGTATAAGCGTAACGCGCCGCCGAATCTGTCTTGCCGCTACTTCACGCATTCTACAGAAATAATCTTGTGGGCGGCGAAGAATATGAAAAGCAAGCATTATTTTGACTATCAATTAATGAAGCAATCTAACCAAGGCAAACAAATGAGAAATCTCTGGCAATTCTCTGCAGGAGAATCCCAACAAGCGTTAGACAATGTTTGGGAGATGTCCTCGCCTTCAACGAAAGAAAAAAAATACGGTAAGCATCCTACGCAAAAACCCCTGGAACTCTTGAATAGAATCATTCTCGCATCGACTAAGGAAAACGACCTTGTTCTTGATCCCTTCTGTGGAAGTTCGACGACAGGAGTGGCAGCCGTTCAATTAAATCGGAAATATGTTGGGATTGAGCTAGAGGATGAATACTTAGAGCTATCAAAGAAACGACTAGAGGACGTACTTAAAATCCCTTCTTTGTCGCCAGCATTATAAAGGTGGCTCAGGTACTTAGATTGCCCTAATAAGGGAACATGTGATGGAACGACACGAAGCGTTAGAAAGAATTGAGCAGATAGTTGGGGCTGACCTTCGTCAACTAGCTAGTAAGTATGAAGTGACTGTTTTTAAGTTCGGGAAGAAGAATAAGGGTTGGGCTGGACATGTCATCGAGCATTACCTGGATCTCCCCATGAATTCTTCTCAGTCACCGAACTTTGGCTCATGGGAATTGAAGACGATTTCTTTGAAACGTCTCAAAAGTGGAGAACTCACTATCAAAGAGACTATGGCAATAACAATGATTGATCCTTATAACATTATCAGAACTGGATTTGAGGATAGTCATCTTTTGACCAAGCTCAAGAAATTAGTAATAGCTGCCAGAATTTGGGAGAGTCAGGAAGAAACATCATCGTTACTTTATGCAGTTAAGACATTTGACCTCGACAATCCTGAAATTTACAATCAAGTGAAGGCAGACTATGACCTGGTAAGAAACGCAATTATTGAGCGAGGATTTTCGGCATTGACAGGCGCTATGGGCGTATTTATCCAACCTAGGACTAAAGGTGCCGGACATGGAAGCACGTCAAGAGCTTTTTATGCCCGTGCACCGTTTTTGAAAAAGATATTTCTTGGGCAATGACTTCTCCGCTCATGTGTAAAAGTGGATTCCGTCTGTTGATAACTTTAGCTCCCCGTGTGGGTAACTAAGGGGTGAGGTCACTCTACTAAACTGAAGAAATTTCGTTGCTTCTGTGCTATGATAATAGAATATGAATACAGATAGTAATAGAGAGCTTATTCCTCCCGGCTTGACTTACCTGGCGGATAACATCACCTCCAAGCATAATATTCTGGGGGCCGCTAAAGGGGCGGGAGCCAAGTGGGCTAAAGACCTGAATCTGCCGAAAGAGGCGGAGACGATATTCTTTGCCGGCTGCGGATATCAGTACGCCAGCGAGTTGGAAGCCATGATGGGACTGATTCGCTCGATTGACAAGAGCAGCGTCGTTAATACCGAAATGGCTATGGGTCTTGCTAACTTTCAAAAGAAGCTTGGCTTTGACGCCACGGGTATTTTACGCCGGGTGATGAGCAAGGACAGGGAAGATGATGCCGCCGCGCTCAAGGACGCCGTTAAGGTGCTCAGGAAGCTTGGCATCGAGTTCGGATACCTGGGCGATGATGAGCCGTGCTGCGCCGGGATGCTCTATTATATGGGATTGCACAAGGAATTTAAACAGAATTCCCGCCAGATAACCGATGGATTAAAAGCCAAAAAGATAAAGAAAATCATCAGCATTATCCCGTCTTGCACCAATACTTTGCGCCAGCTTGTTCCGCAAAGCATCGGTGAAGAGGGTTTAGAGGTTAAACACTTCAGCGAGGTAGTTGCTGAGAAAATATCGTCCCTTGACCTGCGCTACCCTAAGACGATTAAAGTTGCCTATCACGACCCGTGCCAGCTCTCCCGGTATATGAAGCTGGTCGAGGAGCCGCGCCGGATATTGAGGGCTATCAAGGGCATCGAGCTTGTCGAGACTAAATTTACTAATGGTGACTGCACTACCTGCTGCGGGGGCGGTGGGGGCTTTGAGGCCGTCTTCCCTGAAATGAGCCAGATTCTGGCCACCAACCGGGCTAAAGAACTGCTGGATACCGGGGCCGAGATGCTTATCACGCAGTGCCCCGGCTGTATCATGCAGCTTAAAGAAGGTCTTAAGGAACTCAAGAAGCCCGATGTTGAGGTGCTTGACCTGGCTCAGGTGCTGGCTACGGCGATGGGTCTGTCCTGAGCGCTGCGATGGAGGTATAAAAGTTGTCCGTCTTTTCCGAATACAAAAAAGAAATTATGGATGCCGCTCACAATGAGCGGATAAGGCTGGCCTTGTCCCGGGCTATCGTTGCCTACAGGAATAACCGGAATAATGCCCTGGAGAAGTTTCCCCACACCATCAAATTGGCTGAGGAAGTCCGGGAGATGAAAATGCAGGCTCTGGCTAATATGGAGAGTCTCGCGAAGCAGGCATCTGAAGCCATCGAGTCCAACCACGGTAAGGCCTATATCGCCAAGACCGCTGCCGATGCCCTGGCGATTGTCGATAAGCTTGTCGGTACTGGTAAGCTCATCGTCAAAGGCAAAAGCATGACCGGTGAGGAAATCGGACTGCGGGAGCACCTCGAAGAAAAAGGAAATGAGGTCTACGAAACCGATTTAGGTGAGTATATCATTCAAAAGCTCGGCTCCAAGCCGATGCACATTCTCTCGCCGGCAATCCATGTTACCAGAGAGGAGGTTGCCGAGCTTTTCTCCAGGATTACCGGGGAGGAACTTCCACCTAATGATATCGAAAGAATGGTGGCCACCGCCCGGAAACTGCTCAGAGAGAAGTTTTTCGCCGCTGATATCGGTTTTAGCGGCGCTAACGCGGTGGCCGCTGACACCGGCACACTTTTCATAATTGAAAATGAGGGTAATGTGCGCCTGTCCACCGGAGCGCCGCCCATTCATATCGCCCTGGTTGGCATGGAAAAGCTGGTGCCGACCACGATGGATGCGTATAAGGTTTCCGAGGTAACATGGAGATACGCCAATTACACCGTTCCCTCTTATGTCAGTATGATTTCTGGACCGAGCAAGACAGGTGACATCGAGAAGGTGATTACCTACGGCGCCCACGGTCCGAAAGAGTTTCACGTCATCTTTCTTGATGACGGCCGGACTGAGCTGGCCAAGGACCCCATTTTGAATCAAGCTTTGTTATGCCTGAGATGCGGCGGCTGTCTTTATGAATGCCCTGTCTTTGCCGTGACGGCGGGACACTTTGGCGATAAGTATTTTGCCGGCATCGGCGCTGTCTGGGCAGAGATGGTCAGCAAAGATACCGAAAAAGCAGCTGCTCTGGCTTATACCTGCCTCACCTGCGGGCGCTGCAAAGTGAAATGCCCGATGGCAATCGATACTCCGGAAATGATTATCGAGCTAAGAAGAAAGATTGCCGAAGGCGACCAGTAGTTTGCACTTGTGAATTGACCAAATCTAAATTGGAAAGAAAGTGCGATTAATGTGGCAGATTCAGACAGGAAGCCGACTAAAACTCTTATTGGGGTTGCTGGGGTTCACTTTGTAGTGTCGGAACTTAGCCTCCGAGGTTTAATAGCATTACCAACCATTCGCAATACAGCTGGCATTGATATACTCGTTAGCGAACCTGATGGTAGTGGTCAAGCGAACCTTCAAGTCAAGACGCGGTCGAGCGAGGAAAGTTATTGGCCGACCTCTAGACCTGAGAGATGTCTAAAAGGAACACGCAGTTTTTATGTTTTCGTGCGATATTTACTCGATGAGGAGCGATTCGAGGCATTTTTAGACATTGGGGGCAATGTAGCTAAGAACGTTCAAAAGAATCTCCTCGATGACCAGGAGCGAGGACGCAAAGTTGACTTTCCCTATTGGCAGCTCCCCTCGGAGACTAAAAAGATAGAAAAACTTCGGGAAAATTGGAAGGATTGGAGACCGCCTCCGATTTAGCACTACCACATATTGAAATAATTCTCCCTCTGTATGTTTAAAGGAGAGGCAGAATTGGTGAGGTAGATAGACTTTACATGAGAGACATAGATTGCCGCCAGATAACCGAAACCGTCTCTAATCTCTTTCAGGAGGCCTGCCTTTACCTCCCTGAAGATGTGCTGGCGGCAATAAAACGGGCTAGAGCAACAGAAGAATCACCTGTGGCCCGGGACGTGCTGGACAGCATTCTGGAGAACTCTGAAATTGCCGCTGCAGAAAAAATTCCCCTCTGTCAGGATACGGGTGTGGCTGTGGTCATGCTTGAACTGGGACAGGAAGTCCATATCACCGGCGGCGACCTCACCCGGGCGATAAATGAAGGCGTGCGTCAGGGATACAGCAGGGGTTACTTGCGTATGTCCACGGTGTCTCAGCCATTTTCGGCTCGCATCAATCTCACTGACAACACGCCGGCTATTATTCACACCGATATCGTTCCCGGTGACAGGCTTAAAATTGCCGTCATGCCCAAGGGCGCCGGCTCTGAAAATATGACCCGCCTGGCCATGTTGTCTCCATCTCAGGGACGCCAGGGCGTCATCGATTTTGTGGTGAAGACTGTGGATGAAGCCGGCAGCAACGCCTGCCCACCGGTAATTGTAGGCGTCGGCATCGGGGGTACTGCTGAGCAAGCTTTGATTCTTGCTAAAAAAGCATTACTGCGGCCTGTTGCCATGCCCAGCCCTGATTCTGAAACAGCTGAACTGGAAAAAGATATTCTCAAACGGGTCAATAACCTGGGTATCGGGCCGGTGGGTTACGGCGGCAGGACGACCGCCCTGGCCGTTCACATCGAAGTTTTCCCCGCCCACATTGCCAGTTTGCCGGTTGCCGTCAACCTTCAGTGCCATACTGCCCGTCACAAGGAAGCAATTCTTTGATGTCAACGAATATTTATCCCGGGCAAAGCCGGAGGATTAACCTGCCGTTAACTGAGGAAGTGATAGTCGGTTTGAAAGCCGGGGACAAGGTTCTCCTCACCGGCGTAATCTATGTGGCCCGCGATGCCGCTCACAAGAGAATGGCGGAGGCTCTCGATAAGGGCAGCCCTCTGCCATTCGATGTAAGAGGGCAGACAATTTACTATATGGGCCCCACACCGGCCAGGCCGGGCAAGCCAATTGGCTCCGCCGGCCCTACCACCAGCGGCAGGATGGACGTCTACACTCCCCACTTATTGGCTGAAGGGCTGAAAGGGATGATTGGTAAGGGTACACGCTCACAGGCGGTAAAAGATGCTATTATTAAGCACCGGGCAATCTATCTTGTAGCTATCGGCGGAGCCGGGGCGCTTATCTCCAGGAGCATCAAGAAATCAGAGGTGATTGCTTATCCGGAGCTTGGAGCTGAAGCAGTCAGGCGCCTGGAGGTGGCGGATTTCCCGGCAACGGTAGCTAATGACATTTATGGCGGAGACCTCTATCAGGAGGGGAAAGCCAGATACAGGATAGGCTAAGAATGAAACAGTCCGGTCAGGTGAAATATGACTATGTGATAGTTGGTAGCGGCATTGCCGGGCTTTACACCGCCCTGCTGGCTAAAAAGTACGGCAGCGTGCTGGTGATTACCAAGGGCAGCATCGATGACACCAACACCAAATTTGCTCAGGGTGGCATCGCCGCCGCTATCGGCAAAGATGATTCCCCGGAGCTTCATTTTAAGGATACTGTAGCTGCCGGGGACGGCCTCTGCAATGAGGAAGCCGTGCATATCCTGGTGAATGAGGCAGCCGACCGCATCGCCGACCTGGTTAATTTGAGCGTGCCATTCGATACCCTCGATGGAGAAATTGCTTTGACCAGAGAAGCGGCTCACAGTATGCCCCGTATTCTCCACGCCGGTGGCGATGCAACTGGTGAACGCATCGAAACCACTCTCAGCGGTCAGGTACGCTCGGCTAAAATCCGGGTGCTCGAAGACTCCCTGGTTACAGAAATAATAGTTGAAAATGGGACGGTGAAGGGAATAAAGGTTCTCGATTGCCGCACCAGCTCCGTCGAAGAATTTGGTTGCCGGAATTTGATTCTGGCAACCGGCGGCGCCGGGCAGCTCTTTAAGGTTAATACCAATTCCAGTGTGGTTACGGGTGACGGTATTGCTCTGGCCTACGAGGCCGGGGCGGAAATAAGCGATATGGAGTTCTACCAGTTCCACCCCACCGCACTCCACCTGCCTGGGGTTACCCCGTTTCTGATATCGGAAGCGGTCAGGGGCGAAGGTGGTATGCTGCGCAACATCCAGGGACGTCGGTTTATGTTCGACTACACGCCGGCCGGCGAACTGGCGCCGCGTGATGTTGTCTCCCGCAGCGTTCTGGCCGAAATGAAGAAGACAGCTTCGGATAAGGTTTTCATCGATGTAACTCACCTGCCCCCTGCTAAAATTACCACCCGTTTCCCCCATATCTACCGCTTCTGTCTGGAGCAAGGACTGGATATTACTCAGGACTTGATACCCGTAGCGCCGGCCGCCCACTATATGATAGGCGGTGTGAAGACCAATATTTGGGGAGAGACCAGCATAACTGGACTATTTGCCTGTGGTGAAACTGCCTGCACCGGTATTCACGGGGCTAACCGGCTGGCTTCTAACTCGCTTATTGAGGCGATGGTCTTTGGTAAGAGAATTATAAAAAGAATCGGTGATGGCATTAAGACAGCTCCATCACCTGACAGCAATGGTGTGGAAGTCCATCACTCGCTCAGCCTGAAGCGAGTCCCTAAAGCAGTCTCAGCGCCCAGCCTTTCCGCCCTGCAGCAGCTGCACTGGGATAAAGTCGGCATCATTCGTAACCGGGAAGGTCTGACTGAAGTGGCTAATACCCTGGCTGCCTGGCAAAAGTCTTTGCCCCAACCCGCCGACCGCCCCTCATACGAGTTGAGTAACCTGATACTGACAGGCAGGTTAATGACTGAAGCCGCCCTGATTAGAGAAGAAAGCCGTGGAGCGCATTTCAGGTCAGACTTTCCTCAGCGCCTGCCTGCCTGGCAGCGCCATATTGTCTTCAGCAAATAGCAATAATAGTCGGTACAAACTAGTTCCCCAGCACAACCCCGATAAACACAAATGCCAAGCATCTGCCCGTGATGCCCGGCATTTTAAAAACCCATATTAGTTAGCGCTGGGAGCGGCTTTAGCCTTTGCCAATCCTGAACATTTTAGTGCTGCATACCGGGCAGACGCCCTGGGTAGCCGGTTTGCTGTTCTTCATGGTTATTGCCTTGGCATTCTTGATTTCTCTCTTGGTGCGGCATTTAACACAATATCCCTGCATTGGTGTCCCTCCCTTTTTTGTTACAAAGCATAAATCATTTAGGCGTGAACTGTCAAGAGATTTGTAAGATTATTTTGTGCCTGTTTTTTCCGTCGCGCAGTTTCTGATTGACATAAGGGATGATTTGTAGCATTTAAACCTACAAAATTGGGTAGGGGCGCTTGTTTTTAGCCTCTTTAAGTTTTAACTGGAATTTGTTATGATATGGTGGCTCTGAGAGGAGGAGAATCCTTGAACGAGGTTAGTAGCCCAGCCGCCTGTGGTGTGTACCGAGCCATCGGTAACATTTATTTCATTATTGAACCTTCTATTTGCATCTCCGGAATATTAACGTGATATTTAGCAACGCCCGGAGCTTGATAATCATCTGGGCTTAATGCTGGTTAAAAACTGGAACAGAGGGAGGAACGGGTATGGATTTTAAATTTACTGCCGAGCAGGAACACTTCAGGAAGGAAGTCAGGGATTTCCTGGAAGCGGAAATTAAGCTGGGGACTTTCCAGCCAAGCTGCGATGCCTGGATACAGGGCTACTCTCCTGAGTTCACCAAGAAAGTATCTAAAAAAGGCTGGATTGGCTTAACCTGGCCCAAGGAGTATGGAGGACAGGGGCGGGGACATATCGATAGGCTTATCCTTACCGAAGAGATGCTCCGCTATGGAGCGCCGGCAGCCTGTCACTGGTTTGCCGATCGCCAGATAGGGGGCGGCATACTCCGCTACGGCAACGAGGAGCAGAAACGGCAGATATTGCCTAAAATCATAGCGGGAGAAGCTTATGTCGGGCTTGGCTTGAGTGAGCCCGAGGCCGGTTCTGACCTCGCCTCACTGCGTACTAAAGCTACAGAGTCCGGTGATGATTACATCATCGATGGTCAGAAAATGTGGACAAGCTGCGGCGTTTTTATGAATCATATCTACGTGGTAGCCAGGACAGACCCTAATCCTGAGACCCCCAAAGCCAGGGGTATCAGCGAATTTATTTTCAAGACTGACCTGCCCGGTATTACTATCACCCCAACCATCGATATTACCGGCAGCACAGCCTGGGCTGAGGTCTTCTTCGATGGCGTGAAAATCCCCAAGACCGCTATGATAGGTCAGAAAAACCGAGGTTTCAACCAGGTATTGGTGCAGCTCGATTATGAGAGGGCCGGACTGGAACGGCTGATGGGAAACTACCCGCTTTTTGAGGCTATTATTTACTTCGCTAAGGAAACTAAGTGGGGTAAAGATTATATCTCCAGGAATACCCTGGTTCGTCAGAAACTTGCCCAGCTGCGGACTGAGTTTGAAATCGGACGCTTGCTTACTTACAGGGTGGTCATGGTTATGGAAGAGGGGAAGGCTCCCAATGTCGAAGCCTCGATGGCTAAAGCATACTGCACCGGTTTTGAGCAGCACCTGGCCAGCCTCGCTATGGAGATTCTGGGACAATACGGTCAATTGTTAGCCGAATCCAGGTATGCCCCCATTCTGGGCATGGCGCCCCACTCTTTCCTGGGTTCCAAAGGCTACAGTCTCCAGGCCGGCTCCACGGAAGTTTTAAGAACCATCATCGCTACCCGCGGACTGGGTTTGCCCGCGGTTTAATGATTTTGACTTTGCCTTTAATTTAAGGGAGGTAACAAAAAAATGAATTTCACATTCGCCGAAGAACAAGAAATGCTAAAAAAGATGGCACGTGATTTCCTGGTTGATAAATGCCCGAAAACAATGGTTAAACAAATGCAGGAGAGTGACAAGGGTTATTCTCCTGAGCTATGGCAGGAAATGGCCGGGCTGGGCTGGATGGGACTGGTTCTGCCGGAGAAATACGGCGGCACAGAGATGAGCTTTCTCGACCTGACCGTTCTGCTGGAGGAAATGGGGCGGGCCTGTCTGCCCGGGCCTTTTATCTCGACAGTCGTGCTCGGAGCTTTGCCCATCCTGGAATCTGGCACTGATGAGCAAAAACAGAAATATCTGCCCGGCATATCTTCCGGTAAAACAATCTTCACTCTGGCACTGACTGAAGCCGGCGGCAGCTATGACGCCGCCTCGATTACGACCAGAGCTGTTCCTGATAAAGACGGCTATGTTATCAACGGCGCCAAGCTCTTTGTCCCCGATGCTAATGTCGCCGACTTTATGCTGTGCGTGGCCAGGACTGATGAAAAAGCAGCACCTGAAAAGGGGATGACCGTTTTTATCGTAGGTGCCGGGAGCCAGGGGATAAGCCATACGGTTCTAAAGACTATCGCTCATGATAAACTGTGCGAGGTGGTTTTTAAAGACGTTAAGGTCTCTAAAGACAGTATCCTCGGCAAGCCGAATCAGGGCTGGGAAATTGTCCAAAAAATAATGCAGCAGGCGATGGTTGCGAAGTGCGCTCAGACACTCGGCGGCCTTCAGCAGATGTTAGATATGACGGTTGCTTATGCCAAGGAAAGAGTCCAGGGGAAAGTTATCGGTAGTTTCCAGGTCGTCCAGCATTATTGCGCCACAATGGCGACCGATGTCGATGGCTCCCGGTTCAGCACCTACCAGGCGGCCTGGATGCTCAGCCAGGGACTGCCTTGCGTTGCTGAGGTGGTTATCGCTAAGTCGTGGGCAAATGAGGCCTTTGGGCGTGTAAGCACCCTGGCGCACCAGTTGCACGGCGCTATCGGCTGCACAATCGACCATGACTTGCAGTATTACACCAGGCAGGGAACAGCAGCCGCGCTTACTTTCGGCAGCTCGGATGCCTGCCGCGAGATGCTGGCTCAAGAAATGGGGTTATAACATTGAGTAAATGTTTCGGAATGGCATGTTATAATCTTCTCTCCCTTGAGGGGAGAGTCCCGACTTCGTGCGGGATCCCGTGCCGATTCACTTGTTCATACGGCATCCCGCATGAGGAACGAATCGGGATATGGAACCGGGAGATTAAGGTGAGGGTGAAAGCCGGATTAATGTCACCCTCATCCTAGCGTTCCCTCATCAAGGGGGAAGGAACTAAGCATATTGGGTTAACTGATAACACCGAGCGGGAGGGTTTGAATGGCAACGACTAAAGAACTAATCGAGGAATATCAGAAGAAAAGGCAGAAAATCCAGGCAATGGAGGGTCCCGAGGCTATTGAGAAGCGCCACAAGGGCGGGCAGTGGACGGCCAGAGAGCGCATAGACTATTTCTTTGACAAGGGTACTTTTAGCGAGATTGGTATTTTCACCAAGCACCGCACCGTGAATTTCGGCATGGATAAGCGGGAGATTCCGGCGGAAGGCGTTGTCAGCGGTTACGGCATGGTAAACGGACGGCCTGTGGTTGCCTTTGCCGAGGATTATATGGCTATGGCCGGCACCTTCGGGGAATATCACGGCCTGAAAGAAATCCGGGCAATTAATTTTGCCAAAGAAATGGGCTGGCCTTTAGTCGGCATGAATGATTCCGGCGGCGCCCGGCTCCAGGAAGGTATCGATACGCTGGAGACCTACGGCCAGTTGTTTCACGCTCAGATACAGGCATCGGGCATCATCCCCCAGATTGCCTTGCTGATGGGACCCTGCCTGGGCGGGCAAGCCTACCACCCGATAATGCAGGATTTTTTGATTCAGTGTAAAAAAACCGGCTTTATGGGTATTGCCGGCCCGGCTATCGTTGAGACTCAAATAGGTGAGAAGATTTCTCTTGAGGATTTGTCAGGCTGGAAAGCCCACGCTGTCAAATCGGGGCAGACCCACATTGTAGCCGAAGACGATAAAGATGCGCTGGATAAAGCTAAAGAATTATTGTCATTATTGCCCTCGAATAATATGGAATTGACTCCCATTATTCCCTGTAACGATGACCCGGCCAGGCAAAGCCCCGAGCTTAATACTATTATCCCGGACAGTCCTAACCGGCCTTATGATATGTTCAAAGTAATCAGGGCAATCTCCGATAACGGCTATTTTTTCGAGACTCTTAAAGAGAATGCCAAAACTGTTATCACCGGCTTTGCCAGATTCAATGGCAGAGTAGTCGGTTTGTGGGCGAACCAGCCGATGGTCAATGCCGGAACAATCGATTGTGACGCTGCGGACAAGGGTGCCCGGTTCGTCAGGACCTGCGACCTCTTTAATATCCCCGTTGTCACTCTGGCAGATTGCCCGGGATATCTGGTTGGCTCTGCCCAGGACCATAAAGGCATCCTGCGTCACGGCGCCAAGCTGCTCTTCGCATGGGCCGATGCCTCTGTACCCCTGATATCGGTGATGCTGAGGAAGTCCTACGCCGGCGCTCACTATGGCATGCTGGATAAAGGCATCGGCGCAGACTTTGTCTTTGCCTGGCCGACCGCCCGGATAAATATTGTTGGCGCTGAGAGCGCCGCCAGCGTCATCTTTGCCCGTGAAATCAGGGAATCCGCCAATCCGGAAGAAACCAAAGCCAAGAAAATCAGTGAATATGCCGAACTCTATGAGAATCCTTACCGGGCTGCCGAGCGGGGCTGTGTAGATGATGTCATCATGCCCAGTGAGACCAGGCAGGTCATCATCCGCGCCCTGGCTGTCCTGGAAGACAAGGATAAAGAGCACAAGGCTTTCAAAGCCCGGCAATGGCGCAAGTATTCCAATATTAACCTGTAAAATAGAGAGTTTTCTGCGCTATCTTTATCAAAAACCGTGTGCTATAATACCGAACAAGTAAGTTCTCGGTAATCTCGAGAGGGAAGCTTGCGATGGGTGAATTGAAACCGCAGCCGCACCGGTTTTCAGAGAGTGTGCCTTCGATGGGGTCGGGAAATAGTGATATTTCGCCACAAACACCACCCGCTGCCCCCTTCGTGTTATCTGGTTTTTCTGGGAAGATTCTGGACAGGCGCGAGTTCCTTATCCGGGCGGGTGCACTCGCGCTCTCGGCTGGAGCGTTAGCTGCCCTCCTTGAAGCGTGCGCCTCTGTTAAACCGGCTGTTCCTGAGCCTGCACCCGCGATTCTTTCGCCTCCACCGCCACCGCTTCCATTAACACAGTCTCAGGCTCCGGCACCTGAACCTGTTTTTGTGCCGACGCCGACTCCCGCTCCGGAGCCGGTTGCTAAACTACTCACAGAGCGCGAACGAATCGGACATCTGCTGCGGCGAGCAGGATTTGGAGCTAACGAGCAGGAATTGAACCAGTTTACCGCAATGGGAGTCTCAGCTACGGTTGACTACCTGGTGGACTTCGAAAAGATTGACGATAGCGCCCTGGAGAATCGCCTCTCTGGGATAAATCTGAATCTGGACAATCTTGTAGACCTACAGCGGTGGTGGTTCCTTCGCATGATTTATACAAAGCGCCCTCTTCAAGAGAAAATGGTGCTTTTCTGGCATGGTCTTCTTACCAGCGGTTATAGCAAAGTTGGCCGGGGACCTTACATGTATGCACAGAATCAGACCTTGCGGAAGCTATGCGTTGGACGCTACAGTGACCTGCTGAAAGCGATCGCACGGGACCCTGCAATGCTCATCTGGCTTGACAGTCAGATCAACAAGAAAGCTGCCCCCAATGAGAATTTTGCCCGTGAGTTGATGGAGCTGTTCACCATGGGCGTCGGCAACTATGGGGAGGGTGATGTGAGAGAGTCAGCCCGCGCCTTTACCGGCTGGCTGATATCCCAGGGGGTGTTCTACTTCAATTTTAATCAGCACGATGTTGGCTCGAAATTCTTCCTGGGAAGTAATGGTAATTTCGATGGTGATGACATCATTGACATCATCTTGAAGCAACCGGTTACCGCGGAGTTTATCTCCCACAAGCTCTTTTCCTTTTTTGCCTATGATAACCCTTCGCCCGAAGTAGTTTCCAGGCTGGCTAACTCACTCCGTGAGTCCAACTACAATATCAAAGAAGTGGTGCGTCAGATTCTCACATCACCCGAGTTTTATTCCGTAAAAGCCTATCGGGCCAAAATCAAGAGCCCGGCGGAACTGGTAGCAGCAACGATAAGAACTCTGAATATTGAGACCGATGCGGCGGGTCTTCCGGGATTCGGCGACCGTATGGGGCAAAGCCTTTTCAATCCTTTTGATGTGCAAGGTTGGCCCGGTGGCGCGGTATGGCTTAATAGCAACACCCTATTGCAGCGCCTGAACTTTGCCAACACTGTCTCCATTGCCCGCAGTGGTAACTTCCAGTTCAATCCCTTGGAGACGACCCGGCGCCTAAGCCTGTCAGCGGCTGACAAAGTAATCAATCATTTCACTGACCTTCTGCTGGATGGTAATGTATCCGATGAAGAAATTAGTATTTTGAAAGCCTTCGGAAGCGCCTTAGACATTCCCGGCGGATTATCGAGTGGAACAAGCCCTGCTATTGATGAAAGACTGCGAAGTTTAATATATCTGATTTTGGCATTGCCGGATTACCAGCTCGCTTAACTCAGGAGAAAATATGCTTATCACACGCCGCCAATTGTTAAAGTCCAGCGTAACTCTTTTACCCGCCCTGGCGTTGCTCAGCGCCCCTGTCAGGCGGTGGCTTCTTTCCCCCTCGCCAGCGTTGGCTGCTCCAGCCGCCGGACGCACCCTGGTAATCGTACAGCAGGCTGGCGGGAATGATGGGCTTAACACGGTTATTCCCTACGGCGATGGGCGTTACTATGACCTGCGGCCCAATATCGCTATTCCTCAGCAAGACGTCATTGCCATTAATAATGAAGTGGGTTTCCACCCCAACCTCCCCAAATTCAAAGCGTTGTGGGATTCAGGAAAGCTTGCGATTGTGGAAGGTGTTGGATACCCGAATCCCAGCTACTCCCATTTTCAGTCTATGGACATATGGCGGTTTGCCGACCCGGAAGGCAAAGTTAAGGAAGGCTGGCTGGGCCGGTATTTGGAGACAATCGGCAGCGGCACGAATACTACCTTTAGGGGTATCGCGGTGGGGGGCATGGGGGGCAGACTACCACCGGAACTTTACTCGCCAACCGTGCCTGTGCCGATAGTGGAAAGCGTACCGTTGTACCAGATCCAGGGTGACTCCCGCTATCCGGCATCTGCTCCGGCACGCAGGGAGGCGCTGGTTAAGATGTACTCTGTGCAGAAAGATGCGCCTTATCGCAGGCTTCTGAACGATACGTTCGATGCCGCTTACGCAAGCTCCGCGGCAATTGTGCAGGCTGATAAATTTTACAATCCGGCTGTTGTGTACCCCGACACTCCCTTAGGAAAAGGATTGAAAATTCTCGCCGAGGCAATTGTCGCCGACCTGGGCATCAAAGTAGGCCATGTCACACTTGGCGGTTGGGATACCCACGCCGGCCAAAAGCCGGACCATGTCAAGCTGCTCCGGACTTTGTCCGAGGCTGTCTCCGCTTTTTACGAAGACCTGAAAGGTCATGGCAAGGATGGCAATGTAGTAATCATGACGTGGTCTGAATTCGGTCGGCGTGCAAAAAGCAACGCCAGTGACGGTACCGACCACGGTACGGCTGTGCCGATATTTTTCATCGGCACACCTGTGAAGGGTGGTTTTTACGGCCAGCGACCGAGCCTGACAAACCTCTCCAGCGATAATTTGCGCTTTACAGTTGATTTCCGCTCCGTATACGCTACCGTGCTGGAAGATTGGTTCGGCGCGCCATCGAACGCTATTCTGGGGAAGCAGTTCGAGACACTGCCTATCTTCAATAACGCTGCGGCGGCTGGCAGATTACCCCGTAGAGAGCCAGTTTCCGGTTTTATCTAAGTCCCATCTGGAAGCTCGTTGAAACGACGAAGAGGTGTGGTATGCGTTATATGGCTAGAGCCTTGGTGCTCGCTATTTTTCTATTCCTGATTCAAGTGAGTCCGGCCCATGCGCACGAGCGCTGGTTCGTCAACCAGGACGGTCAGCACATCGGTGAAAGCCATTGGTTGGATTGGCTGAACCTGGTCATTATTCTTGGTGGTCTGCTGCTGATGGTCCTGGTAGGCGTGGTCGAACGTTCGACGTGGTATTGCAAACTTGGAGAGCGATTCCAGAAGCTGCGGCAGACTTTGCCGAACGGAATTGAATGGAGATTCGTTGCTTTTCTGGCAGCCGTCATGCTGATTTACAATGCGATTACCGGCGTGTTTCTGGCGCCGGACCTGCTCTTGCCGGGAGTGACGGTCACAGCCCGCTCCGGGACCCAGATTACCAGGGCATTCTTGTCCGGAGATTCACCCCTGTATTTGAACGCGTCTACAATTGGCGGCATAGCTCAGTTGCTGCTCGGCGTTGTGTTGCTAAGCCAGATGTCCTTTCTCATACCGGGCGTGCTTATCCTGGTGGTTGCCCTCCCGCTGGCTGTGTTCAACTTTGTGCCTGACCTTCTGATAGACTATGTCGTAGAATTTACTGCCCTTGCTTTCGCGCTGATATTCTTCGGCATGGGGGCAAGCTCAGTAGACCGTCGTATCGCTACACGGCTGAAGCTCGATCCTTCACGTTATGCCGGCCTGCCCGTCCCCATTATCCGTATCGGAGTGGGCGTAACGCTGGTCATTCTGGCGCTGCATAATAAGCTGCTCGCCCCCAACATGGCGCTGACTTTCCTCGATACGCATTATTTTAACTTTATGGAGCTAATGGGCTTCGCCGGCTTTACAGACATTCGTTTCATTTTTGCCGCCGGAATAGTCGAGCTGACAGTGGGACTTCTGCTCATCTCTGGCATCGCCACAAGACTCGTAGCGGCCATCGTGGTTGTGCTAATGGGAACCACAATGGCTCTTCTTGGTCCCGATGAACTCTTCGGTCACATGCCCATTATGGGAATCGCCGTATTGCTGATTTACAGGGGCTCGGGCGGATTCGCCTGGCGGCCTCAGCTATTATTCAGAAAGAGCAAGTCAGAAGACCGGACGGAGAGTATGGAGCAAACTCCACGGGTTGCGTAAAGTTTGATTTATAATTCAGGATAGTACGGCTTCTGAGGTAAATGGGAATTGGCGTAAGTACTACCACGGCAAGGTTTTCGTATACCAGTCCTTTACAGATAGTCCTGGATAGGGCTAAAATGGAAATGACCTTTGCGGGTGTAACTCAGTTGGCAGAGCGTTTGCTTCCCAAGCAAAAAGTCGTGGGTTCGAATCCCATCACCCGCTCCACTATTTCAGCTTCAAATTCCTCTTTTAGCTTTCAGTATTTGATGGAACATAGTACGCTGGCAATGACACGGAGATATTTACAGAGCTTGGATGTCGATGACGCTATGAAAGCTCATAAGAGATTTAGCCCGCTGGATAACTCGAGTAAGGTTTGCATAAACATGCCAACAAAATCTGGATGCGAGAACCGAGGGACGCTATATCATTTGGGTTATCCGCCAAGCATTGGGCGCATAGTCTGTAGTAGCGCTTGAATTACAAGAAATACAACAGCACCCACAATAACAGCTACTATGGCATTCTTTACGAAGACAAAAGCCGCCCCGCCAGTAAAGAACATCAGAATAAGACCCAGTTGAGTGATCCATTGTATCTTTGTCTCTAAAGGTATGAATGGAATAAACCTTATAGCAAGTATAGCTATTACCAAAGCTCCATCAATGTAGCCGATAATCATTCGCCCCATCGCCTCCTATTGTTGGAAAGAGCTCCATACGTCATTGGACTAATCTGATGGACGCCCTACTAGTAGTTCGTCAATCCGTTTATTTATAGGTAATAAATACCCGCGCAACTTATTTTGGATTAAACGATACTCCTTGAGTATTCTCGAAGTATCGTCTGAGCTTTTTGTATCAACAAGGAGCAAGTGGAGCCTTATTGAATCCTTCGAGATTTCTTCATAAGTCTCAATGACCTTTTCGATCATCTGGCCGAGAGTCGCATCACTCAACTGACCTTGAACAACCTCAAGTTCCGATGTGACTTGGGCAGATTGGTCTAAAGACTCTTCCCAGAGTTTATTTTCATCTGCTCGGTCACGAGGATCAGCCCTTTTTAGTCTTACGGTCATTCGTTGAGCTTCACCTGATAACTGTACCCATTTACTCATTATTTCTCTTAAGTGAAGTAGGACAGGCTCTCTGTGCTTAATAAGCCTTTCAATTTCAGCTTGTTCTCTACTGTAGTCCTGCTGTTGGTCGATTTCCTCCAGGCGAGCTTTGATTTGTTGTTTAGAATTGAAATGGCTGATGATGCCCGTGGTTATAGAACCCAGGGCAGTTCCTCCAACACCAACGATTGCCACCAACAGAATATCAGACAATTTGACCTCCTGAATAAAAGAGGATTTGGTTTCTTTACCGGCATTGTAGCTCATGTATTCAATTGAGTTATTATACAACATAGGATAAAGAAATATCATTAGGCCATTTTCTTAGGTAGTAAGGAGTCGAAGCTAGAATGTTCATAAAAATAAGCCAGCTTGACCGCGTTAAACGGCCAAGCTGGCATGAATCTGGAACGACGACTTAAAGTTACTTTACCGGCCGGAAATAGGGCATGGTGATTTCCGGTGAGGCATCCTGGAAGACGACCTCGACTGGCATATCGCACTTGATGTCTTTGTTCTGGCAGTCTATTACCTTACTCATCATGCGCACGCCTTCATCAAGCTCGATGATAGCGATATTATAGGGCACGTCCCCGGCAAAGGCGGGGTTCCCCGGGCGCTCGCAAATGGTAAAGGAGTAGACTTTGCCTTTGCCGCTCACCTTCACCCACTCCACGTTTTCAGAAAGGCAATGCGGGCACTGGCTGCGCGGGTAGAAGTAGAACTTGCCGCAATCCTTGCAGCGCTGGATGACAAGCTCGTGTCTTTTCGTGCCGTCGAAGAAAGGCTTATTCTCAGGGTAAACAAAGGGTAACGGTTTTCTCATCTGTTGTTGCATTTTATTCTCTCTCCAGTTTTTTAATCTCTTGCGTCTTAATCTTTGCCCAGAATCAATGTGGCCGCCGACGAAAGCAGGCCGCCCATACCGTTGGCGATGCCGACCTTCGCATCTTTGACCTGCCGTTCCCCGCATTCGCCCCTGAGCTGGCGGGCAGCCTCTATGAGCAGGAAGATGCCGAACATGCCGGGGTGAGTGTAGGAAAGCCCCCCGCCGCTCGTGTTCACCGGGAAGACGCCGCCGGGCGCTGTGCGCTGGTTGGAGAAAAAGGCGCCGCCCTCGCCCTTCTTGCAGAAGCCGAGGTCTTCGAGGGCCAGGAGTGTCGTAATGGTGAAAGAATCATACGTCTGCACAAAATCAATATCCTTGTGGGTCAGCCCGGCCATCTTGAAAGCGGCCTTGCCTGATTCTACCGCCGGCGTCACTGTGATATCCGGCATATAGGTGATGGCGTTGTGGGTGAAGTGCTCGCCGAAGCCGAGTATCCAGACAGGCTTCTTCTTGAGGTTTCTGGCCCGCTCCGGCGTGGTCACGATGACAGCTCCGCCGGCATCCGTGACGAGGCAGCAATCGAGCAGATGGAGGGGATAGCTTATCATGGGTGAGTTCAGGACATCCTGAATGGTAATGGGCTTGCGCATCAGCGCCTTTGGGTTCAGCATGGCCCACTTGCGTGTGGCTACCGCGACTTCGGCAAGGTTCTCGCTGGTGGTGCCGTACAGGTGCATATGGCGCGTGGCGGCCATGGAGTAATTGGTGACCGGCCCGCCCAGCCCGTACTGCCGCCCGGAGAAAGCTGAACCGCCCCTTTCCGCGCCTCCGCCTCCACCCCCGCCTGCGCCCCTCGGCACATTAAGCTCGCGGTCGGCGACGTTGGTTGTTCCCATGACGACGAGAACCGTTTCGCAAAGCCCTGCGGCTATTGCGGCTGCGGCGTGGCCGACGTGCGCATCGAAAGAGGAGCCGCCGTACTGCGTGGAATCGCACCACTTCGGCATTATCTGGAGGTACTCGCCGATTTCCAGAATGCTGCCTCCGAACGCCGCCCAGCAGAGGCCGTCTATGTCCTCTTTTTTCAGACCGGCGTCATCGAGGGCGCGCTTGGTTGCCTGAGCCATCAGCTCCAGGGGTGACTTGCCGGGAGTTGAGCCGATGTCAGATTCGGCAACCCCCACTATCGCGGCTTTCCTGGTTAAACTACCCATTCAAATCTCCTTTTCTAATGTTAATAAAACAATTTAGCTCGATTATAGTGACATCACTTTCAAATCAGGGGGGATTATCAGCGTCGGTTCCGTCAATGCCTGGACTTCTTTGGCCGTCCAGCCGGGAGCCGTTTCTTTAAGCACCAGCCCTTTATCAGTTACTTCTATTACAGCAATATCGGTGACCACCAGGTCAACGCAGCGGGGAGCGGTAAGAGCATAGCTGCAATTCTTCAGTATCTTGGGCTCGTTTTCCTTGGTGCTGTGGGTCATCACCACTATCAGCTTGGCGGCTCCGAAAGCCAGGTCCATGCCGCCGCCGATGCTGCCCGGTTCCCGCCCCGGAATCAACCAGTTAGCCAGGTCGCCTTTCTCCGATACCTGCAAGCCTCCCAGGACGCACAGGTCGATATGGCCTCCCCTTATCATGCTGAAGGATTCGGCATGGTCGAAGAAACACATTCCGAGATTACCGATGACGAATTGCCCTCCGGCATTTATCAGGTTAAAGTCCTGTTCAGCTTCGGTTTGGGCCACTCTTCCGTAGCCAAGGCAGCCGTTCTCGCTCTGGAAAATCACCTCTCTGCCTTCCGGGACGTAGTTGGACGTTAAAGTTGGAATACCGACGCCCAGGTTAACCACCATTCCGTTTTCAAACTCCCGGGCTACCCGGAGAGCCATTGTCTGCTCATCAAGTCGTTCTGCCATCTTTATGCTCCTTCTCTACTATCCTTGCGGCTGCAGACCCTGTTGACATATATGGATGGGGTGGCAATTCCTTCAGGGTCGAGTCCCCCCAGTTCTACCATCTCATTAACCTCGGCGATGGTAACTTTGGCAGCCCCCGCCATTGCGCCGTTAAAATTTCTGGATGTGCCCTGGTAAACCAGATTGCCCCAGCGGTCGGACTTGTTAGCTCGCACCAGGGCAAAATCCGCTTTCAGTGCATGCTCCAGGACGCACATCTTGCCATCGATCATCCTGGTCTCTTTGCCCTTTTCGATTATAGTACCGGCGCCGGTAGGAGTGTAGAAAGCCGGGACGCCAGCTTTGGATGCCCTGATTCTCTCGGCTAGAGTTCCCTGAGGCACCAGCTCTACAGCCATCTTGCCGTCCGCCAGCAGCTGATGAAAAGGTGACATCGCTCCGGGCCTGCCGAATCCGGGGAAAGCGCAGACACACTTAATCACCTGCCCGTTCTGTATCAGCAGTCCCCCGTCATCATAGTTGGGCGGTCTTCTTCTTGGTCCGGGAGGAGGCGGCGCTCCCGGTTTTGGCCGTCCCTGTCCCGGGCCGTTAGATACCAGGGTCAGGTTTTTTGCTCCCTTCCTGTATAAGGCGCGTATCAGGTAGCTGGGGCAGCCATCGGCCGGACCGAAGCCGCCGATAAGAATAACCGCGCCGTCAAAAACATCGGCCACCGCATTGTCAAAACTATCGTACAGTTTGTTAATGCTCATCCTGTCACATCCTTTTCAAGCGTCGTAGTGGTCTTGTGTCTTTTTCTAGTAGAAAGTAGCTGCCGCAGACTTCAGATCCACGGCAGCTACTTATCAATCCTACCTTCACTCTGTTACCAGGCTCAGCCTAGTAGCCCATCGATTTCTTTAGGTCCCGGTCCTCACCGCTGCCCAGAGAATTATCCTCATCTAATTCCCCTTTTAATAATTTGAATTTGTTTAATTGTGAACCAGTTAGCTTGTTTTGTCAAGGTTATTATCTTCTCCGCCAGGCATGCCGGCACAGTCGATTAACAAGCCTAAAATAAGAGAGTTTGCAAGGTTAGAAAATGGACAGTTGAAGCGGGGCACGCTATAATAATTAAGGTTATTGCAGATTAGCAGTTACTCAGTAATGCGCTGGATTTATGGAAGCAGGAGTAGATGTCTACCCTCTATGTCGTCGCCACTCCCATTGGTAATCTGGAAGACATTTCCCTGCGTGCTCTCCGGACACTGCGTGAAGTGAAGATTATCGCTGCTGAAGATACCCGGAAAACAAAAAGGCTGCTAACTGCCTATGATGTCAAAACACCGATGACAAGTTATTACGAACATAATAAATTGACCAAACTCGATTTTATTTTAGACCAGCTTCAGGGTGGCGATGTTGCCCTGGTTTCAGATGCGGGGACGCCGGGCATCTCTGACCCCGGTTATGAACTGATTCTGGAAGCCAGCCGCCGCGGCATAGCTGTGGTTCCGATTCCAGGGGCTTCTGCGGTTATTACGGCGCTCACTATATCCGGGCTGCCTACGGACAGGTTTACCTATCTCGGCTTCCTGCCGCGCAAGGCTGGCGGAAGGCGGAAGCTCCTTGAATCTGCCGCTGACGACCCGGGTACGATTATTGTCCTGGAAACTCCCCACCGTCTGGCTGAGGCACTAAAGGATATGCTGTCCAGTCTCGGTGACAGGAAAATCGCTGTTTGCCGCGAACTCACCAAACTCCACGAGGAGGTCTTCCGGGGCACTATAAGCCAGGCTATTGAGCACTTCGGCCGGCCTATCGGCGAATTTACAATCGTTATCGAAGGCAAGAAAGAAACCCGTCAGGTTGAATTGACTGCTGATATCAGGCAGCAGCTGCGCGGCATGCAGATCTCCGGCGTTAAAGCTAAAGAGGCAGTAGCTCTGGTGGCCGAGGAAACCGGCTTATCAAAGAAGGAACTTTACCGGGCCTGGCTGGAACAGGTCTGACTGATTATCCCTCTCCCTTGAGGGGAGAGGCGTAGGTGAGGGTGAAAAAATTCTTCATCCCTCACTTTCATCTCTCCCACAGGGGGAGAGAAAATACATGAACAGTTATGAAAATAAGTATAGATAGATTAGGGAGGAGACAACGATGCGAAGAGGGTGTATATCTCTGGGGGAAATCCATTGCGATAAGTGTCACCGTGAAATAGAGCATTCCGAAAGGTATCTGGCTATCGAAGAGAAGGACGGGGCCGAGGCCGATGCCGGTGAGACAGCCCGCTATTGTATGGAATGCGCTGTCAAGAAAGGTTATGCTACTTACCGGGCAGAGAAAGACGAAAAGGTATTGACCGTCTTTCCCGGTACTTGAACAATAGCCTCCATAATCCGGTTATGATAAAGTAATTAGATATGAGTGAAAAAATCTTTATTGGCGTTGGGTGGCCCTATGTCAACGGGTCGCCGCATCTCGGGCATATTGCCGGGGCATATCTGCCGGCTGATATCTTTGCCCGCTATCATCGTATTAAAGGGAGCGATGTCTTGATGGTTTCCGGCTCGGACCAGCATGGCACGCCGACGACTATCCGGGCTGAGCAAGAGGGGAAAAATCCCCAGGAGATAGCCGATAGATATCACCTTGAATTCGTTGAGGTATGGCAGAAGCTCGGCATTACCTGGGATTTGTACACCTCAACGGGTACGCCGAATCATGCAGAGGTGACGCACGATATTTTTCTTGATCTGCTTAACAAAGGCTATCTTTATAAGGCCAGCATGTCTCAGCCTTATTGTCCAAAATGTCGGCGTTTCCTGCCCGACCGCTATGTCGAGGGCACTTGCCCCCACTGCCACGATACAGGCGCCCGCGGCGATCAGTGCGACCAGTGCGGTAAGCCCCTTAATGCCCCTGAACTGGTGGGACCGCGCTGCCGTCAGTGCGGCACTCCACCCGAATTCCGCGAGACGGAGCATTTTTTCCTCAAGCTGAGCGTCTTTCAGGAACAGCTCAAAGAATGGGTGAAACGGCAAAGCCACTGGCGGCCTAACGTGCTTAATTTTACACTCGGTTTTCTGGAAGAAGGCTTGCATGACCGTGCCATTACCCGGGATATTGACTGGGGCATCACGGTGCCGGTGCCTGGTTACGAAGATAAGCGAATCTACGTCTGGTTCGAGAACATTATCGGTTACCTTTCAGCCAGCAAGGAATGGGCAAAAACGGCTGGCGACCCGGAAAAGTGGAGCGATTTCTGGCAGAAAGATTCTAAGAGCTATTACTTTATCGGCAAGGATAATATCGTTTTCCATACTATGAACTGGCCTGCCATGCTGATGGGCTATGGTGGACTCAACCTGCCTTATGATGTTCCGGCTAATGAGTACCTGACCATTGAACGTAAGAAAGCCTCCAAGAGCCGGAACTGGACAATTGGGGTACTAGATTACCTATCCCGTTATGACCCCGACCCGCTGCGCTACTGTCTCTCCGCAAATATGCCGGAGACTAGCGATACCGATTTTTCCTGGGCTGATTTCGTCAGCCGTAATAACAACGAGCTGGTCGCCACCTATGGCAACCTGGTCAACCGGGTGCTTACCTTTACCTACCGTAATTTCGATGGCTGTGTGCCCCGGCCTGGAGAGCTTGATAGCCAGAGCCGGCTTTTAATCAAGAAGGCTGAGGATACTTTTGCCAATGTGGATAATCTTCTGTACGGGTGTCATTTCAGAGAAGCCATCAGGTCGGCGATGTCCCTGGCTCAGGAGACCAACCGCTACCTCGATGAAAAAGCGCCCTGGAAAGCAATCAAAGAGGATAAACCGGCCGCCGCTACTTCACTATATGTGGCTATAGGTGTCATTGCATATCTGAAAAATATCTTCTATCCCTTCCTGCCGTTTAGCTCTCAGAAAGTGCACGAATATCTTGGCTTTGATGGTAAGGTTGAAGATTCTGGCTGGCAGCCGCAGGTTCCTACTGCCGGGCAAAAATTACTGGAACCTAAAGCCTTGTTCGTCAAGCTTGATAAGTCTATAGTGGCAGAGGAGACCAGCCGGTTGGGACAGGCTCAAACACACTAGGTCGATTGCTGTAATGTATTTCCTCTCCCCTTTGCGGGAGAGTCCCGACTCCGTGCGGGATCCCGTATGAAATCGGGAGAGTAAGGTGAGGGGTAGCCTTAATTCCACTTACCATACCGGTCTAAGAAAGGAGAACCTTGGAGCTAAGCACAATCTACACGCCATTTCAGGATGACCTGGTAAAAGTCGAGGACAGGCTGAAATCGGTGAGCAAGGTTGACTTTGCCCACCTGGCAGGCCTGCTGGACTATAGCTTGAAAAGCACAGGCAAGAGGATTCGGCCGGTACTGACTCTGATATCGGGTAAATTCTATGACCATAATCCTGACAACTTGCTTTCCATGGCTACGGCAGTAGAGATAATGCACACGGCTACCCTGGTTCATGATGACGCCATAGACAAGTCCTCAGTCCGCCGGGGCAGGACAACGATTAACGCCCTATGGAGCGAGGAGAAGGCGGTGCTCCTGGGTGATTATCTCTTCGCTGAAGCCGGCGAAATGACCGCCAGCACCGATAACCTGCGGGCAATCAAGCTCTTCGCTAATACTCTTAAGACAATCTCCAGTGGCGAGTTAAACCAGTCCTTTAATGCCTTTAATCTGGAGCAGAGCCGCGACCAGTATTTCCAGAGGGTTGCTCAGAAAACCGCGGCCCTGTTCTCTATGTCGACAGAGTCCGGAGCGGCGATGAGCCAGGCGCCAGAGGAATCGATACAAATTCTGATAAACTACGGCTATGACATCGGCGTAGCTTTTCAAATTGTGGATGACATCCTTGATTTTATCGGCACTGAAGAAGAACTTGGCAAACCTGCTGGTTCCGATCTGAACCAGGGCACTATCACTCTCCCGGCCATGATGCTTCTGGAACGTTACCCGGATGACAATCCGCTAAAGAGGCTTTTAGGTAGCAGGGACAGACAAAACGAGATAAAGAAGGCGATAGATATGGTTCGGAATTCGTCGATTATCCCGGAATGTTACCAGATAGCTACAGATTACTGCAATAAAGCTTGCCGCCATCTCAACCAGCTACCTGATAAAGTCGGCCGGCAGTCCTTGAAGGGCATAGCTGATTTCATAACAATCCGGAAGAAGTAGGGTTACCAGGTAAATTATTAAGATTTTGCATTTCAGGACTAGCTATCTGCCGGGGCTTGGTTGGGCAGACTGCCCGGAATTATCGCTGGCTTGGTTACTTTCCGTTCCGGTTTTGCCGCTTCCGCTTCGGTTTTAGCTTCTATCGGTATCGGAGCCACTGTCTGAGGTGGTTCCTGCTTAGCATGGCCGCCACCGGCAGGTGGCCCAAGAATGGCATCCAGCTTCTCACCTTCCAGAGTTTCCTCGGCGAGGAGCTTCTGGGCCAGCTCTATTAATTTAGGTTTGTTTTCCAGCAGTATTTTCTTGGCTAAACTGTGTGCGTTCCCGATGATCCTATCGACTTCCTCATCGATAACATTAGCTACCTTGTCTCCGTAGTCTTTTTGTTCGGAGATTTCACGTCCCAGGAAAATCATCTCCTGTTTGTCCCCGAATGTTCGCGGGCCGAGCTTGTCACTCATGCCGAAGTCAGTTACCATGCGTCGGACCAGAACGGTTGCTTGCTTAATATCGGCAGAAGCTCCCGCAGTGATGTCATTAAAGATTAGCTCTTCGGAGGCACGTCCGCCCATAACCATCGCCAGCGTTTCCTCAAGATAGGAACGCATCTGATAGCCTCTCTCTTCATCTAGTATCTTCGTGTAGCCTCCGGCAAATCCCCTGGGTATGATTGATATCTTCCTGACCGGCTCGATACTAGGTAACATATGTGCCACCAGGGCATGACCGGCCTCATGGTAGGCAGTAATCTCCTTTTCCTTCTGGCTGACACGGTGGCTTTTCCTTTCCGGTCCCAGCAATACCTTATCGATAGACTCCTCCAGATCCACCATCTCCACAGCCTTTTTACCTCGCCGGGCAGCCAAAATGGCAGCTTCGTTTACCAGATTGGCCAAGTCGGCCCCGCTGAAACCAACTGTCTGTTTGGCCAGCGTCTCTAAATTGACCCCTTTGTCCATTATCTTATTCTTGACATGCACTTTGAGGATGGCAACCCGCCCGGTCTGGTCCGGGCGGTCGAGAATCACCCGCCGGTCGAAACGGCCAGGGCGGAGCAACGCCGGGTCAAGTATATCCGGCCGGTTGGTAGCCGCCAGCACGATGACGCTGGTATTGGTATCGAAGCCATCCATCTCGGTCAGAATCTGGTTCAGGGTTTGCTCTCTTTCATCATGGCTGCCGCCCAGCCCGGCCCCGCGCTGTCTCCCCACCGCATCGATTTCATCGACAAAGATAATGCAGGGAGCATTTTTTTTGGCCTGGTCGAAGAGGTCGCGCACTCTGGAAGCGCCTACGCCGACGAACATCTCCACGAATTCACTGCCGCTGATGGAAAAGAAAGGCACTCCGGCTTCTCCAGCGACTGCCCGTGCCAGCAAAGTTTTACCCGTGCCGGGCGGACCTATCAGCAAAACGCCCCTCGGAATGCGCGCTCCCAAAGCCTGGAACTTCTCACGGGATTTAAGAAATTCGACTACTTCGTATAGTTCCTGCTTGGCTTCATCCACGCCGGCTACGTCAGCAAAGGTTACTGACGGCTTGTCCGGAGCAGAAAGGCGTGCCCGGCTGCGGCCGAAGCTGAGCGCCTGGTTATTAACTCCCCGTGCCCGGAAGAACATGAAGAAAAGCAAGACTCCGAACAATAACAATGGTAAAAAGCCCAATATTATGTTCCCCCAGTTGATGCCGAGGGGTTTGATTTCATACGGGACGTTACTGCTCAGGCCGAGCTGTCGCAGGTCGTTATAATTGAGGGCGCCGATGTCGGCCTTAACAGATCTGTCATCCGTAGTCCTTATCGTTATCCACTCGCCCTCTTCCGTAATCGACTTTATATTATTATCTTTTGACATGGCTATCGCTTCACTGAGGGGGATTTCAGTTGGTTTTTGAGGCGTGGAGAAAAGAACGGTAGCGATAGCTACCACACCCAGCAGCATAGCCAGGTACAATAAGCCGCTGCGTTTCCAATTAATTTCCATTTTTACCCTAAAAGGCTCCTTCTCAACATAATCTAAACACATTATATCAGAAATCACAGTAAATAGGGAAATCGAGTATCACTTCTTCGAGTTCTTGGGTTCTGTTTGCATTTAGTTGATTCTTCCAGGAGTAATCCATGACAGTCGTAAGAAGCAGTACCGTCAGCCTGTCTTTGCCAGCTTGGAGTACGTTTCTTGCAACATCAGAGCATCCCCTTCCAGGCTGGGACTTTCACAGATTATCAGCCCCTTGACTTCATAGTCCCTTAATGCCCTGAGCAGTTCCTTATAATTCAAATCGGATTCTTCCAGGTTGAGGTGGTTCTTTTCGCCCTTCGCCCCATAATTGATGCCGGAAAAATGAATGTGCATATTATCCAGCGCCGCTCTACCCAGCTTGTCTTTAACCTGTGACAGCATGGCGGTGAACTCCGGGTAGGAGTTGAAGGCGCCGCTGCGGGCATGCCAGTGGGCGAAATCTATGCAGGGGGCGACTCCTTCTATTTCAGTGGCCAGCTGTAAAACTTCCTCCAGAGTGCCGAACTGAGTCGGCTTACCCATAACTTCAGGCCTGATAGTCAGCCGGATATTCTCTTTTTTGAGCTTGTCCATCACTTCTTGCAGGTATGTTTTTACCGTCTTATAAGCTGCTTCAGGAGCGTCCCCGAGATAAAAAGCTGGGTGGAAAACGACGCTTTGCGCCCCGCATATAGAAGCAATCCGGGCTGTCTGCAGCAGCCTTTCCTGGCTGGCTGTTATCTTTTCCGGCTCGTGAGCGTTAAAGTTAATGTAATATGGAGCGTGGGCGGATAGCTTTATTCCCGCTTTTGTTGCTGCTTCAGCAACAAGCGTGGCTCCCGCTGCGTTCATCCTCACCCCACGGACGAATTCAATCTCCATACAGCCCAGCCCCAGCTCGGCAACGCGCTTGATGCCGTCTGGAGTGGTTTGAGCTTTAGTACTGCGAGGGATACCGGCGGTTCCAAAAAGAAGCCTATCCATTCTTTAATTTAGACACGGTTCTGGCTAAACTGCAAGCGGGACTCGAATCGTAGAGAAGATATGGTAGCACAGGCGTCCCCGCCTGTGCTTGACCCGCAGGCAAGGATGCCTGCGCCACCGGTAGCTTTGATTATGCTATACTTAAATAGTATGGAAGCATTAGCATTAGCCCAGAAAACAGTAGAAGTCGCCAGCGATAAGCAAGCGAGTGACATTGTCCTGCTCGATGCCCGCGCGGTATGCAGCTTTGCAGATTATTTTGTTATCTGCAGCGGTGACAGCGCCAGGCAGCTTCAGAGTATTTATGATGAAGTCGAGCACGTCCTGAAAAGGGAGGGTGTTTCACTCCACCATTATGAAGGCACAATGGACTCGGGTTGGATGCTGCTCGATTACGGTGATGTCATCGTGCATATTTTCGCCCCCACTGAACGAGAATTTTACAAGCTGGACAAGATGTGGAGCGAGGCGACCCCGGTTCTCAGAATTCAGTAGTCAAAAATTTCCCTGCCCGCAAAGAAGAGCTTGATTTCCTTCTCGGCAGTCTCTGGGGAATCCGAAGCATGGGTAGCGTTTTCCTGAATGTTAGAACCGAAATCAGCCCGGATAGTCCCTGGCTCCGCCTTGGCAGGATCTGTTGCCCCCATTATCTTTCTGATTGCCGCCACTGCCCCATCCCCCTCGAAGACGGCCGCGATAATCGGTGTAGAAATAATGTATTTAATTAAATCCTCGAAGAAGGGTTTGCCTGTGTGAACAGCGTAATGCCGCTCGGCTAAGGCCCTGTCCACGTGAAGCATATTGATGGCCACCAGCTTCAGTCCCTTTCCTTGGATTCGACCGATAATTGCCCCGCCGAATCCCTTTTTCATTGCGTCCGGCTTAATCAAAACTAATGACCTTTCCATATAAATACTCCTTTTCATATTCTCTCATTTTATTTTAAATTCAAATACCAAAATCCATCCCGATGTCATCGGGACAAATGAAATCCAAATGCCCTAATGCTAAGCAGACTTGTGGCTTTTGGATTTTAAGTTTTTATTTGACATTTGAGCTTTGAAATTTGAACTTATTGCCAATCACTTGTGTTTCGGCTGGCTGATGGATGGTCCCCGGAAATAAAACGGCTGTAAAGTGGCAGCATCATCGACATCCCCCGCCTTGAATCTTATCAGACCTAACTCTGCGAGAAAAGAGGCCCGGCGTAAATTGGCGGCAGGGGAGAGGATTAAGGCCTTCTCTCCTAAAAGCTCTTTCAGCTTATTGGCAATCGCAGGCACAAACTCACCGCAAAAAACTGTTTTAGTAGTTATTTTAGTGCAGAGAGCCTCAATAGTGGTCAAATGCTCCTCCGCAATCTGGCGCCATTGTCCGCCTTGACCATGGTACATCGCCGTTGCAAGCTCTTCCCTGCCCGCGTTGAATACGGGACACACTGGCAGGCCGATGTTAGCGTGCTGGTAGGCTTCGGCTTCCAGGGTGCTGATGCCGACTATCGGGATATCCAGGCTGAAGGCAAGACCCTTGGCCGTGCTGATGCCCACCCGCAGTCCATTATAACTGCCTGGCCCCCGCGCCACGATAATGCAATCAGCCGATTCCAGGCTCAAAACTTGCCCTGAGCCTACCTGCCCTGAGCTTTGTCGAAGGGTCGAAGGGTTGTTCTGCTTCAGCAAATGAGCCAGATTGGGCAGCAATTGGACAGAATGGTTCTGCCCGCAGCGCCAGGTCAGTTCAGCCAGTATCTGGTTATCCCGCACCAGTGCCAGGCCGGCGGTATCCGTTGAGGTATCTATCGCTATTTGCATTAAATATCTTCCATATTCCATTCCGTGCTTGACACGGAATCCAGGAAAACCCGGACTCTAATATTGCCTGGGTATTCTGGATACCGACTTTCGTCGGTATGGAGCAACGTCGTTAAACAACATCTTCTTAATTTAGTCCAGCAATTATTCTTTCCACAGTAGTAATATCGAGCGCGTTAATGTTACCGTCCTGATTGGCGTCAGCGCCAGGAGTCGGCGTATCCAGTCCAATAATAATCCTCTCTATTTTGGTAATATCCAGAGCATTAACCACCCCATCGCCATTGGCGTCACCGGGAAGCGTAGTTTCCGGTCCTAGCTTGATGAGATAGACATCGGCATTTCCAGCGCCAAATGACTTCGTGTAGCCTGCGATGATGTAACCGCCATCGGCGGTTTGCTGTACAGAATTACCATAGTCATAGCCAACCCCGCCAAAGGTCTGTTGCCAGGTCACGTTGCCTGAGGCATTCGTTTTGATTAGCCAGACATCCTGGCCACCAGCGCCGAAGGAATCCGTGTTACCGACCACGATATAGCCCCCATCGGCAGTCGGTTGGACGGAAGAACCTATATCGGCACCCATCCCACCGAACGTCTGGCTCCAGGTCATATTACCTGAGCCGTCGGTTTTGACGAGATAGACATCATAGAGCAACGTACCAAATGGGTAGGTAAAGCCAACGATTACATAGCCGCCGTCAGCGGTCGGCTGGACAGAACCACCAACATCAGTCCCTGTCCCGCCGAGGGTGCGGTTCCAAGTCAAGTTGCCTGAGGCATTGGTTTTGATTAGATAGACATCGTAACCGCCAGCGCCAAAAGAGGTTGTCAGCCCGACAATAATATAGCCACCATCGGCAGTTGGCTGGACAAAACTGCCCGAGTCATTGCCTACTCCTCCGATAGTCTGGGTCCAGGTTATGTTTCCGCTGGCATTGGCCTTGATTAGATAGACATCGCTACCACCAGCGCCAAAAGAGGTCGTCAGACCTACGATTATATATCCACCATCGGCAGTTGGCTGGACAGAACTGCCCCAATCATTGCCTACTCCGCCGATAGTCTGGCTCCAGGTCATGTTTCCACTGGAATCGGTCTTAATCAGATAGGCATCATTACCCCCGGCACCGGAAGAATTAGTGGTGCCTGTTATAATGTAACCACCATCGGAAGTCGCCTGCACGGAATTCCCCGTATCATAATCTGTCCCGCCGAAGGTTTTCTGCCAGGTCATGTTTCCTGAAGCGTCCGTTTTTACCAGATAGACATCGCTACCGCCGGCGCCAAGAGAAACTGTGCTGCCGGCGATAATATAGCCGCCATCAGAGGTCGGCTGAACAGAATTACCTCTGTCATCACCTGCCCCGCCGAAGGTTTTAGTCCACTGGACTGTGGGGGGCGATGCTGCCAGAACGGAAGAGGGTGAAATACTGACTAACCCGCCCGGCAAGAACCCGGCCAGCGTTAACAGAGCTACCAGCAGATAAAGTAGTTTTCTTTTCATCGTTAAAATCTCTCTCTTTCTCCCTTTTTCAAAGGAAGATGCCTACCAAAGTGTTTTCTCGCTCAAGGTATCCCACTTTCGTAAAGTGGGATTAAGGAAGATTTTGGTCTCTGTATTTACCCTTTTGAACAATGAGACTAATGGAGATTTCCGTGCTCATAATCCCTTAGTTTTTCTATCATCTCCACATACCTCTCGCCATAGCCTTCAATCTGGAAGCTGCGCTCGGTATCTGAGAGATACTTTATCTTAATCAGGAGGTGCTTCTTGGGAAGGATACTCAGCGCCTTATCGGCCCATTCTACCACGCAGACACCCTTGCCATACAGATAGTCATCCAGCCCCAGGTCCAGGCTCTCTTCGATGTTGTCGAGCCGGTAGAGGTCGATATGATACAGGGGCAGTCTGCCGTAAAGCTCTCTCATAATGACAAAAGTGGGGCTTAAGGCGTATTCCTTAATTCCCAGCCCCCAGGCAATCCCCTGGGTGAGGCAGGTCTTGCCCGCCCCCAGCTCCCCGGTGAGCAGGAAGACATCGCCGGGCAGAGCCAGTTCGCCGATGCGCACGCCCAGCTTTTGAGTTTGCTCAGGGCTGTGGCTGATTAATTCGAGGTGATCCATTTCATTCACTCTATCTTTAAAAGGGCAATTTCAAATACACGTGGGTAATCGCCTGTTTTCTTGCGATTTCTATATTCAGGACATTCATTCCAGGTGAAAGATTTGCAGCTGTGAACTATTTTGCATTTTCGAATCCCTCCATTGGATTTCAATATCGCCTCTTCTATCCGTGTATCCAATGTTTTCTCCTGTTCCTTCCGGCTGTGAAAGAGAACAAGGTATTTATCTCCATAATCTGGTTTGTGATCAAGAAGTTTCCTACAATCTTCTGTGACCTTCTTTGCAGAAAACTTGCCGAACTCGACATAGTCCGTTTTCCTACCAGACATGTTTTCGATACTTAAGTCGACATATTGTAGGCTCTCTTTGGAATGGGCTGACCGGCTATATGTGTCCTCCCAAGTCAGAGAATACCCCTTAAATGAATCACTACGTAACAACTCTTTATATATTACATACACCAAGACGGGTTCCGGTAGGTCGAAAACCCCAAATAAGATTGAATGATGTTTGTGTTCGTCTCGGAGTCCGAGCAAAGCATCATGCTCCTGGCTAAGAGCACTTAAAATAACATCCAGCAACTTCTCTTCAATTATTTTCATAGAATACGCCTCTTATTGGCTAAGGATATTAGCTTGATATAAAATGCTCCCAGCCCGACTCTGCTAGGTTGACCGCCTGTCCTTTTCCGTCGACCAGTGTTATCTCGCCGGCGTTTTCAGCCCTGACCTCGCCGATTACCGTTATCGGGCACTTAACTGCCGCTTTCGCTTTATCGATTACCCCGGCGCTGGCGGTAAAGAGGAGTTCGTAGTCCTCTCCCCCCGATAGCGCCAGCCCTAACGCTCTGTCTCCAAAGTTAGCCTTGACCGCCGGGTGAACAGGCACCCGCTCGATTTCTATCCGGGCGCTGACTTTGCTCATCCGGCAGATGTGGCCCAGGTCGGAAAGCAGCCCGTCGCTGATGTCTATGGCGGCTCTCACCCCATGCTTCACTAATAGTTGTCCCTCAGCCACCCGTGGGTGGGGTTTTAAAAACGCCTGTTTCAAAGCGTCGGCAGCCTCAGGCTTAAAAGGCAAATGTTTACTCAGCATTTCCAGCCCGGCGGCTGAGGCTCCCAGGTAGCCGGTCACGGCCACTTTATCGCCGGATCGGGCTGCCGAGCGGGTGAGGATTTTTTTATCCGCTTTGGCGCTTCCCAAAACAGTGATGTTAATGACGACCAGGGGGGCGCTGCTCATATTGCCCCCGATGATAGCTACTCCGAATTGCTGAGCCAGTTCGATTATGCCCCGGTAGAGTGCCCTAACCTGCTCCATCTCGGTCTGGCCGGGCAGGGCTAATGAGACCAGGGCGTAGCTGGGAATGCCGCCCATCGCCGCGATGTCGCTCAGGTTCACCGCCAGCGCCTTCCAGCCCAGTTCCTGCCATGTTGCCTGCCCTGAGCCTGTCGAATGGGTCGTCTCCAGGGTAAAGTGGACATTCTCTACCAGGGCGTCCACGGTTGCTAATTGTACCGAATCACCGGCCTGCCAGGCGGCAGCGTCATCGCCGATGCCGAGAATAAGCTGCCGCCCCGCTTGTGTATCTTTATCTGTAGCGGCATTAATCATCGAGGCAAGCAGGTCGATAAGCCCGAATTCCCCCAGTTCCGAAATCTTCACTTGCGGTTACTCCATGAACCCATAACGCGCAAATTATATCACGAAGTCAGGAAGGCGGTCTAAAAGCCAGCCCTGAAAAAGCGTCATCGATTTATTGACATGATTCAAAAAGATGTGCTAGTATTTTTTCAACTGAATAAGCCACCCCACTCTTCGAGCCTGCAATCCTAAATCAACTGATATGGTTTACAGGCCGGTGAGCTTCAAAGAAGCTCCGAGGGCACAGATGGAAACGCCTGTACCTCCCGTGTTTGGAAAGGAGAGATATGAAAACAAGGTCGGTCTTTGTCCGTTTGCGCCTTCCTCGCCATTTGTTCCTTTTGTTTTACTTTAGTGCCTTTTTAACACTTGTGTCACTTCTTGCCCTGGGTTGTTCGCCTGGAAGCGCAACCACGCCAGTGACATCCAATCCTGCCCCATCTCCCGTCAGTCCCGGTTTGAGCGCCACAGGAACTAGTCCCACCCCCTCTGCCACTACCTCTCCGGCATTGACGGCACCCGCTCCCACACCGCCGGCTGTCCCGGCTGTCTCCAAGCCCGATAATCCTCAACTTATAATGGCCAGCACTACCAGCACCCGCGATTCCGGGCTTATGGATGTATTGGTTCCTATATTTCAACAAAAGACCGGCTATGTGCTTAAGCCGGTGTATGTAGGTTCAGGCGCGGCAATAACCATGGGGCTGCAAGGGAATGCCGATGTCTTGTTCGTCCATTCACCGCCCACTGAGGTGAGCTTTATGCAAACAGGGTATGGTATTAACCGCAAACTGGTAATGCATAACGATTATATAATTGTCGGACCGCCTTCTGACCCGGCGGGCATAAAAAGGATGACGGTGGCTACCGATGCCCTTAAGAAAATATCAGATGCCAGGATTAATTTCTATAGCCGCGGCGATAACTCCGGCACTGACGCCCTGGAAAAATCACTCTGGGCTAAACTGGGAATTACCGTCAGGGACGGCGCGGCAACAAATCCGGGCTGGTATATCGAAGGCGGCGCCGGCACTGGCATGCTCACTTTGTTACAGATAGCGTCTGAAAAGAAGGGCTACACCATTACAGATAGAGCTACCTATGTTGCCAACAAAGCTGTTTTGGGTCTGGATATTCTTGTTGAAGGAGACCCGCTACTGCTTAATATTTACCACGTAATTCAGGTCAATCAGAGCATGTACCCCAATATAAAAATAAATACAGCCGGGGCAAAAGCGTTTTCTGATTTCATGACAGACCCGGCAACACAGGATATAATAGCCAAATATGGAGTAGACAAGTATGGTCAGCCTCTTTTCTTCCCTGATGCCGGAAAAACCGAAGCTTCATTAGGCAGCCAATAGTCTTTAGCCACCCCCTCTCCCTTGATGGGAGAGGGGGTGGGGTGAGGGTAAAGACGGGATTAGGTGCCCGTTCATTTTGAGATAGAATGAGATATGGAAACAATCCTTGAAGGTATAAAAGAGGCATTTCTGCTGCTGATTCATGGCGACCGCCAGGTGGTGCAGGTAGCCGTGCTTTCACTGCTGGTTTCCGGGCTGGCCACCATCCTCAGTTTGCTTGTCGGGATTCCGCTGGGCGTTGTACTGGCTCTGAACAGGTTTCCCGGCAGGCAACCCTTGGTCAGTTTGATTAATACCGGCATGGGGTCTCCGCCAGTGGTGGTGGGGCTGATAGTCTCTATATTTCTCTGGCGCAGCGGGCCACTGGGATTACTTCAGCTTATGTACACGCCATCCGCCATGGTTATCGCCCAGTTTATCATCGCTTTCCCGCTCGTAGCTGGTTTTACCCTGGCTACGGTACAGCAGCTTGACCCCAAGCTGCGTTTACAGATAATCTCTCTTGGCGCTTCACGCTTCCAGATGGTCTGGTTATTACTCAAAGAGGCGCGGTTGCCTTTGCTGGCTGCCATCATGGCCGGCTTTGGCGCCGTCATCTCCGAAGTTGGCGCCTCGATGATGGTCGGCGGCAATATCACGGGACAGACCAGGGTCATGACCACGGCCATCGTAGCTGAGGTCAGCCGGGGCGATTTTGCATTAGCAATAGCCTTTAGTGTTGTTTTGATGATTCTGGTATATCTGGTTAATCTGATTCTAACCATTATTCAGCAGCGGACTAAAGCCAGATGAGGCAAGAAGCAGTGTTAGCATCACAAATCGCGCTGGAAGCCAATAATATTTCCGTAGTTCTGGGCGGGGTGAAAGTGCTGGATGTGCCATCTTTGCAAGTATTTCAAAACGAGGTGCTGGTGGTCATCGGCCCCAACGGCTCAGGGAAAACCACACTCCTGCTCACCATGGCAGGGCTGCTCAAGCCGGCTTCAGGCACAATCCTGTATCAGGGGCAGGCCGCAAACAGTAGGGCCGAAATGTTGAGCTTGCACCGCCGCCTGGCGGTTGCCTTTCAAGACCCGCTTTTGCTCAGTTCCACTGTTTGGGATAACGTTACTCTCGGATTACGTTTACGTGGTGTCGATAAAGAGGAAATAAAGACCAGAGCAACAAAATGGCTTGAACGTTTCGGCATTGGCGCGCTCGCTGGCAGGCAGGCGAAGACGCTATCCGGCGGTGAAGCCAAACGCACCAGCCTGGCCCGGGCCTTCGCTCTCCAGCCGGATATTCTCTTTCTTGATGAGGCTTTTAACGGGCTGGATAGCCATTCACGGGAATCGATAATAGAAAATTTTCAAAGTGTTTTACGTGAGACCAGGGTTACCACTATTATGGTGACCCATGACACTACTGAAGCTCTGGCGCTGGCGGATAAGATTATCGTTCTGATGGGCGGGCAAATCCGTCAAATAGGCACGTGCGGGGAGGTCTTCTCCGACCCTGTTGACAAGGAGGTGGCCGCCTTCGTCGGAGTTGAGAATATCATCGATGGCTCGGTAGAGTCTAATGAAAGTGGTATAATCACTGTTAAAGTCGGCAGTGATTCTGTTGAGGCGGTGTCAAATTACTCCCGGGGAGAAAAGGTTAGTCTTCTTATCAGGCCGGAGGAGATAACCTTGGCTGTCTCAAGAGCCTCGAGCAGCGCCAGAAATTCTTTCGGCGGGGCGATATCCCGGGTGTTATCGCTCGGTGCTCTCACCCGGATTGAAATTGATTGCGGTTTTCCTCTGGTGGTGCTGGTCACTAAAAGGTCAGCCGAAGAAATGAATTTAGACAAGGGCAGGCAAGTCTACGCCAGCTTCAAAGCTACTGGCGTGCACGTAATTAAGCGATAGGGGACTCCGTATCACTTTTGAGTCACGGATATAAATGTGGTTTAATAGAGAGATGGATGGAGAAATGACCGGTCTTGTTGATTCTTGGCAGCGCCAGATTAATTACCTGAGAATTTCGGTGACCGACCTCTGTAACCTGAACTGCGTCTACTGCTCGGCGGGTTCGGTCGTTCGGCTGTCGCATGATGATATTCTGCGCTATGAGGAAATCCAGCGCATAGTCCGGATAGCTGCCGGAATGGGCATTACTAAAGTGCGCCTCACCGGCGGCGAACCGCTGGCGCGGCCGGATTTTGTTAAACTGGTAGCAATGATTGCTCAGATAGATGGCATCGATGACATCGCAGTTACCACTAACGGCATTTTATTAAGCAAGTACGCGCGGGAGTTGAAAGAAGCGGGACTGAACCGGGTCAATGTCAGCTTGGATACCCTGAAGCGGGAGAGATTCAAGCAGATTACCGGTGGAGACCAATTGGCTGCCGTGCTGGCCGGTATTAAAGCCGCTCATCAAGCCGGGCTGGAGCCGGTCAAGATAAACGTGGTGGTGATGCGGGGCAAAAATGAGGATGAAATCCTAGATTTTGGCCGCAAAACAATAGACGATGGCTGGCATGTCAGATTTATTGAATTTATGCCCTTCGGAGCCTGCGGAACTGATAGTGTAGAGACGGTGCCCACAACTGAAATCCAGGAGCGTCTTCAGGTTCTGGGCAAACTTGAGCCTTTCAGCGGCCCGGCCGGTAATGGCCCCGCCCGTTATTACCGCCTCCCCGGCTCAGAGGGCAGCCTCGGTTTCATCACCCCGATGACGGAGCATTTCTGCGCCACCTGTAACCGTCTCCGGATTACTTCTGACGGGCACCTGCGCCCCTGTCTGCTAGGTAATGATGAGATTAGCTTGAAGGAAGCCCTGCGTAACGGGGCAGGTGATGATGAGATAAAACGGCTTATCCAGCAGGCGGTCATTATTAAGAGGGAAGAACACCACCTGAGCGGTGAGCTTGTCCCTGAGGTAGTTACCCGCCCCATGTCCCAGATAGGCGGATAGGCGAATATTAAAGTTCAAAAATCAAATATTAAAATCAAAGGTTTTTCAGTTTTGAACTTTAACTTTTGATTTTCCCGAAGGGAGTATGGTTGATGCCTAAACTAACTCATTTGAACTCAAGCGGTGAAGCCCGCATGGTTGACGTCGGCCAGAAACCCGATACCCAGCGCGAGGCAGTAGCTACCGGCAGGGTTATTATGAAACCGGAGACTCTGAAGCAGATTAAAGCTGCCTCTCTGAAAAAAGGTGACGCCCTAGCCGTCGCTCGTGTGGCCGGCATTATGGCGGCCAAGAAAACACCCGACTTGATTCCCCTCTGCCACCCCATCCTGACCAATGAAATCGCCATTGATTTCGACCTCTCCGCGGAAGATTCCATCGGCATCATCGCCACGGTCAAGTGCCTCGGTAAAACGGGAGCGGAAATGGAAGCCATGGTGGCTGCCTCGGTCGCCGCCCTGACCATTTATGATATGGGCAAATCAGTAGACAGGGGCATGACCATCACGGGGATTAGCCTGGAAAGCAAAAGCGGGGGGAAGAGTGGGGTGTATAAGAGGAAGTAAGCGCCTTCACTCTCCTTGTGTCATTCCCGCGAAAGAGGGAATCCAGATGACTGTTCTGCTCTAGCTGCCCGGATTAACGTTCTTATCCTCGGTAAGCTCCATCAGAACGCCCTCAGGAGTTTTGATGAAAGCATACCTGACGCCGGGTTCCGGTGAATTTGTCGGCAGCACAAATTCGGCCCCGGTTGATTTCATATCGGCAGCAATCCTGTCAAGGTCGTCAACGTTCAACGCCACGTGGTGCAAGCCGAACCGCAGACCTTTCCAGTTAGTATCAGCCCCGGTCTTCCCGGATATTCTGACCAGGAGTCCGCCCAGGTCAACGTCAATCATTTCTGCACCGGGAGTCCCTTGCTCCGCTGTGAGCCGACCGCCCATAACTTTCACGAAGAACCGGGCAGCTTTCACGGGATCGGTTGCAGTAACGTGTACGTGGTCCAGTTTGCACCATGCCATATGTTTATTCTCCTTTTTGGCTATTGATAAACCCTAAAACAGCGTCACCGTCACCGGCGTGCCCTTTTCTAGCAAATCAACATTCTGCTCGATGGCGATGTAGCCGTCAGCATTGGCGACGCTGGTTATCGCCCCTGATTCTTTGAAGGCGGGCACCGCCTTGCCATCTTTAATCTTGACAGTTAAGAACTGCTTTCTGCCTACGCTGCCGGGTACCCTCTGTCCCAGCTTGGCCTCGATTGTCTCCCCCCTTCTCGGCGGCAGGTGAGCCATCTTCCTCACCACCGGCAGCAGGAAAAGATAGCTGTTAATGAGGCAGGAAGTGGGATAGCCGGGCATGCCGAAGAGCGGCTTGCCTTCCACAATGGCAAAAAGGGTCGGTTTCCCCGGCTTGACCTGTATGCCGTGGAAGAGTACCTTTCCCCACCCCTCGATAACCCCCGTCAGCAGGTCACGCTCCCCTACCGATGAGCCTCCGGAGATGACTATCAGGTCGTTTTTCAAGGCTTCGCTAACCTTTTTCCTGATATCTTCGCGGGTATCGCCGATGATACCCATCCTGACAGGTACGCCGCCGTTTTCCTTGACCAGCGAGGCAACTGTGTGGGAGTTAATATCGTAGAGTTGTCCGTTTCTCAGCTTTGAACCGATTTCAACCACTTCCTCCCCGGAAGGTAGTATTGCCACATTCGGCTGCTGGTAGACCTTGACCTTCTGCAGTCCTTGGGATGCGAGAACTCCAATCTTGCCCGCATCCAGCACAACCCCTTTACTCAGCACGCTTTCCCCTTCCCTGACATCCTCTCCCTTCTTGCCGACATTGCCGCCCGGTAAGACGGCACGGAATATCTTAACCACGCCGTCTTCCGCCTCGGTATCCTCGACCATCATCACGGCGTCGGCGCCTGCCGGCATCATCGCCCCGGTAGCAATCTGGATGCACTGCCCGTCATTCACTGTCTTTGTCGGGGTATCTCCGGCGTGCAGTTCGCCCACCAGTTCCAGAGTCTTGGGCTTTAACTGGCCGGAGCCAAGCGTGTCTCTGGCTTTTACGGCGTAGCCGTCCATAGCCGCTCTATTAAACGAAGGTATGTTTAATTCAGCAATAATATCCTCAGCCAGCACCCTGCCGGAGGCGTCATCCAGATTCACTTTCTCAGTTTTGGTGATTGGTTTGATGTTTGCTTCGACCATCTTCATCGCTTCCTCGAAGGAAAGCAGCGCTCCAAAGGGTTTCATCTTGTCGCCTCCCGTACCATGTGCCCGATTTCGGGCAGAATTATTTTTTCTATCGCCAGTTTAGTTGCCCCTAACGAGCCTGGCAGAGAGATAATGACTTTGCTATTGGTCACGCCGGCAATTGCCCTGCTCATAATGCTTGAAGTGCCTATTTCACCGTAGGATAGGGAACGGAAAAGCTCGCCGAATCCGTCCAGCCTCTTCTCCAGCATTGGCGTCACCGTTTCAACAGTGACATCCCGGTGGCTTAATCCGGTGCCGCCGCTGGTGATGATGACCTGAAGCCCATCCAGTTTCAGCAGTTCGGCAATCTTCTGTCTGACCGCCGCGGCATCGTTCTTCAGCAGGGCGTAAGCTAGCAACCGGTGCCCGTTTTGACTCAGTTGTTCTTTGAAAAGCTTGCCAGATTCATCATCCTGCTCCGTGCGGGAATCAGAGATGGTGATAAGGGCGTAACTTACACTTGTTGGTGAGGCTTTTTTATGTTCCAGATGACTCAATAGTATCTCCTTATAGACCATTATAAGTCGAAATGGTTCTTATTGTCATTGCGAGGCGTCCCGATTTCATCGGAGTTTACACTGAACGTGAATGTGCCTGTAATGATCCCCACATGCGGGGGGAACGCAGAGAGGGGGCATCGCCCCCTCTCTGGAATCCATATTTACTTTACTATCAGGTTATGCAGGCCTGGGAGCGCCCGGTGCCGCGGCTCCCGGCGTTGCTGCGGGAGGAGGACCGCCGGCATACAGGAGGGGTTTACATAAAATCTCTGTAATCCTGGTTCTGAACAGGTCTCTGGAATTAGCGGCTCTCATTACCACAGCGGTGTCCGCTCCACGGCCGCTGCCGGCGATGGCGATAATATCCTGGTCGGTGGGTACCTGGCCGGCGTCAGCCGCCATAGCTCCGCACTCAACGACTACTTTAATACCAGCGCATATGATGCGCAGCGTGTTAGCGATGACATCTCCAATATCAAGGATGGGGCCTGGAGGTAGCGGGGCCGGCGGTGTACCCGGGGCGGCGGGAGGGGTTGGGCGGCGGGTCAAGCCAATCATGGCGTGCTGGGCGAAAACTACTGCTCCGCCCTTGCTCTCCAGTTTTTTCCTGTTTTCATCGGTAAATTCATTCTTATTGGGCTCTCTGTAACCATAGGCATGCGCCACGGCCACTACCTTGCATCCCTTGAAAATATCTACTGCCCTGGCGGCAGCATCCCCGCGAGTTGAAGCTATCAAGATAGTCTTGATACCCAGCTCATCGGCTCTCTTCTTGGCAATACTGAACGTCGCATCAGTATTGTCAGGGCCAATCTTGTCGAAATAGGTGATTTTTCCTTCCATTGAGTCCCCCCTTTTAATTTTAATAACCTTAATTCTAACACTAACTACGGGACAGGGTCAAAAATCATGGAAGCCCGCCCCTTTTTATTAGCATCATTACGGATTGCTATCTCATGGCTCTGGTGGCGTTGAGGATAGCGAGTAAAGCCACGCCCATATCGGCGAAGACCGCTTCCCACATCGTGGCTGCTCCGATGGCGCCGAGGGCGATAAAGACCCCTTTGACCCCTAGAGCCAGAATGATGTTCTGCCAGATGATGCTGCGGGTCTTCCTGGCTACCTCTATCGCCTCCGCCAGTTTAGATGGAGCATCGGTCATGATAACCACATCGGCGGTTTCGATGGCGGCATCGGAACCCATCCCACCCATAGCCACGCCGACATCGGCCCGGGCAATCACCGGGGCATCATTTATGCCATCACCAACGACGGCTATCTTGGCTCCTTTACCCGCCTCTTTTTCTAATTTCTCAATGGCCGCTACCTTATCCTCGGGCAGGAGTCCAGCTAGATAAGAATCAACTCCGATTTTCCTGGCGACCGATGCTGCTACCGCTTCGTTATCCCCGGTCAGCATTATCACCCTTTCCACGCCAAGTCTTTTAAGCGCCCTTACCGCTTCTGCCGCATCCTCCTTGATTTCATCGGCAATAACTATGTACCCCGCATAGCGGTGGTCGGCAGACACGTGAACCGCGGTACCCTCGGCGCTGAGAATCTGCTTCACGTGTTCGATGCCCTCATTACGAAGCAGTTTATCGCTGCCTGCCAGCACCGGGGTGCCGTTTATTCTGGCGCTGACACCGTAACCGGATATTTCTCGATATTCCTTGACCGATAACGTGTCCACGGGCTGTTTATAAGCGTCCCGGATAGATTGAGCGATGGGATGATTGGACTGCGCCTCGGCTTGAGCGGCCAGACGCAATAATGACTCCCTGTCATAGCCGTTTGCCGGCACTATTTCCGTCACCTTGAATACACCCTTGGTAAGGGTGCCTGTCTTGTCGAAAACAGCCGTCTTCACCTGGGTAAGCACATCCAGGTAGTTGGCGCCTTTCAAAAGAATTCCCTTGCGGGAAGCGCCGCCAACGCCGCCGAAATAACCCAGGGGGATGCTTATGACCAGGGCGCAGGGGCAGGAGATTACCAGCATCACCAGGGCACGGTAAATCCACTGTGAAAATGTTGCTCCTTCTATCACCAGTGGGGGAATAACAGCCACTGCCAGTGCGCTGATTACGACCGCGGGAGTATAATACCGGGCAAATGAGGTGATAAACTTTTCGGTCGGCGCTTTCCTGCTGGCGGCGTTTTCCACCATCTCCATAATGCGGGATATTGAGGATTCGCTGAATTTCCTGGTCACCTTGATTGTGAGCGAGCCAGTCTTGTTAATCATGCCCGCCAGTACTTTTTCACCCGCGCTGGCGCTTCTGGGAACCGATTCACCGGTTAGAGCCGAGGTATCTACCTGCGTGCTCCCCTCCAAAATCTGGCCGTCGAGGGGAATTCTTTCGCCTGGCTTGACGATAATCTCATCTCCAACTTGCACCTTTTCCGGCGCTACTTTCTTTAGCTCCTCTCCCTGTTTCAGGTTGGCGTAATCCGGGCGAATGTCCATTAAAGCCCTTATCGACCTTCGGGAGCGGTTAACTGAAAGCTCCTGGAAGAATTCACCCACCTTATAGAAAAGCATTACCCCCACAGCCTCGGGTATCTCGTGGATGGCAATGGCTCCCAGGGTGGCCAACGACATCAGAAAGTTCTCGTCGAAGACCTGTCCATGAATGAGGTTGCGGAAGGCTGTCCGGAGCACCACCCAACCGCTTAGCAGGTATGCCGAGAGCAGCGCCGCGTACTCTCCTACGGAATACGGCGTGTCATGCAATGCGTCTCTGAAAACCATACCGATGGCAAAAAGGGCTACAGAGCTGATAATGTAACCCAAACCCTTCAGTGGCTTAAATTCCTCTATGGCACACTTGTCGCAGTAACCCAGTACGCCGTGCGGGCAGGTTGCGCCTTCTTCATGATTCAAAGTCGCTTCCGTCATTCTTTCACTTTCTGCATTTCATTATCTACTTTTGCCTGCCGGTTCAGTACCACTCAAACGTGGACAATCAACTTCTGGGCCAGTACATAATGATGAAAACGCCGGCTAACGCGACAAGACCGCCGATAAGGTCGAACTTATCCGGGACTATTTTGTCCACCAGCCAGCCCCAGAGAATAGCCATTACTATGAAGATACCGCCGTAAGCAGCATAGACTCGTCCGAAATTAGCCGGTTGGAGGGTAGGGATAATGCCGTATATCATGAGCACAATTGCTCCGGGAAGAGCATACCAGGGACTCTTGCCACCACGCAGCCAGAGCCAGATAAGGTATCCCCCGCCTATTTCGCATAGCCCGGCAAGGACGAAGTAAAGTAACGAACTGGCCATATCCCCTTTCATTGTAATGCTGCCGTCAGTGCGTATTCCGGTGCAGACGTCACCCGTGCTCGGTGTGCTCCAGGCAGACATCCAGTAGAGTCCTGATATGCTCATCGTTTAGCGAGTAATACATCATACGGCCGGACTTACGCTGCTTTACCAATTGCAAGGTACGCAGAATCCGGAGATGTTGGGATACGGCAGAATCTGAGATTCCGACTAGACAGGCAATGTCACAGACACATAATTCTTCACTCATTAACGAATGCAAGATTTTTGCCCGGTTAGAGTCAGCCAATGCGCCGAACGTTTCAGCTAAAGCCGCGTATACCTGGTCGTCCAGAAGTCGCCGCTTTGTGCTGGCCACTTTCTCCCTGTCCACTGCCCAGACTTCGCATGTATCGGATGACCCTTTGGCTGTTTGCTCATCATTTAACATCTGCATAGTTGCTTAATTGTAACGCTTTTATTTCAACCCGTCAATACGTCCGTTGAGAATGGGATATTAGCTTGTTGGTTAAGAGTCCTGACCACTGACGGAGAATACTAATGGTTCTCTACACTTTTCCGTCCGCGTGGCTGCTAATCATTCTTTTGTTATGGTATTTGAGAGCGGTAAGTTCCCTCTCTTCCTTCTCCCTGTCAAAACTTTACTAACTACCATCGTCAAGGCTATAATTGGTCTTGCTATGAAAAGAATCGGTATTCTCTATCACCCGATGAAAGAGGACGCTTACCCCCTGGCTCAGAAACTGGAAAAGTTTCTCACGGCCAAGGGCGTTTCCGTCTGGGTAGGCTCTGCCTGGGAATTAGAAGCTGCCAGAGCGGAGGTAAACGGCACAGACCTGGTTCTCAGCATCGGCGGTGACGGGACTATTCTCCGGGCCGCTCAGATGGTGATACCCGGGTCGACCCCCATCACCGGTATTAACCTGGGCAACCTGGGCTTTATGACCGAACTGAGTGTCGACGAAGCTCAGACAAAGATGACCCGTTTATTAGCCGGGGAAGGCTGGATTGACGAGCGCTCTCTGCTTGAGGCGGAGCTTACTTCCCATGGCGGGGCGGGCAGTCCGTCCCAAAAATTCTATGCCCTGAACGATGTAGTGGTGGCCCGGGGGGAAGTGGCGGCCAGGGTAATCGTCGTTGATGTAAGTATCGATGACGAACACCTGACCACTTATAAATCGGACGGAGTGATTATAGCCACGGCTACAGGCAGCACCGGCTATTCACTCGCTGCCGGCGGCCCTGTGCTGCACCCGCAGGCTAAAGAGATGGTGCTCTTACCCATCGTGCCCCATCTCAGCGCAACCTACCCTCTGGTATTGCCGTCTACAGCCGTTATAAAATTACATCTCAGCAATATTCACCTGGGAACGCTGAGCATCGACGGTCATATCAATCTCCCGTTGTCAGGCGGCGCCATTATCACGGTCAGGCACAGCGCCAATACCGTCCGCTTCCTCAGAATTCACCCATCGACCTCCTTCTATAGCTCCCTGGAAAAAAGACTGAAAGGAAAACAATAGTTCGGTAGACTCACTATGAATAAATTGAAATCGGTAGAAAAAGCCAGCATTAATGATGTGCCCCAGATGCACAAGCTGATTAATTACTTTGCTGATAATGGGGAAATGCTGGCACGTTCCTTGAGCGAGATATATGAAAATGTCCGGGATTACTTTATCGTCAGGGATGGCGAGCGGGTGATTGCCTGCGCCGCCCTGCACATCAACTGGTCGGACCTGGCCGAGATAAGGTCGGTGGCCGTGGCTGAAGAGTACCAGAAGCAAGGCGTTGGCGATAAGCTGATTAAAGCCTGTCTCAAGGATGCTACCCGGCTTGGTATCCCCAATGTTTTTTGTCTGACCTACAAACCGGGTTTCTTTGAGAAGCTTGGTTTTACCCAGGTGGATAAGATGGAACTGCCGCAGAAAATCTGGAATGAATGCTACCGCTGTTCCAAATTCCCCAACTGTGATGAGGTCGCCCTTGTCTGCCGTCTTGAAACCCCGGCTAAGGAATAGCCGGCCATCCGCAAGGAGTGAGCATGTTTAATCCTGTTTATATCGGGGTAATAATGATAGGGCTTATGCACGGCCTGGAACCGGGGCACGGTTGGCCTGTGGCCGTGATGTATTCAATGCAGAAAAGAAACCCCGTTCTTAGCGGCGCGATAAGCTCCAGCATTATCGGCATGGGGCATCTTATTTCGTCGATAGCCGTTGTTATCGCCTATGTTTTGCTCCAGAGATGGTTTAATTTTGAAGCGCCCTGGATTAAGTACCTGGCAGCTGGCGTCCTGCTCGTGCTTGCTTTCAGGCTGTTCACGGAAAAGACTGACGAAATGGAAAAGCAGCACGGCCATATTCACGAAAATCAGCCCGAGGTTGAGCACGAGCACGAGCATGAGCATCCCGGCCACGGCTGGCATATCCATTTGCACAAGCACACGACAGGGCTTGTCTTGAGCCTGTGGGGTCTGGCCTCCTTCGCCTTTATTCTCGGATTCGCTCACGAGGAAGAATTTGCCCTCCTCGCTCTTGTCGCTGGCGGAGCTAATGCCTGGGTACTGATGCTCGCGTACGGCCTGGCGGTCTTGGTGGGGCTTATTGCAGTTACGCTTGCCGGTGTTAAAATCTACAGGATAGTGCGGCCCAGGCTGGCTCACTATGAAAAGTACGTTCCGAAGGTAAGCGCCTTTATTCTCGTAGCGCTGGTTATCGTTATCATCTTCTTTTAGTTATTGACTGACGGGAGTTAATGTGGCTGAGGAAAAAACTCTGTCCAGCAAAGTAATCTACGACGGCCAGACTGTAAAGCTGCGGATTGACACTGTCCAAATGCCCGGCGGCCGCACCGGCATCCGGGAAATCGTGGAACACAGGGGCGTGGTTGTCATCGTGGCTGTCGATGCTGACGATAATGTGCTGATGGTCAGGCAGTTCCGCAAGCCGGCGGGAAAAGAGCTGCTGGAAATACCCGCTGGCGGCATCGATGGCTTGGAAACTCCCGAAGAGGCGGTGCTACGCGAGATGCAGGAGGAGACCGGCTACCTGCCCGGGAAGATAGTGAAACTGGGTGGCTTCTACTCCGCCCCCGGCTTCTGCACCGAATATATGCACCTTTTCCTGGCTACCGACCTGACCCCCAGCCGCCTTACTGCTGAAGATACTGAATCTATCAGGCTGGAGCGGCTGTCCGTTTCAAAAATATCCGGCCTGGTTACATCCGGCGGCCTTCAGGATGCCAAGAGCATTGCCGGCTTGCTCACCTATCTGGAATACAGAAAAATACGCTAGTGAATCGGTTTGTATGTCACCAGACAAGATAAAGGAATTAATGACTCCAGCAGGTAAAAACCCCCGCTATTTCTACGGTTGGAACATTGTTGCCGCTTCTTTCCTGGCACACCTTTCCTACGCCGAACACTTTTCCTCGTTACTGGGCTTCTTTTTCAAGCCTTTCCAAGCCGAATTTGGCTGGAGCCGTAGCGCCGTAGCGACGGTGCTATCCATAGCCCGGGTTGGCGAGGCTGCGGTGGCCCCTGTCATCGGACCATTCGTAGACCGGTATGGTCCCCGCGTTTTGATGCCCATCGGAGCAGTTATTGTCGGCGGCGCTATGCTGGCGACGACCCAGATAAACGCAATCTGGCAATTCTACTTGCTGCGGGGTGTCATAACGTCTATCGGCTTCACGATTATGGGGGCTCTGGTAAGCGATACTGCCATTAATAACTGGTTCATTCAGAAACGGGGCCGAGCCCTTGCCATTAGCCGCCTTGGCAATAACATCAGTAACATTGTTTTTACACCACTCACCGTCTTTGTCCTTGCTACGTCCGGCTGGCGAACTATGTTCGTCATCTTCGCTATTGTCACCTGGGTGGTCGTTTTGGTCCCATCTGCTCTGCTTATGCGTCGCCGCCCTGAAGATATGGGTCTCCACCCGGACGGAATTGCTCCTGACAATGGCGGCGTCAGCAGTAATCAGGATGAATTGAGTTCCTACTCTACACGGGCGGCTTCATCTCCGGAACCGCTATGGAACCGGCGGGAGGTTTTGAAAACGGGGAGTTTTTGGTTACTCGCTCTCTCCCTCGGCATCAATAGCCTGGCTTTTCAAGGTATCAATATCAGCCTGGCTCCCTATATTCAGGATTTGGGCTATGGTGAAGCTATGCTGGCGACGGTAATGACCTTTCGGGCGGCAATGGCAGCCGGAGCGCTCCCGTTCGTAGGTTTCCTGGCTGAGCATGCTAACCGCTTGAGCGTCCGTGTTATACCTTTCGTAATCCAGAGTATAGCGGTCTTTCTTCTCCTTTTAGCCGAGCAGCCGGTCTTTCTCTGGTTAGGAGTAGCTCTATATGGATTAGGTATTTCAGCTGTTACAATAACCCAGGATGTTATCTGGGCTAACTATTTCGGACGCCTGAGTATTGGGACTGTTCGCTCGATGAGCTATCTGGTATCCTTCGGATTTGGTGCTATCGGGCCGATTGCCATAAACCTTGTCTTCGATATTTTGGACTCTTACCGCCCGGCCTTCATCGTGATTATCGGCTTCTTCGCAATATCGGCCTTCGTCATGGGGGTGGTAAAACCTCCCACAGCCTGTCGCTTCGCTACGGCCGAGGAGATAAACGGGAAGGCAAAATAGAGTCACAGCGATATAGTCGAAGCATGAGCGGGGTTGGTGGCACAGGCGGGGACGCCTGTGCGATAGTGAAACGTCTATGCTACAGGTTGCTCGCTCGGTGTCTCAGAAACACATAGCCCTATGTTAACTAGCCCAGTGCGCTTGAAAGCTGTCGACCGCCGAGCAGGTGCATGTGGAGATGAGCCACCCCCATCCCACCCTCCCGCCCGCAATTTATCACCACGCGAAATCCCTTTTCTGAGATGCCCTCTCTCTTTGCCAGCAGATTAGCCACCCGGGTCATGTCTCCTAGCAGGGATGACTCAGCATCGGACAGCTCAAGCAGGGTAGGGATGTGTTTCCTGGGGATAATCAGCAGGTGGACGGGCGCCAGGGGGTTAACATCGGGAAAGGCGATTATTTTCTCATCCTTATAGCGGATATCGGCTGGTAATTCCCCGGCGATAATCTTACAAAAAACACAGTCAGCCATTCTTCCTCCTGTTCAATCATAATTTCCAAACCGGGACACTTTATAAATGTCTGAGAAAAGCTTGGGGGTTCCGCAGAAAATCGCGTGTCAGGTTGACGTGTTCAAGCTGGTCGTATTCCGCTTTATGAACAGTTCCACCATCGAAGCTCCAGATGGTTGCGCCGGGGAACGCGAGAATGAGTGGGGAATGAGTGGCGATGATGAATTGCGAATCCTGCTCCACCATTTGCTTCAGGGCAGAGATAAAGGTCAACTGACGGCTTGGTGACAGGGCGGCTTCAGGTTCGTCGAGCATGTAGAGGCCGCCAGGCACGAAACGGGACTGGAACAATGTCATAAAACTTTCACCGTGCGAACGTGTATCGAGACCTTCTCCATAGCGATTCTTTATGCCGGAGATTTCGTTAGCATAAGGCATGCGAGTTTGGGATGCGGCAAGTTCTGACCGTTTTAGAGCTTCACCTTCGAGCTCGACCATCTCCTTCTGTAGCTGTTCCTGGCTCTGGCGCATTGCCTTCGCGTAGCCAAAAAAATCTTCAGCGCGAAGGAAAAAGCCTTTATGAGTCCGCTTGAGCCACGAGAGACGGAAATATTGTGAAAGCTTGCGCACGGAAGCAAGCGATGGGTCAGTCTTGACACTTTCACTGCCAACCGTCACAGAGCCGATGGCGCAAGCCAGCGCTTCCATGATGGTGGATTTACCTGAGCCGTTCTCCCCGACAAAGAAAGTTACCGGCGAACTAAACTCAACTGCATTCAGTGTTTGAACGATGTTAAGCGCAAAAGGAAAACCGGCGGTTTCGCGTTTATCCCATTCCCGAAGGGTAATTGACTTCAGATAAATCATGGTTTACTCTTCTCGCCGGAATTTTCGCTGGTCATTACAGAAACTTTTTAATAGCGCAATTATATATCTATTGACGGTGGTCAACAAGTGAGGTTACCCATAGTAAATCGTGCTAAAATATACTGTAGAGACAAGCGGACTAATGACTCCATCGTTAGAAAGGCAATAAAATGAGCTTAGAAATGGGGGCGGCTCGCCTGCCAGAGTACGGTAGGGACGGCGAGCAGGTCTATCTCAGTCTTGGTTCGAATCTGGGCGACCGTGAGGCAAACTTGAGAAAAGCCATCGAGCTGCTCTCACACAGATTGCGGATAGGGCTGGTTTCATCCGTCTACGAGACCGAGCCGGTCGGCGTCCCTGAGCAGCCCCGCTTTTTGAATCAGGCAGTGCAGGTTTATACCCGGCTGGCCGCTAAAGACCTGCTTGTTCTCTTCAAAGGCTTTGAATCTATGATGGGCAGGGCGCGCAATACATCCTTCGCCCCCCGCCCAATCGATATCGATATTCTTTTTTATGGCAGCGACGTCATTAAAACCGATGACCTGGTGATTCCCCACCCCAGGCTGACGGAAAGGGCTTTCGTTCTCGTGCCCCTGACTGAGATTGCCCCCGACCTTGTCCACCCGGAAAACGGCAAGACAATCAGACAACTGCTCGAAAGCGTCGCTGGTAAAGAGGGTGTAGTAAAATGGGAGAAGAAAGAGATTGTTTAATGACCGCTCGTGGTAAACTTGTTTGATAACCGTTCGTGGTGAGGCTGTCGAACCATGAGCGGTGCTGTAGCTTTCACCCTTCGACAAGCTCAGAGCTTGCCCCGCACTCGATACGGGGCAAGCGGTAGTGTATATACTTGTATTATTAAACTGTCTCATTGGAAAGCTAAGGAGGTTAGGAATATGTATCTGATTTCTATAGAGAGGCACTTTGATGCCGCTCATTATTTGCGGGATTATCAGGGTAAATGCGAGAACCTTCACGGGCATCGCTATGTCGTTATCGCCAAAGTAAAAGCCTCTCAACTCAATGAGATAGGCCTGGCCTTTGATTTCACCGTCTTAAAGAAGAACCTGGATGAAATACTCAATAGCTTCGACCATACCTGCCTGAATGATGTATCGCCCTTTGACAGAATAAATCCTTCTGCGGAGAACATCTCCTCTACCGTCTATGATAGGCTGAAGCCAAAATTTGCTGAAGAATTGGTTTCTCTGGATTGCATCGAGGTCTATGAATCTCCGGATAGCTGGGTGACATACAGGCCGGGCTAGATTGGTTGCGAATATCACCCATTGAGGATTAGGATGTGGTGGCTTATGCATCCTTGCCACTGCAAAGACGGGGAAGAATAAAGAGTGTCTTAGTTTTAGAGAGTTATTTAACGTTGTCCGGCGGCAGCAAGTTGGGTATCGTATCCACGATGGGATAGCACTCATTACATGTCCTGCAATACAGAGAACCGCTGACTATTTCCGTCTTGTTCTCCTCCTTCACGCTAAGCTCAAGCTCTCCCTTACAAACCGGGCACGCCAGAATCTCCATCAACTCTCTTTTCATGCTCTGATTATAGCATAATAATCTTGTGCTTTTGTGGCTATCTATGATACTATGTTTACTCACTGGAGATTTTGACTCTTAAATCAAATTATAGATTTGTTAAGGGAAAAACACATTATGCAGGTAGAGGCTGAGCTAGCCGAAATATCACCCAAGAAAGACATGCTCCTGGCCATAGGGGTTTTTGATGGGGTGCACCTCGGCCACAAATACCTGCTTTCGCGGCTCAAGGCGCAAGCCGGGCAGCAAAATCTGCTCAGCGGAGTGATAACCTTTCGTCAGCACCCCCGTGCCGTTTTGGGATTACGGGATGACTTGCCTTACCTGACAAGCCTGGAAGAAAAAGTCAGCCTCATCAAGAGCGAGGGTATCGACCAGGTTATTACCCTATCCTTCAACAGGGAACTGGCTCAACTCAGCCCCCGCCAGTTCGTCGGGCTGTTAATAAAACAGCTCAGGATGTGCGGCTTGATTCTCGGGGCTGACTTTGTCCTGGGCCGGAACAGGGAAGGCAATGTCGATACTCTGCGCAGCTTGGGGCAGGAGATGGGTTTTAGTGTCGAGGCTGTATCTCCGGTGAAGATAAATGGTGATGTGGTCAGCAGCACAGCTATCCGGGACGCCCTGGCAAAAGGTAATATGAAAAACGTGGTCAGTCTGATAGGCCGGCCTTTCAGCCTGCAAGGGCGGGTGGCAAAAGGGGCGGGGCGGGGTGCGGGGTTAGGTTTCCCCACCGCCAATATTGCAGTAGACCCCCAGCATATTCTCCCCGCGGACGGTGTTTACGCCACCCGGGCGCATATAGATGGTAAAAACTACCCATCTGTAACCAATATTGGCAAGAATCCCACTTTCGGCGCTAAAAGCCGCACCGTGGAGACTTATCTGCTTAACTTTAAGGGTGACATTTACGGACAGGAGCTAAAGATAGATATCATCGACCGACTGCGCGGCGAGAAGAAATTCGCCAGCGTAGAGGAATTAAAAAAGCAAATGACGGCGGATGTGAAACAAGGTAGAGAGATTCTGGAATCCCTGTCCGCCGGGAAGTGTGAATAAAAGGTAGAAATCAGCTATGGACATAAATTTTGTAATGAAGCGGGCCGTAGCCGAAATTATTTCCCGCGAGGAAATGGATAAACTTCTTAAATCAGGTAGAAAACTGCGTCTGAAAGAGGGATTGGACCCCAGTTCACCCGATATTCACCTGGGACATATGGTCGGTCTCAGAAAACTGCGCCAGTTTCAGGAGATGGGGCATCAGGTGGTGCTCATCGTTGGTGACTGGACAGCCCGCATCGGCGACCCCAGCGGAGCTTCGGTTACCCGGCCGATGCTCTCGGCTGAGCAGGTAAAAGCTAACGCCCAGACTTACATGGAGCAGTTCTTCAAGATTGTGGATAAGGAAAAAACCGAGGTCAGGTGGCAGAGTGAGTGGTTTGATAAATTCACCCTGACAGACCTGGTTCGCCTGACCAGCAAGTTTACTGTCGCTCAGTTCCTTGCCCGGGAGGATTTTAATAAGAGGTTCACTGCCGGCAAGCCGATTGCCATAACCGAACTATTGTACCCGCTTCTTCAGGCATATGATTCAGTAGCTATTAAGTCAGATATTGAGTTCGGTGGCACCGACCAGAAGTTTAACTTCCTGGTCGGTAGGGAGCTTCAATCCATGATGGGACAGCCCTCACAGCAGTGTTTTATGACACCGCTGCTTGTCGGCACCGATGGTACTATGAAAATGAGCAAGAGCCTGGGTAATTACATCGGCGTCGCTGAGCCGCCGGAGCAGCAATTCGGGAAGGTCATGTCTATCAAAGACAGTCTCATTGCGGACTACTTTGAGTTGCTCACTGATGTGCCTGACGAAGAACTGGCAGGTATTAAGCAAGCTCTGGCTGACGGCACAGTCAATCCGATGGAACTCAAGAAGCAACTGGCCAGAAAAATCGTCATCCAGCTTAATGACGAGATTGCAGCGAACCAGGCCGAGGAGCATTTCGTGAAAACAGTGCAGAAGAAAGAAGTTCCTGAGGAGATAGAAGAGTACAAGCTCACTGCAGATACACCCATAAGCAGGTTACTTGTGGATGCAGGAAGAGTAGCTAGCCGTAGTGAAGCTAACCGGCTGATTCATCAGGGAGCTGTCAGCCTAAATGGGAAAAAGGTTGAAGATGCTAACGAAGTAATCGCCATGAGCGCTGCTACAAACGGCAGCATTATTAAAGTGGGCAAGCGTGGTTATTTCAAAATAATATAAGTGTGTAAGAGAAATCCCGCTTTTATAAAATTACTATTTCGGATATAATTGATTATCAAATGTACGTGAGTAGAATGAATGGAAAATTTACGCATCCCCGGGCCTAGTCCCTGCCCTCCTGAAGTCCTTCAGGCGATGGCCAGACAGATGATAGACCACCGCGGTGTCGAGTTTATCAAAATATTGGATAGGGTAACAGTTAAACTGAAGCAGGTTTTCATGACTAAAAATGACCTGCTCACATTAACCGGCTCCGGTACCGGCGGTATGGAAGCTATGGTTGTTAATATGCTCTCGCCGGGAGACAGGGTGCTGGCGGTTTCTATTGGCTCTTTCGGTGACCGCTTAATAACCATCGCCAGGAAATTCGGCGCTGATGTTGTGCCGATGAATGTCGAGTGGGGACAGGCCGCCGACCCCGACGCTATCCGCAAGGCGCTCCATGCCGACCCCAATATCAAAGCCGTCTTGATTACCCATAATGAGACTTCCACAGGCGTCACTAATGACCTTGGAGCGATAAGCTCCATTGTTAAAGGCATGGACAAGCTGTTGCTGGTTGACGCCATCAGCAGCATGAGCTCGATAAAATGCCCGGTGGATGATTGGAAACTGGATGTCGTCGCTTCCGGCGCCCAGAAGGGGTGGATGGTGCCCCCCGGGCTGGTCTTTGTCAGTGTCAGTCCGGAAGCCTGGAAGGCGCACGCCAACGCAAGGATGCCGCGCTATTACTGGGACTTTACTCAGGCCAGGACACTACTGGAAAAAGGGCAAACCCCCTGGACTCCGGCTATTTCAATAGTTTTTGCTATGGATGTCGCCCTGGACATGATTCTTAAAGAGGGTATAGACAATGTTTTCACAAGGCATGCTTGCTCAGCTAAAGCTGCTCGTGAGGGAATCAAGTCTCTGGGCTTAACTCTTTACGGAGATGAAAAGCACGCTTCGAACACGGTCACGGCCGTCAATTGCCCTTCAGGTGTTGAAGTTAAGAATCTGCGCAAGATTCTCAGGGAAGAACACCAGGTTGTTATCGCCGGCGGTCAGGGCAAAGTAGAGGATTCCATTTTTCGCATCGGGCACCTGGGCTGGGTAAATGAGGCCGATATCAAGAATGTAATACTTGCTCTGAAAACAGCTCTCCCGAAAGCGGGGTTTACTCCTAAAGGCTAGTGCTGAGTTGCAGAAATTCTCTTCAAGTCCCAATCTCCTCTCCCTCGATGGGAGAGGGTTGAGCCTGTCCTGAGCTAAGCGAATGGAGTGAGGGTGATATGAGATTTATTTACCCCTCACTTTCGTCTCTCCCGCAAAGGGAGAGAGAGGAATAGTGAATTGTGGCGGATAAAAATATGAAAGTTCTAGTTGCTGATTCAGTCGGGAAAGAAGGACTCGATATCCTCCGCGGATGCGCAGAAGTGGACATCAAGCCTGGCCTGAAGGAGCTGGAACTGATAGCCATTATCGGCGATTATGATGCTCTGGTAGTGCGTTCGCAGACACAGGTGACTGCCAAAGTAATCGAAGCCGGCAAGAAATTGCAGGTAATCGGACGGGCAGGAGTCGGCGTCGATAATATTGATGTCGAGGCTGCAACCAAATTCGGAGTCATAGTTGTCAATGCTCCTTCCAGCAACACTATTTCGGCGGCTGAACACACTATCGCCCTCATGCTGTCTCTCGCCCGTCACATCCCCCGGGCTAATGCTTCGCTCAAATCAGGGAAATGGCTGCGGGCTGAATTCACGGGTATCGAGGTCAGAAACAAGACCATTGGTATCATCGGCCTCGGTAACGTTGGCTCTGAAGTCGCCAAGCGCGCCCAGGGTCTGGAAATGCACCTTCTTGGTTATGATCCCAACGTTACCCCCGAGAGAGCCCGAAACTTTGGGGTGGAGGTGGTTCCTCTGGACCAGTTGCTCAAGGAATCAGACTTCATTACCCTGCATATACCGCTGGTTAATTCGACCAAAGGGATAATCGGCGCCAAACAGATAGCGATGATGAAGCCGACCGCCCGCATCCTCAATGTTGCCCGGGGCGGTCTGATAGATGAGGAGGCGCTGGTCAAGGCGATTGAGGAGAAGAAGCTGGGTGGGGCGGCTATCGATGTATTTATTACTGAACCGATCACCGAAAGCATCCTTTTTAAGAGTGATAATATCGTCGTGACGCCTCATTTGGGAGCTTCGACCATCGAGGCCCAGGCTCTGGTATCCGAGGACGTAGCGGAACAGATTGTAGACATCTTCAACGGGCAGCCGGCTCAGTATGCGGTTAATGCCCCGTTCATTTCGGCAGAAACCCTGTCTGCTCTAAAGCCATTTTTCAAGACTGCCACCACGGCCGGCAGATTGGCTTCCCAGCTTGTGCACGGGCAAATGACCTCCGTTAAGATAAAGTATGAGGGGGAGATTTCCGGTTACGATACGAATATTCTCAAAGCCTCGGTTATCGGCGGCTTGTTTGCAGAGATAAGTGAGGAGCGGGTAAATATTGTTAACGCCAATCTCGTGGCTGCCCGGCGCGGCCTGACTGTTCTGGAACAGAAAGAGGTTACCTGCGCCAACTATGTCAATCTGATTACCGTGGAGCTGACGACCACTACGGGTAAGGCTATCGTATCTACGACCGTAGTCCAGGATGAAACCCATATCGTGAGGGTCAATGATTACTGGATAGATATTCACCCGTCGGAAGGTTATTTTCTCTTTATCGACCATCTCGACCGTCCCGGGCTGCTGGGTGCGGTAGGGAAGGTGACCGGAGATGCCAATATCAATATTAGCTCAATGCACGTGGGGCGTCTCCAGCGCAGAGGTCATGCATTAATGATATTGGCTCTGGATGAGATGCTGCCTGAGGAAAAACGGCAAAAAATACTTTCCATACCTGATATATATTCCGCTCAACTGGTGAAGCTCTAACCTTAAGCTCAAAGAGAAAGAGGGGCGCAAACCCATCTTTTGGCATGTCAGTCTAATGCCAGCAAATCAAGATGATTAGCGGACAGTTCGTATTATCACAGGATTGTCATAATCGGCATTATCTATGACTATGTCCGCTTTGTCCTTTGGATTAGCTTCTTGAAAATAGAGTTTTTGCCCGGGCACATAACGACAATTGTATGTGTCGATTATTTCTTGTTCCGAGTCGAAAGATTCTTTGTCTTTTGCTCTTTTTATTGCTCTTTGGACTGTCACATCAAAACCAACATCGAGGAATATTTTAATGTCCCAATAATTCAAAAGTTCAGGTCTGAATATAAAAATGCCGTCCATTATGAGGATAGCATCTCTATCAGCCTTTTTACCTGGTACATTCACTTCGGTATCTATTCGATAATCAAAAACTGCTGTTTTGTATTTCAAATCCCCAGATCTAAGAGGTTTCAATAGCTTATCAATAATCAGTTGATGATTGAATGAGTCGTGATAATACCCATAAGGTGAATTTCTCCCCGTTCTGTATCTAATTGCTCTTGGATTATGAAAGCCATCAATGGAAGCACGAATAATTTGACGGCCGGATTCTTCAAGCCTGTCAGCTAGATTATCTGCCAAAGTGGTTTTTCCAGACGCGTCAACACCGTCGATACCAACGAGAATTGGCAGATCTTTTTTATAGCCTAGAATTACTTCACTTAGATGGTTAAGTAGACTGTCAGTGCGCATAGCGGTTCCTGGACAAACACAGGATATTGTCCAATGGTGCCACATTAACTAACTTCCGGGATTATTCCGCACCTCACGCCGTCTTGCGGAACTTGTCCATGAATTCAACAGCATTCTGTACATCTTCAAGCGACACGGCGTTATAGATGGAGAAGCGGATGCCCCCGACGGAACGGTGGCCTTTGATGCCCAGCAGGCCTTCCTTTTTAGCCTCGGTGACGAACCTGTTCTCCAGGTCTTCGGTGGGCAGGCGCATGGTGACGTTCATCCAGCTCCGGCTGTCTTTCTCGGCGTTGCCTTTATAAAAATCCGCGTTGGAATCGATGGCGCTATAAAGCAAGTCCTTCTTGGCCGCGTTGAGCGTCTCCACCCCTGCCAGACCGCCTTTGCTCTTAATCCATTCCAGCACCAGCTTCATGATGTAAATCCCGAATACCGGAGGCGTGTTGTACAGGGATTTACTGTCCACATGGGTCTTGTAACTCAAAAGAGTCGGCATGCCTGTTTTAGCCTTCGCCAGAAAATCATTACGAATGACTACCAGCGTCACACCTGCTACACCGAGGTTCTTCTGTGCTCCGGCATAAATCAAGGAAAACTTCTTGAAATCCAGCCTGCGCGAGGCAATATCCGAAGACATATCGGCTACCAGGGGCACTTTGCCGGTTTCCGGAAACTGCTGGAACTGGGTGCCTTCGATGGTGTTGTTCGAGCAGACATGGAGATAGGCTGTATCCTCCGGGTACTTAATCTCATTCATCTTCGGTACGCGCCGGTACTTTTCCTCTTTGGAGGAGAACGCCACATGCGCTTTGGCCACGAGTTGGCACTCCTTCAGCGCCCTGGAAGCGAAATCACCTGTGTCGATGTAAGCAGCCGTCTGGCCGCCGCCGATAAAATTCATTGGTATCAGGTCAAACTGCGTGGATGCGCCGCCGCCCATGAATATCACCTGGTAATCCGAGCCGATTCCGAGCACTTCATGTATCAGGGCAGTTGCCTGGTCATTCACAGCTTCGAATTCCTTTTCGCGGTGGGAGCTTTCCAGGATTGAAATTCCGCTGTCACGGTAATCGAGGAGTTCTTCCTGTACTATCTTAAGGACATCCAGCGGCATGGCCGCCGGCCCGGGATTAAAGTTGGCGTTTCTTTTTACCATATGACTCCTCTGCCTGTTTCGGTAATAGTTGTTGCTTGCGTATTATCAGAAAATATATCGCTCAAAAATGTTGCCGCTCGTGTGGTTATTATATCATCACTATAGCTGGAAATCACCTGACAATTGCTAATGGTATACAACTCGAATAATACTGCCTGCCTCGAAATCTCGGTTAGGAGGATAGGGCTTTAATTTGTTACACCAGCCGGTTGAAAACCAGCCCCGATGGTGATTTGGGGTAGAAGTAGGTGGATTTGGGGGGCATTTTATCCCCGGCATCAGAAATTGCTTTAAGCGTCTCAGGTTTCACCGGACTGAGCAGCACGGCTATCTGATATTCTCCATTGCTTACCCTGTTGACCACGTCCGAGAGGTCATGGCTGTAGGCAAGTCCGGTCTTATCTCCCTCTGCATTCATCCCCAGCGCTTTTTCCAGGATAAGATGGTCTAAAATACTGACATCCAGTTTCTTATACAGCTCGGAATGGGCGCCGGGTATTATCTTGCTGACAGCAGGCAGGTCGCGCAGTTTCAGCTTGAGAAGAATCCCTGCGGTCTGACCGATAAGCGCGAATCTCACCCCCCCGGTTTCGGTAAAAAAATCATTGACCTGTTTCCTGATTTCGGCGGCATTGAGCGGAACCTTTTCTATCTCGAAGAACTCTTCCAGCTTCGGCATTAACCCATCCAGCGTTGCTTGTGATATGCCCTTAACCAGCCGGTGCGGGGCCAGGATTTTCAGGCCGGAGTTAGAAAAATCCACCAGTTCCATCATCACAAAATTAAAAGGGGCGTCCCCTGATTTGTTGGAAGCCTTTTTATCGTTCCGGTAAGCCAGCGCGCTCTCATAACGGTGGTGACCGTCGGCGATGTAAAGCGGCTGGTCGGCCAGAATTTTGCTTATTTGGTTCACTGCCGCGGTATCTGTAATCGCCCACATGCTGTGCCCTTCGCCGTTAACTATCCTCGATGTGATTAGAGGCAGGCGTTGGGCATGCCTTGGTAGCTGAGCATAGATTTGCTGTTGCCTGTCCTCAAACATGGCTAGAATCGGGCTGGTGTTGGCCTGGAGCGCCCATATCAGGCTTGTCCGGTCGCTCTTCATTTGTGCCGTAGTGCTTTCGTGCGGACGGACAATCATTTTATCCCATTCTTCCAGCCTCACCCGGACGATGATGCTGCGGCGTTTGTACTCCTTACCTTCGAGAGTGAAAAGATGGTCGTGGAGGTAAATAGTCGGAGTCTTGTCAGTCTCAAGGACGCCTTTTTTAAGCCACTCATTCAGGGTGGCTGCCGAGCGGGTATATCTATTGTCCGTCACTGTGTCATCGGGCAGTGTGCGGCCGTATTCCAGCCGGACGAAGTTATATTCATTATTACGGTACAGCTCTTCCTGCTGCTGCGGGCTGATGATATCGTGGGGCGGACAGATAACAGTTGACCAGTCTTTAATCAGCGATTTGCTATAATGTATGCCCTTAAAAGGACGAACTTCGGCCATATATGCTAACTTCCTTTATTTTAAAGACAAAGCTTTTTTTAACCATACTAGTTTACCCTAATGCCGAGAAAGGGCGCAAGAAGGTATCGGGAAGCTCGAAGGGGCAACGCCCCTTCGAAAAACAAATAACTTTCCCTTCCCCTTATTAAGGGGAAGGGGATAGAGGGGATAGGGTCTATGTTATAATATTGGCAATTATATGGACGATTTAGCTCAAGCCAGAGAACGAATCGACTGGCTGAAGTCTCAGATTAACTATCATAACTACCGCTACCACGTGCTTGATAGCCCGGAGATCAGCGATGCAGATTATGATAGGTTAGTCAGGGAGTTGAAGCAACTGGAGGAGAAATACCCCGGTCTGCTCACTCCAGATTCGCCTACGCAGCGTGTAGGCGCTGAGCCGGTATCTGCCCTCGGCGTCGTTGAACACAGGTTGCCATTATTGTCCCTGGGCAATGTCTTCTCTACGGATGAGCTATTTGCCTGGTATACGCGCACCTTAAAACTCATATCTAACGAAACGTTTAAGCTCGTCTGCGAGCATAAAATCGATGGACTGGCCGTCGCCCTGACCTACGTTGATGGCCGGCTGATAAGCGGGGCTACCCGTGGCGACGGCTTCCGTGGTGAAAATATCACTCAGAATCTCAGGACAGTCAGGAGCATTCCCCTGTCTGTAAGCAGGGAAGCGCCGCCCCGCTTCGAGGTGCGGGGCGAGGTGTATTTGCCTAAGGCTGGCTTTCACAAACTGAATCAGGAGAGAGCGGCTGAAGGCTTGCCCCTTTTTGCTAACCCCAGGAACGCCGCCGCCGGCTCGGTGCGCCAGCTCGACCCCCGCATCACAGCCAAACGCCCGCTGGATATTTATGTTTATGCAATGGGCTATGCTGAAGGCAAATCAGTCCCGCAGAGCCACTGGGAAAGAATGGAATACCTGAAATCGCTTGGCTTCAAGATAAACCCGAACAATACCCGGCTGGATACTATCGGCGAGGCTGAGGATTATTACCGCACCTGGACTGAGAAAAGGGAGACACTGCCCTATGAAGCCGATGGCGTCGTGGTCAAGATAGATTCTATTTCCATCCAGGACCGGCTCGGTGATGTCGGGCACGAGCCGCGCTGGTCGATAGCCTATAAATTCCCGGCCACTCAGGGCGTCACCCGCCTGAATAAAATCGCCATCAGCGTCGGCAGGACCGGCACACTCAACCCTTACGCCATCCTGGAGCCGGTCTCGGTGGGTGGGGTAACTATCAGGCAGGCCGCTCTGCATAACGAAGACGATATCCTGCGTAAGGATATACGCGAGGGCGACCGTGTTTATATCCAGCGCGCCGGTGAGGTGATACCGGAAATCATCGGGCCTACCCCTGAAAGTAAGCAAAACCCAAACCGGAACAAGGAGTTCAGCTTGTTGGAGACATTGCCTAAAAGCGAAAAAGGGCACCCTGGCTGTCCTGTCTGTAAAGCCGAGGTGTTCAGGCCCGAAGGTGAGGTGATGTATTACTGCTCCAACGCCGCCTGTCCGGCTCAGGTGCAGGCCCGGCTGGAGCTTTTTGCCTCACGGGGGGCAATGGATATCAGGGGAATTGGTGAAGCTATGGCCACCCTCCTTTTTGAAAAAGGGCTGGTCAAAGATGTGGCCGATATTTATTCCTTGAAAAAGGAAGACTTGCTTACCCTGGAGAGAATCGGGGAGAAGAGCGCGGATAATCTTATCAGAGCTATAGATGCCAGCAAGAACCAGTCGCTTGCCCGGCTCATCTTCGCCCTGGGTATCCGTCATGTTGGAGAGGAGATGGCCGGAGTTCTGGCGCAAAATTTTATTGACCTCGACGCTCTGTCTGAAGCTAGCCGGGGACTCCTGATGTCGATACCGGCTGTCGGCCCCAAGATTGCCGAGAGCGTGGTTACTTTTTTCGCCCAAGAAGAAAATCGTGATATTATTGAGAGATTGAAAAAAGCCGGCGTCTGGCCGAAAGCCGAGGCCGCTATACCAGCCAGCCTGCCTCTAGCCGGCCTGGAGTTCGTGGTCACAGGCCGTCTGGCTGCCTTCTCCAGGGAGAAGGCAGAGGAAAAGGTAAAAGCCCTCGGCGGCACGGCTAAGGATAACGTCACCAAAATCACAGCTTACCTGGTGGTTGGAGAAGACCCCGGCGGCTCAAAGCTAACCCGCGCCGGGGAACTGGGCACGAAACAAATCACCGAGGCAGAATTCCTGCGCTTGATAGGCGAGACTTAAAGAAAGAAGAGTTTGAGAGGGCTTTAGCCCTCTCAAAGAAACTAACTTCCCCTTCCCCTTTTAAAGGGGAAGGGGACTGAGGGGATAGGGGTTATTTGAAACTGATTGTCGGCCTCGGTAATCCGGGAAATGAATACGCAAGCAGCCTGCATAATGTCGGCTTTATGGCCGTAAATTATTTTGCCCGCAAGAACGGCATCCGCTTTGACAAGAAACAGGCGGAATCCCGCACTGGCACAGGCAAAGTCGCAGGCATACAGGTATTATTGGCTCGTCCGCAGACTTATATGAACCATAGCGGGCTCGCCGTCAGCCGACTGGTCAAGAAATTTAAAATTGGTCATGAAGACCTGCTGGTCGTTTATGACGACCTTGACTTGCCACTGGGCAAAATTCGCATCCGCGAGGGCGGCAGCACAGGCGGGCATAACGGGATTAAATCGATTATTAATGAACTTGGCGGCCAGGATTTTCCTCGTCTTCGGGTGGGCATCGGACGGCCCGGAGCAAAGGAATCTGATGTCATTCCTTATTTGCTCGGCGAAACGCATCCCGAAATTAAGAAAGCTATTAATGAAGTGATGCCCACGGTGAATGAGGCTATTTTCTCGTTTATCACTGATGGGGTCACGGTGGCTATGAATAAATATAATTAGTGATTAATGCGGGGAAAGCTCGAAGGGCTACGCCCCTTCGAGAACTAAAAACTCCCCTTCCCCTTGAGGGGAAGAGGATAAAGGGGAAAGGGTAAATTGATACAACCAATCGAATGGCTGGATACTAAAGTAAGAATTCTCGACCAGACCAAACTGCCTCAAAAAGAGGTCTACATCGAGACGGCCGACTACCGTGTGATAGCCTCGGCAATCAAGAAATTGCAGGTGAGGGGAGCGCCGTCTATCGGGGTCGCCGGTGCCTATGGTATTGCACTCGGCGCTCTGGGTATTGAGTCTGACTCGGTGGCCGAATTTGTGAAAAAGTTCCAGAAAGTGAGCAAGGTAATCGCTTCCACACGCCCCACTGCCCGCAACCTCTTTTACTCCGTGGAAAGGATGGAGAAGGCCGCCCAGACTGGTAAGAGCGTGGCTGAGATTAAAGCCGGGTTGGTCAAGGAAGCTATTAAGATAAATGAGTTGGAAGCCGAAGCAACTGAAAAACTGAGCCGCTTCGGTGCTGGGCTGATTAAGGATGGCTTTACCATCCTGACCCACTGCAACGCCGGGCCTTTAGCTACCACCGGATATGGGACTGCCCTGGGCGTGATTATCCGGGCGCATGAGCAGGGCAAAAAGATTAAGGTCTTTGCCGATGAGACCCGCCCCCTCCTCCAGGGCGCCCGCCTGACCGTCTGGGAGCTTCAAAAAGCCGGCATCCCGGTTACCCTCATCACCGACTCTATGGCCGGCTATTTTATGAGCCAGGGCAAGATTGACTGCGTCATCGTCGGCGCAGATAGAATCACCGCCAACGGCGATACAGCCAACAAAATCGGCACCTACTCCGTGGCCGTGCTGGCCAAGGAGAACGGCGTCCCCTTTTATGTCGCCGCTCCCACTACTACCATCGACCCCTCCCTGAAGACGGGCAAAGAAATCCCCATCGAGCAGCGCAAGGCCGAAGAGGTAACCCATATCCGGGGCGTCTGCATTGCCCCTGATTGTGATGTCGCCAACCCCGCCTTCGATGTCACTCCCCATAAGTACATCGCCGCCATCATCACCGAGCGTGGTATAATTAGAAAACCATTTAGGGCGGGGATAAAGTGAGTAGTCTTGTTGATAGAGAGTCTGCAACGTTCCAAAATAGAGAAGTAGATATGACATCCTATGGTCGGAGCAGAAGCCGCCGGCGTAAACTCCCGCACAGCGTTACTCAGCACTTACCACCGGTCTGTCAAGTATGTGGATTCACAAAAGGGTTACAGGATCACCATATAGACTGGAACCGAAACAACAATAGTGTGGGAAATCTTCAGCGATTATGTCAGTGGTGTCATATTCAAGCGCATAAACTAGGTAAGCCAGAGTTTGATAGACTGCAAGAGATCGTGAATGCTGATTCTGATAAAAAGGCAGAATTAGAAAAGACTGCTTCGAAATATCATTATGCTAATCAGTCGAAATTAAGCTAAGTTAGATGAAAACTATGGGGGGGTAGTAATTCTCAAAGGGTGAGGGGTTAAGCGCGCATACATTCGTGTTATAATATCCCTGCCTAGCAAGCCTTTAGGATGTGTCCTATAACCGAAGAATTTATTCTAACCGATTACGTTAGTCAGGCTTTAGCCCAGGCTGTTTACGATAAGCTCGATGAGGGCACTTTTGCCGGGCGTATTTCAGCCTGTCCCAGAGTAATCGCCTTCGCTAAGACGTTGAGCAAGTGTGAAGATGAATTGCGCTCTACTTTAGAAGATTGGATTTTAGTCGACTCAAACTTGGCCATCAGGAATAGGAGGTGGGAGATGGTACAAAAAGTAAACGAAATGACCATAGAACAACTTCAGGCTCTAATAGATGAACGAGTTCAAGAGCAATTAAAGGACATATTTGGTGACCCGGACGAAGGCCTGGAAGTCAGGGAAGAGATAATAGAAAAGCTAAAAGCCCAACGGAAGCACAGAAAGAAAAGAATCCCGGGGGAAGAGGTGATGAGGCAGTATGGCCTGGAGCCTAAGTGAGCTATCGTCATCAATGGGAGCCGGAAGCAAAGCAGGCGTTGGACCGACTGGACGTTCAGATCATCCATGCCATCCTCAAGCGAATAAACTGGCTCTCCTCTAACTTCGAGCAGATTCGACCTAAAAGACTGACAGCGCATTTACGAAATGATTTCACTCTCAGAGTCGGCGACTATAGGGTACTTTATTCAGTTAATTATCAAGATAAAATTCTCATAATCCGTGATGTGGGCCATCGTAGTAATGTCTACAAGGACAAGTAGTTTCTAAAAAGGAGTAACTAAATGCCACAACCAAAAGCTAAAATCGGGGTTATCGGGGGGAGCGGGCTGTATGACATCGAGGGGATGACATCCGTCAAAGAAGTTGACATAAACACGCCATTCGGCAAGCCGAGCGATACTATCGTGACCGGCAAGCTGGGAGGGGTAGGCATCGCCTTCCTGCCCCGGCACGGCAAGGGGCACCGAATACTGCCTGCCGAAGTGCCGTCGAGGGCGAACATCTACGCCCTGAAATCGCTGGGAGTGGAACACATCATCGCCGTCTGTTCGGCGGGCAGCTTCAAGAAGGAAATCGAGCCGGGGCATCTGCTTATCCCCGACCAGCTTATCGACCGCACCCGCAGCCGACCGAGCACCTTCTTCGGCGAGGGCATAGTCGCCCACATTCCCTTTGCCGACCCCTTCTGCCCCGAGCTAAGCAAGGTCTTATATCAGGCAGCCCAGGAATCCGGAGCCACAGTCCATCCTAAAGGCACCTTCATTGTCATGGAAGGCCCCGCCTTCTCCACCCGCGCTGAATCCAGGCTCTACCGCTCCTGGGGGGCTGACCTCATCGGCATGACGGCTCTCCCGGAAGCCAAGCTGGCCCGGGAAGCCGAAATCTGCTATGCAATCATCGGCTGTGCAACTGATTACGATAGCTGGTGGCAGCCCGGCAAGCCGGTAGATATCCAGGAAATTCTTGAGACCATGCGCCATAATATCGACACTGCTAAGAACATTATCAAGCTGGCCGTCAGCCGGATATCTGACAAGCGTAACTGTCCCTGCCCGACGGCCCTTGCTGGGGCAATCATTACGTCCGGCGATGTAATACCGGCAGCGCAGAAAGAGAAGCTGAGCTTGATAATAGGCAAGTATATAAAATAGTGATTTATCCCCATAGAAAATTATCCTACCATGTCATTCTGAGCGAAGCGAAGAATCTAGGTGTGGGGCTCGCGTTAGAACATACCCCGCCGTCGTTGCGCTCCTCGCAACGACAGATAACAGTTGAACCTAACCCTAATCTCACCTATAATATAATTCGCTTGTCCAGGACTGAGAAAGATTAAGGATTGTTTCTTTTGTTTTATGAATGACGCAAAATTTGGCTGTTTGCCCACTATCACCGGCAGTATGCCCCATACTGACCCGGACAAGGCGTGCAGGCTGGTTACTCGCTACCTGAAGGATTTACCCGCCTGGCCCCAGTTGCCTAAGCGCTCCTTCCTCGAAAATATGTATGTCCAGTACAGCCAGGGCTTCCCCGGCGTGGTCATCGAGAGTGAGGCCGAGAAAATATACGTAGACCGCTCAAAGGACGTGAGCAAGCCATTGGAGCGCCTGTATCAGGCCTACCTGGACAATGACTTTGCCAAATATCCAATTAGCCAGGATTATGCCCCCGGTCTGTACGCTTTCCTTGCCCTGGAAAACCTGACGCCCCGTGCCGTTAAAGGACATGTCACCGGGCCGATTAGCTGGGGACTGACTGTTCTCGACCAGGACAAAAAGCCCATCCTCTATGACGATGTCCTGGGTGACGCCGTCGCCAAGTTGCTCAGGATCAAGGCAGGCTGGCAGGAAAGGGTGCTTAAGAAGCTGTCCAGGAATACCATTATCTTTCTCGATGAGCCTTACATGACCTCTTACGGCTCCGCCTTTATCTCACTCTCCCGGGAGCGGGTTATCAGCCTGCTGGATGAGGTCTTCGGCGGCATCAGCGGCCTGAAAGGAATCCACTGCTGCGGCAATACCGATTGGTCGGTGCTGCTGGACACCCAGGTCAATATATTGAATTTCGATGCTTATAACTTCGCCGAGTCGCTCAGCCTCTATCCGAAAGAAGTAAAGAGGTTCCTGGCTAGGGGCGGGGCCATCGCCTGGGGCATTGTGCCCAACCAGCCTGAAACTCTGGCTAAGGAAACGGTTGCCAGCCTCAAGGACCGCCTTGAGGAGGCGATGGCGCCGTTCACCCGGAACGGTATCCCCTTTAAGCAGCTAATCGAGCAGGGATTACTTATTCCGAGCTGCTCCCTGGCGCCGCTGTCCGAGGAAGGAGCGTCTACAGCTCTGGATATGCTGACCGGGTTATCGGCAGCAATAAGGAAAAGGTATTTATAAAGATGAACAAAGCAAAGAAAGTCGCCCTTCACAAGCACCGTGTAAAGGCTAAAAAAGCAGAAGCCAAGGCTAAGGCTGAAAAAGCCTAGCTCTGCTGTTATAACCTGTACATACTTAAATGGTTGCAACTCTTTTCCTCTCCCTTGAGGGGAGAGGATTAAGGTGAGGGTGTCATGCTGGAGGGAATCCCGATTCCATCGGGACGACCGAAGCATCTCAGGGAAGGGCGGGGAATAGCATAATCTATTCCTCCCTCCTGTGATTTTGTATCTTCACTCGTTTTGATTTCCAGAAGCGGGAGGTTTTCATGCCAGGATTGCCTGAGCTGGTGCAAGCTCTGCTTGACCCGAAAGCCTATCCCGATTCTTCACCGGGTGTTCATCCCGAGTTGAGTCAAGGGGTCACCCTGATGCAGACCCAGATGTCTCTGGTTTTCCTGACTGGTGACTATGTCTACAAAGTGAAGAAGCCGGTCGACCTTGGTTATCTGGATTACACCACGCTTGAGAAGCGTCACTATTTCTGCCGGCGGGAAGTCGAGCTTAACTGTCGTCTTTGTCCTGCCGCATATCTCGGCGTCGTCCCGATAACCGATAACAAGGGGCATATCCAGATAGAAGGCTCGGGGAGAGTAATCGAGTACGCAGTAAAAATGCACCGCCTGCCTCAGGAAAGAATGCTGAATGTCTTGCTGGCAGGAAACCAGGTATCGGGAGAAATGATAACCGGCGTGGCAAAAATATTAGCTGAATTTCATAAGGCTGCCGAAACCAGCCCGGCTATCAGCAGATACGGCAATCTTGAGATTATCAACCTCGATGCTGATGAAAACTTCAACCAGACAGCTAAGAATATCGGCAGGACCATATCTCAAGAAACTTACGAGAACATCAAAAAATACACAGGCGCCTTTATCAAAGCTAATGCCTCCTTGTTTGGCAAGCGGGCAGCTGAAGGCAGGATACGGGACTGCCACGGCGACCTTCACGCCGCCCACGTCTGTTTCTGTGACAACAGCAATATTTGCATTTACGATTGTATAGAGTTCAACGACCGCTTCCGGTACGTTGATGTCGCCTCGGAGATTGCATTTCTGGCTATGGACCTGGACAACTACGGGCGTTTAGACCTGTCCCGGAGCTTCGTCGATGCCTATGTTTCTTTCAGCGGCGATGAAGACCTGGTGAAGCTGCTTGATTTCTATAAATGCTACAGGGCTTATGTGCGGGGCAAGGTGGAAGGCTTTAAGCTCGATTCCCCCCTTATGCCGGAAGAGGAGAAGAAGAAGGCTCTCGCCGCGGCGGGAAAGTATTTTTCGCTGGCGGAAGGGTATATAAGATAAGGGTTTAAATGAGCACTTTTCAAATCAGACCGGTAAATAAAGATGACCATACCTGGGTAGCCTCACTTCTGACGGAGCATTGGGGTTCGGCAAGAATGATTACCCGAGGTAAAGTCTATCAGGCAGATGAGCTTCCCGGATTCGTCGCCGTTAAAGGCGACAAACCGGCAGGGCTGATAACGTATCGCAATGAGGGGAACGAGTGTGAAATTACCTCTATGAACAGCCTGGTAGAGGGAATAGGTGTGGGGATAGCCCTGGTCGAGGAAGTGAAAAAGACAGCAGGATTGGCTGACTGCCGCCGTCTGTGGCTTATAACAACAAATGACAATATGAAAGCTCTCCGGTTCTGGCAAAAAAGGGGGTTTTCACTGGTAGCAGTCTATCCTAAAGCGGTTGAAGAAGCGCGTAAAATAAAGCCGGAAATCCCCTTTATAGGCAATGATGGGATATCGCTCAGGGATGAGATTGAACTGGAGATAATCTTGTGAAAAAGACCTTCTTAAAATTTATCGAAAACGAACTTGGTGATAATTTCGTCCTCATAACCTGCGGCCTGCCATCGACCGCCAAAACCGGGATTAGCAAGGAAATCGCCCGGGTCAAGGGCTATCCCCTGTTCAGGAGCGACCTTATCAGGCTGGATGTGCAGAAAAACGAGAACATCTTTGATGAAAGAATCGCCTCGGATATGACGAAAAGAATCGCAGTCTATGACGAGATGTTCGAACGGGCCGATGAGTCGCTTAAAAAAAGTGACGGAGTTATTCTGGATGCCACCTTCGTCAGCCAGGAATTAAGGAGGCGGGCCGCCAGAATAGCCGCCGAACACAGGCTACCTTTTATCATCGTGGAGACAGACTGTCCACAGGAGGTGGCAATCAGACGCATACTCGCCCGGGCTGAAAAAGAGTTCGAGTCCAATGCCCTGACCGAACAGGCTTACATGAACAATAAGAACGCCTTCGAGAATGTGGATTTGGCTGACCTGAACAAGTCATATCCTGAACTGGCGCTCACGCACATTATTGTCGATACTGCTAAAGACCCGCCTCAAGAATGGTATGTCACCGGCGTTGAGAAGAGATAATCTGTTTTACAATACCGATTTGATCATACATGTCCGCTCACCCTGAGCCTGTCGAAGGGTGAATATTGGCAGTACCGCCCATGGTTCGACAAGCTCACCACGAGCGGTTGATAGACAACATTGAGCGGTAGGTCTTGACACCCCATTGTCACTTGAGATAATATATAATTTAGAAGTTGCTTTTTAACAATTGAATAGGTATTTATCTATCGAGAGATGTGGCGAGGGAATTGGCCCCATGACCCACACGACAACCTTTAATACCTTTTTAAAGGTGCCAAAGCCAAACCAGGTGGAGCGATAGGCCCCGACTCGTCGGGGAAAAGGAAGGGACAAACCCCGCCAGTCGGGGTATTTTGTTAGCCGCCTCCTTGATAGATAGCGTGAAAAGGGGGTGGCTTTTTTATTTGCACTCCTTCTGCTCCTCTCCCCTTTGCGGGAGAGGATTAAGGTGAGGGGTATTCAGTTGAATAAGGATTAAGTTCAATAAAATTTCAAAGAATTGAATGAATCTAAATTGAATCTAAATTGAATCGGATAAGGAGTATAGATGCCTTCAACAAAAAATAGCGATGTCAAAGACCTTTCCCTGGCCGGGGCTGGCAAGCAGAAAATAGAATGGGCGGCCCGTGAAATGCCGGTGATAAGGCTAATCAGAGAGCGGTTTGCCAAGGAAAAACCTCTGGCTGGTATCCGTATTGCCGCCTGTCTGCATATTACCACCGAGACGGCTAACCTGGCGCTGACATTACAGGCGGGGGGAGCTGATGTCGTCCTCTGCGCCTCTAATCCCCTCAGCACACAGGATGATGCCGCCGCCGCCCTTGTGGATTTCGGCATTCCTACTAACGCCATCAAGGGAGAAGATGAGGCTAGTTACTACAAACACCTCAATACTGCCCTTGACCACAAGCCTCAGCTCACCGTAGATGACGGCGCTGACCTGGTAGCTACCCTGCATACCAAGCGCACCGATTTGATTAAAGGTATCATCGCCGGTACTGAGGAAACTACCACAGGTGTTATCAGGCTTCGCGCTCTGGAGGATGAAGGTAAACTGAAGTATCCGATTATTGCTGTCAATGACGCTTTGACCAAGCACCTGTTCGATAACCGATACGGCACCGGCCAGAGCACTATCGATGGCATCACCCGGGCCACCAACGTCCTCTGGGCGGGCAAGAAGGTAGTCGTCTGCGGCTACGGTTGGTGCGGGAAAGGCATTGCTATGAGAGCCAAAGGGCTTGGCTCCCAGGTGATTGTGATTGAGGTTGAGCCTGTGCGCGCCCTTGAGGCCGCTATGGATGGCTTCCTGGTGATGCCCTTGCTCGAAGCCGCTCCCCAGGGAGATATTTTCATTACCGTCACTGGTGACAAGCATGTCATCGATAAAGCTCATTTAGAGGTGATGAAAGACGGCGCCATTCTGGCTAACAGCGGGCATTTTAACGTCGAGATAAATATCCCGGAGATGGAAAAGATGTCTCTGAAAAAGAGGGCGATCCGTCCATTTGTCGAGGAATACACTGTAGCCGACGGGAAACGTCATCTCTATCTCCTGGGAGAGGGCAGGCTGATTAACCTGACTGCGGCAGAAGGGCACCCGGCCAGTGTTATGGATATGAGCTTTGCCAACCAGGCTCTTTGCTTGGAACATCTGGTGAAGAACAAAGGCAAGCTGGAACTCAAAGTCTACCCCGTGCCTCCGGATATCGATGCGCAGGTGGCCAGGCTGAAACTCAACTCCATGGGCATAGGCATTGACACTCTGACGCTGGAGCAGGCGAAATACCTGACTAGCTGGCAGGAAGGGACGTAGAGGAAAAGCTCAAATTTCAAAAACCAAAAGTCAAAATTTTAGGATTTGGCAATTAAAAAATAAAAGGAGATGAAAGGAAACAAAATGGCGAATACGAATAGTTTTAAGGACTCGGCTAATTATGTGTTTAGCTCTGAATCGGTTACAGAGGGACATCCTGACAAGCTCTGCGACCAGGTAGCGGATGGCGTTCTCGATGCTATCATGAAAGATGACCCGAAGGGGCGGGTCGCTTGTGAGGTAGCCACTACTACCGGACTGGTGATGGTTCTCGGTGAAATAACTACCACCAGCTATGTTGATATTCCCAGCGTGGTCCGTGATGTGGTTAAGGACATCGGTTATACCAAGCCCGAATATGGCTTTGACTACCAGTCTTGCGGCATTCTGAACGGTATCAAGGAGCAATCCGCTGATATCGATATGGGCGTCAGCAAGTCGAAAGAGGCTAAGGAGAGCGCCAAGGTCGTCAAGCTCGAGGAAATCGGTGCCGGCGACCAGGGTATGATGTTCGGGTATGCCTGTAATGAGACGCCGGAACTGATGCCGTTACCCATTTCTCTGGCTACAGGGTTGACCAGGCGTCTTGCCCAGGTGAGGAAAGAGGGTATCTTGCCCTACCTCCGCCCTGACGGCAAGTCCCAGGTCAGCGTTGAATACAGCAAGGGCGTTCCCAAACGGGTCACCTGCGTAGTTGTCGCCGCTCAGCACGACCCTGATGCCACTCATGCCAGGATAGAGAGGGATATCATCAAGCAGGTTGTTAAGGAAGTAATTCCTGCCTCGTTGCTCGGTAAGGACACTGAATACTATGTCAATGCCACAGGGCGCTTTGTCATCGGCGGACCTGTCGGTGACACCGGCTTTACCGGCCGTAAACTGATTTGTGATACCTACGGCGGCGTTGCCCGGCACGGCGGCGGAGCTTTCTCTGGTAAAGACCCGACCAAGGTCGACCGCTCGGCATCCTACATGGCGCGCTATATCACCAAGAACGTCGTGGCTGCCGGCCTGGCAGACCGCGCCGAGCTTCAGGTGGCTTATGTTATCGGCGTTGCCCACCCCCTCTCCGTTTCAATCGAGACATTTGGCACGGGCAAAGTCGACAATGATGTCCTGATGAAACTTATCAACAAGCACTTTGACCTTAGACCGGCGGCTATTATCGAGGCTTTTAACTTGCGTCGCCCGATGTTCAGACAGGTATCTAATTACGGCCACTTTGGCAGAACGGACCTTAACCTGCCCTGGGAGAAGACGGACAAAGCTGCCATTCTCAAGAAAGAGGGACTGGGGAAATAAGCGATTGTATCCCATCTAAGAATGAGAAGAGGGGGGCGCAAGCCTCTCTCTTTTGGTATATAATAACTGAAGATGGAAGCGTGGATAACGGTTATCGTAGCTTTTATAGTGGCTGCCTCTACACTGGGTGCGAACTTTCTACAGAATTGGCAGTCAAACAAACGGTTCAAGATTGAACTCGGAAGGGCAATTGATGTAGATGCCAAAAAAAGAAAGTGGGAAGTCAAAAGTGGACCATTATTCAAATTAAGAGATGCGTTGAGTCTTATGACTACTAAACAAGATAGACTGGTAGCTTCTGCACATAAACTGCACACCAGATTCGGTATGACAGAAGATGAGGCGAAAGAACAGTTACAAAAAAATGCTGATGATGTAAATGCATATCTAGCGAGCGGTGATTTTCAGCAGACTTTATTTATGCAAGATGATGCAGAACTCATAAGCAAGGTGGATGAGATTATTAAGGATTATCGATCATCTTATATTGATGCTATGTACTATAAAGAGCTAAAAGCTACTGAACTAGGAAAGGCCATGGAAGTCTTCGAAAAAAACAAGGGTAGGATAATTGAAGTTCAGGCATTAATTAACAAACGGCTGGAGGAACTGTAACTCGTTAAAAATGGAGAGTTTAAGAGGGGTAAAGCCCCTCTTAAAGAAATTATCTTCCCCTTCCCCTTATAAAGGGGAGGGGGATTGGATGCAATTGACACGCTCTCTCAAACTCCAGAGCCTCTTCGTCTTGTCTTGATAAGGCCTCTTGCCAAGTCACGAAAGCGACACAACAAATTGTAGCAGATTCTTAAGGCTTTTGCAGTTTACTCAGATTTAGCGGGGTTGGGTGGGTAAACAAATAAACGTGGAGATAAAACGGGCCTAATCAGGATGTATGGAATGCAGCTAAACGCTTAAAAAATGGTGATAATTTTAACACTGATGTAAAATAGTAAAGAGGTTGCCTCGCAATGGAAAAGATAAATAGGTCTTCTAAGCAAAGAGTGGCCGATGCGTACTGGCCTCTGGTTATTCACCCCTACAGGACGCTATACGGTCCCTTTCTCGGCCGTATTATGGCCCACTTCTTTGGCTGTCAGCCGACCGCATGGTTCAGAGCTGATGTGTCCAAAACAGAGCCCGTAAACATTGACGCGTTCCTTTCGCCAACATTTCGGCGTCGATTTCGGAATGGTTACAAAAGGGCATTCAGGAGTGAGGTCCTGGAGGCAAGCCGAGAAGGGATCGATGCAAGAAAAATGGCGAGAGAAAGCTTGTCTCAGATGTACGAAGGTCTAAGGGAGGAACTGAGCGGCAGCAATATCGCGCAGTTGAGTGATGGTGAGATTAAAGGGTATTGGCCGCGGTTTGCAAAACTAGAAAATGAAATGCAGAAGATAGACGTTAGCCTGATTCCAACACTTGCTCAATTTGAGATGCAGGCAAACCGGAAAGCTGAGGAAATAGCTAGAGATGTGGAGGGTGCAGGTGAGTTTTTCCCAATAGGTTTAACGATCCCCGGAAGTTCAGGAACAGATGCCCGAATTAGAAAGGAAATTCTAGGGCAGGTTGGTGGTACTGAAGGCTATATTACCAGGTTATGTAGATGTTGTGATCCCCTTCTCCGGTGCTGCCGGAGTAGCCCTTCATGCCGTGTGCTTTGAAGAAAGCCTCTACATTCTTGGCTATCTGTTCCGATTCGGCATGCCAGTAGTGCCAGATGGTCGGCCGGCCGTGGGTTTCACGGCGTAGGTCCACATTATCGGTGACGCCGACCGTCCAGACATTGATGCGCCTGCCACCCACGATTTTATCGATAGCCGCCTTTATTTCAGCCTCTTTTGTCCCTTGTTCTAGGGCCATTTGAGTGTTCCTCCTCTTTTCTTTGTTATTATTAGGCGCCCGACATCTTACCGCCAAGCGTCTATGCTGCACGCGGTACCGCGGCCGCCATCGATTATCTCACAATGCTCTTCCTCTCCACCGCCAACAATGATGCAGTTAGCAAAGGGTTCATCCCCTTTGGTCGGTACCATGTAATCGTCGGGCAGTTCTTTCCAGTGCTTCCCGGAGGTTATCAGGACCGGAGCGAAGCCTGAACTGGCCCTCACCTTTTCTTCGGTGGCGCCTGTGGCAGCCGTCCAATCAGCAGAGGATACTCTTCGAAGGAACTCTCGATGAAGCTCAGACTTTCTACCAGCTTTATGCAACTCACCACCAGCCGAACACCTGTCTTGTTCACCATCCTCCTTTTTCCTTTGATGCAACACCACTTCTATCGGCTCTTATTCTCTAAACCGGAGACGCCTAGACCTTACCTCCAGGCATCTACGCTGAAAACGGGGTAAGAGCCGGCAGTCGAATTGCGGCCGCCGCTGAGGGTAAGGATTACTTCCTCCGGCCCACCGGCGATAAGTATGCAATTGTCAAATGGATCGGCTACGAGCGGCACCATATAATCGTCCGGCAGCTCTTTCCAGTGCTTGCCTGAGGTTTTTTCTATCCCCATCCAGCCGTTTGTGATCAGATCAGGCCACGAGCGGTTCCTGTAATCTTTTAACGGAATAAAGCTCTTCTTCCAGAGCCACTCGTAGACATCCTTTTTATCCTTGAAACCGTAGTCATGCAGGTGATGTGCCATCTCGGGCACGATTATAAACGTATAAGCTCCCTCTCTATTCGCCCAGAGGCTGAAGGCGTGGAATTCAAGGAAGTTGTGGGGTCCGGGGATACCCTTGACGCCCATGCGCCTGGCCATGCCTCCATGTCCGCTCTTCTGAAGCGCACGGTACCCGCCCGGAGAGTGCTGGCCGCCGAAGTTCGTCTGTATGCCCGAAGGGCCGAAAATCATGGCAACGCTCTCGTTCTTCTTGAAACCCATCTCTTCGTTCAAGCCCCGCCAGCCTTCCGGCAGTCCGTCCGCGTTCTCGGCGATGCACATACCACCCCTGTTAAACGGCCCGCCCATGCTGGCATGCATGCGGTTAACTCCTGGCACCGCCCCACCCAGGTTGATAGCCATCAATTGTCCGGCGCGGCCGATTGTATTGTTGGCCGGATTCCCCGGGTCCAGGAAACCGTTGCCCGTGTTCATGCCTATCTCTTTGACGACCGGGCCGCTAACGACAATCATCACGTTATCGCCGTTCAGTGTGCCTGATTCCGCGGCTGCCAGCACCACCGGAAAGAATTCCGGCTTGCAGCCAGCCATCACCGCGTTTACCGCCACCTGCTCTACTGTGGCTGTCCTCTTCAGCGGCTGGAATTGCACCGCGTCCCCCTTCCTCAATTCGACCGATGCCCCTGCGGCTCCCCCAACTTCCGTACGGCGAGTTACCCTATCGGACTGATAAGTTATCAGCTCATCTGGTTTGTGGCTGGTGCCGGAAAGCATTTCCTTGACCCGTTCTTCAGTGGGTATCCTGATGGCCGACCCGTCTGTATAAATGGCGAGTGGGGCGTTGAGGGGCGGGGGAATGTGCCGGGTCTGCTGGTAAAATTTATCGGCTTCCTCCAGTGTGCCCTCAAAAAGTATCCTTGGGTTCTCAGGAGACCACGTGCCGCCTGTTTTTTCCTCTTCCGTCAATGGTCGAGTAAGACCTTGAAGCAGTGGCCCGATGTAGTTATCGACGTCGGCCGGCCCGGGGGTCCTTCTCGAAGCCCAGACCATGCGGATGTTCGGAGTGCCGCTTTCCCTTGCAGTATCTCTATTCATATAAGCGACATCGTCAAATGTCAGGAGCACCGTTGGGATGCCTTCTTGTTCAAGTTCTGCTGTATAGGCAGCCTGCCTATATGCAGCGCCGCTTCACCACGACACCCCCTGTATCACGCCCTGGCACGTCTTCATCTCCTCTTCCGAAAGCCGAACAGGGTTAGTACCATAGGTTTTTTTGATTGTCCAGTTCACATCAGGATACCGGGTCTTCAGTTCCTTTTCCAGGGCTATAGTGATATCCGGCTCCCCGCAGATGCTGAAACATATCTCTTTGCCATCGATTTTATCGAGGCGCGGCGCCAGGGGATGTATATCCACAGGCTCCGTGTTGCCAACGGGACTGAGACATTTATAGATTTTTTCTTTTTCTGCCATTGTTCACACTCCTAAATTGTTTTTTAAAGCGTTGTATTATTAATTTCACCTTCATATGTTCATCTTTCACCATCCTTGGTTGGTCTTTTTCTTTTTCAAGGATTCTGTAAAGCTAGTAACCCATAGATTTCTTTAGCCCCTGGTCGTACCAGATATAGTATGGCCAGATCAAATTCTGGTAACCAACGTGCGTTTCGCCTGAATAACCACCTAGCCAAGGCCACCAGAATGTGTACCTATAACCAACGGGATTCGGGATGTCGAATGCCTGCTCAAGGGCATATAACGAAATCTCTTTTTTCCAAATCCTCATAGCCTGTTCCACGTCAGTGAGAGCAACTCGTTGTACCTTGTCCAACGCCTGATTAAGAATCGGGTCATCAAGCATAGCCGTGTTATACTCATTTTCCCCACGATACATTATACCCAGGTAAAATGCACCTACGGGGTTTGCGCTCGATTGTGTTAACGCTGTGTGTGTCCTGCTTCTCTTGATGTTATTTACAACGGCAGACTCCCTGACATCAAGCTTCATGTCAACGCCCACCTTTGCCCACATGTCCTTAATTATCGAGAAGTAGTCAGATAGATCTGCCGTGATGAGTATCTCGGTTTTAAAGCCGTTTGGATAGCCTGCCTCTTTCAGGAGCTGCTTTGCCTTCTCCGGATTATACGTATAAAGTTCCCTGCCTAAATCCGTCATCACCGGGTCGTCAAGGCCGAGGTAGATGTCATGGTAGTCCTTCGTGTCCGCCCACGTTATAGTTACGTATTGTGCGTTACCATTGAAATAATTCTGTTGTATTGTCTTAAGGTCGGTGGCCATGAACAGGGCACGGCGCACCCGAACATCATTAAATGGCGCCCTGTCTACAGGCATTCTTAATTTATCGCCCCTGCCATCAGCCGATGTTTGCACCTGTTCCTTCAAGGCCGGGTTGCTCTTCCGGAACTCGGCAGCCTCTTCCCAGGTGAGGGTATCCAGTATGTCAATTTTGCCCGTCCTCAGGGCGGCAAGCCGGGTAGACCTGTCGGGTAGGATGAACTTTTTGATCCCATCGAGGTAAGGTAGCTGGTTGCCTTTGCCCGGACCGACCGGGTCTTTCTCCCAGTAATTAGGATTCCTGATATAAACCGCTGCGCTTCCAGGAATGTAATCAGTGAGCATATATGGTCCTGCGCCTACTACATTCTTCCAATTCGACAGATCACCATATTTCCGCCACACCTCTGGCGGCACGATCCCGGTTGAATCAGTAAAGCGGGTGATGCCACTCATAATAGCCGAGAAGGGAAGCTTGATGGTAACCTCCCAAGGACCGGTCTTGGTTATCTTAGCTACACGCAGTTCGGGATTGGACCCGTAGACATAACTTTTAGGGTCAGTAACTCTCTTAGTCAGCGTCGCGACGACGTCATCAGCCGTTACTTCCCGCCCGCCGACCAGGCGGCTGGCTTCGCTCGTCGGATTGAGAGAGTAGTGTATCCCTTGACGAATCTGGTAAATGATGGTGCCTTCGTCTTTCACTTCATCGATTGTCCACTTGGTGTCCTCGGCGATAAAGCCCTTCTTTAGGTGAAAAAGATCGGAGGACATGTTCCAGTCAGTCTCACCGGTACCGTAACCGCCGGCGGTTCCCCTTGCCCAATCGCCTTGCCAGAGCTCCTGGTAAATCAGGGCATCACCGCTAACGTTTGCAAAAGGGTCAAACCTTTGTATATCTGCGGTCAAGGATTGGATAAGTGTGCCGCCATGTTTTGGCGCTTCTGGAGATGGTTTTGTTTTCTCTTTCTCCACAGGCGCTGCCGGAACTGTGGGTTCTGTCTTAGTGGCAGGAGTCGTGGGCGCCGCTGGCGCCGTTGGCTGTGAAGGTGTCGTTGCCGCTGGAGTGCAAGCTGCCATTACGAGGGATAATGAAATCAAGCCGGTGACCGTTAGCCACAAAATTCTACTGCTCATCTTTCCCTCCATCGAAAAAAGTAATACCAGAATCTCAGTTCTCCAGCCGCTATTCTTATTGATGGTCTTAATGAAACGAACGGTTATTGGGTTACCGCCAGGCATCTATGCTATATGCTTGGCCATGTCCGCCGCTAAATCTGAGAGATGCCGTTTCCTGGCAATCGGCGACTAGTATGCAGTAATCCCAGGGGCCGTACCCTCCGGCCGGCACCATATAATCATCGGACAACTCCTTCCAGTGCTTGCCGGATGTCCTTTCTATGCCCATCCAACCATTGGTATGTTCATCAGGCGTGCCACGCATACGGTATTCTCCTAGTGGTTCAAAGCTCTTCTTCCATATCCACTCGTATATCTCGTCTTTCGTCTTAAAGCCATAGTCATAAAGGTCTTGCGCCATCTGGGGGACCAGGACCAGGGTAAAACCTCCCTCTCTGCAAGCCCAGATGCCTCTGGTGAGAAATTCCAGATAGTTATGCGGCCCAACAATGCCTTTGACCCCGAGGTATCTGGCGATGGCGCCATGCCCGGTCCTCTGAAGCGAACGGTATACCCCCGGCATATGTTCCTGGCCCAGTCCCCACGCGCCCGGATGGGCGGTCATAATAATGCTCTCGTCCTTTCTGAAGCCCATCTCCTCATTTAGGCCTTGCCAGCCGACTGGCAGCTTCTCTGTACACTCGGCAAAGATAAAGCCGCGGCTGGTAACGGCATTCCCAAGGCCAGTGGTTACTGTAGTCACGCTTTCCTTGTAGCCTCCCAGGTTGCGCCAGAGGAGATTGCCGACACGGCCAAGGGTCATGTTAGCTGGATTACATGGGTCGAACATGCCGTAGCTGACATTCATCCCGATTTCCTTGTAGACGGGACCGCTGACGATATAGGCAGCGCCTCCACGACCACCTCCCCCGCTACCAGGGTCTGATTCAGCAATCGCCAGTACCGCGGGGAAGTACTCCGGCTTACAGCCGGCCATTACGGCATTGACAGCCACCTGTTCCACTGTTGCTACCCTGCCCATGGGCATGAACCTCACCGGCTCGCCTTTTTTGAATGTAATTCTCTTACCCAATGGCATGAATTTATCTGTCTTCCTAGGCATTCTGGACATCCCGGCCGTCTCCTCCACATCGCGCTGGAGGGTGATTAGTTCATCCGGCTTGTGGCTAGTGTGCTTTAGCATCTCCGCTACCCGTTCCTCGGTAGGGATTATTATTGGCAGACCGTCAGTGTATTTCGAGAAAGGAGCGCCAAGTAACCCGGGAAGACTCTCTGTCTGCTGGTAGAATTCCTGGGCTTCATCGAGGGTGCCCTCGAAAAGTATTCTCGGTTCCTTCGGCGCCCAGCGACCTCTTTCTTTTTCTTTTTGAGTCAATGGCCGTGTCAAGCCATCAAGTAAGAGCGGCATGACTTTGTCGGCTTCTTCTACCCCTCCGGGGGAGCTACGTGAGGCTTCCACATATCGCAGCTTGGGTACGCCCCATAGCACGGAGTCATGCTCGACCTTTCGAATCTCCTCGTTATAGGTAAGGAGCGCGGTTGGGATTCCGGACTGCTCCAGGTCAGCTAAGTAAGGCAACTGCCTGTTTACAGCGCCATGTCACCAACAGACCCCTAGTATTACCGCATCAGTGGTTTTCCTCTCTTCTTCGGTTAATTGGACCGGGGTAGGCGTATATCCCTTCTTCATCGTCCAGTTGGTGTCGGGAAAATCACTCTTCAATCGCTTCTCCAAGGGGACCCAGATATCCATCTCGCCACAGATGCTGAGATGGACAGTCTTGCCCCTCAGGGTATCGAGCCTAGGTGCCAATGGAAACTGTTCCACCGGCTCCTGGATGCCAACGGGATTGAGACACTTATAGGACCTGTCTTTTTCTGCCATTTTTTCTCTCCTTAAATTATTCTGTATTCCGTCACCCTGCACTCGCTGACTTTCATTCCTTATGTTTTCGGATTATTGCTACGCTTTCAACTAACTCTGTAACGGCTTGCGTCGAAGATTACTATTTTCCCTGTCCTTCCCAATCACGATTGCTGTTGCCACCCTGAGCCTTCCGCTCTACGGGTAAATATCTTTTGAGGGTCGACCTCTTCCCGCAGCAGGCGTAACTCTTCATCGGTAGGAGGCTCGGTATCCGTTAAATCGGTGGCGACCTTGCCCAGGTTCGAGATTACCACAGACGGACCGGTATTTGGAGGCAAGCCTATTTCCTCCCTCCGCCCGGGTCTGCCGTCCAGATATCCAGGAGAGGTAATAAAATCGACATCGGGACTCCCACCCCGACATAAACAACTTCATCGTCTTTGATTTGGTGCGCTGTTCTTATTATATTTAGGCATATCGGAACCAAGATGACGTTTAGTCGGTATGAAGGGCATCCCCATACTAACAGGATACTAAAGCTGACGAATTGAGAAGTCAATCGGGAGCTTGCTGAATTATAAGGAAGAAAAGCCTGAATTATTAAGAGCGGCAACCCCTAACAGGCAGTGAGGAAAAGTATGAGCCAAAGTGGCTTCGGAATGCAGAGACGTCGGAAGCACTCGCAGACACGAGGATCAACAGAAACCGAAGTGGCGAGGCAGTTTTGCACGGAGAGGGCTTTTTCTTGCGGTGTTTTCGTATTTGTCCCCGGCCCCGGGGATACATCAGAAAGTAGCGTTTCCTTGATGTATCTCAATTTGACTAATTGTTCAACGCAGAAGAGTTGCACATTTGTCAGTATTGTTGGGTAACAAGATAAGCGATTGGGTCCTACCCGTTCCCCAAATCCTGATAAATAGCGGCGAACTGCTGTAGCGCTGATTCAAGATTATCGGCGATTTCTCTGGCGAGGATTTCGGGAGCGGGAAGATTGTCCGAGTCCTCCAGACTGTCATCCTTAAGCCAGAAAATATCCAGGTTCACCTTGTCCCGCTTCATCAGGTCGTCATAGGTGAATGCCTTGAATCTTTCGGATTCTTCCCGCTCAAAGCGGTTCTGACCGTTGTAGCACTTGATGAAATCCTTCAGGTCATCAGTACCTAGAGGATTCGTCTTCAGTGTGAAATGGGTATTCGTGCGTAAATCGTATATCCACAGTTTATCTGTCCAGGGCTTCTCACTGGCAGGCTTCCTGTCAAAGAAAAGCACGTTTGCCTTGACCCCCTGAGCGTAGAACAAGCCTGTCGGCAACCTTAATAGAGTATGGACATCGCATTCAGCCAGCAGTTTTCTTCTCACTGTCTCTCCGGCGCCGCCTTCAAAGAGAACGTTATCAGGTACAACAATAGCTGCCTTCCCATTAATCTTGAGGATGGTTTTGACGTGCTGGAGGAAGTTAAGCTGCTTGTTAGAAGTGGTCGCCGAGAAGTCCTGCCTTTCGTATATCATTGAATCTTTGTCTGCCTTGCCTTCGCCATTGGTAATAGTGATGCTGCTCTTCTTGCCAAAGGGCGGATTGGTGAGCACCAGTTCATAGCGAGTCCCCGGGTCGGAAACCAGAGAGTCTCCCGTCTCGATTGGGCTTTCCTCGCCGCCGATGCCGTGCAGATACAAATTCATGACGCATTCTCTGACAACGTTATCAACAATATCCTTACCGCTGAAAGTCTTGAGCTGTAAGGCTTTTTTCTGGTCTATATCAAGGCTGAATTTTTTTGGAGAAGAAAGATATTCGTAAGCAGCCAAGAGAAAACCGCCGGTGCCGCAGGCCGGGTCGTGAATGGCCATGCCCGGCTGGGGCTTCACCACCTCGACAATCGCCCTAATCAAAGGTCTGGGAGTGAAGTATTGCCCGGCGCCGCTCTTGGTATCTTCAGCGTTTTTCTGAAGCAGACCTTCATAAATGTCGCCTTTAATTTCAATATCCAAACCTACCCAAGTTTCGCCGTTGATTAGCTCGACAAGACGTCTCAGCTTGGCAGGGTCTTGGATCTTGTTCTGCGATTTCCTGAAGATTACGCCCAGCATTCCCTTTTCTTTGCTCAAATCTTCAAGAAGGTGACGATAGTGCACTTCTAAGTCGACTCCGTCTCTTTGAAGAAGACTCTGCCAGTCAAGCCCTTTAGGGATGCCGGAGGTCTGGTTGAAGGGTGGTTTAGTGCGCTCATCCGCCATCTTCAGGAAGATGAGATATGTTAGCTGTTCAACGTAGTCTCCGTAGCTGACGCCGTCATCACGGAGCACGTTGCAGTAGTTCCAAACTTTCTGGACGATAGGGGCTGATTCAGCGGACATTTATAATAACCTTTCTTGCTTTGACTTTTTCTAACGTGATTCTCTCGAGCAGTTTCTCGGCGGGTTCATCATTCGGGTTCTGCGGCACCAGCTTACCTTCAAAAGCTTTTTTCAGAATGCTCTGTCGCAATCTCTCAGACTGAGTCAGGCTTTGCTTAATAGTGGATTCAACTTCATCAGCAATTGAGAAATAACGTTCTATTTCTTCAATGAGTTTTTGTTGTTCGGGAGTAGATGGGAATGGAAACGAGATAGAACGAACCTGTGAATAGTTAAGGCCTTGTCGTGTAACACCACCTTGCGCTAGAAAAATCTGGGCCTGCCCAAATGTTGAATTTAGGAAGAAACTTAAGTATTTGGGCAAAATACCGTGGTACATCCTGATTATACATACGTGCTGATTCACATTGGCTTGTTGAAACGATTCTGGAATGGAAGTACTCCGCCCGATAGATGCACCTGTAATATTTAGCAATACGTCTCCCGGAAGTGCAATCGACCTTTCCATCGTTGAATTAATCTCTGGAGTGATATACGCGACATCGTCAAGGCGAAGGCCGCCAGGATGCACATTCTGACTTCTAATAAAAATGATTCCTGATGAAACGTAGACGTTCTTTCCTCCTCTTGGAGTGATACCGCTACCGATAAAACTTTCTACTTCTCCTATCCTCACCCACCTCCATCCCTCCGGCAACTCAGCTAGATCAGCGGTATCCAACGGTGGTAATTCTTTGTACTTACCGCTCTTTTTCCTTTCTGCGTTTATCTCTTCCAGCAGGACAGAGGCAGGTTCAAGTTCGTCTTTGTGGGCTTTGCGCCATTCCGCCGTGAGTTCACCGCTGAACGCAGACTTCAATACTGATTGGCGGTAGCGTTTCAGTTGAATCTGTATTTTCTTGAGAGCTTCTACCCCCACATCTAGCCTAGTGAAAAGCTCCTCAATCTTGGTAACGATGCGGCGCTGTTCGGGGAAGGGAGGGAGGGGGATGTTTACTTTATAAGCATCATTTCTATTAAGACCAGGAATAGCTGTTGATTTATCAAGGGAACTTAACCTAACAAATGACATTGAGAAATACAGAAAACGAATATCGATTGCCTCAGGTACGTAAACAAAATAAGTTGTATCGATTGCCCAACATGGTACGTTGCATAAATGAACTTCACCGGCAGCGCCCTTACGCCCGACGATGATGCTTGGCCGATCAGTTAGGGCAATTGAATGATTGCCTACCAAACCATTTGAACCGTAAACCGGCACAGTCCCGGTTTGGTCTCTTTTGCTTTCAATGAGTGCTTTACCATACTGGAAATCTACTAAATTGCCTAGGCTAGCCAGTACCCACCCTTTTGGCAAGTCGCAATTCATTTCTGTCATGCCACCAGCGCCCCATTAAGCTCTTCCAGAATCTTGTCCAGTTGCTGTCCAAATACCTTGCTGGCTTTCACTGCGCCACCCTTTTCCTGGAATGGAGTCAGCTCAAAGTCATCGACAGTCACCTTGACCGAGGTGGCGATGTGCTCTTTAATCATCTGAAGCCATTCCATCTGTTCCGAGGTGAAGGTACGCCCTACTTTCGCTTGCTGCAATAGCCAGTCGGCAAACCGGCGGTTAACCGTCTCATGGAACGGCTCAAGAACGGTATCTTCTCCGATGGTAAACCGTATCAGGTTTATGATATCGGTCAGAATCTTCTGTGTTCCCGCTTTCTTTACCTTGGATTGCTCTAATTGTTCATAAGCTTGCCAGACCTGGTCTGTGGTCAACACGTAGGGCGGTTTCTTAATAGCTTCTGCCAGCGCTTTAACCGCCTGGTGAGTCAAACGCCGTTCCCCATAGGGCTTGCTATAGAATAACTGCAAAGCGGTCAGCTCGTTCTTGTTATCCTCGATGAATTTCTTGAACGTGGTAATCACAGCTTGAGCCTTTTCTTTCGCTTCCTTATCCCAACCCGCGGTAAGCACCTTGTCTTTACTTACCACGTCGATGGTCTGTTCATTCCTTTGCTTGATTGCAATCAGAGTATTTCTCAACTTCGGGTTATCAAAGGGCTTGCAGGCTGTCTGCACAAGTTCTTTGGTAGCTTCTTTGACCTGCTCTTCAGACGGCGTTTCAGTCGTGAATAGTTCCTTTGCTTTATCTGTCTGCCTGTCGGGGTCGACGGCGTCCAGTAGTCTGTTTACCAGTTCCCTGACCGACTTTCCCCCAGCCGCCCCTTTGATCTCCTGTTTATCCTTTTCATCGATTTCCCTATCCAGACCAGCCAGTCTTCCGGCCAGAGAAGTGAGCCTATCTTCATCTCGCGTACAGAGGGCTACTGAAAGAATGAGCTTATCAAAGGCGATACTTTTCTTGCGCTCAAGAGGCCGGGAATCCGTCTTGTCATTCTCACAAACCCCAATGGCATCCACGATGACAAAGTGGGTCTTATCGGGGGCATCTGGAGTAACAGCGTTGAAATCTGTGCCCGAAATCGTTCTGGTGCCACGCCCTTTCATCTGCTCAAAGTAAACCAGAGACTTTACGTCTCGCATGAAAAGGAGACACTCCAGAGGTTTAATATCGGTGCCTGTGGAAATCATGTCCACGGTCACGGCAATGCGGGGATTGTAGGAATTACGGAAGCTGGCAATCAGGTCCTCTGGTTTTTCACCGGTGGTCTTGTAGGTTATCTTCTTACGAAGTCATTCCCTTTGCCAAATTCCTCTCTCATAATCCCGACAATATCCTCGGCGTGAGCATCATCTTTGGCAAAGACAAGGGTTTTGGGGATTTCAGTTCTGCCAGGAAATATCTCAGTAAACAGCTTGTCTCTGAAAGTTCTGATAACGGTTCTTATCTGGTCCGGAGCCACAACGCTGCGGTCTAACTGCTGGGGGGCATACTCCAATGTCTCATCGAGTTGCTCCCACCGGCGCTGACGAGTCAGCTTGTTGCGCTTGTCCACATAAAAGCCAGCCTCAACTTTGCTGCCATGCTCCGTGATATCGGTCTTGATTCGGTAGACCTCATAGCCAACGTTGACTCCGTCGGCCACAGCCCGTTCGTGGTTATACTCCATTACCAGGTTCTGGTTAAAGAAACCGAGCGTCTGTTTTGAAGGCGTGGCCGTCAACCCGATGAGGAAGCTGTCAAAATACTCCAGAACTTGTCGCCACAGATGGTATATGGAACGGTGGCACTCATCGGTAATAATAAAGTCAAACTGTTCTATCGGGATTTTAGGGTTGTAGCTGACCTCTTTCGGCTTGTCTGCGTATGGTAAGGTATCAAACCCCGACTGCTCTTCCAGTGTGGCATCGTAATCGGACTCGTTACTCAGCATAGAATAAAGGCGCTGGATGGTGGTGATACAAACCCGGCTTACCGGGTCAAGGGTATTTGAATTAAGATGCTGAACATTATAAAGCTCGGTAAATTTTCTGCCGTCATCCGGAGTTACATACTGCTGGAATTCCCGTAAGGTCTGGCGACCCAGATTACTTCTATCCACCAGAAACAGCACTCTCCTGGCATTAGCGAATTTGATAAGTCTATAAACAGAACTGACCGCCATATAGGTCTTACCGCTGCCCGTTGCCATCTGGATTAGCGCTCTTGGTCGCGCCTCACCAAAGGACTTTTCCAGATTTTGAATTGCCTCAATCTGGCAGTCCCGAAGCCCCATAGTTATCAGTGTGGGGAATTGGCGCATTCTGGCTCTCAGAGTATCCGGCTGGTTAGCCCAGGCTAGCAGGGTTTCAGGTTTATGAAAGGCAAATACTCGTCTGGAGCGTGGTTCGGGGTCTCTAGAATCTCTGAAGAAGGTTTCTGTGCCGGTGCTCTCGTAGGCAAAGGGGAGAGGTTCCTGGACGGCAGGAAGATTTTCAGGGACACCTGAGATGTATTTTTCTGACTGCTCGGCGACACCGCTCAGAGTAGCGCCCTCCGGTTTGGCTTCCACGACGCCGACCGCCTTTCTATCAACAAAAAGGAGATAGTCAGCCGCACCCGTTTTGAGCGGAAACTCACGGACAGCCACACCCAGGGTAGCTCCGAGGTCTACTTCCTGAAGGTTCTGCACCATCCAACCCGCAGCTTCCAGCAGGCTGTCAATAACTTGTCTTGCCTTCTCTTCTGGTTTAACCATTGCCCATATTCTAGTTACTACTGGTACAAAAAGGCAAGTTTTGGGAACGGATTAACTCTGACCGGCGGCAACTTAAACGCAGTGGGTGTTATTGACTATGGAGAGATGACTGACTTCAAGACTTGTAAAATTTTCTCAGCTTGCTCAAGTAAACGGTTTTTATCGTCCTTCGACAGGTGTGACTTAGGAGAAATATAGATCAAATCTTCTTTTTGGAGCTGTTGAATAATCATTCCCTTACGATCACGGAAATTCGTCAGAAGGTATAGTGTGAAATCTAAAGCGTTCCTGCCAAATTGTTTTCTTCCTGCGTCCATAACATATCTCAAATTTCTTTCGAACAACCCGGCATCTGAAACCGATCCTTGTAATATCTGTTTACTTACCGACTCAAAGCTGGCATAGTCAGCCAGGTTCAGTAGTCGGGATGCGATTTCAGGAGACTTTGATAAGTCTTTTACCTCTATTATCAAAGCGACCCCATATTGCTCCTTCAACTTAGAAAATAGCTCATTACCAAATCGTGGAAACTTGTTAATCATTCGATCATAAGCGCCAAACCTCTCAGAAGCCTCCAGAGCCTGGGTTTTTTCATTGAGGAGTCGTTGAATCTCTTGGCCAATAGATTGCTGAGGGCTGCCCTCGACAATTATGCCAATTAACTCAGTCAATTCATCAATATTCTTCCATTTACGTTGATCAAGAATAGCAATTGCGGACCTTTTAGCGTCTTCTTTTGCCTTCTTCCCCTTGTTGGACATCGCTATAATTGATTCAATTGATATTGCATCACGGCTTACCTCAAGTGCGGTCACAAAGTTTTCCGCTGCCGATGATGCTTTGGATTCTTTCGTTTTTTCCTTTTCCCACATCGTATGCATGGTTTTGACTTGATCATATCCTTGATTTCTGAACTGTTCTACAAGATGGTGGGCGATTTTGCCTTCTGGGGTTGTCATCGCCTGAACCGGATAATCCTTGTCAATATTTATGTTTTCTTCGCCCGATGGCTCATTAACGAGCTTAAGAGTAAATCTCTCCAAATTATGCTCGCGCTTGAAAGTTCGGCTCAAAGGAGCTGTGATAAACGGAACAATCCTGTCACTAAGTATTAATAGTTGGCACATGGCTGAGACCCAGGCTGTCATCTGTTCCGTATCTCTTCCCGGACAAATTATCGTAATAGCATTGCCTCTAATAATTTGCTCCAGTATCTTTTCTAACGTGTTTGGTTTTGTCGTGGCGAGAAGGTCAAAGTCCGGCTGCATTTGCAGATCTTCGGTACGCAGGGTTAGCAGAGGTAATTCGCCAGCGGTGTTCGTGTTAGTGATAAAGTGACCGACAAAGGCTATCGGAGAAGCGCCGATTTTGAGATAAACCTGAATTGGAATGAGTATGTTGTGACTATGTATACCAGGCCGATTAAACTCGTCTTTGAGACCTGGAGCAAACATGGACAAGACGACTTCGTTCCCCACCTTCTGCAGCGCCCATATTTTGCCGAGTTTTTCTACGTCTTGGAGTTCGACCGGAGGTGGCGCGCAATAGGCTCTCCATGATTGCTTATCAATCCCGGGGCTGGCAGCAGTTACCCCATATCCTTGTTTGGGATATAGTGAGTAAACAAAATGCTGTAACTCAAGTAACATCGGTTTTAGTCTAAATCTCGGAGAGCCACCGAGCAACTTTTATATATTCGTTGGCCGTAAATGTCAGCGGGAGAGCAACACTTGTCTCTCCAGTTTTCTCATCTTTCACAGTTCTGACTCCGCTACGGAAGTACTTCAAATTGCTGGATTTTACAGTCTTCAAAGTAAAATTAAGATTGTTCCATGTCGTCGGAAGATAGGTTCTCATAACATCTTCAAAACTACGTAATTGTTCCGATTCCTTTTCTGTTTCCGCTAACGCCTCCCTGGTCTTCAGAGAATGGTAGTCTACCCTGCCTAAAGGCAAGAGTAATTCGGTCATATCGTACTTGGCAAAGACCAGTGCTATTGCTTTAATATTTTTCCTTGTACCACTCTTGTATGCTTGGAGAGCAAGGCACAGGTGCCCAAGAAAAGTGTCAACGTCTCCTTTCTTGGTTTCGGCCTCCTTGGTGTTGCTTTCGTCGCAAACCAGACTGTCTACAATGAAGATAAAAACATCCGAGTTGAGAACGGCCGTCAGGGTCTTCCTCTGCCCCAGATCAGCAATTACTTGTTGAGGACTCTTGCTCTTGTCACTCAGGGAATCTACAACGTGTTTAAGCTCCTCGCCGGAGATATCGTAAGAGTCGATTTCCATCTCATTCCAGCCTAAAGGCCATGGTTTCTTGAATCTCAGCTTGAGCTTGACCTCTTCGCGGGTTCCTTCAGTTGTGCCCTCCGGCCATTCTCCCCGGCGTAATTTTCTAACAATCTCATACATATAAGGGGCCGATGGCAAATCCACCTCAAACTGAACTTTTTTGTCACTTACACCATACGAGGTTAAACCTTCGTGCAGAAGCCCCAGAGCTGTAGTCTTCCCACCACCCCTAACACCGACTATACTTACCGTTGACATTTTGTCTTCTCCTTCCTCTGTTCGCGATTACTACAATAAAATGCTACGTTTCCAGTACCAAACATTGCATTAAATTGAAGAAAGCCACTTAGCTAATCTTACGGATTCGTTAATGGAAAACGTGAGCGGGAGACCAATAGAAGCTTTCCCTGTTTCCGAATCCTGCTTCATCATAATTCCGCTACGGAAGTATTTCAAATTACCAGGCTTGATATTTTTCAGAGTAAAATTCAGACAGTTATATGTCGTCGGAAGATAGGTTCTCATAACATCTTCAAAACTCCGGTTCTGTCGTGCTTCGATATCCGCTTCGGCCAGTGCTTCGATATCCTTCACAGAATCGTAGTCTACAATACCTAATGGCAAGAATAATTCAGTCACGTCATACTTGGTAAATACGAGCGCTAATGCCTTAATGGCTTTCTCCGTTTCCCTCTTGTACGTCCCAAGGGCAAGGCACATACGCCCCAAAAATATGTCGACTTCAGCCTTTTTAAGTTCACTAGCCTTGGTCGGAGTCGGGTCACAAATCAAGCTATCAATAATGAGGATAAAAACATCAGAGTTGAGGACGGCGGTCAGGGTCTTATTTTGCTCCAGGTCAGCAATTGCTTCTTGCGGACTTTTCGTCTTGTCACTCAGGGAATCTACAACGTTGTTAAGGTCATTACCGGAGATATCGTAAAAGTCTATTTCTATCTCGTTCCAGCCAAAAAGCTTCTTGAATCTGAGTCTAAGCTTAACTTCTTCGCGGGTTCCAAGCTCAGTAGCCAAAGGCCACTTTCCGGCTCTCAGAGGCTTTAAAATATTGTCGCATAGATACCCCGTCAGGTTAGATTCAAACTGGAACTTTTTGTTTTTACCAGTATAGGCAGTCAAAGCCTCGTGCAGCAGCCCCAGAGCTGTAGTTTTTCCGCTTCCAATAGGCCCAATGATGCTGACACTAGGCATGTTTACCGCCTAAAACCCGGGCACTACCAAAGTACCCACTCATGTTTAGTAAAACGCCGCTGAATTACTAATGCCACTACTGTAGCTGACTGAAATTTTATTGTCAAGTCCCTTGACAAGTTGCCGAATACTGTGTACTCTTGTCTTTACCTGAAAACGTAAAAAGGCCAATTTGGTACAAACGAATTATGGCAGATATTACGGTCAGTTCCCTACAAACTTGTGTGATTGGATGCGGCGAGTGTGGTTCGAGAATAGCGGCCTACTTCGATAAAACGCCGTTTTTTCTCAAACACCGAGATTGGCACTTGTACCCCTTCAGGTGTGCAGCGATAGACACCGACAAGGCCATTGTGACATCACTCCCTAAAGATTGGAACTGGAGAGAAATACTAGATATTCACATTATTCCCCCGGCTTCCCCGGAAACAGTATATCGACGTATATTGAAGAAAAAACCGGCAGATTCATCTTCTAAGGAATGGCGCAACAGAGGAAAAAGCGGAGCCGGTGGGTTCCCATATATAGGCAACGTTACTGCCGAAGAATACTTGCTAAGAGACACGCCTGAAGGTAACGGTGTGCGGAAGGGATTAGAGGACCGGGGATTTACCAAGGGGGCACTTCTCATTATCAATAGTCTTACCGGTGGCACTGGAACCGGACTTGCTCCAGCGATACCGGAGTTCTTAGCTTCTTTCGATGCTAGCATTATTTTGAATCTCTCAATAATACCTCAAATAACGCTTCTTGAGAAAGGCAGCCAGGTTTACCCGGGGAGCATAATCTATGGATTATTCAAATTATCCCAAAGTAAGCGAGTTGACGCAGTAATATTGGCAGACAACGAGGTCTTGAGCAGGAATTATAAGTGCAAGGGGTTCTCGGCCTATAACAGTTTCCTTCATGAGATACTAGCTGGAATTCTGCTAGCACCCATCGGCGAGTTTGGGTGTCCGGAATTTTGTTCAACGCTTGACTTTGCTGACATACAGCGTGCGCTGAGACCGAGACGCGGATTGGGCCTTCCCGAGCTTTGCGCTCTTGCTTTCTCTCACAAGAAACCGCCTGGGATGTTACGCCTTTGGCTCGTGGGCCGGAAGCGCCGACCGCAGTATGTTATCAACTGGCTGAAACACCTGGTGGATGATTCTATTTCTACAACTACTGTTGGACAAATTGAGCCGAAGAACATAAAAGGTGCGGTCGTTGTACTCTCGGGGCCTCCGGAATTTTTTAACCAGGTTTTGGAAGGGCAGCAAGAGTACTTTTACGCGCTAGAGGCTTATGCTAAAGAAAAAATAAGCAGTAATCTCAGGCTGACTTTTCTTCAGTTTCCTGACATGAAGGAAGTTCGTATATCGATGATTTTATCCGGGGCTACATCGCCCAAGCTGGAATCCATCTATCGAGAGATAGTACCCTTGGCAGAACAAACAAAAGAAGGCTCCCTAATGGATAGGATCCGGCGGCTCACGCTGAAGACAGTGGACGACGTTATGGTAAAAGAGATAAGAGAGCAGCTAGCTAAAGAAACCGAACTGGAGACGGCCGAGGAGACATTAGCTTGAAGATCTTCAAATGGTTATCTAAGACAGCCCTCTTGGGCGTCTTACTCGTAGTGGGTATTATATTGGCAGCCTTGTTTTCTTTTAACATTGGCGATACCTTTGTGAAAGCAGACGGTCCGGATGGCCCATTCATTTCTTTTTCCCCACCCAGTCCAGTTACACTTGGGGAGGGGGATACTTCGGTAAATATCACTCTACAACGCTTCCCTCCAAAAACAAATGTGACTCTCAAATACAATGGAATGGATTTGACTGTTGCTCAGACTGGTCTCAACGGCGATGTTATAATACCTATGCCGAAATTAGGCCTCCCCAATGTTGGAGACATAACGATTACTGCAAATTATGATGGTGCCGAACCGGTCCTTGGGCATCTTACGATTTTACCTGCGAGCACGCTACCACCTGTTCCCCAAATGTCAACAGTGGAGCCGGTATCCCCAGCATCTCCAACAATTTCCAGTTTACCTAATATTACTGTTTCACCACCGAGTGGTCCAGTGGGGACTTCAATAGAAATCAAAGGTACAGAGTTCCCAGCGAAACAGGATATCATAATTCTTTTTGATGGACGAACAGAAAAAATTGTTCCAGTCAAGACCTCTAAGGATTTCGACTTTAAGATGAAAATTCCTGCCTCTACCGTGGGAATGAAAACTATTCTTATTAATGACGGGAAAACCGGCACTCAAATTGCAGAAACGTTCTTCAATGTAACACCGACAACTGATCTAGGAACATCACTAGGGGATAATAAAACTGGTATATCATTACTGACGCGTTTATCTGGCTTAAAATCACATCCTTGGTTTATCATTGCCGGGGCATTGTTAGGGCTAGTAATGGTAATCATACTCTTTGGGAAAAAAATATGGCATTTTATTATCGAGGGACGAGAGGATGATTCAGGATATCAGGGCACGGCAAAAGTGGTAGACAAAAACATGGAGAAAGAGCTGGTGTACACTAGAAATGAACTGAATAACCTCAAGAAAAAATACCAAAGCTATGAAAATCTGGAACATCAAGTCCCGGTTCTGAAGCAGCAATATAACCAAATAGCAGGAGAATTAAGAGGTCGTTTCCCACAAGAAATGGGTTCCAGTTTTACATCACTACTCAGTGTGCCGGCGCCGGAATATGGGGCTCTGGCTGAGCAAGTAAAAATACTCAGAGCTTTCAGCGCATATTTTAACGCCGAAACGGAAAAGACGCGAACCTTAAAGAGTGACTGCTTAAGGCTGGCGACACAGATAAAAGAGGATGAGCCAGCCGCCCTGTCCGCTACTCTACTGGAAGTCATTAATTCCGCTCAGTTAGAAGGTCTGAAGGCTCTCAAACCGGTATTGGAGAGAATGCACCAGCAGGGAGACAAGACGGGCATATCCATTGAAGTTAAAAATGAATTGGTAAAGCTCGAAAAGTCTTTGGAGAGTATAAGAGACTATAGCTATCGTTTGATCCCTTCAAGACTGATCGAATTTGCTAATAATTTAATCAAAGAACCCGCCTTAGCCAGGGAAAATGCAGTGCGTGAAAAGACTGTACTTCAAATAATAAACCTGATTAATGAGTATTTAAAACATTAAACTAATATTTCTCTAGATAGATCCCGGCAGGCCCTAAAAAGGGTCAGATTATCTGAAGTAGGGTGGTTAGAAACTATGAAAACCAACCCGAGACTGTTTTTCGTCGTAGCTACGGTCATTATCGCACTTCTACTTGTGCCTGTCACAGTTATTTTACCCATTGGCAGATCCTTCGCTATAGCTGCTGCAGTTGTTGATACTGATCGTGACGGATTATCCGATTCGGACGAAATCAATTCATACAAAACAAATCCTAATAACCCAGATACTGATGGTGATGGTTTATCTGATGGAGAAGAGGTATTGCAATATAAAACAAATCCGTTACGGCAGGATACTGATGGTGACGGACTGTCTGACTATTATGAGGTGCGTCAATATTTCACGGACCCTAATAAGACAGATACTGATGGCGATGGGTTAAGTGATAAGTATGAAATCGATTCAGGGTTTGACCCTCGAAATTATGATATGGATAGTGACGGTTTATCTGATGGCGAAGAAATAACCCGCGGGTTAAATCCTAAGGACTCTGACTATGATGACGATGGTTTATCTGATGGCGCAGAGGTACTTCAATACGATACAGACCCGAAGAAAAGCGATACTGACAATGACAGTCTGTCTGATGGTATCGAGGTGAATCAATATAGAACCGACCCTAAAAAGAGGGATACAGATGGCGATAACCTATCTGACAGTGCAGAGATATTGCAATATAAGACAAATCCTCTGAAGCAGGATACAGACGATGATGGATTATCGGATTCGGACGAAATAACTATTTATAAGACAGACCCCAATAAACTTGATACGGATGGTGATGGTTTATCTGATGGCGAAGAGGTACTGCAATATAAAACGAATCCCATGAAGCAGGATACAGACGGTGATGGTTTATCTGATGGCGCAGAGATACTCCAGCATATTACGAATCCATTGCACCCTGATACAGACGGTGATGGCTTGTCAGATGGCAGTGAGGTGGGCCAATATAAAACCAATCCCTTGAAGCAGGATACTGACAATGATGGATTAAGTGACAAGAAAGAAATCGATTTAGGTCTTGACCCCAATAACCGTGATATGGATAAGGATGGGCTGTTTGATGGTGATGAAATAACCCTCGGGCTGAATCCTAGGAACCCAGACTATGATGCTGACGGTTTATTTGACGGTGCTGAAGTACACCAATATAGAACTGACCCGAAGAAAAACGATACTGATAGCGACGGTTTATCTGATAAAGTAGAGGTGATCCAATATAAAACCAATCCCTTGAAGACCGATACTGATGATGACGGATTATCCGATTCGGACGAAATAAATACCTATAAAACAAATCCCAATAAGCTCGATACCGATGGTGACGGATTATCAGATGGTGCAGAAGTATTACAATATAAAACAAATCCTTTGAATCAGGATACGGATGGTGATGGTTTGTCTGACGGTGCGGAAATATTACAATATAAAACAAACCCATTGAAAGTAGACACTGATGACGACAAATTAAGCGATAAGCAAGAAATCGATTTAGGTCTTGACCCGCTAAACCCTGATATGGATAACGATGGGTTGCTTGACGGTGAAGAGATTAATCTCAAAACAGATCCACGGAATCCTGATAATGATCGCGACGGCTTGTTAGATGGGCAAGAGGTACATAAATACGTAACAAATCCTAGCAATCCAGACACTGACGGAGATGGTCTTCTCGATGGCAAAGAGATAATTCGAGGAACGAACCCTAACAATCGGGATACTGATGGTGATGGCATTCCTGATGCAACAGACGCATTGCCATCGGTTAATAACCTATTCTTTCTCATCCCGCTTTGGCTCACATTGTTCGCAAGTTTCATTACAGGAATAGTCCACTATTCGTATGGACTCACTCCCACTAGACGAATAAAGGTAAATGAAAAGAAAGCTTACCTCAGAGTTTGCTCATCTTTTTTAGAAAACCAGAGAGAAATAATCATCGACCTAGCTAAAAGGCAGTATGGATGGATAAATATTGAGGATGTCATAAAGCTAGGTGCTGATGATCGGATCGCTATCAATTGCCTTAAAAAACTAGGGGCGAAAAAGAACGGGGGACGTTACCTTTTCCCCAAAATTGAACAATCATTCGCAAAATAAGGAAGTTGAAAATAAAGAATCATCAGACCGCGATATTATATATTATGCGTAACAAGGCGATTTTCATCATCCCAATAATGTTAGTGATGATACTAGCTGTTTTCGGAGCATGTGTTTCGTATCAATTACCAGCCGATATTGACCTAATAAGTGGTGTCCCAGATTTTGATAAAGATGGCTTGTCTGACCAGCAAGAAAAATTATTGATGACAGACCCCAAAAAACCGGATACTGATGGAGATGGTTTACTAGACGGGGCAGAGGTGAAACTACAACTTGATCCGTTGAACCCAGACACTGAAAGAGATGGAGTAAATGATGCTGAAGATGTCTGGCCGCGACTCAATAATAATTCTCTTTACCTCTATTCGACAATGTCTATCACAATCATTGCATTGATACTTTTTCCAATAATTCAATTGAAATTTGGGTTTACTAAGAAGAGAAAGCAAATAATAAAGCAAATACGAGAGAAGCAAGCAGAAGAAGATGCACTTTTTAGGCAGGTCCGAGGGAGGATTGAAAAATTAGCTAAACAGAAATTTGGTTCTCTGGTGCTAGCCGACGTAGCGACAGAATTGGAAATCGACCCTAAATTACTTGAAAAGTTCTTCTTTAGATTAAAAGCACGGAAAGAAGGGCAATTGTACCGCTTCTCGGATATTGAAAAGAGTTTTAGGAAGAATGAAAAAAGGTAGACCCACAAGGAAATGGAGTGAACCCCTGAGAATACACATGGAGTTAGCAAGGTTTGGCATGGTCAAGTGTCATAAAATAACGACAGAAGGGACTTCGCCATGAGGAACCAAAGACGTTTCAGTATCAAGTTCAAGAGTCAGGTTATCCATGACCTCTTGAGCGATGAAAGCGGCCCGGCTCAGTTCTGCAGGAGGTACAATACCTCGTCGAGCCAAAAGATGAAGGCTGCTATCCTATATAGTGAGGCTAAATTCCATTTCATGCCTATTGTCACCCCATTTCCAGCCGGGGAGATTCGAACCATAGCGTCTCTGGTGATAGCTAGAACGTGTCCCAAGGTCAGCCTAACCAAGCATCGCATTGTGACTCTCGTGCCAGTCTGTGATTTTACCTCTTCAGTGCCTTGACAATCTCGTAGTTAGGCATTACAATTCAGACATGGCATTTGTAAGAACCAAAAAGATAAAGAACAAGACTTATTACTATCTCGTAGAAAGCAGGCGAGAGGGCGGCAAAGTCAAACAAAAAGTAATAAAATATCTGGGAGCAGAGATGCCAACAAAAGAGCAGATCGAAGCTATAACAGGAGGCAGCAAATGAAACCAGGACTTTACGGCCGGGTAAGCACGGATAAACAGGTCGAAAAGTACGGCCTTACCAGTCAACTAGAGGCTCTAAGGAAACGGTGTCTGGAAAGAGGATGGGTTCCTGTATCCGACGGAGATAAGGATGCCTTTATAGACGATGGCTACAGCGGATCAGAACTCGATAGACCGGCCCTTAACAGGCTGCGCCAGGCGGTCAAGGAAGGCAGGGTTGACATGGTATTGGTCTATGACCCCGACAGACTATCCCGCAAGCTCTACCATCAGATGATTCTGGCCGAAGAGTTTGAGAAACAGGGAATCAAACTGGAGTTCATCACTCAGGAGATGGGCACCTCACCTGAGGACAAGATGTTCTTCAATATGAGAGGGCTAGTCGCTGAGTACGAGCGCGAAAAGATAAGAGAAAGAACGATAAGAGGCAGCCGCGAAAAAGCGAGGCAAGGTAAAGTCGTTAATGCTGCATCCGCATCCTTTGGCTACCGTTACAACAAAGAAAAGTCCACCCTTGAAGAGAACCCAGATGCCGCCCAGACTTTAAGATTTATTTTCTACGCCTTTGCCAACGAGAAGCTATCCCTTTTAGGTCTGGCTGCAAAGCTTAACTCTTTGCAGGTACAGACGCCCAGAAATGGAGACAGATGGCGGTCGAGTACTCTTGGAGTGATGCTCCGTAATGAAGTTTATATCGGCAAGCTGCATCAATTTAAACAACATCATGTCGTGCCTAAGTTACGGCGTCTGCCAGCGACAAAAAACAAAAAGACCACACATGCCGTGCGACCTAATGAGGAATGGATAACAGCAGAGGTACCTGCTCTGGTGCCGGTTGAATTGTTTGAAGCGGTACAAAGAAAGCTTAGAAAGAATGCCGACCTGGCCACGAGAAATACGAAGAGAGAGTATCTTCTGTCCGGGATTTTGTACTGCCCGGAGTGCGGTGGTCGTATGGGTGGATGTGGGATTCATGGCATCAATTATTACCGTTGCTACAGAAAAGATAATCCGGACAGGGTTCCACTCGGGCAGGACGGTAAATCTCAGCCATGTTCTTGCCCCTACGTCAAAGCCGAGATAATCGAGCCTGTAGTCTGGGATACGATCTCGGAACTTATCAAAGAGCCTGAGATTCTGATTCAGGAACTTCATCGCTGTAATACGGACAAGTCGGAAACCAAGCAGATTCTGGAACGGGAGCTACAACTCTGTCAGACCAGGCTCAAAACCATACCAGAAGAGCAGAAGCGACTTGTGGAGGGTTACCGTAAAGGTCTGTATAGTGATTTCATGATGCGGGAAGACATGGAAGCCCTTCAGAAAGAACACACTGAACTAGAGAAACGGAAGATGGAACTGGATAGACAGCTTACCCAAAGGTCTCTAACGGAAAGCCAAGAAGTCCAGATCAAAAACCTGATGGATAAACTCAGCAAAGGCTTAGATTGTCTGGGCTTCGCTGGCAAGCAAGAGTTACTCAGGCTTCTTGTCGAAAAAGTAATCTATGATGGACAAGAAGTCGAGATTCAAACGATCATCCCATCGCAGGATCAATTGCATCCAATACAGCGAAGGGGATACAGGGGATAGGGATGGCTAATCCAATAAAATTCGGCACCGATGGCTGGCGGGCAATCATCGCCGAGGATTTTACCTTCGAGAATGTGCGTGTATGCGCTCAAGCAGTGGCTGATTACCTGAAACAGGCAAACCTGGCTGGCAAGGGGCTGATTATCGGTTACGACAACCGCTTTGCCTCCGAGGATTTCGCCGCTGCCTGCGCCGAGGTGCTTGCCGCAAACGGCATTAAGGCATGGCTCTGCTCTAAAGCCATGCCCACGCCTGTGGTCAGCTACGGCGTGATGGTGAAAAAGGCGGGTGGGGCTATCATCATTACAGCCAGCCATAATGCTGCCATCTGGAACGGTTTTAAGATTAAGACTCCTGATGGCGCCGGCGCCCCGGATGAAGTGACAGCCGCAGTCGAAAAAAACATCGCGCGTATCCTGACGACCGGGAAAGTAGAAAGATTACCCCTTGCCGAAGCCCTGAAACGAGGCTTGGTGGAATATCTTGATTTAGCCCCCATCTACTCCAGGCAACTGGCAGGGCTGGTCGACCTCCCCGGCCTGCGAAAAGCAAAACTGAATGTAATTGTCGATTCCATGTATGGCGCCGGCTTAGGCTACCTTAAGGCGCTTCTGGATGGTGGTGACATCGAGGTCGTGGAGATAAACGGCGAGCGTAACCCCAGCTTCCCGGGCATCCGCCCCGAGCCGATTACCGCCAACCTGGCCAAGCTTTCAGCCACTATCAAAAGACGGAAGGCAGATGTGGGTATCGCCACCGATGGCGACGCCGACCGGGTGGGTATTATGGATGAGCAAGGCAGATTTGTTACCCAGCTTCAGGTCTTCGCCCTGCTTGCCCTCTACCTGCTTGAGGTAAGGGGAGAGAGGGGGGCTATCGTCAAAACGATAACCGCCACCAGCATGCTCTACCGCCTGGGGGAAATATTCAAGGTGCCGGTACTTGAGACCTCGGTAGGCTTTAAGTTTGTGGCTCCGCTAATGATGAAAGAAAACGCCATTATCGGCGGGGAAGAAAGCGGCGGTTTTGGCTTCCGAGGTCATGCTCCGGAACGGGATGGCATCTTGGCTGGTCTCTATTTTCTTGACCTTATGGTCAAGACAGGCAAAACGCCCTCACAGCTTATCGATTACCTCTACAGCAAGGTCGGTCCCCACCATTATGACCGTATCGATATAGAGTTCCCCGCGGCAGAACGCCGGAAGATAGTGGATAGAGTCAAAGCAAAACTATCCGGCGAAATCGCCGGCATCGGGATAATTAAGGTTGATACCGCCGATGGCTTCCGGTTCACACTGGCGGACACTAGCTGGCTGCTCATCAGATTTTCAGGCACAGAGCCGCTGCTCCGTATCTATGCCGAAACATCCACGCCGGCCGGAGTAAAAAAGCTGCTTGAGGCGGGCAAAGCCCTGGCCGGCGTCTAGCAATCCCATCAGTTTTAAGATAAGATGAACTATGGCGGAAAAACTTCCTCAAAGAATTGAAAAACCCTGGGGGTATGAGTTGATATTTGCCCATACTGCTCAGTATGCAGGGAAGGTGATATTTGTTAAGAAAGGTCACCGGCTCAGTCTTCAATACCATAGAACAAAAGACGAAACTATCTATATCCAGGAGGGGAGAGCCTTGCTGGAGATTGGCACTGACGGGCAAATGGTCAAATCCGAGCTTTTAAAAGGCTCCTGCTTCAGAGTCTCTCCTCCGACCAGACACCGTTTAATTGCTGCTGAGGACACACTTCTGTTTGAAGTCTCAACTCCTGAGCTGGAAGATATCGAAAGGCTGGCTGATGACTACGGGCGGACTTCAAAGAACGGGTAGCAGCGAGTTTGACACAGTATGCCTTCTCTGATAGACTCTATTGGGCAAGAGATTAAACCCAAGATGAACTTGCTCTAAATCATACGGCCCAGTGGTGTAGCGGTCTAACATGCCACCCTGTCACGGTGGAGATCGGCGGTTCAAATCCGCCCTGGGTCGCCACTTACCCTTTACCATCCAGCCAACCTTCTCTCGCAACCGACAAAATAACACCCGGTGGCAACTGACCATCCTTTCCCATCTCATCGCTTATACAATTCAGGCTCTATCCGCAATTGCCGGATAGAGCCTGAATTATTCAAAACACTATTTACTCGTAATGCGCTGGGCGAACCTACTGATAGAAGGCGTTCTTTTGCCCGACGATGTACTGGGCGATGAAAAGGGCGTCAAAGATGTCTATCTTATCTCCTCCGGTGCCATCATGCTTGACGCTGGCGGCATTGAGAGGATTAATCCCGCTTAGCGGCCTCTGACCGACAATATATTGAGCGATAAACAGGGCGTCGAAGATGTCCACATTGACATCCTCCTTGACATCGCCCCTCCTGAAAGTAAGGGTATTAGAGTGTTCTTCGGGCACATTCAGTCCTGGTTGACCGGCCGCTCCGATAATCTGGTAGGCCACTGTCAGGCTAACGCTGGTGTTGGCGTCCCCGGTCAGAATCGTAACCACCTCAGCCAGGGTAGTGTTATTGGGCTGGATTGGTGATGAGACAGAGCCGACAGAGAAGACTCCGGTGCCGGAATTAAAGCTCGGGCTGTTAAAGGGTGATACCCCATTGACAGTCAGGAACTGGATAACGCTGCCCGGACTGCCGCCAACTGTTGCCGAGTAGTTGCCGATACCACCGGGTATGATGGCCGTTAAGTTATCAGATTGATTTTTAATACGGTTAACATTTGTCTTGACAATGACGACATCGGCGTTGGTGAGGCTCAATCCGGGGGTGATACTTGTCTCAGCCACCAGCGGACTGCCGATTATCACCGGGGCGTTAACCGCCAGCGCCGGAATAGGAGTGCCATCCTTATCACCGAGGCTGGTGATGGCAACCGTGATAGTGGTGTTGTCACCCAGGCTGCCTACGGCGGTGACGCCCAGGTAAACCAGGATTATATCAGATGTGGAATAGGTGGTTGTGAAACCTGTAGACGTGAGTGTGCCGGTGGTATTATTTGGGGTGCCTGGCAATATCGTGTCCCAGCCGGCGGCATTGTTTTTGAAAGCCGAATTCACATTAATAACATTCTTATTCCAACTGAAATCGAATCTAAAACCAGCCAGGCCGTTGACCGGAGCGCCCAAGTTAGGTAAGCCCCTGACCGCCACGGCTATACCGCTCGATGAGGTGGCATTGATACTCCCGCCTGCGTTAAGAGTTATCGTATTACCGCTATTTACTTCTACTGTGGTAACCTGGGTCACATTAAGGATGGTGTTGCCGCTGATGGCGCCGAAGGTGGCGGTGATAGTTGTGCTGCCGGCTCCTATGGAGCTTGCCAGACCGGCGTTGTTTATTGTAGCCACACTGGTATTACTGCTGGTCCAGGCGACAGTACCGGTTATATTAGCCGTACTCGCGTTGCTATAAGTGCCGTTGGCAGTGAATTGCTGCTTCTGACTCCTGGAGATTGAAGGATTAGCCGGGGTTACTGCTATCGATACCAGCGGCGGCGACGTCACGGTCAGAATGGTACTGCCGCTGATGCTACCTAGTGTGGCGCTGATAACAGTGGTGCCGGTAGCCACTGAGCTTGCCAGACCTGAAAAATTGATGGTTGCCACAGCAACGTTGGAGCTACTCCAGGTGACATTAGCCGTGATGTTCCCTGAACCATTGGTATAGGTGCCAGTGGCATTGAACTGCCTGGTCTGCCCCACAGTGTTCGATGGATTAACCGGCGTCACAGCTATGGATACAAGCATCGCTCCGGTCACGGTAAGCGTCGTGCTGCCACTGATATTACCAGAAGCGGCGGCTATGTTGGTGTTGCCCTGAGCCAGGGAAGCAGCCTGACCGGCGCTGTTTATTGTAGCAACACCTGTATTACTGCTCGTCCACGTAGCGGTTGAAGTCAGGTTTGCTGTTGAGTTGTCACTATAAACTCCGGTGGCGGTGAACTGTTGTAGTAACCCTAAAGGTATTGACTGGTTAGCCGGCGTCACTATTATGGACGTTAATGTTTTTGTCACGCCTGTCACATTCACCGAATCCCCGACCCAGATAGCCGGTATCTGCTGAGCCAGGGTATTGCCAAGTATTCCATTGGAGAGGGTGACGTTGCTTGTCTGGCCGGGTAAGCCGATTGCAGTGAAATGGAGCATGGACAGAGAGCCTGTGCCATTGACTCCGGTCAGCCCGGGAACATTCTGGATAATGGTGGCTATTCCTGGACTTGCCTCGTTCCAGACATCCACCGGAATTACGGTACCCCCGATACTGCCGGCGGTAACATTATTCAGCCTGAGCACTGATGGATTAAAGGAGACATCATAGTTAGCCGCATCGAAGTTGGTTACGTTGCCAATATCGATGCCGGCCGTAAAATTAGATCCCGCGAGTACCTCTGCCGGTGCATTGATAGTGACGGTAACTTCGCCGGCGGCAGTGGCAGGTAAGGCAACGCCATTGCCCAGTAGTAAGGCAAAGACAATTGCCGCACTTAGAATTTTCATCATCTTAGCCTTAATCATGTTCCCTCCGTTTTAACTCTCGGTTAGCTATTTAGTTCAACCCGACGATTATTCTTTCCACCATTGTGATGTCCAGGGCATTTACATTGCCATCGAGGTTGGCATCAGCGCCGGGAGTTGACGTGTCCAGATGGGCGATTATTCTCTCCACCTTGGTGATGTCAACGGCATTGACTATACCATCGCCGTTAGCATCTCCCGGTATAATGCCCACCTCAACAAAGCCACCTATCCATATTGCAGGTATTTGCTGGGCCAGGTTGTTGGAGAGGACACCGCTGGAGAGTGTGATGTTACTGCTCTGACCTAGCGAGCCAAGAACATGGAAATGCAACACTGCCAGAGCGCCGGTGCCATTAGCGCCGGTAAGTCCGGGAATATTGGTGACAACGCTAAATCTCCCCGCCTCCCTCTGATTCCAGCCATCGATAGGCATTGTCACGTTACCTATGTATCCGTTAGTGACGTTGTCCAGTCTGAGAACGGCCGGATTAAATGAAACATCGAAGTTGGCTGCATCCAGGTTCTGCACCTGTCCGATGTTAACAGAAGCGGTAAAGTCCCGGTTCACGCCTACCTTGGCCGGGGCGACTATTGTTACTGCCAACCCGGTCCCCTGAGGTGGCCAGATATTGGTAAGGCTGTTATTGTTCTCAATTGACTCATTGACTACGTTGGTAGCATCCGCAATGACTGTGATGTTGTCTGAGCCGCCGCTGAGATTTATGGCAGCAGTGAACAACGCCGAGTATCTCTGGCTGGGTGAAAGTTCAAACGGTATCGTCCTGTGCTCGATAAGGTTGCCGTCAATCCATAGACCGACGCCATGTCCTGCAGCAGCTACATCATTACCGATGTTCTCAACTGTAAAGACCACGTTATAACTGGTACCCTCCTGCCCCTGAAGCCATTGCTCATTCTTCCACTTGATGATTAGGTCGGGTTTGGCTGGCTGACTGAGGGTATTTATCATTGTATTATCACCCTCAACAGACTCAACCACCTCATTATTGATGTCAGCTGTGACAGCGATGCTATCCACTCCCCCCGTAAGGTTGGCAGTATAGTTGAATACATCACCATAGCCTTGCCCGGGATTAAGAGCGACAGGTATTACTCTGGTCTCCAGGACTACCCCGTCAATCTTTAGCTGGACATCATGGCCGGCAGAGGCCGGAGCGTCACCGTTATTCCATACTGTATAGCGGATAATATATGTCTGTGTTTGACCTTGCCACTCCTCCCATTTCTGGACATGGAGATTCGGCTTGGCTGGCCAGGAGATGACATTGAAGCGCCAGTTATTACCCTCGTCCATCTCCATGATTTCGTTGTTGACATCGGCCTGGACGCCGACCATGTCAAAGCCAGCCGGGGAAAGCGTTACATTGGTGCTGAAGCTGGCCGTCCAGTTTTCTCCCGGCGCAAGAGAGTTGGGGACGGAGACCTGCCCCATAGGTACACCGTTAATCTGAAGACCGATTTCGAAGGTGGTATTGCCGGAAGACACAGCAACAGCGCCGCCAGTATTCTTAACCATGAAGAAAACCCTGTAGATTGAGCCTTGGACTATCCATTCTTCATGTTTTTCTATGATAGTCAGGTCGGGTGCGGGCGGCGGTGCCGACCATATGTTCCACCTCGAGTTGTTGGTCTCATCACTTTCAGCAACAATGTTATCGATGTCGGCGGTGATGGTGACATTATCCGAGCCACCGGTGAGCGTGCTTACGTTTGCTGAAGAACCCTGGAAGACGTCTCCCGTGTTCATCACGACAGGTATCTGTATCGTATCAATGACCACGCCATCAGCCATTATCTGGACTCTGTGGCCGGCTGGGGTGGCCGCGTTACCGAGGTTGAGCAGCCGGAAGAAGACACGATACTGGGTATTTGAGCCTGGCAGCCATTCCTCCCATTTCATTCTGAATGTCAGGTCGGGCTTCGCCGGCCAGGCAAAGGTGTTGACCCAGGTGTTATTGCCCTCGTTGGATTCGGCGACCTCATTATTAGCGTCGGTTGTCACAATGATTTTGTCCACGCCGCCGCTCAGGTTCGCAGTAGTATTGAAAGTACCGCTGTAAGTCCCTCCAGGAACGAGGGTGACAGGTACTGGCATGGTCTCGGTGACAATCTCGTCTATCATCAGCGAGACGTCATGGCCGCTCGGTGCGGAGGCATTGCCTCTGTTAGTTACTGAGAAATCGACAATATATTGTGAACCTTCCTGAACCCATCGCTCGGATTTGTTAACTGCTAGGTCCGGTGCGGGCGGCCAGGCGAACGTGTTGATCTTTATGTTGTTGCCTTCGTTTGATTCATTCACCATCTGTGAGTAATCCGCGAAGACGTTGACGGCATCCACGCTGCCTGTCAGAGTTACCACAGTCGTGAAGTTATCGGTGAAGTTAGCGCCTGGAGCAATTGGTACAGTCACCAGCCTGGTTTCGATTATTTTGAGGTCCACCATCAAGGCAGCAAGATGACCGGCTGGAACAGTGGCGCTACCCTGGTTCTTGATGGTATAGCTGATTGTATAGCTCACGCCCGCTACCACCCAGTTCTCGTGCTTTTCAGAAATTACCAGGTCTGGTCTGGATGGGGGCCAGATGTTAATGAGACTATTATTCGCCTCATTCAGCTCATCCACTTCGGCATTTATATCGGCGGTGACGGTGATATTATCCGAGACCCCGCTCAACGTTACATTTGCTGAGAAGTTGCCGCTATAAAAGGCGCCCGGAAGCAGAGTCACGGGAATCACCCTTTGTTCTAACGGGCTGCCATCCACGCTGAGAGAGACGTCATGGCCTGCCGAGGCGTTAGCCGTGCCGATGTTCTGGACGGTATAGAAGACGCGGTAGCTGATGCCCTGCTGTATCCACTCCTCGTGCTTTTCAGAGATTATCAGGTCAGGTTTTTGAACCAACTGCTGTGCAGACCATATGTTCCATATCGAGTTGTTGGCTTCATCGCTCTCCGGTACTTCGTTATTGATATCGGCGGTGACGGTGATGTTGTCCGAGGTGCCGCTCAGGGTCAGTACTGACGAGAAGACCCCGATAGAGCCGGTGCTTGGGTAGAGTAGCATCCATATCGGTATTGTTTCGATGACAACGCCGTCTACCTTTAGCTCGACATCATGGCCGGCGGCTGCATCTGCGTTGCCGATGTTCAGGACAGCGAAATTGACCCTGTATTGTGTTGTTGAGGTTGGCAGCCAATATTCATATTTAACATCAACTATCAGGTCGGGGGCGGGCGGCCAGGCAAAGGTATTGGTGGCGCTATTATTGACTTCGATTGACTCGGCCACCATATTGGTGATATCGGCAGTGACTCTAATCTTGTCCGCGCCGCCGGTGATATTGACGGAGGTGTTGAAGACACCTCCGTAGCTCTGGCCTGGCGCCAGGTCGGTGCCTATCACAATACGTTCGATTTCTGTGCCGTCGATGCTCAAGGCGGCGGAATGGTTGGCAGAGGCTACTGCGTTACCGATATTACGGACATCGAAGTAAACCCTGTACTGGCCGCCCTGCTGTACCCACTGCTCGCTCTTGTGCGATACCACCAGGTCGGGAGCGGCCGGCCAGGCAAAGGTATTCACCCTCCGGTTGTTCTTTTCGTCAGATTCGTCCACTTCGTTATTGATATCGGCACGGACATGTACCCCGTCAAAGCCGCCGCTCAGGCTGACTACAGCCGTAAAATTACCTGTGTAGCTGGCTCCCGGACCTAGAGGCACCGGCACTGGTTGCTGCTCGATGGGGTTCTCATCCACTCCAAGAAAGACATCATGGCCAGCGGAAGCATTAGCGCTGCCGATGTTTTGGACTGTATAGAAGACTCGGTAGCTGACGCCCGGCTGTATCCATTGTTCATGTTTTTCGGAGATTATCAAGTCTGGTTTGGGCGGAGGCGGCCAGATGTTGATGAGGCTATTATTCGTCTCATTCAGCTCATCCACTTCGGCATTTATATCGGTGGTGACGGTAATATTATCCGAAACCCCGCTCAATGTTACATTTGCTGAGAAGTTGCCGCTATAAAAGGCGCCCGGAAGTAGAGTCACGGGAATCATTATTTGTTCCAGCGGGCTGCCATCCACGCTGAGAGAGACGTCATGGCCTGCCGAGGCGTTAGCCGTGCCGATGTTCTGGACTGTATAGAAGACGCGGTAGCTGATGCCCTGCTGTATCCACTCCTCGTGCTTTTCGGAGATTATCAGGTCGGGCTTGGGCCCGGTCTGGTTTGCTGTCACGGTGAGCGTCGTAGAGCCGCTAACCGTGCCCGCCATGGCCGTGATGTTCGTCGTGCCCGGGGATGACGCTGTGGCCAGTCCGCCGCTGCTTATGGAAGCCACGCTCGGGTTATTGCTCATCCAGAAAACAGTGGACGTGATATTTGCCGTCGTGTTGTCACTGAATATGCCGGTGGCATTGAATTGCAATGTCTGTCCGGGGAGAAGCGATGGGTTGGACGGAAGCACTGTTACCGCTGTTATCGTTGGGTTTGCGACGGGGAAGAAATAAATATTCGGCGTCACCTGTCCGGCGGTAAACGTGACATCGATTGCCCCGCTGATGTTATCGGCATTGGGATACCATTGAGGTTTGGGAGAGGGCATAGTCGGGCTGCCGCCAAACGGCGCATACCTTATCTTGTAGGTGCCCGGCGGGATTGCGCCCAGCTCGAACAATGGTTCTCCGCCCATTGGATGCATAAAGACATTCCTGGTAAAATTCACAGAACCGCCCTGATGGAATTCAAGGTTGAACATCTCCATGGCGAACCCCGGCAAGGATGGGTCTAATGAAAATACTCCGCCTCTTATCCCGCTGAATGAAGGATCATTTACGATTGTCAGCGGGAGAGCCGCTTCGGCCAGCCTGGTCAGGTTTGCGCTTTGAATGAAGGCGCCGAAAAGATATGTGCCTAAATCAGGGCGATTTGCAGGATTAATCCTGAAGCTCCCGCCGAAAGTCATATTACTATTTGACCAGTCCATGTTGCTGCCGGTGAGGTGGTCGCTTATCAAACCGATGATTTCCCACCCGATAGCTCGCGTGCCTGTAGCCGAAAAAGTCAGATTATCGGTATGCTTGTTCGTGATTACTTGCGGTGTCAGGGTTATGCTGGTTATCGCCGGGTCAGCGGGGACAATGATGTTCACTGTTAGATTAGCGGAGAACCCGTCCGGTGCTCTGGCGATAAGCCTGGGAGACCCTGTCCGGAGCGCGTAAATATTGTAACCCATAAAGCTGCCCCTGGTCACTTCGAGTGAGCTCGAGTTGTCAGATTCAAGGGTTAATGGCGCAACCATTAGATTTCCATCTGAGTCAATCCCTTCGGCAAATATCTGCAAGCTGCCCTGCCTGGTGGTCGTCCTGTTTGTGGTTAGATAAACCCTGTTATTACTGAGATCGAATTCCCAGAACCTGATGCTGCTGGTGGACACGACCCTGACAGTGACAGTGACTGTACGCGGCAGAGAAGCAGCTTCAACCGTCCTCACCGTCAACACGTGGGTCCCCGCAGACCAGTTTGTTGTATCGATTCTCAGCGCCACCCCTCCCGAAGTTCTGATGACAGCCGGCGTGATTGTCACCGCGGATGCGTTCCCGGTAGTGAATTCCAAAGTGACGCCGCCGGGGGTGATGAAACCATTCCTCAAGTCAACCCTGACGGGCACCACAAACGTTTGTCCCCTGACTACTACAAAAGTGTCACGCAGCAGGTCTACTGTAAAGTGGGGGGACCTGACCTCGAAACGAACCTCGATATTACTCTCGACCCCGTCCGCAACCACGACTACACGGCCGCCCCTGGCCGGCTCGGCCAGGGTAACCCGGATAGTAGTATCCGTCCAGTCAGTAATCACCAAGCCCTCTTCAGAGCCGGCGATTCTGACTCTCCCGGGCGTTGTGGTGAAGAAAGAACCCGTGATGTTCACTGTTGAGCTGTAGAACCCGCTGCCGGTCACCATTGATACAATGGGCACCAGCCCCGGGATTACGCCAAATGAGGCGAATGACACATTATCAACCACGAACTCGCCCGAGTTTTCCTTCACCAGCTCCACCTTAACCAGCTTGCGGGCGGCGGCCGGGAATGTAATATTGCCGCTCACCAGACTATTTGTGCTGATGCTGGCATTGTCCGGGTTCAGGATTCTTATTCTCTGGGTGACATTGGCGGTGTCCACATAGAAAACCCAAACCGCAGTTGAGTTCCCGCTCGGAGGCGTACCCAGTTTTGTCAAATTCAGTGACAGATTAAAGGTTCTCCCGCCAATGTCAGGCACATTCACGTTCTGATACAGAATGACGCCTCTGAAATCGAAGAGGGGTGGGTGAAGATTAACACCTCCACTGTTAAGCGGGTTCCAGTTTTGAGGCAGCTTCGGATTCACATTCCAGTTATCCAGGCCGTTGTTGAAGTCTCCGTTCCGGATGACATTCACGGGTAAAACAGGAGATGTTCCGTTGGTAGTGAAAACATTATCCCCACCCAGTCCGACCCCATTGCCCACCGCTTTAGCTCGGAAATGGTAGGTGGTATTGCCTGATAGCCCGGTCACGTTTGCGCTGAACGCGCCAGTCGCGTTCATGGAGATAGCCGGGCTTGAGGCTGTGTAGTTAGCGGTCAGCCCCCATTCGATGGAGACATTAGCTGCTGTCGCCGTGCCCAGGGCAGTAAGGCTGCCGCTTAACGTGGCGGAACTAGGGGTTATATTCGTCGCATTGCCTGTGGTGACTGCCGGCGCCGTGAAGAGTGGCCCAAGAGTGCCGTCCCCATTGATGCCCTGTGCGTAGATGTCATCGTTGCCGTTACGCGTGTCCGCCCAGACGACTATAAATGGCCCCGCACTTTTTAAAGCCATTCGCTGGCTTATCTGGTTGCCGGTGGCGATGCTGACAGGCACACCATTGGTCGTCCACATCGCCACTCCGAATATACTCACTCTTTGGGCAAAGATATCACTATTACCATTGCGGGTGTCTTGCCAGGTGATGATGGTGGAAATGGAAGCATCATTTGCAGGGTCGGACAATCTCGGGTTGGTCTGGTCGCCGGTAGCCGTGCTGATAGCCGTGCCATTGGCTGTCCATAGTGCGGCGCCGTTTAAATCAAGCCTCTGTCCGTAAATATCCCAGTTGCCGTTACGGTTGTCTTGCCAGGCGATGGTCGTGCCGTTGGCTGAAACAGCCGCCAGCATCGATTGGAAATTTTGGGTGCCGTTGGCTGTAGTGACTGCAACGCCGTTGGAGTCCCACTGGGTCGCTCCGGCTGCATTTAGCCTTTGGGCATAAATATCGGCAGCGCCGCTGCGGATGTCCTCCCACGTGACGATGGCCCCGCCGGCGCCATCGTAAGACATGGCCGGAAGGACCTGGTCGGTGGCCCCCGTGTAGACGGCTGTGCCGTTGGCCGTCCACTGCGCAGTACCGTTTGCACTTACCCTCTGAGCGTAGATATCATAGTTACCGCTGCGGTTATCCTGCCAGGCTATGATGGTAGCATTTGCTGAAACATCGCGCACCATAGCTTGCCCGTTCTGAGTGGCGGCTGCCGATGCAATTGCCACTCCGTCGGCTGTCCATTGCGTAACCCCGTTTGAATCAATCAGTTGGGCATAAATATCCGGGTTGCCGCTGCGGGTGTCCCACCAACTGATTACAGCCCCACCGAAACCATCTGCTATTATTTGCGGGATTGTCTGCTGGTTAGCGGCCGTAGATATGGCCACCCCACCCGCCGCCCATTGGGGCACCCCGTTTGAATCTATCCTCTGGGCATAGATATCCCAGGGGGCTACACGGGAGTCCTGCCAGGCGATGATAGCTCCTCCGGCGTTATCATGAGTTATTGCCGGCGCCTGCTGTCCGAAATCACCCGTTTTTACAGGCACACCCCCGGCCGTCCATAATACGGCGCCTGTTTCATCCACCCTCTGGGCATAGATGTCCCACTCACCGTTGCGGAAGTCTTGCCACGCCATGATGGCTCCTCCGCCATTGCCGCTGTTATCCAGGGTAATTACAGGCCATGCTTGGCTGCTGTTGGCGGAGGTACTGATGGGCAGGTTTACTGCCGGATCGCTCGGCCAGATTGAAGGCGCTGACGCTCTTGCCGGAGTCGGCGAGCTGTCAGGCAGCGCCCCCGGGAAAAACCCGGCCAGTGTCGTTATTGCCACCAGCAGATAAATAAGTTTCCTTTTCAATGTCCTGCCTCCATCACGCTTTTATGCTTTTCTTGTTTTTTATCCTGGGTTTGCTTGCCCTCTAACAAAGTCCGCCTATAGTAAAAAGCAGGGACCCCTTATGATAGGGCTCCCTGCTCATTTCACAATAGTGAATTGATTTTCACGCGATGCGCCATCGAATGAACCCTTACCACTCATCTTTGCCGCCTTATTCCTAGTTATACCAAATAGCCGGCATACTTCCCATCCGCCACCTTTTCCTCTCATTTCTATAGCACACTACTCCTAGTGTATTTAGAAAAGTATCTAATTATTGCTCACACTAAATCCCCTGTCAAGCAGAACATAAATCTGGTTATGGTTTGATAATATTATCCCTTGGTACAGACATCGGACAGATACTTGCCAAAACATCTGAGAATGTGTATTCTTATGTCACAAACCAACCAAAACATTGACACACAGGACTACTATTCTTCGGGAGGTCACGTATGAAAGCAGCGGTATATCACGGCGTACAGGATATCGGTGTAGAAGATGTTCCGGAACCGAAGATAGAGCCGGGGGCAGTCATAATGAAAGTGCATGCCTGCGGCATTTGCGGCTCGGATATCCACTCCTACCAGCGCGGCCCGCGCGGCGGGCGGACAGACCTGATACCCGGTCACGAATGGAGCGGTGATATTGTCGAGGTTGGGGCGGGCATTACCGGCGTCAAGAAAGGCGACCGGGTGGTGGCAATGAGCGGGCGGAGCTGTGGCGAATGCTACTGGTGTAAATCGGGAGAAATCACTCGCTGCTCGAAACTGACGATGGTCGGGCTCGGCATCCCGGGCGCCTTTGCCGAGTATGTCCTTGTGCCGAACTTTTCGCTCGGTCTCTACGCTGCGAAACTACCGCCGAACCTGACCCATGAAGAAGGCGCCACAGCCGAACCGGTGTCCGTTGGCTGGCATGCCGTGGATCAGGTTCAACCTCAGAAGAATGATACCGCTGTTGTCATCGGAGCCGGATTTATCGGACTTGCCATCATCCAGATTTTGAAGTCTTTGGGAGTGAAACAGATTATAGCCAGCGGTCACAGGCCCAAGCGTCTCCAACTGGCGAAAGAGAGCGGGGCGGATGTTGTTGTCGACGGGGCTAAAGAGGATGTCGTTCCCATTGTGAAAGAGCTGACCGGAGGCAAAGGCGCCGATTCAGTTTTTGAAGTTGCCGGCACTGAAACTACCTTCCGGCAGGCTGTTCAGATGGTGCGCAAGGGCGGTAAGATTGACGTGGTCGGGCTTTACGGGCAACCTTTCCCCTTCAGCCCCTCTGCCACCGGCGGTGACGTGTCAGTAATAAATTGCGGTCTGCGTTGGGACCTGCCCGGAGCGGTCGACCTGATGAAAAAGGGGAGCGTCCACGCCAAATCCCTCATAAGTCACGAGTTCCCTCTCAGCCGGGTGAAAGAAGCCTTTGACACCGCTCTCGGCGTTGCCGATGCCGTCAAAGTGATTGTTAAAATATAAGCTGCGACCGTCATTGCGAGTCCTTCGGCTGAAGGACGAAGCAATCCGTCTCTGAAACTAAATACGGGTTGCTTCGGGCTTCGCCTCCAATGACAGTGAAACCTAGATTAAATAAAGGAGGGCGATACAAATGGGAATGGACAAGTGGACCTTGTGGCATGTCGGGATTTCGGTCAAAAATATGGACCAGGCGTTGACCTACTTCAAGTCTCTCGGCGGGAAGACGGCGGATGATAATCCCGGCCGCGTTCTGGACAGCGTCAATTTTAAAGAGTTCAAGACTTACGGCAAGACTGACGCTCCGCCCTGGAAAATCAAGATAAAGATGCTCAATCTCGGCCCTTTGATGCTGGAGCTTACTGAGCCTGTCGAAGGCGATAATTTCAACGGCACCTGGATGGAAGAGCATGGTGAGGGCGCCAACCATATCGCCTTTCAAGTCGATGAGCTTGAAAAAGAGGTAGATGAGCTGATAGCCAAAGGCGTTCCAGCTATGTACCATGCCAAAGGCGCTTACGCTTATATGGACGCCCGTAAAACCGGCGGTTTGGTCATCGAGTTGTTCCAGAAACGGGATAGACCGCCCGGCCCCCCACCACAGGGTGGAACTGCTCCGCAGCGGTAGGTAATTTCTGTCGAGATTATTGAGCGTAATATTTCCTCTCCCTCGATGGGAGAGGATTAAGGTGAGGGTGATACAGTTATGACCCGTCACTTTCATCTCTCCCACAAGGGGAGAGAGAAGAAATGAGTAGGAGGGTAACATATGAGAGTTCTCGTTATCGGTGGCAGCGGTCTCTTTGGCCGCAAGACGGTTCTTCATTTGCTCCAGGACAAGGATGTTACCAGCGTAACATCGATGGATGTCGCCCCGCCCAAAGAATGGTTTATGAAGGAAATCGATAGCTATAAAGACAGGTTCCACTTCGTCCGCGGTGATGTCTCCCAGCTCGAGGATATCTTAAATGCCATCAAGCTATATCCTGTGGACGGCCTGGTCAACTGGGCTTTTGTCATGAGAGACCTCAATACCCAACCCCGCCTCAGCACCCTGGTTAACGCCCTCGGCATGTGCAACGCTTTTGAAGCAGGCAGACTGATGGGAGTCAACCGCGTTGTCTACGCTTCATCCGAGACGGTTTACGGCCCGCAGGACAAGTACGGGGATAGGGAGGTGGTGGAAGACGACCAGCTTTACCCGAGCCATTCCTATGCTGTCTGCAAGCGTTTTGCTGAAATCCTGGCCGACCAGTATTCTACCCTCTATGGAATGAAGTTCACAGGCGTCCGGCCGACTATCGGATATGGACATGGCGGCGTCTCGCCGGCGCAATACTGGTCGGATATGCCGTCATTTGCCGCAGTCGGCAAGCCATACGCAATGGAGATGGACGGCACCAGCCTTTCTTCCCTGGTCTGCGCTGATGACCTCGGGGATTTCACCACGCGCCTGATTAAAGCCCCATCATCACCCTATCCCGTTTATAATGTTGGCGGTCCACCAAAGAACGCCAGGGACCTGGCTGAAGTCGTCAAAAAGTATATTCCCGATGCCCAGATAACCTTCGGCACCCGGCAACCGCCGGGGGGTGGTCGGGGAGGGCTGCCCTGGAAGGTAAGCATGGCACGGTCTATAGCCGACTTCGGCTTTTCCTGCATGCCCATCGAGAAAGCTGTCTTAATCCACATCAATGATGCCAGAACTGAAGCCGGACTCAAACCGATAAAAGGGTAAATACGAGGCGTCTCAAAGTCAACCAGTCTGGGGTAATGGCAATCGGCGATGACCTTAACGATCCGCCTATGGTTTCCCGTTCACGCATCGGTGTCGCCATGTCTAATGCCCGCGAGCAGTTGAAGAAAATGGCCACAGTCGTTGCTCCGAGCAATGATGATGAAGGAGTTGCCTGGGTATTGAAGGAATTCGGCATTTCTTCCTGAACATCCCTGTTAGTTCGCGCTTGGATACAAATATGCCTAAGTTTGTAAAATGGGTTCCGACACGTTCTGAGTGCATCGAGTCTTTTTTTGAACTCGCCCCTGTAACTTCATCTGACATTGTCTATGACCTGGGTTCTGGTGATGGCAGACTGGTCTTTGCCGCTCTGGAAAAAGGCGCCGGAAGGTGTATAGGGATAGAAATAGACCCTGAGCATGTGAACACATCAAGAGAGACGGCGAAAAACAAAGGCCTGGATGAGAAGGTCACTTTCATCGAAGCTGACATGATGGGCCAAGACTTATCGGCAGCTTCGATAGTACTGGGTTATATTTTTGGTAGCGCTTCCGCTGCTTTAAGGCCGAAATTTGAGAAAGAACTTAAATCTGGAACCAGAGTTGTCATGGAATCATTCCCTGTTCCCGGATGGAAGCCAGCCAGAACTAAAGAAATAAATGGCAAAATATTCTATCTCTACATCATGCCGCCCCAAAAAACGGAAGACTACGACACTGTCTTCATGGATACTGCTTACGAATATGAGTGGTTTTATTGGCCATAGAAAAGGCAAATGGTATCATAAATCTGTAAGCAGTTGCTACGGAACTATTCGTTTTCGTTTTTCAGGAAGAAAAAAATTTCATCGGGCGAGGGCTAATTTTCGTGCCTGCGAGTTTACATATATTGAAATTCAATTGTTAAGGTACACAAAAACAGGCTTGGTTCGTTTCATCAGAACTGGTTTGTTTCCGGGGGAGGCGGGGAATTGTCCGAGATACCGGCTTGATGCAACCAAAGGTTCAGGGTGACCTTCCGCAGTCCAGCGGCCTGTGTTCTGTTAAGCTTGTACTTTGCACGACACACATTTACCAGCAGCTTCGCGGATTTTTCCAACACGTCCGGATTAACCTCTTGCTGTTGAATAAAAGACTGTAATTTGATGCGAACGATGGCTGCTTCATGGTCAACACCTTCTGTTGCCGTGAAATTCCAGTACCAGCTTATTTCCTCAGCGGTCAGAAAGCTGGAATAAAAGCCATGCTTGCGGGCGTTGTGATTACCCGGCTGACCACCGCGTTTCTTTTCCATGTGGGCATAATAGCACAGATGTTCTATAAATAGCGAGGGGGTTTTGTCGCGGGTTGGGGGATGAACCTGTGGGTTTCACCCAGCCTTTCAAAACTGTGAGCATATCGCCCTCATTAGAGCGTCCAAGAAAACCTTTGCTAATTTCCCATCTTAAAAACAGATTCCCCCTCTTCTTTCAGAAGAGGGGGAATCAAGATGGTGCGTTGATGATTGTTTTACTTTACTTAACCATTCCTTTTACAGCAGCGATTGTGGCTGCTTTATCATAGCCGTACTTTTTGCGCTGCTCCGGGCCGCTGCCGAAGCCCGCGTATACCTGCGGAATGCCGAGGCGCTTGAATTTCCTGGGATAAACACCGGAATCAGCGAAGACGTCCGCGACTGTGCTGGCCAGCCCGCCTTCCATAAGGTGGTCCTCGATAACCAGGATGTTTCCGGTTTCCCTCGTTACCTTAAGGATCAGGTCTTTGTCCACAGGATCGATAGAATACATATCGACAACCCGGACATCGATACCTTCTGCTTCTAAATCCTTTGCTGCTTCCAGAGATTGGAACACCATTTCTCCGTGCGCGATAATCGTCGCATCTTTGCCATTGCGAACTGTAAGTCCCATACCGATTTTGAACTCAACGGAACCCGGCTCATATAACAGGCGGTCCTGTTTGCCCTGGGCAAGACGGATAAACATCGGGTGAGGGTAGGTCATACTTAAATAAAGAATATCTTTGATCATATTCGGGTCGCCGATAGAGAGAACCGTCATATTGACCATCGATTTCATGATTGCGATGTCCTCCATCGCGTTGTGAGTCGAGCCGCCGCCGGAAGTCAGACCGCCGCCGGTTCCGATCATGCGTACCGGCAGGTCCTGGTAGCAAATCTCAGTGCGGACCTGTTCGCAGGCGCGCATAGTCATGAAAGGAATCATCCCGGTGATGAACGGAATATTTCCTTCTAACGCGAGTCCGGCTGCAATACCGGCCAGATTCTGTTCCGCGATGCCGACATCGATAAACCGGTCGGGGAAATCCTTTCTGAATGCTGCCAATGAGCCTCCGGTATCGGCTGCCAGACCAAATACGTTGTCATATTTCTTGCCCAGGTCATATATAGTTCCACCGACAACAGACCGTGCAGACCCAAAACTACCAAAATTTCTGGTTATTCTTACTGTGGTCATAGGGCTGTCTCCTTTTCCCAGGCTGCCTGAACCTGGGCCATTGCTTTTTCCATATCCTCTTTGCTCAACGAACCGGCGTGCCAGCCAACCACTCTTTCCATGAATTCGACGCCTTTGCCCTTTATCGTGTTGGCCACGATTACAGTCGGCTTGTCGTTGGTTATCGGGGGCAGTTTGTCAAGAGCATCGACAATCTGGTTCATATCGTGCCCGTCTATCTCGACGACATTCCAGCCGAAGGCTGCCCATCTGTCTCCATAATGCGCAAAACTCATAGCCTCGCCGGCCATACTGGACATCAGTTGATTGTTCTTGTCAACGATGCCGATAAGATTGCCCAGTTTATAGGAGCCGGCTGTATTCGCTGCTTCCCAGATTTCACCTTCGCAGGTCTCTCCGTCACCCATCATGCAGAATACACGGTGTCCTTGCTTCTTCACCCTGGCCGAAATAGCCATGCCGACTGCTACTGCAAGACCTTGACCGAGAGAACCGGATGAGCATTCCGCTCCCGGGAGATATACTTTACATACATGCATTCCATACGCGCTATCCAGTTGGCCGTATGTTCTTACAATCTCGTCATAATCAAAAAAGCCCCTTAAGCACATTGCGATGTACATGCAAACCGCCCCATGACCCTTGCTCAGGATGAACCGGTCTCTGGTCGGCATTTTTATGTCTTTGGGGTTGATATTCATGCCGTGATGCCAGAGTCCGATGAGAAGATCCGTCATCGACAGGTCTCCTCCGATGTGCACCACTCCCTCGTAATTACCGCACAGGTTGAGTAATTTCTTACGCATGTCAAGTGCCAGGTCTTGGAGTCGCCTTACTTCTTTCTTGTCAGCCATATAACCGACCTCCTATTTCCTTTCTTTCAAGGTCATTCCGTGCTTGGATACGGAATCCAGAAAACTCAACCTTGTTATTGGGCTATTTATTCTGGATACCGACTTTCGCCGGTATGGTAACAGCATAATAACTGCCTCTTACGGTTTAATAAGTACCTTGATACCCTTTCCGGCAAGAAGCCCCTTGAATGCGTCAACGATTTGTTCGATGGGCATTACGGAGATTAACGGCTTAAGCTTGAGGACAGGGAGCAAGTTGAGAGCCCTTGGGAAGCTGTAGGGTGAGACAAAGACGCCCCGGATTGTCAGCTCTTTATGATACATAACAGAAGGAGCCACACCGACCTCGGCATCCTCCGGGTACATTGCCGCCCAGACCACGGTGCCGCACCGGTCAGCCAGGGTGAGTGCCTGTTTAGCTACGGCGAGTTTACCGGAGGCTTCGATTACCGTATCGAAACCCCTGCCCTCGGTCAACTGCTTCGCGGCCTCTTCAAGGTTTTCCTTGAGGGGGTCTACTACCACAGTTGCTCCCAGGTCTTTTGCCAGTTTCCTGCGGCTTTCCACAGGCTCAGAAACAAGTATCTTGGCCGCACCGGCGAGTTGGGCAACTTCCTGTATCAGCAAGCCGATAGGACCAGCGCCAAGAATACAGAGCGTATCTCCGGGCTGGATGTTGGCCAGGTCTATGGTGTGAACGGCAACCGAGACAGGCTCGAGAAGCGCGCCTTCCTCCAGGCTTACGTTATCCGGCAAGGCATAAATGGCGCTTTTGTGATAAACAGCATATTCCGCATACGAACCTGTAGCTGGAATAACCGCCTGGCAATAATGCTCCATCTTGTTGCGGCAGTAATAGCAGGAGCCGCAGTAGCTGCGGAAATTCATGGCTACCCTCTGGCCGACTTTATATTCTTTGACGTTGCTGCCAACCTTCGAAATGACTCCGGACGCTTCATGCCCCATGGCTCTCGGGGGAGCTCCCGGCGGTGGGGCGGGGAAGGCTGGCCTTCTCGATGTGTACTCAGGGTCAAGCGAATGAAGCTCGCTGCCGCATATCCCGCAATAGGCTATTTTTACCTGAACCATGTCAGGTCCTGGTTCCGGAGTTGGGATATCCATGACAACTATGTTGCCTGATTGTCTAACTGCTGCTTTCAATGGCCGTTACCTCCTTAAAAGTAATTACAATCACTGCCTTGACTATCTACGGGTCGGCAGGAATCAGCGGCCGGAAGTCTTCAATCCTCCGGCCGTTGACTTTTCTTTCTATGATTTCTGTGCTTAGTAACCCATTGATTTCTTGAGCTCTGTATTGAGCCAGATGCCCTTGTACCAGTCAACTGTATTGGCCCAGCCTGTCCAGTTGATACCGTAGTAGTTTTCCACCCAGGGCCACCACAGACCGTAGGTGAAGCCAATAGGCATCCAGAGTCCCCAGGCCGACTCGAGCTCATAAACGCCCTCGGCCTTCAACGTCTTGATGAAGTTGTCCGGGTTCTTGACTATATCCCCGGCGATAACCATGCCGACCTTATCATAGTACGGGTCGTTGAACATGCCTTTATTCGAGTATGATGATGCCTTGGTCGGCAGCTGCTCATGGGGCGCCCAGACACCGGTGGCGCCGCCGTATATCATCTCTTCATGTGCTCGGCCTGCATCCATGGGACTCCAGGCGCCTGGTTCCATGGGCACTATCGTGAGATCGACGCCAATCTTGCCGAGGTAGTCTTTGATGATTGAAAGCTGGTCTACGTTAGCCTGTACGTTCTGCACCTGTACTTTGGCTTTGAAGCCGTTGGGATAGCCGGCCTCCTTCAGTAGCTGTTTTGCCCTGTCCGGATCGTATTTGAACAACTCGGGTACCGTGGCTATGGAGCCGGGGAGTTGGGGCGTCTTGGGCATTTCCTCCAGCGGAGTATAATATTTTTCCCATGCCTTGTTCTTCGGATAAGGATAGCCGAGTAAGGCACCTTCGCCCTGGAGATAACTCTTGAGGTAAACCTCTTTGTCCACGGCCATGTTGAGCGCCTGGCGTACCCGGATATCCTTGAAGGGCAGGTTAGGTTTGTCCTGTCGCCCGCTGAGAATCAGAGGGCTGGTGGATGACCGCTGCACATACTGTAGTTTGGGTTGCTGCTTGAGCAATTGTTTTCCATCTTCCGGTGTCTGGCCGTCCAGCTTATCGAGTTTTCCTGTCCGGAAGGCTGCCTGCCTGGTAGATAGATCAGGAATGATGAGTTCTTTAACGCCGTTGATATAGGGCCACTTGTTGCCCGGATACAAGGGGTCTTCCTCGAAGTAGTCCGGGTTCCTGGAATACTGTATGACGCTGCCAGGAACGTAGTTGGTCAGAACGAACGCCCCTGAACCGATGACGTTTTGCCACTTTTGCATGCCGGGCGCATTAGGGCCAACCCATACTTCAGGAGGATTGGTATAGGCATTATCGCCGATTTCAAGGAACATAATCCCTTGAGAATCCGCAGGAACTTTTACTTCAACGGTATATTTGTCCAGCGCCTTGAAAGATGTCGGGCGCCGCGGGTCGCCGCCGGGCAATACCTGGCCGGTGACCTCGGCGTTTTTAGCTGATGGATATTGCGAGGCCTGCCAAGCCGTGGGGTAGTTGAACTGCATCTCCATGTTCCAGACCACATCCTGGGCGGTTACCTCGCGGCCGTTGGCCGGGGGTTTGTTCTGGAAACGAGCGCCTTTGTGAATGTGATAGATAATGGTCTTACTATCAGGCAATTCCCAGCTGTCGGCCAGTTCCGGGCCTTCGAGCGTGCTGTCGCCGATGAAGCCCAGCTCCCAACTGGTTTGCCCTGTGCCCTGAGGACCTTTCTTCCAATCGCCGCCCATCAGCTCATTGCTTGTATACATCATATGAGCAACGCGAATGGCCTGGGCTTTCGTCGGGTCCCAGCCCGCTGTCGGGTCACTGGCCCTGAATACATTAAGGGTGCCGCCGTATTTGGGGCTAGGCTTGCCCGGCGCTGCTGCCTCTTTCTGAGGTGGTTGCGATACCGGAGGAGCAGGAGTGGCTGGCGTGGCTGGAGTGGCTGGAGTAGCAGGAGTGGCTGGCGTGGCTGGAGTAGCAGGAGTTGCCGCTGGAGCACAGGCTGCCATCACAAGGGATAGCGCCATCAGGCAACTCACTACCATCCATAAAATCTTCTTGCTCATTCTCGTCTCCTTTGAATTGATGTGGATTTTGGTTACGGTCTGTGTCAAATCACAAGAGCATGGACAGCTATAACCACCGCCAGGAAGGCGCATAACTCCATAGGCGCAGCTTCCAGGAGCGGGAATACAGGATTTTATATTAGCAATTCGGATTTATTGTTTGGGAAGCTAGTCGCAATTATAATTTCTATGTCAACTGTTTGTCAATGCGGCGCAGCCTTCCAGTGTATAAATAACGTCCCCTCTCCGTAAAGCGGGGTCTTGTATCAAAAGTGTCTTCCTCGTGTCACCCTGAGCACCATTCACTACGTTCAGTGTAAACTCCGCGAAGGGCCTCACGTGAGGCAAGGCCGCAGAGGTGATCGGGGACTAAGGGGGTGAGGCTTTTATTTTTACAAAACACCCTCCTTATTGATAGTATTATTAAAAGGAGAAGACGATGAAATGCCAAAAACTGATGACCGACTCTTTTGAGCAGGTATTAGCTGAGGTGGAGAGGCTGTTAAACGGGTTGAGCCGGGATGATGTGCTTCAGCAGCCCAGCCGGGACAGCAATAGCATCGCTTGGCTTGTCTGGCATCTCACCCGGATACAAGACTTTTGTATATCCAGGCTGATGGGGGAAGAACAGCTCTGGGTAAAAGATGGCTGGCATAACAGGTTCGGCCGCAAATCCGACCCCACAGATGTCGGCAGCGGGCACGGCCCGGCAGAGGTTGCTGCCCTTCAAACACCTGATGCCGAGACGCTGCTGGATTACCTTCGCGCCGTAGCAGGACGGACGCAGAAATACCTTAGCAGCCTTAAGGCATCTGACTTCGACAGGAAGGTGGAGGACTCGTATTTCAAGCCGCCGCCCACGGTGGGAGCTTATCTCGTCGGGGTGCTGAGTGACAACCTGCAGCACGCCGGCCAGGCGGGCTATGTACGCGGGCTTATCAAAGGTCAAGGCTGGCAGCCGTTCTAACGCCTGTCATTGCGAAGCCATCTTTAATGCGATATCTGGTTTAAATGGAATTTGAAATGCTTTACCGGATAATGAAAAATGTCTTCCAGTGTCATATACTCGCTAAAAAGAGCGTCCCATTTTGCCGGATAATACATCCCGCGCTGCCATTCATGTTCTCTGATAGAACTTAATCTCCTGAGAAGAAAAAAGTGGATTTTATCAAATTTAGTTCCGATTCCTTCTTTCCGGTAGATGCGCCCACCCCCACGGGCGCCAAGCGCGTTAATCCAGTTAAAAAAACCGGTAAAGCTGTTGAGAATCCATGCAAATATTTTAGAATAGCCCTTCGGCAAACGCCCCCAAAATAGAACCATCGGAATTAGAGAAGCGAGAAGCATGAATGCAAAAGTCATGTGAAATAATATTTCTCCATTGGTCCATCCGGGGTTTAGGCTCTTCTTTTGCAAATCTTGTTCAGGTAAAGAATTGAGAAGAGCATGAAATGAGAGGCGGGTTGATTCAAGTTCCGCACCTATTGCCTCTCTTACACTATTCCTGGTAATTTCGGACATAGTTCAAATTCCATTATTGTGCATGGCTTTACCGTTCTCCCGGACTATATACGCAGCCGCAGTAATGCTGCCGGTGGATTGCCCATTTCTTGGCCAGCTCCGAAGCCCGCTGGAAGCCGGCTTGCTTCTTAAAATCCCTGACCAGGAACCTGTCCCCGCCGGTTTCCTGCCCGATACGGTTGACAATGGCCGCCGATTTTTGAGGGCCGATGGTTAGAGTTGTAGTAAAAGCATCTAACCCTGAGTCCTGCATATAGAGGTAAGTCTGCTTGAGCCTGTGCGTGAAACAAACCTCGCACCTCTGGCCGCCTTCAGGCTCGCCCTCCAGTCCCTTGATTTCGCTAAACCAGTCTTCCGGCTGATAAAGCCCAGCTTCCAGTGGGAAATTTAATTCTTTCGCTACCTGGTTAGCCGCTTCCAGCCTTCTCTGGTATTCTTCCCTGGGGTGAATATTGGGATTATAGAAAAATCCATATACCTGGTGCCCTTCCGCAATCAGCTTCTCGGCAGCACCGGCGGCGCAGACCCCGCAGCAGATATGCAGCGCCACCTTCATTCTAATGACTCGATGAAATCAGATACCTGGTGGAGGTCGGTAAAAGGAGTGCATTTGACGTTTGCCGTACGGCAGCGTTTCAAGAGGGAGCCGGTAGTGGCACAGGCGAAGATATGCTGACTTTTTCTGGCCGGCGGAAAGTCAGATGTGCCGTCACCCAGATAAATAATGCGGTAGCCCTGGTCGATGAAAGAATTGGTATAAGCAATCTTGAAATCATTGTCCAGTATTTTCCCATCAGGGCCGGTGTATTGCACCTTGAGTCCCTCAGGCTGGAATTGTGTTTCAGCTGCGAATACTTCGATGTTAGCAAGACCGAGCCTTTGCAGAATGTCATCGATGTAGAAGCGCAAGCCGTTACTGACGATGACAAAACGGAAATCCCTGCGGCGGCATGAGGCTATTAGCTCCTTGAGTCCCGGCCGGACCTTCGCCTCTTTTTTGACTATCTCCAGCAGGCTCTTCTTGTCGGCCTTTACTGTCGCGAAGGCTTCCGTGTTGAAACGTCCCAGGCTGATTTTGCCGTCCTGATAATCATCGAAGAGTTGCTGCCAGTCGCTTCTGCTGAAGGCATTGAGTATCAGGAAGCTGACATCGTCTTCTGTCACGGTGCCGTCAAAATCACACTGGACTAGAGTCTTGATTTCTTTTCCCACTATCGCCTGCCCCAATTTTTTGAAATTTGAGTTTGGGAATTTGGATTTTACTGAGGCTGGTTTCCCCTCTCCCTGTCGCGCAGTATCCTCCGCAGCAGCTTGCCCACAGGTGTTTTTGGTATCTCGTCGATGAACTCGACCTCCCGGATGCGCTTATAGGGCGAGATTCTCTCGGCGCAGAAGCTAATCAGCTCCTCGGCTGTGGCGCTCTGCCCTGCTTTTAATACCACGAACGCCTTGGGTAATTCGCCGGCTATGGCGTCCGGTTTGCCTATTACAGCACACTCCCTGACGGCGGGATGCTCGTAGAGAGTGGCTTCCACCTCAGCCGGAGCGATTGTATAGCCCTTATATTTGATTGTTTCCTTCTTCCTGTCCAGGGCATGAAAATAACCTTCCTCATCCATCATCGCCAGGTCTCCCGTGTAGAGCCACCCGTTGCGCAGTGCCTCACTCGTATCCTCGGGACGGTTGAGGTAACCTTTCATTACCTGGGGTCCCCTGATAATCAGTTCGCCGGTTTGGCCGGTGGGCATCTCGGTTTCGCCGGTCTGCTCATCGACGATGCGGGCATCGGTATCGATGGCCGGGAAGCCGATAGTCCCGGATTTTATTCTATCGAGGGGCGAATTGTGAGTTTCGGGCGATGCTTCACTCAAGCCGTAACCCAGAGCCATCCTGATACCGGTCAGCTTCTGCCACCTGTCCCTGATTTCGGGTGGAATCGGCATGGCGCCGCTCTTAACATAACGCAGGCTCGAGATGTTATGCCTGGTTATAGCCGGGCTGTTGACCAGCGATGTGAACATGGAGGCCGCTCCATACATCACTGTCGCTTTTTCTTTCTCTATAGTCGTCAATAATTCCTCGGCGTCGAAGCGCGGCGTGATAATCACCCTTGCCCCGCTAAAGACAGGCGAATTAATGCAGGTGCAGCCTCCCCAGCTGTGATAGAAGGGGAGCAGTCCTATGATAATATCATTGTGGCTCCAACCGAACCAGGCGGCATTCTGCATGGCGTTGGCTACCAGATTAAGGTGAGTAAGAAGGACTCCCTTTGGCAGCCCTGTCGTGCCTCCGGTATAGACGATTGCCGCTACATCATCCTCGGGTTTCACTGTGAATCGGGGTGGGGTGGGGGGATAAGTGTTCAAAATTTGTTTAAGGAATACTGTGTCCTTGACCCTTTCGGCGTCGGTTAAGACAACCGCCTTCAATGCCGTTCCGGGACGTACCTCTTTAACGATAGGATAAAACTCTGAGGAAGTAATCAGGCCTGTGGCTCCGGTATCATCGAGCTGATGCCTTAGCTCCGCTTGCCTGGAGAGGGGATTGACGGTGGTAACCGTCGCTCCCGCTTTCAGTATTCCGTAGTAGCTAATAATAAAATCAAGGCTGTTGGTAAGAAAGAGCAGTACTTTATCACGAGGTCTGATGCCCAGGTCATGAAGTCCGGCGGCCAAACGCCCGGTCAGGTCGTCGAGTTCCGCGTAGCTGAGCTTTTCTTCGCCAAAGCCGAAAGCTGTGCTATCAGGCCACTTCTCGGCGGCCCGTGATAGCAAGCCAAAAAGTGGTATCTCCGGATAATCCAGTGTCTTCGGGACACCCTCCGGCCAGAACCGGAACCATGGCTTATCTGCCGCTACCTGATAATTATTCATCTTAACCCTGTCTTTGTCCTGTCACCTATTGGCAGTCTACCTTACTATTATATGTGAATTGAACCCATTTTATCCATCCGCGGTGTTGACAGGGGCAATATATTGACATAAACAACCCATTTAGGCAAGCATGGCCAACAATAGCGGGATAATAATCAGGCTGGCAATGGTGGTCACGAAGACGACGCTGGAAACCAGTTCCGCCTCATTCTTATACTTCGTCGCCATCATCGCCGTGTTGGCGGCGGCCGGCATCGCCGCATCGAGAATCACCACCGCTCTTAATACGCCGGTAAGGTGAAACAGGTTCACGGCGAGAAGCCCCAGCATAAGCCCCACCCCCACTCTGAGAAAAGAAGCCAGCAGGGTAGTCGGCAGTGAATTTAGTTTTACCGTGGAAAGATTCACCCCTAGTATTATCAATACCAGCGGTATCACCATCAGGCCTATGAAGCTCAAAGGTTTTACTATCAACTCAGGCACCGTGATATGGCTGAAATTCACTATCAAACCGGCGACCGCCCCGTAAAGCGCCGGCACTTTCAGAACTTCCTTGATGCTGTTTTTCCAGCTTTTACCTGAGACGATAGATATCCCGATGGTGTACAAAAACAGCATATTGGGAATATAGAACAGCGTAGCCGCGAATAATCCCTCGTTGCCGTAAACAAGATAAATTATCGGGAATGGGATATTGACCGTATTCATTATCAGTATCGGAAGATAAAGGCCGGAGTGCTGTTGCCTGAGTGCCTTGAAGACAATCCATGCCGTTAATCCGCAGCCGAGCATTACCATCAGCGCCGATATCCACATCTTGGTGGCATCGAGTAAGACTATCGACTTATCGATGACGGAGGTAAAAGCAATCGCCGGCAAGCCCAGATAGAAAACTAGCTCTACTACGGCCGTCATGTCCGGCCTTTTTGTTTTCCCAAAAAAATATCCTAACAATATCACACTAAACGTCGGCAGGATTACCTTTAGAATGTCAATCATGGCACCTCACCATCGACTTAAATTTTATACATCTTATTATCTTATCACCCGCCAGGTGAATATTCCATACTTCGCGTGCTAATAAATCGATTTGGCATTGAAAAGGCCGGGTTGTTTTGATAGTATTAACTAAAGCTTTATTAGTATCAGCTAAGAAGAGTCAGACTTCATCTAAAGCGTTTTCTGGTGAAATCAAAAAAAATAGGTATTAACCCTTATGTTGACGTTCCAAATTGCCACCCTCGCATCAAAGGGAAATCCTTGCCTATCTTAACTATTTGAAAACTCCGGCAGCCCTGGAAAGAAATATCAGGAAAGTAATTGATACTTTGATGAGGTGATTTTACCGTATGGAAGATAAGAAATGGTACAACCTGAGCGTGGAGGATGTTCTTGAGTCTTTAGGCTCAAAAAAGGATGGCCTGGCTGCTGACGAAGCGGAAAGGCTGCTTGCCCGGTACGGTTTCAATGAGCTTAAGGAAGAAAAGAAAATCTCTGTCTGGGCACTGCTTGCCAGGCAATTCCAGAATGTCTTGATTATTATTCTGCTGGTGGCTGTAGTCCTTTCTGTGGTTATCGGCGTGATTAACTTCAAACCGGGAGCGGGGCTGCCTGAAGAAATCACGGATGCCATTGTAATCTTCGCTATCGTCATCGCTGTCGTTATCCTGGGTTTTATACAGGAGTTCCGCTCTGAGAAGGCAGTGGCTGCCCTAAAGAAGATGGCAGCCCTGACAGCAACAGTAGTCAGACACGGCGCGGATATGGAGATACCAGCTAGAGAGATAGTCCCCGGAGATATCGTTATGCTGAGCACAGGAGACCGGATTCCGGCTGACTTACGGCTTATCGAGGCGGTGAATCTCAGGACTGAGGAGGCTTCTCTTACCGGCGAGTCAACCCCAGTAGATAAGATAATCCAGGCAATTCCGGGAACGGACATAGCTATCGGTGATAGAAGGAACCTGGCTTACAGCGGCACGACGGTGGCTAATGGCCGGGGCAGGGGTGTCGCCATCGCCACCGGAATGAAGACCGAGTTCGGCCAGATTGCAACCATGCTTCAGGAAGTGGAAGAGGAGAAAACTCCCCTTGAAAAAAGCCTTGCGCGCACCGGCAACCTGCTCGGCTACACCTCCCTGGGTATTGTTGCAATCGTTGTTGCTGTTGGCATTATCCGGGGACATACAATTATGGAGATGTTTATCTGGGGCGTCAGCTTGGCCGTGGCGGCTGTGCCCGAAGCGTTACCTGCGGTAGTGGTTATTTCTTTATCTCTTGGCGTACAGAAGATGGTCAAGCGGCATGCCCTGATACGCCGTCTGGCAGCCGTCGAGACGCTCGGTTGCACTACGGTTATCTGCTCGGATAAAACCGGCACACTTACCCAGGACGAAATGACGGTGCGCCAGGTTTACTCAGATAGACGGTTAATCGATGTGAGCGGTGTCGGCTACGAACCGAAGGGTCAGTTCGACTTTGAAGGTAAGGCTTTAGATGCACCCCGCGATGCTTCACTTCAGTTGTTACTGAGAATCGGGACTCTTTGCAACGATACCAGGCTGGTTATTAACGACGGAGTTTGGGATATAAAAGGCGACCCCACCGAGGGGTCGCTGGTGGTTCTTGCCCAAAAAACAGGACTGCTTCAGGAGGAAGCTAATTCGCAATTCCCCCGTGTGGATGAAATCTCCTTCTCCTCGGAAAGGAAGAAGATGACCACAATGCATAAGATGCCGGAAGGCATTGTGGCTTATTCCAAAGGCGCCCCTGAAATAATCCTCAATGCCTGTTCCCACATTCTGAGGAATGGGCAAGAAGCAGAGCTTACAGCCGAACGAGCATCTACCGTTCTTGAAGCTGCGCGCCTAATGGCTGACGATGCCTTGCGCGTGCTTGGTTTGGCTTACCGGAGGCTGCCTGCTATCCCGTCTTGCAAGGAAGACTCTGAAACCGGCATGGTGTTTGTCGGCCTGGTTGGCATGATTGACCCACCCCGTCCCGAAGCAAAAGAAGCCATCAGATTATGTGAGAAGGCGGGTATAAAGACGGTGATGATTACCGGCGACCATAAAATCACAGCTATGGCGGTCGCCAGAGAATTAGGCATTCTAAAGAAGGGTGTAGCTTTGAGCGGAGCTGAACTCGATAAACTAAGCGAACCGGAATTTGAAAATATGGTAGAGGAGATTGAAGTATACGCTCGGGTTTCACCAGCCCATAAGCTGCGGGTAATAGAGGCCTTTAGCAAAAAAGGACATGTTGTAGCCATGACCGGAGATGGCGTCAATGATGCTCCGGCGTTAAAGAAAGCTGACATCGGTATCGCTATGGGCATTACCGGCACAGATGTCAGTAAAGAAGCCGCCGCTATGGTGCTGACTAATGATAACTTTGCCTCCATTGTGGCTGCGGTTGAGGAAGGCAGGGCTATCTTTCAGAACATCAAGAAATATCTGATGTTCTTGCTTTCCGCCAATGCCGGCGAGGTGCTCATTATGCTTATTGCTGGTCTTGCCGGAATGCCGTTGCCTCTGGTGGCTATCCATTTGCTGTGGGTGAACCTCTCCACTGACGGACTGCCGGCGCTGGCTTTATCAGTTGACCCGCCTGACCCTGATATTATGGCGCAACCGCCCCGGGACCCTAAATCAAGCATCTTTTCCAGACGGGTATTGATTATCATTGCCGTTATTGGTGTTGTTATGGCGGCTACCATAATCCCGATGTTCCTCTGGAAGCTTACTTCCGGAGGCGGTTCCTGGCAGAGTTCCCAGAATCCGCTTCTCCCCGAGGCCCAGACTATGGTGCTGGGGACGATGGTCCTGTTCGAGCTGTTTGTGGTGTTTGCCTGCCGTTCCGAGCTGCACAGCATCTTCAAGCTGGGGCTCCTGAGCAATAAGTGGCTGGTATTCGCTAATATCTCCTCTCTGGCTCTCCTCTTTGGTGTGATGTATATACCAGCCCTGCAAGGTCCTTTCCACGTGGTTACCCTGGGTTGGGAGGATTGGCGGGTGATGATACCGATATCTCTCTCGGGCTTCGCCGTTGTTGAAATTCTCAAGTTCTTCTTCCGCTTAAAGGATAGGAAACAGTAAGAAGCTGAGACGTCTATTGTTTTCTTGTCATTCCCCGGCCTGGACGGGGAATATGTTCAGACACTTTTTGCGTGGATGCTCCGGCTGAATCGGGGCAAGACAGAGTAGCCCTATCGCCTGAAGGCTGAGAAACAATGGGAGCTTGAGTGATAGTTTATCTGGGCAAGTTAATAAGCCAGGGTAAACCGTTCCTGCTTGTGTTTTGGCTTCTCCAGTTCATCCAGCATGGCAACGGCATAGTCCTGTATGGATATTTTACTATCCCCGTTCTTGTCTTTGATGAGCTGGTCTTTGCCCAGCCGGAATTTCCCCGTTCGTTCTCCGGGGGAGATAGTCCCCGCCGGGCTTAAAAATGTCCAGTCCAGGTCATTTTCCTTCCTGAGGATATAAAGCACTTCGCGCAAGCCCAGGATGGCTTTTTTAATCAGCTCGGGAACCTGCATCGTGTCGATAAGTTGCACGCCGGGGGAGACTTCCAGACTGCCCGCCCCTCCCACCACCAGTAATCTCTTGATACCTGCTTTCTTAACGCCGCTGATAATCGCCTGGTAGGCTTGAATAGTCTCGTCATAAATATTGGGGTTGGTCCAGCCGGGATTGTAAGCGCAGATTACAGCGTCATGTCCCTTGACCAGCCCTTCAACCTTGTCTTTGAGAACGTCCCCCTTCATTTTGGTAAGCGATTGATTTTTCACCGTTATCTTATCGGGATTGCGGACAATCGCCGTCACCTGATGTCCCCGTGCCAGCGCTTCATCGCGAATGACAGAGCCGATATTCCCGCTTGCTCCGATGATTGCTACTTTCATAGTCTTTTTCCTCCTGAATTTTCTGACTGGCAAATGCCGGTTTGTATTCCTAATGGGACGCCTTGCCAGGCAAGGCGTCCCATTAGCGTTCTTAACGTTTTTACTGTTTTAGCCCTGTTTCGTAATAGCTATTTCTTTACCCTTTTTACCGCCAGTCATCCACGCTGTATGCTGGGCCATGGCCGCCGCTGAATCGCTGTGAGGCTGTTTCCTGGCCGTCGCAGACAATTATGCAGAAGCTGGCAAATGGATCATCTCCTCCTGCCGGCACCATGTAATCATCAGGCAGTTCTTTCCAGTGTTTGCCTGATGTTTTCTCTATCGACATCCAGCCATTAGTGTGGAAGTCAGGTCTGCCGCGCATTCTGTATTCCTTCACCGGCTCAAAGCTCTTCTTCCACATATAATCATATATCGCCTGTTTGGTCTTGAAGCCAAAGTTGAACATGTCTTCAGCCATTTGAGGCACAAAGACAAGGGTAAAGCCTCCCTCCATAGTCCTCCAGATGCCGTCTGTGATGAAATCTATGTAGTTGTGGGGTCCGGGAAGGCCTTTAACGTTAAGGAAGCGGGCGATGGCTCCGTGGCCGCTCTTCTGAAGCGAGCGGTAGACGCCGGGCATGTGCTCCTGACCAAGCCCCCATTCGCCCGGTCTGGCGGCCATAATGATACTCTCGTTTTTCTTGAAACCAAGTTCTTCGTTCAAGCCTTTCCAGCCCGGAGGCAGCGCCTCCGCATACTCGGCCAGCAGGAATCCGCCGTTAGTGACTGGCGAGCCGTAGGTCATTATCGTGCTGACGGTTTCTTTGTAACCGCCCAGGTTGCGCCACAGGAGACTGCCGACACGCCCGATGGTCTTATTGGCCGGGTTGCCGGGGCCAAACCGCCCGTAGCTGACATTCATTCCTATCTCTTTATAGATGGGACCGCTGACAAGGAAAGCCCCGCCGCCGCCCCGCCCGTCACCCGTGCCGCCGCCTGACTCGGCGATGGCCAACACCATCGGGAAGAATTCCGGCTTGCACCCGGCCATGACGGCATTGACAGCCACCTGCTCCACTGTAGCCGTCCTGTTCATAGGCATGAATATGACCGGCTCGCCTTTCTTCCGTTCCCTGACAAACCCCCTTTGTTCCGTGAGAGGTTTTATATTACGTTGGAGGCTGATAATCTCATCAGGCTTGTGGCTGGTGCCGGTCAGCATCTCCTTCACCTTTTCTTCGGTAGGGACGATTATCGGCATTCCGTCTGTATACATTGCGAAATCAGCATTAAGTATACCTTGTATCTTCTCTGTCTGCTGGTAAAAGTCCTGAGCTTCATCGAGGGTTCCTTCAAAGAGTATTCTGGGCTGCTCCGGCGTCCATGCGCCGCTTTTCTTCTCTTTTGCCGTCAGAGGGCGGGTTAAACCTTCGATGACCGATCCAAGGATATTATCGACGTCCTCCGGACCGGGCAACCTCCGTGAAGCAGGCACAAACCGCAGCTCCGGGATTCCGTATAACAGGGCATCGTGCCTGACCTTGGTATCTTCCTCTGTCAGGTCGATGAGCACCGTCGGGATACCGGATTTCTCAAGGTCGGCTAAATAAGGCAACTGCCTGTTTACAGCCCCGTGTCACCAGCAAACCCCGAGTATCACGCCGTCCGTGGTTTTTCTCTCCTCCTCCGTGAGCTGGATAGGAGTAATATTGTAAGTCTTCTTTACCGTCCAGTTGACATCCGGATAATCACCCTTCAACCGTTTCTCCAGAGGAATAGTGATATCCGGCTCGCCGCAGATACTCAGGTGGATAGTCTTGCCGTCCAGGCTCTTAAGCCGTGGCGCCAGGGGAGATATATCCACCGGGTCCTGGATGCCGGTGGGATTGAGGTACTTGTAGACCTTGTCCTTCGTTGCTGCCATGTTTTCCTCTCTTTGAATTATTTTAGTTATAATTTACACCTACCAGCCATCTGGCTGCAAGTAAGTTTAATACCCCATCTTTTTCTTGAGGTCCTGGTCAAGCCAAATGTATTTTGAGTAGTCCCAGACATAGTAGCCCAAATCCAGCTCACCGGAATAGTTCTTTACCCAGGGCCACCAGAAGCGAGTGCTGGCATTTCTGACACCCGGAATGTGGTAAGCCTGGTCGAGGACATATTTCGTCATTCCCTTCCACATTTTCATGGCGGGCTTTGTGCCCTCGGTGAGGAGAGTTAGTCTAATCTTGGTTATCGTCTCATTAATGTAGGGGTCATTAACCTGAGAAGCGTTCTGAAGAGCGGCATCCGAAAAATGCGTCGCGGCGTACCAGATAGCAATGGGATTACGGGTACCGGTTGTCATCGCTTCCTGCTGTCTGTTGAGAACCATGTTTGACCTGGTGCCGGACTCCCTGACATCGAGCTTCAGCTCGATACCCACCTTAGCCCACATATCTTTAAGAACCGAATAGTAGTCGGCCTCAGTTGAAGTGATAAGCACCGAAGTCTTGAAGCCATTAGGATATCCAGCATCCTTCAGAAGCTGTTTTGACTTTTCCGGGTTGTAAGTATAAAGCTCCTTGACTGAGGCTGGCATTTCCGGATCGTCAAGGCCAAGGTAGAGGTCGGCATAGGCTGGGTTGAATTCATACGGCCAGGTTATGATTTGCGGCTCCGGCCCTGGGTACAGATTCTTGAGTATTGATTGAAAATCGATGGCCATGAACATTGCCCGCCGCACCCGGACATCTGTAAAGGGCGCCTTATCTATCCTGATTGGGGTTGTGGGTGCTCCTAACCCGCTAACAGCTACTTCTTTAAGTGCCGGAGCCTGCTGGCGCATTCTCCCGGCGTCATCAAAGCCCAGGTCCATCCGGTCCACCTTGCCTGTTCGGAATGCTGCTTGCCGGGTAGACTGATCAGGTATGATGACAAATCTGACAGCATCGACGTAGGGTAGCTGGTTGCCCTTGCCCGGACCAATGGGGTCCGTCATCCAGTAATTAGGATTCCGCGTGTAAACTATCTGGCTACCGGGCACGTAATCAGTCAGCATAAACGGCCCGCTGCCGGCGGAAAGCTTCCAGTCTCGTTGGTTGGTATATTTCCGTATTACCTCAGGCGGGGCGATTTTTGCCTGGCCAAAGCGGGTTATGGCTGTTGCCAGAGCATCCAGAGGCAGCTTGACGGTAACCTCCCAAGGTCCAGTCTTAGTTATTTGAGCTACCCTCATTTCCGGTTGTGCCCTGAAGACATAAGAGTCGTTAGGGTCAGTAACCATCCTCTTCAGATGAGCGACGACATCATCAGCAGTCAGTTCTCGTCCGCTCGCCAAACGTCCAGCTTCGCTTTTCGGATTAAGCGCCCAGTGAATTCCCTGGCGAATCTGGTAAACGATGGTGCCCTCTTTTTTCTGAGAATCGACCGTCCACTTCGTGCTTTCAGCGATAATACCCCTCTTTAATTCCCAGAAATCAGTATTTTCAGTAAATGAAATCTCTTTGGTCCCGTAGCCGCCGGCAGCCCCTCTTGCCCAGTCGCCCTCCCACATTGCTTCATTGACCAGATCCTGGCCATCAGTACCTGTCGTCTGCCCGGTATTCGCCGTAGCGTCAAAAGACGTTACATCGGTGCTCCTGACAATATTGTGTGTGCCGCCGTATTTAGGCTTCTCGTCAGCAGGTTTCACCGCCTCCTGCTGTTGCTTTTCCTGTGTCGGTGTCGTCGGAGTAGTGGGAGTAGTGGGAGTATTGGGAGTAGTAGGAGCGGTTGGAGTGGCTGGCGTAGTTGGAGCGGCCGGAGTACAGGCTGCCATCACCAGAGATAGCGCCATCAAACCGCTCATCACCGCCCATAGAAGTTTCTTCCTCATTTCCTTTCCTCCTTTAGTCTTCCGGGTTTATTGTGAGACAAGTATACCTTCCCTCGTGTTGGATAATAGGGATAAACCAGTATAGCTTTGGGGACTTCAATAAACAATCAGGAAATTGCTGAATTATACCCTCCAAAATACCTGAGTAATGGCTAGGGAAAAGTATGAGGTAAGGCAACTACAGGACTTGCGGTTGACAGTGTTGAACTTAGAGATTGATAATAGTTAAAAAGCGAGGTGGCTTATGCATGAACCTTTGAAGCAGCCGGTCAGTCTATCTCAGTATCTCGAAGCTATGAGCCAGGCAGGTTTCCAGGCAGGCATTTCCTGGAAGGTGGTGGAAGCCAAATGGCCGGGCATTGAAAAAGCTTTCAAAGGCTTTAATCCGGCTACGATCGCCAAATTCAACGGTGAAGACATTGACGCTCTAATGCAAAACCCGGCTGTCATCCGCAACCGCGCTAAACTGGAAGGCATCGTCTTGAATGCCCGCCGCCTGCTGGAACTGGATAAAAACCATGGCACGTTTAAAAATTATTTAAAATCGCTCGGCGGTTTCGAGAACCAGTTAAAAATCTTGCATAAAGAATTCAAGTTTCTGGGCGAAAGCGGCGGCTACTATTTTCTCTGGCAGGTAGGTGAGACAGTCCCTGACTGGGACGTATGGGAAACCCGCCGTGCCGCAGGAACCGGGAAAAGATAACCTGTCATCTGAAAGGGAGTAAGACCGTGAGGACAATTGTTGAAAAAAGCAAATATCTGATTTTAATTGCCGTTGCTTCGACCCTTGTAGCGGCTGCAGCAGCGTTTCTGTGGGGCGGGATAAAAACGGTGAAAGTCCTGATAAGTATTGTGACCGGTTTTGGCACTGACGCCACTCCTGCGATTGCCCTCGTTGAGTTGATGGATACTTTCCTGATTGCCACTGTGCTTTTCATCTTTGCCATGGGTATGTACGAGCTGTTTATAGGCAATATTTCCCTTCCGGAATGGCTTGTCATCAAGAACCTGCATGACCTTAAGGTTAAGTTGAGCAGTGTCGTCACCCTGGTTATGGGGATCATCTTTCTGGAACACCTGGTCGAATGGAAAGACCCCCAGGGGACGCTTTTCTTCGGCATCGGCGTGACCGTGGTCTCAGTCGCCCTCATCGCCTTCGGCTATTTCGGCGGCAAAAACGACTGACAGGTAATAGTTTGCAGGTGGGTGTAGGCTGATGAAATCAGCACAAACCCACTATATGCCTACTGAATCATCCCCATCTTCAAAGGGAATTTTTCGGGGTGTTCGATAATCTCCACTGTTAGGTCCACGTCGAGGTCCGGCCAATAAAAATGACCCGACGATGGCTCTTCGACGTTGAAAATCTTCTTAATGGGAACGTCTTTGAACCAGGGAAAATCATCATAAGACATGAACAATTCTCTGCCCTTGGCCCAAAGCCAAATCCCATTACTTGAAATGTTTGTAACCTCAACTTCTGGAGTGTTTGTTCCAAGCGTTCTTGAACTCATCGCAGTGCTCCTCAATGATACTTTCGATTTCCTTCAACTGAGGACGTGTTAGATTATGATTTCGTGCTAATTCTATTTCCGGTTCCAGCCAGAATTTTGCTTCTCCGGAGGGGCATATTACGTGCACGTGCTTCCTATCTTCTTCTCGTGAGAAGAAAAAGAAACGATACCCCTTTTCTCTCAAGATTGTCGGACTCACGCTTCCATTTTAGCATAAAATGCGTAAACATCGATAAATAGTTGCTGTTGACTGACAGACAAATATCGACATACCATCTTCCAGATTGGTATCGGGAAGTTCTCCAAGTCTTGAAGTAGTTGGTGGGCCACTCGGAACAGTTCCCGAACTTCTATTTGAGAAGAAGAGGCTGATTCCGGAGGTGCAGCGGTTATTCGTCTACGTTGTTAGTACTTGATAGTCTTAATCACCACGACTGGAGATGCCATGCGGTGATGAGTGATTATGGATAAATATGCCCACTTAATGTAAACAAAAGTATAACCTTCGTATAGCAAAGATAGCACAAAGTGTAAAGTGGGCTGAGGTATCAATAGGTAGTACTGGCAAGGAGTTCGAGTTGTCATTCAGTCTGATCAGCTAACTCAATTTGTCATACAACAATCTGGACTAATATTCAGCCATCAACTCAAGGGCTATCTGATTTTATATGGACTTGTTTGGAGAATATGCGCCACTTCCACTTTATAGTTGTCTTGTCGTGAGCTTTGATGTAGTCTATGGCTTTCTTACCGAAAATGAACCCATAAGTCGATAGTATGTGATCCAGAGAATCAAATTCCTGAAATCGGTAGAAGTCTTTGTGTTTGAAACCTAAAGCTGCGAATGTGTCGCTGCGAATGAAGCCACCATCCACCCCTTTTTTGCGTCGAGACGGCCCATAAATGACAGAGGCTAAATCTCCTCCATACCAACCCGGAGCGAGATCGATGGAGTAGATAACGCCATCATTGACCAGGATGCGTTCTGATTCTGTCACAAACCGTTCAATATTCTCACGACTGTAAAAACTGGCGGATCCCATGGCGACAACAATGTCAACCGAGTGGTCTGGCAAAGGAATACGGTCCGAGGTGCCTTTTCGAAAAACTACGTTCTTGATTCCATTCTGCTTCATCGTTTGTCTGGCAATTTTCCGCATGGCTTCTTCAGGTTCAATCCCGATGACTTTCCTGGCATACCGCGCAAGAGGAAAGGTGGAACGGCCTGTGCCGGAGGCAACATCTACAACTATTTTGTCCTTGACATGCAGCATTTTAGCGAAATCTTTGGCAGGTCTTGACCTTCCCATGACCTCTGCAAAAGCCTCAAAGACTTCAGGATAATCGCGATACAAAATATCCCATCGATTTTCTATAGTTTCTGGTTTTGTCATCTTGACCTCTCGCTTATTAGCAGACGTTTCGCTTGTAAGCCAATGATGAAGCGGAACAGAGTTTTTTATCTACATGGAGAAAGTACTCTGACGCTTATCTTAACACGGTGGCAGAGATTGAACAACACGCCCAATTGTTGCTAAAAGAAATTGGATGGTAGTCAATCGAGATAATGGAGTAGATTACCACCTGTTGATACCCTCGGTCGGAGATTTTGAAGCTAAGTGGAGCTGATGGGTTTCAATAGGTAGTACTAGCAAGGACTTCGATTTGGTTTTCATCCTTAGACTTTAGTTGATAATCGCTGCCACGATAGACTTATTCGTCTTGTTCTTTAATAATATCACCCAAGATTTTTCTGTTATACAATACCTTAGCAACTTGAGCTTCTGGCACTGGAATTGCCAAAGCTATTTTATGCAAATCCCACCCCTCAGTCCTTAGAAACCTGATTGCACTAACTTGTTCTGGATTTACCTCCTCGCCTTGAAAAGTCAAAAAACCTCTATCTTTAGCTTGGCGGGGTGTCGGATTCAGAGCTGCCCTAACAGCCTTTTCACTCCATTGATATTTATTTATCAGTATATTTTTAGCTTCTTCTTTCTCATTCATCATATTTTTCTCCCGATATTCGAATCCTGACTGTCTGTTGCAAAGTAAAGCGACTTAGATTGAGCCGGGAGGATTCCGCGACAAAATTACGATAGATCTTCAATGAACTTTTTAACGTTTATCCGAGACGCACGTCCGACTGAATTAATAATATGAGTTGCGGTGGCAGTGCCAATATTAAGGTTCCAATTACTAAAGTTCCGGTCCGGAAATTCATCAACAAAAATCACGGTAACCGCGTGTTCTGCTTCTTCGAGAGACCGAAACATTTTAGAATTTACTAGACACTGTGCTATTATTGTACTTTTTCGCACGCTGAATAAAACTCTCCAACAAGACAAGATATTATCTAACAATGGAGCTGGAGGGATTCGAACCCTCCGCCTCTTCAATGCCATTGAAGCGCTCTCCCAAATGAGCTACAGCCCCGCGAACTCCCTATTATACTATTTAGTTTTCTTTTTCGCTACTGCCCCCGCTGAAAAAGTCAGTGCGTCATCGGCCAGGTCGACCACTATCTTATCGCCGTCCTTGAAATCTCCCTTGAGCACCCTGGTCGATAGGGGGTTCTCGACATAATGAGTCACCGCCCGTTTTAGCGGCCTGGCTCCGTAGACCGGGTCGAAGCCGGCCTTTGCCAGCCAGGACTTGGCAGCATCGGTTATCTCCAATTTTAGCTTGCGCTCAGAGAGGCGATTTTCCAGGTCTTTCACCAATAAGTCCACGATTTTCCTGAGCTGTTCCTCGTTTAGCTCGTGGAAGACGATAATCTCATCCAGACGGTTAAGGAATTCAGGGCGGAAGGTCTTTTTCACCTCAGCCAGCACTTTCTCGCGCATATCCTCATAGTTCTGCTGAGCGGCTTTCGTCCCGCCCTTTTGGGGTGCGAAACCCAGGGCTGTCTGCCGCTTGATTAGCTCAACCCCGGCATTGCTTGTCATAATGATGACAGTGTTCTTGAAATCCACTGTCCGCCCGTGACCGTCTGTCAACCGGCCGTCATCGAGAAGCTGGAGCAGACTATTGAATACCTCCGGGTGTGCCTTCTCAATTTCATCCAGCAGGATAACTCGGTAGGGGCGTCGTCTCACAGCCTCCGTAAGCTGTCCCCCCTCATCATAGCCGACATAGCCCGGCGGGGCGCCTATCAGGCGGGAAGTGGTATGCCTTTCCTGGTACTCGGACATGTCCAGGCGCACCATGGCGTTCTCATCATCGAAGAGGAACTGGGCCAGGGTGCGGGCCAACTCTGTCTTGCCGACGCCGGTAGGGCCAAGGAACAGGAAGCTGCCGATTGGCCGTTTAGGGTCTTTCAGCCCGGCCCGGCTTCTCCGGATAGCCTCACAGACAGCCGTCACCGCCTCTTCCTGGTCGATTAATCTCTCGTGGATGCGGTCTTCCATGTGCACCAGTTTTTCGGATTCACCCTCAAGCATCTGGGTCACCGGGATACCCGTCCAGTTGGAAATCAGCTGGGCGATGACCTTCTCATCCACGACACTGGCGATTTTCTCTTTATCGAGCCAGGCGCTCTTGGCCTTATTATATTCCTCGTCCAGGCGCAGCCTCTCCGCTTTAATCTTGGCGGTCTGTTCAAAGTTCTGCTGCTGAGAGGCCGCTTCCTCCTCATCTGTGAGCTGTTTCAAACGTTTTTCTAGAGTCCTGACCTCGGGCGGAGCGCTTTCGGTATCGATGCGCAGCTTGCTGGCCGCCTCGTCGATGAGGTCGATGGCCTTATCCGGCAGGTGCCGGTCCGAGATATAGCGCTGGCTTAACCGGGCGGCTGCCTCAAGAGCCTCATCGTTTATCTTAATCTTATGGTGGGTTTCATATCTCGGCCGCAGCCCGCGCAGTATCTCGACAGTCTGTTCTACGGTAGGCTCACCCAGGAAGACCGGCTGGAAGCGCCGCTCCAGGGCTTTGTCCTTCTCGATGAATTTTCTGTACTCATCCAGCGTGGTAGCGCCGACGCATTGGAGTTCGCCCCGGGCCAGTGCCGGCTTGAGCATGTTGCTGGCATCGATAGCCCCTTCGGCAGCGCCTGCTCCGACCACGGTATGCAGTTCATCGATGAATAATATGACCTCTCCTTTAGCCTGTTTCACTTCATCCATGACTGCCTTCAGCCGTTCCTCGAACTCGCCCCGGAACTTGCTGCCGGCTACCAGAGCGCCCATATCCAGGGCTACTACTTTGCGTCCCTTGAGTGAATTTGGCACATCATCGGCGGCAATCTTCTCGGCCAGCCCCTCAGCGATGGCTGTCTTGCCGACCCCGGCATCGCCTACTATTACAGGATTATTCTTGGTGCGCCGGGTGAGTATCTGCATCACCCGTTTTATCTCCTCATCCCGGCCGATAACCGGGTCCAGCTTGCCCTGACGGGCTAACTCGGTGAGGTCGCGGCCGTATTTCTCCAGAGAGCGGTATTTGCTTTCTGCCCGCGGGTCGGTAACCCGGTGCCCGCCGCGCAGCTTTTGCAGGGCTTGTAACGCCTTCTCCTGGTCGACCCCGAAACCTTTCAATATTCTGGCCGCTTCACCCGTTTCTTCCCTGGTGATGGCAATCAGCAGGTGTTCGGTGGCGACAAGCTCGTCTTTCCATTCCTCAGCCACTCGTTCCGCTGTCTGGAAGAGCTGGGCAGTGCGCGGGGTGGCGTAAATCTGCCCTGTCTGATAGGTAACCTTGGCCATTTTGCCCAGTGAGGCTTCCACCTGGTCTCTTATCGTGTCCACATTAGCGTTGAGTTCCTTCAGAATGTCGCCGACCAGCCCCCGCTGTTGTAATAGTAGAGCCAGCAGGATATGTTCCACATCCCATTGACTGTGATGGAACTGCATTGCCAGTTGTTGAGAAGCGCTGATTGCGTCCTGCGCTTGTTCAGTAAATTTTTCCTGTCTCATTTTATCGTTACCTCCGTGTTTCCTTATTGTTGCCAAAATTAGCATTAAGAAAACTTTCTATTTTGTGCTGGACTTCCGGGTAATCCCAGTTATAGTCATGCCCGGGGACATTGATGCAATAGGTAAATTTGATATGCTTCCCCTGCATCATGAATCTCATCCACCTGAAAGGAGCCGTGAGATAGGTTCTGAGGATAGTCGGTACGTTCCAATCCATCAAAGCATCCGGCATCAGCCCGTTGCTATCCAGGGCCAGAGTTCTCTCAGTAACCAACCGTCGTGATTTGTAAGGGAACGGCATGCCCACTTCTATGCTGAATACTCGGTTTTTATCCCCGTTTAGATTCTGTGTCACTGCATCACTAAAAGCAGCCCCCTGGCTCACTCCTATCATTATCACCCTGACGTTATCAAAATGCCGGGTGACGAATTCCAGCTCGGCCGCCATTTGCCTCGCCTTGGAGCTAAAGAAATGAGTCTGCTCTTTGACATCCACTAATATGGCTCGCCAACCGTGGTTTGAGCGGAAGTACTGTACCGATGAGCAATCATAGCCCAGCTTTTCCATCGTGTGGTTCACCCCCTCCACGATGCTTCTCTCCCACTGGAGAAGGTCCGCCATCTCTGTTATACCCCAGCCACCCGGATTATGAATCAGAAGAAAATCTTTACCCGATGCTTTGGAGCAAATATTCATAAGGCGGCTGGCAAAACCGGTTCGCTTCTTGACGTCAGTACCGAATAATCGCCCAGCTAATTGATTTGCCTCTTCATTTAAAGTCATATAATCGGTTGCCATTTTAATCCTGCTCTATTTTAACAGGTGCGCTATAAATTCCAGTCCATAATATCCTGCTGCGGCTACGTAAAGGTATCTGACTGTCTTTCCTGCCCAGCTTATCAGGAAGAACTTGGTTAATCCCATACCCAGCGAGCCAGCCGCCAGCCCGGCGGGGTAAAAGGGGCTGAATACCAGCGCTGAGGTGATAAAGAGAGCCCACGAGCCTCTTTTTCCGTTTGTCCACTTGGCCAATCCTCCGTAAAAAGCCTTCCATTTAGCCCAGGCTGGGGATTCTTGCATTCTTGCTATATCTTTATCCACGCCTAAGCGGTGTTGAAAAACCCCTTCCGTGTTCCGGATCTTCGACCATATATTTTGGACGCCTGCCCCGGTCAGGTAAATCGTTATGCCGCCAACAGCGCTACCCAACCCGGCAACCAACCCTACCAACCACCACGGCTGCAAGATATGACCGAAGGTGAATATCAGTATTTGTGTGGGAGCCGGGATAATAGTTATTCCGCATAGCAGACCAACCACAAAAACACCCGCATAACTATAAGCCTGCGCCCCTTGTATTTCTTCCTGGAAGTAAAGCAAGGCCACCACGGGCAGCACGATAAAGAGAGCCAATACGATGACAATACTAAGATAATGATGCCATCTCATCCCCTTTTTCTTTAATTCGGCTCTTGTTGCCTGCAACCCCCCAACTCCCTGTCAGCTTATTTTGGTAAATCTGAGAAATTTATTATCTCTTAAAGTCAATGAAAACAAATCGGCGGTGAAATCAAGTGCTTTCTCGCCCATACCATCGTGTAAAGCCAGGGTACCATTCCTCTTCAGTACACGATGCAATTCCGTAAGCACTTCCCGTCTTTCTTTAATCTCGTGTAAAACATCGCACATCCAGATTACGTCCACGGATTCATCGGGCAGCCCCGTCTTGTGTGCCGAATGTATTGTCTCTACATTTGCCAGCCCTGCCTTGTCTGACCTCTCTTTCACTATTTCCAGTTGGCGGGGGAAATAATCCAGTGCGTATACTTTGCCTGTCTGACTTACCTTCCTGGCGGCATGAATGGTAAAATCACCTGTACCGCAGCCATAATCCAGGAAGGTTTGTCCCTCTTCCACCAGGTTCCACTCATCCCACTGGCGTACGATGCTCCGTCCGCTGAAACTTCTCCACAAAGGCCACCAGTAAACCCAGAGTGCGTAATGAGCGCGGTATACCGGATTCATCTTTTCTTCGAGAAAACGTTCTATATCAAACAACATCCGGTCCTCCTGCTCTTTTCTTGGCTATTGGTATTAGCTGCTCTGGAGTTATGATTGTTTTTGCTTTAATCTCAGTTCTTTTAGCTCTGATTCGAGTCCCTCGACATGCTGTTGGAGTTCGGTCATCCGCTGAGCCATGCGCAGAATAACTTCGGCGCCGGCAAGGTTGATACCCAGGTCTTCCATCAAGGTCTTCATCTGTTTCAGTAACAGGATATCTCTGTCTGAATACAACCGGATATTGCCCCTGGACCGTTGCGGCTCTATTATGCCTATCTTTTCATAGTATCGCAAGGTATAAGTACGAATTCCGAGTATCCTGGCAGCGACACTTATCACATAACGGGGTTCTTCTTTTTCTGTCGTCATACATCACCTCTTAACCTAGCTAATCGGTCGTAGATGACTGAGTTGTTCAAATAGCTTCTTTTCTTCATGGGAAAGCTCGGTCGGCAAGACGGCTTTCACTTTAGCCAGCAGGTCGCCCCGGGTAGAGCCGCGCAGGTGGGGCATTCCCTGTCCTGTGAGGCGAAAGACCCGGCCGTTCTGAGTCTCCGGCGGGATTTTGAGCGCCAGCTTCCCTTTAAGAGTGGGCACCTGCACTTCGCCGCCAAGTACTGCCAGTGTCAGGGGTACAGGTACATCTACAGATAAATCATCGCCCTTCCGCTCGAAAAGGTGGTGAGGCTTGACTGATATTACCAGGTAAAGGTCGCCGCTGTTAGTTGCCGTAGAGCCTTGCTCGCCCTTGCCGGCAATACGCACCCGTGAACCATCGGTAACTCCCGGTGGAATCTTAACTTCAATCTGTTTCATTCCGGCTATTGTCCCTGACCCGCGGCATGCCGAACATGCCATCTTTGCGATTCGGCCTGTGCCGCCGCAAGTAGGGCAGGCCTGTTCGCTTTCAAAATTCAGCACCCGGTTCGCTCCCTGGTAAGCTTCATCCAGGGTAACTTCAACAGGCTGTTCGATGTCCCGCCCTTGTCTCTGCCGGGTCTGGCGACTCCCGCCCCTGGCTCCGCCGAACAGGTTGCCGAACAGACCTTCTAAATCACCTTCTTCAAAGCGGATTCCCTGGGCGCCTCCCTGACCCTGCCCGAAATCACGGTAAGCATTCTGTTGTCTCTGCTGCCCTCTGGCGCCGGCGAACTGGTCGGCGTGTTGCCACTGGTCGCCGAACTGGTCGTACTTCTTCCTCTTCTCCTTATCGGACAGAACTTCATGGGCCTCATTGATTTCCTTAAATTTGCCTTCCGCTGACTTATCACCGGGGTTAACATCGGGGTGATATTTACGGGCCAGCCTCCGGTAGGCGCTTTTTATCTGCGGCTCAGTGGCGTCCCGTTTTAACCCGAGCAGACCGTAATAATCCTTACCAGCCACGTTTCTCCTTTGGATTTATTATAATTCAAAGATTCTGACGGTGTCAATAGGAATATTAGAAAAGTTAATAAAGTATTATTAATAATAAAATCATAGTAACTGATGATTTACTTTGACAAGCTTTATGTGTTTCAATGTTATCGAGGAGAAGTAAATGCGTAAATTGGTTATTTTGGTCACGGTCATCACCATCGGGCTATTTTTAATTTCCTGCGGAAACTCAACGCCCACCACTCCGGCGACACCACCCCCAGCGGCCACAACCCCTGCGGTTCCCCCTCCGGCGGCTACGACGCCGGCAGCTTCGGAGATAGATGCTAAAACGCTCTACGCCGCTAATTGCGCCATGTGTCACGGACAGAACCGTCAGGGCATGCCTAATCTTGCTCCGGCTTTAACTCCGGCGACCTTAGGCAATGATAGCGATACTGATATTAAGAGCATTATAACGAATGGCAGGTCCGGCACGGCAATGGCCGGGTTTGGGACGCGTCTCAAACCAGCAGATATTGATGCGCTTGCTAGATTCGTAAAAAACGTCGCTCCGTAAATCCTTAAAATAAACACATGGTCTATTTACAAGAAAGGTGAGGACTTGCTCTGGAGTCCTCACCTTTTGAGTCTTATTGTCTCGCTTTTACCTGGAAAATGCAGGCGCCGCGAAATTACCACCCCGGCGGATGCCGGGTCTCCCTTTGTCTCGCGTCGGAGCATTGAAATTACCGCTCCGGCTGGCGGCGGGTTTATGGGTCAGTCCCATGTTTCGGCCTGTGGACGGTTTTCGGGTGACAGGGCTGGTCCGGCGGACATCGGTTTGCGGTGGCCCCACCTTGTTGTAATCAAAGTTATCTACCTTACGCCGCTCGATTTTCTTTTTGAGAATGCGCTCGATGGCTGTCACCATCTCAGCATCGGCATCCGTGACAAATGTCAGGGCGTCGCCGCTGGCATTGACCCGCCCCGTGCGCCCGATGCGGTGAATATAATCATCCGTATTGGCGGGCATATCGTAGTTAATAACGTGTGAAATATGCAGGATGTCGATGCCGCGGGCGACGATATCCGTTGCCACCAGTACCTTGATAGTTCCTTTGCGGAAACCATCGAGGGCGGCTTGCCGTCTGGACTGTGTTAAGTCTCCCTGTAAGGAGGCGACTCTGAACCCGGCCTCTTTTAAGGTTTTGGCTACCCGCTCGGTGCGGTACTTGGTCCTGGTAAATATCAGTACTGATTTTGATTCTTTTTGAAGTCCGTACAGTATTTCCATCAGCAGGTCGGTCTTGAGGTGCTGCTTGACCGGGTAGAGGGCGTGGGATACGGTGACTGCCGGCGCCGAAGTGCCTATTTGCACTGTTACCGGGTTCTTCAGTATTTCCTTAGACAGCCTGCGGATGTCTTCCGGCATCGTTGCTGAGAACAGCAGCGTCTGGCGGGGCTTTAACATGCACGATAATATCTTCTTGATGTCCGGCAGGAAGCCCATATCGAGCATTCTATCGGCCTCGTCGAGAACCAGAACTTCCACGTTGGAAAGGTCTATCGAGCCTCTCCAGAGGTGGTCGAGCAGCCGGCCGGGACAGGCAACTACTATTTCAACGCTCTTGTTCAGTTCCCGTATCTGGCCTTGCATATTCGTACCGCCGTAGACGGCGATACTCTTGATGCCTGTATATTTCCCCATATCGTTAATGGCGCCGTTGATTTGCTCTGCCAGTTCCCGCGTCGGGGTGATGATAGCGGCGCCGATTTGCTTTCTCGGTGATTTCATAAGACGCTCTAGAATGGGTAAAACGAACGCCGCTGTCTTGCCGGTGCCCGTCTGAGCCAGGCCTATTACATCTTTGCCCTGCATTATCGGGGGGATTGCTGCTTCTTGTATCGGTGTGAGTTCAGTATATCCAAGCCCATGCACACCCTTCATGATAGCCGGATTTAGATTTAAGGTTTCAAAATTCATTAATACTCCTGGTAAATTTAAGGAACATTTTGTTCCCTACTATTATAATGTATTGACTAACAGAAAAAATATCTAGGCTTATCTCTGTCTTGTCTTTAAATTGGAAAATCTGCCTCTCTTGCTCTGAAAAGGTTTGGCCGTTCCATTATCAGAAAGAGGCAGCGCCTCGACGACTTTCATAGGCTGGCCTCGCAGGTTCTTATCTTTGAGGCTGATAACGGCCGCCTGGCCTTCAGACTTGGTGGGCATCTGGACGTAACCATACCCCCTGGGTTGTCCGCTGCCGATATACTTGTCATCCATGATTATTACGGACATTACTTCCCCGAACATTATGAATATCTGACGGATTTCATCCTCAGTTACCTCGAGCGGCAAATTGCCCACATAGATATTCATACCGTCTGACCTTTCTTTGATATTTGGGGTTAGCGGTAGTTGGTTCACTGCCGCCTCCCTGGTATCGTTCGGGGTCATAAAAATATTCTTTTTTTAAATCAAAGCAAACAAAGCACGTGGTGAGAGGTGGTTAATATCTCTGCTGCCTGCCACCCCGGGAATCTCCACCCCGGCCTCCGCCGTAGCCGCCGCCGGCCCTGTTATCGACCTTGGGGCGGGCTTCATTTACAGTGAGGGTTCTTTCTTTTATTTGTTTCCCGCTTAGACCTTTCATTGCGGCTTCAGCCTCGGGTTTCGATGCCATTTCAACAAAGGCAAATCCCTTAGACCGCCCGGTATCTCTGTCGGTTATGATGCTTACCGTGTCCACAGCTCCAAAAGCCTCGAATTGCTGACGCAGGTCCTGTTCAGTGACCTCGTATGATAAATTACCCACATATAATTTCATTGAAAAACTCCTTATTGATTCACCCGGTAATCCGCCTGTCTTTAAGTAGCTCAAGCGGCAACCGTTTATTTTCTTCTTTATTGATTTGGCAGTCCCACCAGGGCCGGTCATGGCCCTGATGGGACTACCAGCGTAAACCTGACTTATCTAGCCGGTTTTACTTTGCGGTAGCAATCACTGCAATAAACTGGCTTATCGCCGCGGGGTTCGAAGGGTACTTGCGTATCCTTGCCACACTCGGCGCAGACCGCAGAAAACATCTGGCGGCTGGAACCGTAGTTATTGCTTCCGGAACGCTCTGTCTTCCTTGCCTGACGGCATGTAGGACAGCGCTTGGGTTCATTCGTAAAACCTTTGGTCTGGTAAAACTCTTGTTCCTCAGCGCTGAAGTTGAAGGATGCCCCGCAATCGGAGCACTGGAGTGACTTGTCCTGAAAACTCATTTGGATGACCTCCTCTCTTAAAATTTTAGCTAGAGTCCGGTCACCCAATACTTAAACGAATCTGAATAGATTAATAAAGCGTTGTAATAACCTAAACTGGAACTAATTACAATTAAGTATATCTGATATAAGCCTGGTTGTCAAATTGAGGCTCTGCGGTGTCCGGGACATGTTGGACTGTTGAGGTTCACGAGGTTATTTCTTCTGATTAAACAAAAGCTTGAATGTGTCTCCAATGGAAGGTTGAGCAATCGCCCGTGACAGTAGCTTTGACAAATGCCAGCCTGATGATTAGACTATAAATAAATTCAAGATATTTGCTCGGTGGGGAGTCAGGGGTAAGCATATGCCAGCCGCAACAATCATGTTCCTGGACATAGTCGGCTTTTCCAGGAATCCAAACAGCCGGCAAAGAGAACTGGTGGATTCTATTACTACAGAGGTCACGTCCGGTCTCAGCTCGCTGATAAACCCACCCCTGGAAACTCCGCATATTGTAGCCATGCCTACGGGCGATGGCATGGCTTTGGCCTTCCTGCATCAGCCGAATCAACCCTGGGACATATCGACGATAATGAGTCTGATATACCGTGTTGAGGGTTGGGCAAAATCAAAAGATATAGCTTTGAGGACAGGTGTTCACGCGGGTGAAGTTGATGTTATTACCGACATCAACAATAAAACCAACATTGTCGGGGATACAATTAACTACACACAAAGAGTAATGGACGCCGCCAACCCGAAGCAGGTACTATTTTCCGATGTTGCCTTCAGACAGTATATCGGCTCGAATACTCCCTCCTATTCCGGCCCTCTATATTCTCCCGGCTGCAAAGCTGTATTCGAGGGGCCTTATGAAGTCCAGGCCAAACACGGGATGAGGATGCTAGTCTATAAGATGACCCTTGACCCTCCCCAGGACTGGCTCTCGAATGATGACCCGGTATCAAAGAACCCAGGTATTGTGGAACCGACAAATATTCTGCAACCGGCGATTACTGTGCAACCTGCATTGCTGACAACCAAGCTTTTTATTCCTCCCGCCCGACCGGGTCTGGTAGCCCGGCCCCGCCTGATGGAATGTCTGCGGTCAGCCCTCAATTCCAGCCTGGTGCTCATCTCCGCCCCCGCCGGCTCCGGTAAAACGACTCTGGTGAGCGATTGGGTCCAGCAGGTGAAGGAACAATGCCCCACCGGCTGGGTTTCACTGGATGAAGGGGACAACGACCCTGTCCGTTTCTGGGACTATTTCGTCGCCGCACTGAAGACTATTCACCCAACCGTCGGTGAGAAGGCTCTGGCTTTGCTGCATCCCTCATCTCCCCAACCCTACCCCATTGAAGCGGTACTGACAGCGTTAATCAACGACCTAACAGCCATCCCTGGTAATTTTGCCGTTGTCCTGGATGACTATCACTTGATTAAAGCTGAAGCCATCCAGCAGGGCCTGACTTTTCTTCTCGACCACATGCCGCCCAGGATGCACCTGGTTCTTGCTACACGGGTTGACCCATCCCTGCCACTGGCGCACTTCCGGGGACGGAGAACAATGCTTGAGATAGACCCCGATGACTTGCGCTTCACACAGGAAGAGGCAGCGGCTTTGCTCAAGGAGTTGATAAACGCGCCACTAACGGCAGAGGATGTCAGTACCCTTAACACCCGCACCGAAGGCTGGGCAGTAGGTCTCACCATGGCAGCAATATCGTTAGGCAAGCAGAAGAATGTTCACGCGTTTATCACCAGCTTCACAGGCAGCCAGCGCTATGTCATGGATTACCTGGTGGAGGAGGTGCTAAAGCAGCAGTCACAGGAGGTACAGGATTTTTTCCTGAAGACATCGGTGCTGGAACGGCTGACGGCTCCGTTATGCGATTTTGTCACCGGACGTAGCGGCAGCCAGGGAATGCTGGTCAAGCTGGAGTCCTCCGTAGGAGGATTCCTCATTCCGCTGGATGAGTCGCGTCAATGGTACCGCTATCACAATCTCTTTGCTGAGCTGCTGCGCCACCAGTTGGAGTTGAAGTCTGGGCTGGAAGTGGTAACGACGCTTCACCAGAGGGCGAGCCAGTGGTATGAGGACAACGGTTTCCCTGATGACGCCGTGCGCCACGCCCTGGCGGCCAAAGACTGGGAGAGGGCAATGAGGCTCATCTACGCCCAGAGTGAGACGCGACTCAACCTGGGAGAATATAGCACCTTGCTTAACTGGCTCCAGTTGATTCCCGATGAGGTATTGCGCACGCATGCCCGACTCTACAGCCGGTATGCTAACGTTCTAATTACTCTCGGCCAGGCCGAACGTGCTGAAGCTGCATTAAGCTATCTGGAAGCAACGTCTCAAGCAGATGTCGGCTTGCAGGGTGAGGTGGCCCTCTTCCAGATGATGGTCGACAGACAGGTGGGTAATGGTACGCGAATGGTGGAATTCGGGGAAAGGGCGCTGTCACTCCTGCCACCGGACAGTCTTGCGATGCGCGCTAGAGCGAGCTTCTGGCTGGGGGCCATCCCCTACAACAATGGCATCTTCCGGGAAGCCTTGCCGCTATTGACCGACGCATATGAAATGGGACGTAAGGCCGGGTATTACTCGATCGCGGCCAGTGCAGCCGCTTACCTGGGTGGGATACTCAATGCGCGGGGTAGTTTGCGTGCGGCATTGGAGATGGTGCAACGAGCAGTAGACCTGGCCGGACAGTCACCGGCGGCCGCCGTGCCCCGGATGTCTCTGTCCCCCCTTCTATATGAAGCTAATGACCTGGAAGGGGCGGCTCACAGCGCACGACTAGGCCTTGAACTGAGTGAACTTGGAGGAATGGCCATTCCCATGGCGAACCCCTATTTTCGTCTAGCCCAAATTCGGCTGGTCCAAGGCGACATAGCGGGTGCTAATGCGATGATGGCAAAGGCGGACCAGGCTGACCTTCATCCCATCGTTTCGCCGCCCTCCAAGGCAGACCATGCGGCTAATCACGTAGTATTCGCCCTCCAGCAGGACGATCTGGCGGCGGCTACTGTCTGGGGTAACCGGCTCAAGGAATACGGCGGTCTCTTAAACTTCCCCAATTTCCATGTTCCGGCGCGGCTGCTGATTGCCCATGGAGAAAAAACCGCCGCGATGGAACAATTACGAGATTTGTATGAAAAGGCAATCAGCGCCGATGAGAAGGCTATTGTGCTCAAGATTCGGGTCTGCCGGGTACTGGCGGCGGCCACACCTGATGAGGCTCTCACCTTCCTGACCGAGGCTCTGACTTTAGGGCAGCCGGAAGGTTTCATTCGCACCTTCGTAGATGAAGGCAAACTGCTGGCGCCACTACTGCGGCAGGCTTTAGCCCACGGGATTTTACCGGAATATACGGGCAAGCTGCTCAGTATTATCGAGGCGGAAGAGCGTCAGCGCGAGATCAGATAAGCATATGTCATATTTCAGCACTACCTGATTGTCTTTCTATGCTTATATGTAGTACACTCTACCCATTATCTTGAAACAGGATTGTGAGGCAATCAAAGAAGGAAATAGGGATGGGCAAGAAAATTATCTGGCCGGTGGTGAGTGGCTTGTTGGCGCTATCACTGATGGTTGCAGCCTGCACCCAGGCTGCAACGCCACCGACCCCGGCCACCCCAACTACTCCGAGCACTCCGTCTAATCCAACCACGCCCGTGCAAGAACCCACACAGAAGGAATCGATAGCGCCTACATCTGGTACGCCAAAATATGGCGGCACCTTGACCGTCGCCATAAGTACCGACCCAACCGCTTTTGACGGCGGCGCATCTGCGACCAGCGGCGGAGCCCTCGTTAATACGGTCTATGAGCCGTATATGGGCTTAGACTGGAGGAGAGGCCCGGCAGGTAGCGGGATAACCAATTTTGCAGCCGGCGCTAACGCCTTAGATGATTATTATGGACCGCAGCTTGCCGAAAGCTGGGAGATGCCCCAACTGGGCGTCTGGATACTCCATATCCGTAAGGGGGTGCATTGGCAGCAGCCGAACACCGACGCCGGGCGGCTGATGGCTGGCCGCGAAATGACGGCTGACGACATCGTCTCCAGCTTGAAGAGGCTTCTCACGGCACCCGGTGCCTGGATGCGTAGCGCCCAGCCGGCAGCGATGGCAGCAGCAAGCGTCGAGAAAACAGGCCCCTGGGAAGTGACCATCAAGACCCCGGTAGACTACTGGACATCCTTTGCATGGCTGATCCAGGGAGCCGGCTATAATCGTGTCTATCCCCCGGAAGTGGTAGCTAAATACGGCGACGTGAGTAATTGGCGCAATGCGGTGGGCACGGGACCCTTTATGCTTGCCGACTATGTTCCAGGCAGTCAACTAGCCTATGTCAGAAATTCCAACTACTGGGGAATGAACCCAATAGGTCCGGGCAAGGGTGATAAACTGCCTTACCTGGGCGCCTATAAGGAACTCATCATATCCGATGTGTCCACCAGGACGGCAGCGCTGCGCACTGGCAAACTTGATTTCCTGGGTGGAGTCACCTTTGATGATTGGAAAAGCCTGACCAAGACCAACCCCAAGTTCGAGTATAACAACTACATGAGCACCACACCCTGGGTAATCGCCATGAGAACTGACAAGAAAGATAAGCCTTTCTCCGATGTCAGGGTACGCCAGGCACTGATGCTGGCTACTAATTTCGATTCAATCAAGAATGACTACTTTCAGGGTCAAGCTGAGATAAACGTCTTCCCAGTTAATAAACAGGTAACCGACCTCTATCAGCCTTTGAATGCCATGCCGCAGTCTGTGCAAGACCTCTTTAAATACAATCCGGATAAGGCCAGGCAGCTCCTGAAAGACGCCGGCTACCCCAATGGCTTTAAGTCAACGGTGATAGTCGCCAATGTTCCCCAGCTCATTGACGAGCTATCTGTATTCAAAGACGTGTGGTCTAAAATAGGCGTTCAGATAGATATCAGTGTCAAGGATACGGTCGTTTATAATGGACTCATTAGCGCTAACCGCGCTGGTGTCGAGGAGATGGTCTATCGATACCTTTTTGGCGCTTTTAATATCGCCCTTTTCATGCCTCAGTATCGGGGTAGCAACTCTAGTTATGTTAATGACCCTCCAGGATCAGATCCTTTTATTGAATCTCTCTGGCCGGCGATAAACGATAACATATTCATCGACATGCCCAAGGTTTACCAGGCGTACAAGAAGGTGACGCCCCATGTTCTGGAACAGGCCTTCTATATCCCGTTCCCGACTCCCTACACCTACAACATCTGGTGGCCATGGCTAAAGAATAACTACGGTCAGGGAACAGGCTTTGCCAGGTACTACTGGGTAGACCAGGAACTCAAGAAGGTGATGGGATACTAGACTGTCTACCAAGATTGGTAAGAGCAGTTCACTTGCTGCGCCAGGTTTTAGCCCGGGGGATTTTACCGGAATACACCGCCAAGCTGCTCAACATCATCGAGGCAGAAGAACGCCAGCGCAACCAGCTTAAGTAATCCCGTTCATGGAAAATGCCTAGCGCAAGATAGCCGCCTACCGCACCAGTAACGGCGTGACATAGGTCTCTATGAACGCCGCCAGGAATAACAAGACAACTGAAAGGGCTAAGTACCTGGCGTTTTGCTTGAGATTGGGCAAGACGAGCTTTCTTCGCGCCGGGTTAACCATGGCCAGCATTACCGCGGTGCCGAAGCTGAGAGCCGCCGCCTGACTGATAAAGAGGGCCGGCAGTTCAAAGATGCCGTGGGGCAGCACCCCGGCCAGCAGGAAACCCAGCGATTTTTCCTGAATCACCGTGGCTGATACCAGACCGATTATTCCGCCGTTAAGAACCAGTGCCGCTACCGGCACCAGGCAGAAAAACGGACTGAGCGCGAAACTTACCAGCACGGCAGCGACATTCTTGAGAAAGATGAAAGCAAAAACGGATGTCTGAGGCAACGGCGCCAGGAAATCAGCCAGCTTTTTCAGGGCATCAACATTCTCAGTGAGTGGGCCGGCTGTATCAACGGAGAAATTTAGCCCCCACGCCAGCCCGGCGAGGAACAAACTAACGACCAAAAAAAGCCAGCGCTTAAAGCTCATTTTATAAACTACTTCGGGGGAGTTTGCTCGAACCTAACAGCAAAACTCCCCCGAAAAATCATTTTAACGTCCCATTCCGTGCGTAACACGGAATCCAGAACATTCAGCCTCAACTCCTAGCGTCCATATTCCGGATATCGACTTTCGTTCACTCTGACGATAATCGGAACCAGTCGGTACGGAACGAGACTAGTTAGCAACTTTATTTCTTACCAAACTCATTAGTGAAGATAATATCAGAAAGCTCTTTACGGGTCGAGGGGCGGCCTTCCGCAGCCGGAATACCGAGGGGTATCATGACAACCACGGCGAACCCTTCCGGCACTTTCAGGATCTCGCCGGCTTTCTTGGCGTCGAAGGCGCCCAGAATGACCGTGCCTAAGCCCAGAGCGTGAGCCGCCAGGCACAGGTTCTGCGAGGCCAGGCCGGTATCATACATATACCAATTATCACCTTTATCACTTGTAAAGGTTCCGTCAGGCCGAATACCCGCTTTTTTTAATTCACCGCATACAACTATTGTCACCGGGGCCGTGATAAGGGCCGGGGGTGGCGGCGGGGGTGGAGGGGGCGCTCCGGCAGCTGGGGGGGGGGGAGGACGCATGGCCCGCGTTGCATTAAGCTGCGCTTTGATATTAGCGTCACGCACTACGATGAACCTCCATTCCTGAGCATTAGCCCAGGAAGGCGCCCACCGGGCAGCTTCCAGAACCTTATTCAGAGTGGCATCATCGATCTGGTCCGATTTCTGTGAGCGAATGCTCCGCCTGTTCTTGATAGCCTCTAAAGTATCCATTTCTCTCTCCTCCTTAAAAATTATTAACGTTATTAATTTTCTTCCCCTGCCCTCTTGGCACTAAGACGAATGAATAACTTATTAATTTTCTTCCCAGGCACCCTTAGCGATAAGAGGAACGAAACGGCAACCACCCAAATCATGGACCTCATTACCGGTTTCGTGACGGATAATTTTATATAATTCCTGCTCGTAGCGCGAGCCGGCCGGTATGACCAGCCGTCCGCCGATGGCTAACTGGTCTATCAATTCAGGCGGCACACGCGGAGCGCCGGCGGTAACCAATATGGCATCATAAGGCGCATCCTGGGGCCAGCCCAGGCTTTCTCCAGCCAAGTGGGTAATAATATTGGTGTAGCCCAGACTACCCAGTATTCTTCTAGCTGCTTCAGCCAGAGCCGGCAGGCGCTCTACAGTAACTACGAGGCGGGCAAGCTCGGCAAGGACAGCCGTCTGGTAGCCGCTTCCGGTGCCTATTTCCAGCACCTTCTCACCGCCGGTTAGCTCTAATGCCTCGGTCATCATAGCGACGATGAAAGGCTGGGAAATGGTCTGGTCCTGACCGATTGGCAGGGGTCTGTCTTCATAGGCTAAAGACTGGTCCTCAGGCGGCAGGAAACGCTCGCGAGGCACGCGAGCCATAGCGGCCAGGACCCGCTCGTCCTTAATCTCGGTTCCCCACATTCCGATTAATCTGGCTCGCGCCGCTTCAAAATCCATGTTAAGCCCTCTTAAATACAGTCGGGCTAGGCTAAAACCCGGGCTAAAACCACGAGGAGAATCAGCATCAGACCGGCTAGAATCCCGATAGTCCGCAACTCAATGCCCACGAACTCATACCGGATTCCCGTTGGTCTGGCCATCGGCGCGGATCCCCTGGCGGGGCGGGCCGGGACAACACGGGAAGAATCCGAAACCGCTTTTGGGGAAGCCGGCGGGCTGGAAATGGTGGCTTGGTGAACTTGAGTCCTGCCGTCGGAGGACTCGACAGCTTCGGCCGGCCCGGCCGGCCCGTTCTGTTTTTTACTCTGAATGGAATATTTGCCTTTCCTGCGTGATTTACCAGGCATTTTTCAAACCTCCGATAAATTCTCTGATACAGGCTATACTTAGCTACTGTTTTGGATATATCATGTCTCTTTAAGCCACCCCGCCTGATACTATTTGGCCCTGGGGTGCGCTTTTTCATAAGTGCGCCGGACATGGTCGCTGGTGAGGTGGGTATAAACCTGGGTGGTGGAGATATTAGCGTGTCCTAAAAGCTCCTGAACCGATCTCAGGTCAGCCCCCCCGCTCAGCATGTGAGTGGCAAAGCTGTGCCTCAGTGTGTGAGGCGTAATATCCGCGCTCAGTTCCGCAGTCCGGGCATGTCCCTTCAATATCTGCCAGAAGCCCTGACGGGTCAGCCTGTCACCGCGCCGGTTAAGAAACAAGGCTTTGTCACCTTTGTTGCGTGCCAGCTTGGGACGGGCTTCTTTAAGGTATTCTTCCAGTATTAAAGATGCCTTCCGCGCAATAGGGATTATGCGCTCTTTATTTCCCTTGCCGAAGCAGCGCACAAAATCACCTGACGTATCTACATCGCCAAGATTGAGAGATATGAGTTCGCTGACCCGCATACCGCTGGCGTACAGCAGAGACAGCATAGCGCTATCTCTTTTTGCCTCCGGGGTAGACAGCTTGCCCGGCTGGTCTAACAGTCGCTTGACCTGAGCGATTGAAATCGGTTTAGGCAATATCCTGCCGACATTAGGTGAAGCCACATTTTCCATCGGGTTATCTTTGAGATGCCCTTCCGCCACCATAAACTTAAAGAATGACTTGGCAGCCGCTACTTTCCGGGCAAGGGTAGTATTGGCATAGTTCCTTTCCTTAAGCTGCAACTGGTAGCTCAACATAGTCTGCCGGTTAAAGCCAGCCCATGATGAGGTTGAAGAAGCCTTGCCCGCCTTATCTTCAACAAAATTCGCTAACTGCGAGAGGTCATTACGGTAAGCCGCCAGAGTATTCTCTGAAAAGCCCTTTTCCACAGAAAGATAGGTTATAAAACGCTCGATATCCTCTTTCACCACTCCTCCTCAACATAATATAGTTTATAGCCCCGGCATTTTTAACTGCCCCGCGAAGGCTATGTCATATAATTACTTATGACAAATATATTTTAACATAACTAGAGCGAAAATACAGTATTTTCTGATTCTCTCTTTTTTTACTGGCAGCCGGCTGATATTGGTGCGGCGAAGAAATAGCTAAGAGAGGGTAGTATCACATTCTCTCTTCCCGCTAGTTAACCCGGTGACGGGCTGCTTTTAATCAGGATAAGGTTTTCAGCTACTTTACGGAAATGGAATCCGAAAACAGAGAGGCTTACCGATAGCGGGAAGGCCCTCGGATGTTTAAAGAGGGTGGCAAACATAAGCTTCCAGTAATACCTTCTACCGTTTTCCTTGATACCAAGCACCCAGATTGATTTAAGGAACCCCTCCACATGATGCGACTGCAAACGGGTAACCCTGTCTTTCAACTTGGGAGGCTTGTATTCTTTGAGAAAAGTCATCACCCGCTCATAATATTCCTTCGGGGAATAGATAGTATCCAATATATGCTTATATCCGTCAACAAGAGTTTCGTAGTTCATCTTGGGCACGAAGTTCATATGTACATCGGTATTGTTGCCATTAAAATTCTGTAAGAGTCGTCCTTCCTCTTTAAGACGTAGGTACAATCTCGTGCCGCGAGGGGCATTCAGCAAGCCGACCATAGCCGTCGCGATGCCGCTCTTTTGAATGAAATTAATCTGGCTCCTGAAGATGGTGGCCGGATCATTATCAAAACCAACAATAAAGCCGCCTTGCACCTCAAATCCGAAGTTTTGCAGCGTCTTAACTGAAGCCGATAAATCACGACCCTTATTCTGCTGCTTGTTACATTCAGCCAGGCTGTCTTCATTGGGGGTCTCGATGCCGACGAATACACGGTCGAATCCGGCTTCGGTCATCATCGTCATCAGCTCTTCATCATCAGCCAGATTGATAGAGGCCTCAGTGAAAAAGGCGAAGGGGTATTTTTTTGATTTCGACCATTCAATCAGTGTGGGCAGAGTCTCAGCCTTCAGTTTTTTCTTATTACCGATAAAGTTGTCATCGACGACGAAGACGCCGCCGCGCCAGCCATTATCATAGAGAGCATTCATCTCAGCCAGTATCTGTCCTCTGTTTTTTGTGCGCGGGTTGTGCCCGTTCAGCAGGACGATGTCACAGAATTCACAATCGAAGGGGCAGCCACGGGAATACTGAAAGTTCATTGAGGAATATTTTTTCATATCGATGAGCGACCACATCGGTACGGGAGTTTTGTCTATCGCCGGCCGCCCATCCGAGGTGTAAATGTGTTTTGCGGAGTCTTTGGCTAAATCGGCTAAAAAGAGGGGCAGGGTTATTTCAGCCTCACCCAGGACAAAGTGGGAGACACCTTCGAACTCATCATAGCCGGTAGTAACCAGAGGCCCCCCCGCCACAGTCTTGACGCCAAGCTTATTGCACCTGGAGATTACTTCCTTCATTGATTCTTTCTGAACCACCATAGCGCTCAGAAAAACGTAATCGGCCCATTGGATGTCTTTATCGGTCAGTGGAGTAATATTCATATCGACCAGTTTTTTCTCCCAGTCTCCGGGCAGCATCGAGGCGACTGTCAATAAACCCAAGGGCGGGAAAGAGGCTTTCTTGGAGATGAACTTTAGAGCGTGCTTGAAACCCCAGAAGGTATCCGGGTATTGCGGATAAACAAAAAGTATTTTCATAATGAACTCCTTAAATGATTATGATAAAAGGGCAAACTTCTTCAATCAATAGCGAAAACAGCTTGCCGGCAAGCAGATTATTACATAACCCTATAAGACTATACTATCTGGCTAAAAGGTGTTTGTCAAGCTCCATTGTTATTGCCAAAAGCATAACCACGAAGCAATGACACACCGCCCATAACCGATTGTAACCCGCACTTGATGCAAAGGTTCAGAAACATATTGGACTCTTTAGGAAGTGATAATAAGGAGTCCAAATGAAGCAGATATACATAGCAAGTTACTTTAGAAGCGGCTATAGTCGTTTCATGAAGTACATTCAT